>Ga0247844_1007183_pt1 | contig 12837 bp, 9 predicted proteins | sample LaCtaG_FD_192421 | JGI IMG/M metagenome (GOLD analysis project Ga0247844, IMG submission 192421) | Freshwater microbial communities from meromictic Lake La Cruz, Castile-La Mancha, Spain - LaCruzMarch201714.5m_1 | ecosystem: Environmental > Aquatic > Freshwater > Lake | place: Spain: Castile-La... | reverse complement strand
AAAAGAGGTCTCAAACATTCAATTGTTTGAGACCTCTTTTTTTGTTATTTTACCATCCATTTTTCACCTTCTAATATATAAGTAATAGGGTAGGGGTTTAGAATAGGAATTATTTGCTTACTCGTATATTCATCCAAGAGCGCTGGAGTATTGTTTGTTGCTTGTATATAGGGCATTGCCGATTCAAAACTTAAACTTACGTAACTTTTTTGCAGCATGGCATTGAGCCATTTTTTATCTATTACGGTGTTATCAGCAGTATCCGATTTCAGCCACATAATTGATTTTGGCATTTCAAAATTCAAGGGTAGTTTGTGCCAAGCTGTGTCGTAAAAGTTGATATTTGAAAGTGGTGCTGTACCTTTAATGGTTTTTATTACACCTATCATTGGCGAGCCATTACTCGCTTTCAGGATTTTTATTTCCAACAATGAGTTGTTGGTTGTTTGTGCAATAATGTGTTGATTGATAGAGTCTAGTTTAATTAATACAGACTTTCCTTTGAATTTATTATCTACACTATCTTTCATGCCATGTTTATAATACTCCAACATTTCTAGTCTATTTTGCTTACTTAATGTGGCATTTACTGCTATTGGCATATTAATAAACACCGTTTGAATGTTTTGTGCAGTAAGCTGAACTGCCAGAAATAGATAAATATATAAAACGCTCTTTTTATTTTTCACCATATTTTTTAGCTCAATTTTTTTTCTTCTTTTTAGGATCAATAATTGCATCCCAGTAGTGTGTAAATAAGTCTGTTACGCTATTGAAATCTTCTTTGTATAGCAAACCTACACCTTGTGTTTGTTTTGCCGTCCGCAACATGTTTCTATCCACTGTATGGTTATAGCCTTTTAAGCGGAACTTTCCACCATTGAAGAGTTTGTATTCAACGTCTACATCGGTAATATATTTGTTTTCAGATAAATTGTCCGCTCTATATCCTACACTGCCGTTTACCAGCAATTTGCTATTGGGCTGATAAACAATATTCGTTTGATACACACTGCTTACATCATCGGTTTTTTTCATGTCGAGCCCGAGTGATAAATCATTGCTGTTTAAAGCTTTTGACAGTAAATTGTTGAATTGAGCACTCACCGTAGATGCTAAAAATGCTACTCCCTCATTGGTTACAAAATTATTGGACGATGCCGTTTCGGTATTGCGCATATAATCAGGGCGGTAAAATTTATTGAACATGAGTAGGTATATCATTTGCCTATTCATCATTTCATCGGTGTTGATAATATTGCGCACTTGCTGTTTCACGCCTTCGTCGCTGGATGGGAGATCTACATCAAAGTTTACCGTTGGTTTGCGTAGCACTTCAGTGAGTTTTAGCACACAATTCACAGGCACCGTGGTTCTACCCATGGATTCAAGTTGCGCCTCATCCATCAAATCTTTTAACGATGCTGTTAGCGGGTAGATAGCACGCAGATTTACTTGCGCACCATAGGGGTCACCCGTCCAGGACAAATCGCCTCCTTTATCTATTTTAAACTCTTTTCTGATGGCATTTTGCACGGTGAGTAGATAATATCCACTGCTAATGGTATATCTCCCAAAGAGTTTGATGTCTGAATTGGTATCAAATTCTACCCGCAAATTTCCGCTACCCTTGCCCGAAATCATATCTCCACCTTTGGGGTCTACAATTAGTTCCATTTCGGCATCTGGTGTTACATCCAGTTGCAAATTTACTTTTACATTAAAACTACCTTTAGTGTGGCTTTTGTTATTAACTACTTTTTTCTTTATCTTATTTTTTTTCTCAAATTTCACAAAACCATTATCAGATGCAGATGCAGCTCCTCCCATTTGGATAAAACATTTGGTTTTTGGTTGTGTGCTGGCATCTACAAATATATTGGCTTCATTTTCATCGCCATATATGCGTACTTTTCCGCTAGCATATGCTTTTCCATAAAAATCTTCATTGTCTTCCGATTGGGTGTTCATACCCATAATGTTGGAACTTTTTAATGAAGCATCGTATTTGAGGTCGCCAAAACCACCATTGTGTTTTAGGGTTGCTGTTAAATAACCTAAATTTCTTTCTTGGTCGTACACTTGTATGTTTTTGAACTGTATAGCTTTTGGGCTTACATGCACCGAATCAGTAAAATGATAACATGCCTTCAGTGATTTTACTGTCAGTTGAGCATCTTTTACAAGGGCATCGCCTCGGAATACCATTCCCGTTTTTAATGGACCATACATGTGTACTTTGCCATAAATAAATCCTTTTGTTTGCTCAAGCACACTGCCAAAATAAGGGGTAAGAAAGTCGATGCTTACTCCTTTGCCATCATATAAAACGTTTAATGTGTCCGATTTTGGAGTATAATTGGCACTTAGATATGCAATTGTATCTTTTTTCGCATTTTGAACATGCCCGTTGGCCACCAATTTGCTGTTTATTTTGTCCCATTTGGTGAGTAGTTTGGCATTCCCCATCCATTTGTCGTTAATTTTCAAATTTGCGACTTCCAGTTTGGCATCAAAAACAGGTTGTTTGAATAGTCCAAATAGGCTTGCTTTGCCCGATATATCACCATCGAAAGTGATGCCTCGTAATCCAGTAAATTTGAGTAAAAATCCTAGATCCAATTTGTTCATTGTTAGGTTGATACTGTCTTTTTGGTTTTTTGAGGCCAAACCGTCAATTTTTACAAATTCTTTTCCACCACTTTCAAATAAGAAATTATTTACCCTCACTGTACTATCAGCATTAAAATCAATGGAGCTAGGGTGAATTTTCCAAATAGAGTCTGATATTATTATTTGACTGGAAAGTAAGTTTAGTTTGCCCGAAAATTCATCATTTTCTGATTTTAATTTTCCTGCAGTATTTATCTCCCCTGCATTTGTAATTTTTGATGAACTGTGCCAAACTAATTTAGTAAAAAGAGAGTCGTGAGCCGCTTTGGAGGATAGGAAGAGATTTGTAACGCCTGCTTTGTCAATGAGTTGTGCACGAGATGTGAGTTGAAGTGCCTTGGCAATATTATCACAATGAAAGTTGATATTTTCTATGCGTGTAGTAGGGTTAAATAATGCAGGAATTTCACCCTTTACCGATATTTTGTTCATTTTTTCATCAATAGACCCTTTTAATGATGAGGTGCCTTCCAGTTTGTAAGGCAAACCAAGCACTTCTGATATTTTTTGTGTATTTGATAATTTTAAATCTACATAAATAACATTGGAATTGGTATTTATTGGTTTTTTTATTGCCGCCAGTGATGGCAAATAGCTTTGAGCTATTTTCATAATACTTAAACCTATGGTGCTATATTTGAAATCGCCGCTTGCAGACCCGTTAATAAAATCGGAGGAAATTGAGAAATTTGTCAATCCTGTTTCAATTCTGGAAATCATATCAATTTTTGAAATTGATAATTTTTTATTTTGATTCAAGAATGTGAATTCATTGACGGCTATACTTCCGTTGATATTATCTAATGAATTGCCAATTAGGTTGGTAGATACGTTAAATGATAATGTAGCACCCGGATAACTGTTGGTGATTTTTAGAGCATTTAAATTGGTATTGGCTACATTCAAATCAAATTTAAGTATGGGTAATGCTTTGGTTAAATCAATTTTTCCATAAAAATCGGCGCTAATGTTCTCATCGTGCACCGATGCTTCTCCATCAAATCCTTTTCCGTCATAATTTCCATCAAAATTGATGTCCTTGTAGCTGTATTTGTTCAAAAGCACTTCAGATACTTTACCTTTAACAACCCCATGGACGTCTGTATTTTGTTTTTTCTCACCTTTGGTATTAACATTGAATGCTATTTTACCAATGTTTTTATCTGCAAGTAACTGTCCAAGCTCAATACTTGCCGACTTAACAGTTCCATCGTAAATCAAATCTTTAAAATTATTTTCAAATTTCAACAGAATATCAGTGCCTAAAGTGCCTACATTTGTTTCTATGTTTCCATATACTACCAAATTGCTCAAGAAGCCAGAGATGTTTCCTTTGTACTGTATCATCCCTAATCGGTCTACTTCTTTTGGCAGAATGACTGGTTTTTTTGTTAAATCGGCAATCAAATCTTGTAAGTCGCTTTTAATAACATGAAATTCGTTGATATTGCCATAAATAAACGCTTCGTCTAATTTAGGAAGTCCGTTGATATCAATGTCTGCATTCACAACAAAAGTTTTACCGTATTTGAGCTCCATTTTCTGGAATTTGAGGCTGGCAATTTTTCCCGATACCGTTCCTTTAACGGATACTGCACCGTCTATTCCATTGATTGTAGGTGCAAAGTATTTTAAATCATCAAAGGCAAAATAGGAGGATTGAATGGGTAGTTTGAATTTTACTTTGTTGATAAAATTGGCAAAATCCGAAAGGCTTTTGTATTTGAATTCCACTTCCTTCATTTGCAAAAAAGAATTAGGGAGTTCCAATTCTAGGAATGAAATGACAGTTTTAGTTTTGTTGACTTGTACAGCGGTTTTAAAATTATCAATTTTAAAACCGCATTTTTCCACTGCACTGAAATCAGAAATGTGTGCGTACATGGAGTCTTTGTTTAATACTTCAATTGATATTTCGGTATTTATATTGTTGAATTTTAACTGATTAAAATTCAATGTATTTTTAAGTCCAGGCTGAAAATGCCTTTTGTTGGTGTAGCTTAACTCGGAATTATTTAATTTGATTTTATTAATATGGCATTCAAAGTGCGATGTTGTATCTTTTTTTGGTTGTTTTAAAGCTTGAATGATAAAGTCGAAATTGCTGACACCTCTACGATTAATCATTACATTGCCTTTCAAATTATCCAACTCAATGGCGTGGATAGAAAGGTTGCCTTGCATTATTTTCCACAAGCTAAAACTGGCTTTTATTGATTTGGTGTAGAGGAGTGTGTCTTTGTGTTGGTCTTCAATGTATAAGTTTTCAATGGCAATGGAGTTGAATGGTCGATAATCAACAAAGCCTACACTCACTTTGGCTTGCAATTGTGTGGAAAGTTCGTGGGCGATAAATTTGGCAATAGTAGTTTGTATCTTGCTGTTTCTTAGCAAGATAAATAGGGTTGCAAAAAATATCAATATTCCTGCAATTGTATAACTTAATATTTTGGCGTATTTTTTTATATCTTTGGAGTTTATTTTACAAAAGTAAAAAAATAATTCCTTAACTCAACGTAATCACACAATTTATATATTATTGTTAGTGATGTGGAGTTTCTTTTTAATTAATTTTATTCAAATGAGTTCAATCACTATTTTAGGTATAGAGTCATCTTGCGACGATACGTCGGCAGCAGTAATACGCAATGGAGTTTTGCTTTCTAATGTCATTGCTAATCAATCTATTCATTCAAATTATGGCGGTGTGGTGCCTGAGTTGGCTTCTAGGGCACACCAGCAGAACATTATACCAGTAGTGCACGAAGCACTTAAAAAAGCCAATGTAGATAAAAGCGAACTCACTGCTATTGCATTTACTAGAGGACCAGGCTTGTTGGGATCGCTACTAGTAGGTACATCTTTTGCCAAAGGCTTTGCACAGGCTTTAAATATCCCACTGTTGGACGTTAACCATCTGCAAGCGCATGTGTTGGCACATTTTATACAATTGGAAAATGAGGAAGCAAAAACGCCCGATTTTCCATTTTTATGTCTTTTGGTGTCTGGCGGAAATTCGCAAATAGTTTTGGTGAAAGCCTATAATGATATGGAAGTGATAGGGCAGACCATAGATGATGCTGCTGGTGAGGCTTTTGATAAATGTGCAAAAGTGATGGATTTACCCTATCCTGGTGGCCCACATATTGATAAACTTGCCAAAACGGGCAATGCTGAACGGTTTAAATTAAATAAACCACAAATATCTGATTACAATTACAGTTTTAGTGGTTTAAAGACCTCTTTTTTGTATTTGTTGCGGGACGAAACCAAGCTCAATCCAAATTTTGTTGCCGAGAATATCAACGATTTATGTGCGTCATTGCAGACAACCATAATTGATATTCTGATGAACAAACTCCGAAAAGCAGCTGCCGATCTAAAAATCAATCATATTGCTGTAGCGGGTGGTGTTTCGGCTAATTCGGCACTTCGGGAGTCGTTCCACCAACACGCAAAAAAGTACAATTGGAACATCTACATCCCCCCTTTTGCTTTTACTACCGACAATGCTGCCATGATAGCCATCACCGGACATTTTAATTACTTGAACAATAATTTTTGTTCTATGGAGGAAGTGCCATTCTCAAGGGTTACCAATAAGTTTTAGATTTTTTAAACATAATATTGTGAAAAGTAAACTAGCATTGATAAAAAATAATCTAAAGCAATACAAGGGTATTTTGGTGTTTGCATTGGTGCTTGCCGTGTCTAATTTAATTTGGAAATTTATTATTCAGGGTGATGAGTCTATGTCTATACAATCCAAAATTACCTGTTGGGGTGCTGATGTTTCAGCACCTTTTAATTTTGCAGCTGTACATATTGCTCAATTGGTAAAAAGTGTTTTAAATGCGCTGGGTTGGCAAATATCAATAGATGCGAGTAATACTATCCGACATGTAAATGGGCATGGTACTCAGATAATTTGGGCTTGTACAGGAATAAAACAAGCTTACATTTTTATTTGTATAATGTTTTTTTCGCAGGGTGAATGGAAGCGGAAAATGGTTTATATTTTGTTCGGTTTGATTTGTGTGTATTGCTTTAATCTCTTCCGAATTTCGTTTATTATGGTTTGCGTAGAGCATCATAAAGATTGGTTCAGTATTCTACATGAGTATATTTTCAAATACTTGTTCTACGCATTTATTTTTTTGATGTGGATGGTGTGGGAAGAAAATGTGGGTGGGGTGAGAGAAAAAAAATATGAGTAGTTTTTGAATAAAAAAATAATGGTTGAAATCTCAAAATTATTAGACCTCCAGCTTTGTAATCTTTCTAACTGTTTGCAAGTTATGTCTGCATTTTTTACTTTGAGTATTGATGTATTTTTTTTACCTTTGCAAACTTGTACAAAATAATGAAATTAATTAAGATAATAGTATGTTTGAATCGTTAAGCGAGAGATTAGAGCGGTCGTTTAAAATTTTAAAAGGCGAGGGTAAAATCACCGAAATAAATGTTGCCGAAACCCTTAAAGACGTGCGAAAAGCACTATTGGATGCCGATGTTAATTATAAAATTGCTAAAACTTTTACCGAAACTGTAAAAGTAAAGGCGTTGGGGCAAAATGTGTTAACATCGCTGAAACCGAATCAGTTGATGGTTAAGATAGTTCATGATGAGCTCGCTGAATTGATGGGTGGAACAAGTGTAGATGTTAATCTTAAAGGTTCGCCAACAGTTATTTTAATGTCAGGATTGCAAGGTTCGGGTAAAACTACTTTTTCTGGTAAACTGGCCAATTTACTTAAAACCAAACGTAGCAAAAATCCACTTTTGGTGGCGTGTGACGTTTATCGTCCTGCTGCTATTGAGCAGTTAAAAGTACTTGGTGCACAATTGGGTATCGATGTCTATTCCGATTTGGAAAATAACAACCCTGTTTCAATTGCCGAAGCGGGTATAAAATACGCCAAACTGCATGGTAATGATGTGGTTATTGTGGATACTGCTGGTCGTTTGGCAGTAGATGAGATGATGATGAACGAAATTGCTGCAATTAAAAAAGCCATTCAACCGAATGAAATTTTATTTGTGGTGGACTCCATGACTGGTCAAGATGCTGTAAATACTGCCAAAGAATTTAACGACAGACTTGATTTTGATGGGGTAGTGCTTACAAAATTAGATGGTGATACACGAGGTGGTGCTGCACTTTCTATCCGCTCGGTGGTAAATAAACCTATCAAGTTTGTAGGTACGGGCGAAAAAATGGAGGCATTAGATGTGTTCCATCCTGAACGTATGGCTGATCGTATTCTTGGTATGGGTGATATCGTATCGCTTGTGGAGCGAGCTCAAGAGCAGTACGATGAAGAAGAAGCACGTAGAATTCAAAAAAGAATAGCCAAAAATCAATTTGATTTCAATGATTTTATTTCTCAAATTCAGCAAATCAAGAAAATGGGAAATATCAAGGATTTGGCAGCAATGATTCCTGGCATGGGCAAAGCGCTGAAAGATGTTGAGATTGATAATGATGCTTTCAAAGGCATTGAGGCCATTATCCACTCTATGACTCCTCGTGAGCGTGAGAACCCCAACTTGCTGAATGGTAGCCGTAAACAACGTATTGCCAAAGGTAGTGGAACTACAATTGTAGAGGTGAATCGATTGTTGAAACAATTTGAACAAACCAGCAAGATGATGAAAATGGCCACTATGAGCCAAGGCAAATTGAAAATAGGAAAGAAAAGATAACGAGATAATTAATTGATTTTAAATCAAATATTAAGATATGTACCAAATAATTGACGGAAAAGCCATTTCGGAGCAAGTAAAATCGGAAATTGCCCAAGAGGTAAAACTTATGGTGGAGGCTGGTAAAAGAGCACCACATTTGGCGGTGATAATTGTTGGTCACGATGGTGGTAGCGAAACTTATGTGGCGCACAAAGTAAAATCGTGCGAACAAGTAGGTTTTAAATCTACCAAAATTACTTTTGAAGATGATGTAACTGAGCCGGAATTGTTGGCAAAGATTGCGGAACTAAATGCTGATACCGAGTTGGATGGTTTTATTGTTCAGTTACCTTTGCCAAAACATATTTCGGAACAAAAGGTGATTGAAGCCATTGATTATAAAAAAGATGTGGATGGATTTCATCCCGTAAATGTGGGGCGCATGTCTATTGGTTTACCATGTTATGTGTCTGCCACGCCGTCGGGTATTATTGAACTTTTAAAACGATACGAAATACCTACTGCTGGCAAAAACTGCGTGGTTATTGGTAGAAGTAATATTGTAGGCAAACCTATCGCTTCACTTATGATGCAAAAAGGTTATCCGGGCGATGCCACAGTTACTGTTTGCCATAGTCGTACCAAAAACCTCAAGGAAATTTGTTTGGAAGCGGACATCATCATAGCCGCTTTGGGACAACCAGAATTCCTCACTGGCGATATGGTGAAAAATGGTGCTGCGGTAATAGACGTAGGTACAACCCGTGTTCCTTCGGACAAAACCAAAAGTGGTTTCCGTTTAAGTGGCGATGTCAACTTTGATGAAGTTGCACCCAAATGCTCGTTCATCACCCCAGTTCCAGGCGGTGTAGGTCCAATGACAATTGTATCATTACTTAAAAATACATTGTTGGCGGCTAAGAAGGAAATTTATTGATTTATCTTTATATCATTATTCTACAGTTATCAGTGTGTTTCATTTTTCACATTGATAACTGTTTTTTATTTATTTAATCCACTGATAATATGGCACTATTTTATGTTCCGTCCATTAAATTGAATTGTGTTTTGCCCGAGGAGGAGTCGCAACATGCTGTCAAGGTATTGCGTTTGCAAATTGGCGATGCTATAGAGGTTGTGGATGGTGCTGGCGGGTTTTATCGTGCAAAAATATCTAATCCGCACCCAAAACATTGTGGTTTTGAAATTACAGAAACACAGCTTGAGATGGGAAAACGAAATTTTAAAGTGCATATTGCCATTGCACCAACTAAAAACATTGAAAGATTGGAGTGGTTTATCGAAAAAGCCACCGAAATTGGGATTGATGAAATATCACCAATTGTATGTAGGCACTCGGAACGTAAAATCGTTAAGCAAGATAGGTTGGAAAAAATTGTAGTGTCAGCCGCCAAACAATCGTTAAAGGCATATTTCCCAACAATGAATGCACTGTGTACTTTCGACGAATTGTTGAAAAACTGCACAGCCACTCAAAAATTCATAGCCCATTGTTACGAAGAGGACAAAAGATTGCTTCAAACGGAAATTACTGTTGGGTCAGATGTGCTGATACTTATTGGTCCAGAAGGTGATTTTAGCAAAGAAGAGGTTCAAAAGGCCATCACAGCTGGTTTTGTCCCAGTTTCGTTGGGAACGAGCAGGTTAAGAACCGAAACCGCAGGAGTAGTGGCGTGTCATACAGTAAATTTATTGAACCAAGGTGTGTAGAATGTGGTTAATTGCAACAATTAACAAAGGTCATATTTCTTATTGAGTTGATTGATGGAGTCTTCAGCAGTCAAATAAATACTTTCATCTTCTTGCAAACGATCATCTAAAATAGATTTCAATTCATCCGTCAATTCAAAATTGTCGTGATCTTCTTCCACAATAATGGTGATAGGTCTCGATTTATAAGTGGCTTTTATGGCATCAAGTAAATCGGTGTTAACTTGCTGTGCAGAACTTAAATGATAGGTTGTGTACATATAACTTAATATAATGAGTGGTAATGCAATAGAGTATGATAATTACAGCCAGACCTGAAATTACAAAGCAAAGATAATACTAAAATCCAAAAATGAACCCCAAAAATTGATTATTAACAAAAGCTCAAAAATTGATATCAATTCAGCCACCAAATCTTTTTTTACTTAGCAAGCACAATAATATCCTCTATACATTCTTTTTTATCAACCACATAAATTCACAAGCAATTTTTCAGGAGCTTCAAAAAATAAATATTCATCAAATCTGTCCAAATATCTTTTTCACCGCCTGTAATTCTTCTCTGGTCATATCAGGTATATGTTCTAAATCATATTTCAAATTCATTTCCTTGTATTTGAAAGTGCCGATAGAATGATAAGGGAGTAATTCTACTTTTTCAATCACCGAAAAGTTTTTAATATAAGCTGCCAATGCTTTTAAATCCTGTTCGTTGTCGGTAATTGTAGGCACTATCACATGTCTTATCCACGTAGGCTTGGATATTTCTTGCAAATAGTCTAAAAATTTAAGTGTGTTATCCAGCTTGATACCTGTTAGGCTTGGATGCAAATCTTTATTTATTGTTTTGATATCCAACAATGCCAAATCAGTAAATTGCAATAACTCTTTTACTGTGTCATTCAAATAAATGCCCGATGTGTCAAGTGCCGTGTGGATGTTCTCTTTTTTACACAGTTTGAAAAATTCCTTCACAAATTCAGCTTGCATCAATGGTTCTCCTCCCGAAAATGTCACTCCACCACGCTTTTCGAAATATTTTTTGTATCGTACCACCTCTTTCAGCAATTCTTTGGGTGTAAGAAAAATGCTACCTTCGTCTACTGACCATGTGTCTGGATTATGGCAATATAAGCAACGTAGCGGACAGCCTTGTGCAAAAATAACAAACCGTACACCAGGCCCATCTACCGTGCCAAAGCTCTCCAAAGAATGAATTTTACCTGTTATTGACATGACTGAAATTTATTTGAAACATTTTTGAAAACAAAAATCGTTGAACAATTGGAGACTGAAAATTCAATTTCCAATTATTCAACGATTAATAGAATTTATTTAGAATTTACATCTTAGAATTGATGGTTCTTGATATTACGTCTAATTGTTGCTCTTTGGTTAATCGGACAAAATTTACCGCATAACCCGAAACACGAATGGTCAATTGTGGATATTTTTCTGGATTTTCCATTGCATCATAAAGCAATTCTTTATCGAACACGTTTACGTTAAGATGCTGACCGCCAGTAGGAGTAAAATATCCATCCATCATGTCGATAAGGTTATCAATTCGGTTGTCCATATCTTTACCCAATCCACTTGGCGAAATGGCAAAAGTGAACGAGATACCATCTTTAGAGTGTTGGAATGGTAGTTTTGCTACCGATGCCAATGCTGCCAAAGCACCTTTTCTGTCTCTTCCGTTCATAGGGTTAGCGCCTGGTGCAAATGGCTCACCCGCTTTGCGTCCACATGGTGTTGCACCTGTTTTCTTGCCATAAACAACATTGGAAGTAATGGTTAGAATTGACTGCGTTGGCTTACCGTTTCGATAAGTTTGATGTTGACGCAAAAACTCCATAAACGTTTCTGTAATATTTACAGCCACTTTGTCTGTGCTATCTTCATTGTTACCAAATGGAATATAATCGCCTTCAATTTCAAAATCTACAGCAATGCCTCTAGCGTCACGTATTACTTTTACTTTTGCATCTCTAATTGCTACCAATGAATCGGTAACAATTGATAGACCTGCAATACCAGTAGCTCTAATGCGCTCTACTTCAAGGTCGTGCAACCCAAGTTGAAACGCCTCGTAGGCATATTTATCGTGCATGTAGTGAATGATTTTCAAAGTATTTACATATACTTTTGCCAACCAACGCATCATGTCGTCAAATCTCTGTACAACTTCATCATAATCAAGGTATTCCGAAGTAATAGGAGCATAGCTAGGTCCTACTTGTACACCCGATTTTTCATCTTTACCACCATTAATTGCGTATAATAAACATTTGGCTAAATTGGCACGTGCACCAAAAAGTTGCATTTGTTTACCAATTTTCATAGGCGATACACAGCAAGCAATACCATAATCATCACCATATTCTGGGCGCATCAAATCATCATTTTCATACTGAATTGATGAGGTGTTGATTGATACTTTTGCGCAGAATTTCTTCCAATTTTCAGGAGAGTTTACCGACCATAATACTGTAAGATTCGGCTCGGGTGCTGGTCCTAAATTATACAAAGTGTGTAAATAGCGGAACGAGTTTTTTGAGACCAATGTACGGCCATCCACACCTTGTCCGCCCAGTGATTCAGTTACCCAAACTGGATCGCCAGAGAAAAGTTCGTTATATTCTGGTGGACGCAAAAAGCGTATGATTCTTAATTTAATAATAAATTGATCAATCATTTCTTGCGCTTCTACCTCATCAATAATGCCTTCGGCCAAATCTCTTT
>Ga0247844_1007182_pt1 | contig 12839 bp, 7 predicted proteins | sample LaCtaG_FD_192421 | JGI IMG/M metagenome (GOLD analysis project Ga0247844, IMG submission 192421) | Freshwater microbial communities from meromictic Lake La Cruz, Castile-La Mancha, Spain - LaCruzMarch201714.5m_1 | ecosystem: Environmental > Aquatic > Freshwater > Lake | place: Spain: Castile-La... | reverse complement strand
TCGGTTCCAACAACACCTTGGTCGGGCGGATGCATCGCTAACATGCTCCAGCCATCACCTTGATACACGTCCCCTTTTTTCCAAGCCACCATGCGAGCACCGTGGCTGCCTGCCACACGCAAATTTTGCTTCAACAATGGGCTTCGATGTTCAAAGACTTGCCGAGTTGAGATCAATTTCCCAATGGCAAACCGTTTTGCAATCCCCTCGAGTCCGTTAAAATGATCGGAGTCGGCATGCGAGAGAATTACGCCGTGAATACTTGGCTTGTTCATAGCCCACAATGCCTCAACCATCACCTGATAACTGCGTTGATGGTCACCTAATCGACCAGCGTCGTACAGCCAATCTTGCTGGTCAGGAGTTTCGATGAGGATGTTGGTGCCGTGTCCAACATCGATGAATGTCAGGGACAGTTTCGTATTGCGCCCGTTTGTAGCAGACCGAACCCAGTCGAAAGTCGGCTGAATCGTCAATCCGAAAACAAACCATATTCCCAACACCCGAACGAGTAGTCGGCGACTCGTGGATCGTTTGACGCCACCTAGGATCGCGGTGATGATCCCGAGAGCATAAAAGCTGTGCAACCACCAAGCAGGTGGCGCTCTCAACCAAAAGTGACCCAATGGAACTTGCTCGCCCAGACCGACGATCCATTGCACAATCCATAACGACACACCACAAACCACTCCAAGCGGCCAGGCAAAGATTGGGAACCATCCAAAGGCAATCAGGCCAAGGCCAGCCATCAAAGCCAACAGCATCGGCAACCATAGCAATAGATTGAGCGCGATTGCGATCGGACTAACTACATGAAAACTGCTCCACACCAAAGGGGCAGTAACGAACCAGACCCAAAAACTAGTGCGGATCATCTCGCGAGACCAAGTCCCAACGCGACGAAGATTTTTGCTCCAGCGGCTCGACTTCGATTCGATCAACCGCTCGAGCGGTGCAACGCGCGGGACCCCGGAACGGTGGGACAGAATCAAAACCGCCACCGCCATAAACGATAGTTGGGTTCCAGTCTCAAAGACCACGCTGGTTCGGTACAATATCAATGCAAACCCAGCAAAGGCGAGGATGTTTGAACTGGAAAATCTCCATCCATTCCACTTCGCGATACAAAGTCCGGAAAGCATCATCGTCGCACGTGCCACCGGCGGATTTGCGCCGCAAAGAAGCGCGTAACCGATCACGATCAAACAGATACCCAACAACATTGGCTTGCCAGGCAATTGAAAGAATGTTCCGATCATCCACAGTATCAGGGCAACCATTTCGATATGCATCCCTGAAATCGAGAGCATATGGATCGTCCCAGTCGCTAATAACTCTTCTTGCAATCGCCATTCCGCTTGTTCTCGTTGGCCCAGAACCAACGCTGCGGTCAATTCGGATTGGCCGAGGATGACGTAACGTTCGATTGCCCAGAGGGCTTTCGCGGAGACCATTGCAAGGTAACGATCGACTCGAATGCGAGAGGTGCCGTCAATTCTTGTGAGCTGCGATTCGGAGTCGGCTCGGGCTTGAGCTGCATAGCCTTGTTCGGCGTAACGACGCGACTGATTGAATTGGCCAGGATTGGAAGGTTTGCTCGGTAATCGCCATTGACCGTAGAGTTCAATTGCATCGCCAGGGTAGTAGCCGGATAACTTTCCGTCGATGGTTAGTGGCATCAAAAGCGATGCGGGCGACCACTGGCCACCGATTCGGATTTCGAAGACACGCATCACGGTCAGCGTTTGCCAACCGACTTCACCCAGGTCGGTATTTCCCCCCGGGATTGTTGCTTTTCGAAATCGCAAAGACGAATCCACATTCCCTCGGCATGCAATAGGATTCCAAGGAGCGGTCCCTAGCTCTCCATTAGCAGCGATTTCCCTGAGAGTGGACTCCCATTTGGCTAAACGCTCGCGGGAATCTTGCTGCCCCAGCGAGTGGAGGTAGCTGATGAATAGACCGATTGCTAATGCGATACTCAAAACAGCCCAGGCAGATTGACGGGCGGGGCGAAATTTCCAATGCCACAGCGTTGCCATGCCCGAGCTCAAAAAGCCGAAAAAAAGCAACGCAAACCAAGCGTTTCCAAATGTCTCTTGCATTGAAATCGCTAAAAGCGAGATCGCAAGGACCGCAACCATTGGATACTGGGCCCACAGCCTGATAGCGCGGTTTTGTATCCTCAAATAAATCTTCTTAGAAACGTTGATTTTCTGAAACATGTCGCGACTGGACAACGTATTAGGGTGGTGTTTCGGCATCATGGCCCGGCATCGATAACCGAGCGGAATTAATTTGCATCAACGAATTCACAGGGAAAATCGCATCATGTTGTCGGTTCCTAGTCAATCGGCACAGGGAATGCAACCGAAATCTTTTAACCAGCCGGAACTCCGTGCAAAACCGAAACATCTAACTCAGTTACCTCCTACGAGACGCTATCAGACATGACCAAGCGATCCAATCGTCGACCCTTGAAAAACGCGAATAAAAAATTAGGTTACTCGTATATTAACGAAGACCGTGAGTTCGCGGGGGACGTGCTCGAAGGTTTTGGATACGAAGAAGAAGAGGAAGAGGATGTCGACGCGGAACATGATGTAGACGAAGACGCACTGATAGACGACGATTCGGGCGATGGTCACTTTCCTCATAATGAGGATATTGAAGTTGTTGACGCAACCGAAGATCCCGTTCGAATGTATCTAATGCAAATGGGCGAAATCCCCTTGCTGACTCGCCTACAAGAAGTCAGCGCCGCCAAGCACATTGAGATGACCCGCACCAATTACCGCCAATGGATGCTTGCATCGGATTTCGTGCTCCAAGGAGCCACGAAACTGCTTGAGCAAGTTCGCGACAGCAAGTTGCGATTAGACCGAACCATCGAAGTTAGCGTGACGAACGCAACCGAAAAAGTTGCAATCATGCGACGCATTGGCCCGAACATCAAAACCCTTCGACATCTGTTGTTGAGAAATCACGGTGACTACCACGTCGCTATCAACAAGAGCGTTCCAATGGACGAACGTCGCTCAGCTTGGAAGCGATTGGTTTGCCGGCGAAATAAAGCGGTCCGCTTGATCGAAGAAATGAATTTGCGAACCAATCGCTTGGAGCCCATTTTCCTCAAGCTCCACACCATCGCTAGCCAAATGGCGACACTTAAAGATCGAATCGCCGCCGCACAAGAGACCGGTTTCTCGGATTGCGTACCGATCGCGAAGCTCAAAGAAGAGCTGCGCTATTTGATGAGAATCACATACGAGACGCCGAGCACGCTTGCTCGCCGTTGCCAACGAGTCAAATCTCACCGGCTCGAATACGATGCGGCCAAACGTGAACTCTCCGCTGGGAACTTGCGATTGGTGGTGTCGATTGCCAAGAAGTATCGCAATCGTGGACTCAGTTTCCTCGACCTGATCCAAGAAGGAAACACGGGCTTGATGCGGGCCGTCGACAAATTCGAATACGAACGCGGATTTAAGTTTTCCACGTATGCGACTTGGTGGATTCGACAAGCGATTACACGAGCCATTGCAGACCAAAGCCGAACGATTCGCGTGCCTGTCCACATGATTGACACGATGAGCAAGGTGCGACAAGTGACTCGCGATTTGATCCAAGAATTGGGTCGAGAACCATCCGTGGAAGAGACTGCCGAACGAGCAGGTCTTTCGCTCGATGATGCTCGAGTGGTCATCAAAATGGCGAGGCAACCGTTGTCGCTCGATCAACCCGTCGGCGATCATGAAGACAGCTTCTTCGGCGAGTTTCTTGAAGACTACCGTGATGATGATCCCCTCTACGAAACCAATCAGCAAACGCTCAAGGAGCAAATCCATGAAGCCATGCAAACGTTGAACTACCGTGAACGCGAGATTCTCAAATTGCGATACGGCTTGGCAGACGGTTACGCCTACACCTTAGAAGAAGTGGGCAAGATATTTCAAGTGACACGTGAACGCGTTCGTCAAATCGAGAGCAAAGCTGTCAAAAAGTTGCAACATCCACAACGCAGCAAATCGCTCACGAGTTTCATTGACGGGTTGGACATGACTCCTTACCAAGACGCAGCCATCAACGGCAGTGATCGACCCATGTAGTTCACGGATCTTTCGCGAGCAGGCTGGGAACATATTCTTTTTTTGGTAAAACTTGATAGCAGTTTTCTATGAATTGTGCCCTTCCATTGATCGATCCAGTATGGCTTCGCCAGATGACCAAGAACTTCGAACCCAAATCCATGGGCCTTGGCAGATAGTTCGTCGCAATGAAATTTATCAAGATGCGTGGGTTCAAATTCGAATGGATGACGTGCTCCGGCCCGACGGCAAGCCTGGCACGTATTCGACAGTTCGCATCAAGCCTGGAGTTTGCGTCATTCCCGTGGCTGCAGATGGTACCTGTTACTTGACCAAAGAATTTCACTACGCCGTTGGTCGTGATACTATTGAAGGCATAAGCGGGGGAATCGAAGTCGGCGAATCCGCCGAAATCGCCGCTACACGAGAGCTTCAAGAAGAAGTGGGGATCGTTGCCCAGCAGCTACATCCGCTCGGAATCGTCGATCCGTTAACGGCAGCCTTGTGTTCTCCGACTGCGATCTTTTTAGCGACGGATCTCAGCTTCACGGAAACGAATATGGAAGGTACGGAACGTATCGAACGAGTCGCGATGCCGTTTGAAGACGCAGTTCGGATGGTGATCCGGAGCGAGATCACACACGGCCCCTCTTGTGTCGCCATCCTGAAAGCGAATCTGATCCTTCCTAATTTGCTATCACCATGAGACCCAAGAAGAACCTAAAACGGAGGCGATCGCAAAACCCTCAGCGTCGATCGGTTCCCGGCAGTGCACCAGGTTCGATGAATGTCGATCCGAACGCGAACCCAACCACGATAAGGGTGATTGCTTTTAACGGTGCGGAACTCCTTGAAAAAGAGATCAAAGATATCGATGAAATACGGGCAATTCGAGTCGCCTTTCGAAGTGTCTGGATCGATGTGACTGGGCTTGGAAGCGAAGACAAGCTCCGGGGAATTGCTCAGTTACTGCAATTACATCCGTTGGCGATGGAGGATGTCGTCAATGTTAACCAGCGCTCGAAAGTGGATGAGTTTCATGATTCGATCTTCGTGGTGGCGCGGATGGTCGATGGTGACGATGCGTTGCAAACCGAACAGCTATCTTTCTTTCTCATGCATCAAGTGTTGCTTTCCTTTCAAGAGCGACCGGGCGATTGCTGGGATCCGCTTCGGCAGCGTATTCGGACGCATCGCGGGAAGATTTGTGATTCAGGCGTCGATTACTTGCTCTATGCGTTGCTGGATGCGGTGATCGACAGTTATTTTCCTGTCATGGAAAAATTGGCTGAGCAAGTCGATACGGTGGAAGCAGAAATTATCGAAAGTCTTGACCCTAATCAAATGCGACAAATCCATAATTTGCGTGGCCAGCTATTATCCTTGCGGCGGTCGATTCGTCCGCATCGAGAAATGATCAACGAGCTCGTTCGAGATTCGCTCCCTCACATCAGTCCGGAGACTCGCGTTCACTTAAGAGACTGCTATGATCACGTCGTGCAAGTTGTGGATGCGGTGGATACGTATCGCGAATTGACATCCGACATGCGAGATTTTTACTTGTCCAGTGTCAGCAATAGCATGAACGAAGTGATGAAAGTTCTCACGATCATTTCGACTATTTTCATTCCGCTATCGTTTATCGCGGGCGTGTACGGAATGAACTTCAGCGATCAATCCCCTTGGAACATGCCGGAACTCCGATGGTATTTTGGGTATCCATTTTCGTTGGCAGTAATGGGGCTGGTTGCGTTTGGACTGTTGGTCTTTTTTCGAAAAAAACGCTGGCTTTAGTTGGTGCGGAATAGTGCAAACGGTCCGGTGAGGATTCAATCTTCTGAGAATTCACCAGGCGACTCGCTCCGCAACGCTACTAAGCACATCCGCTATGTTTTTCAACCCAACGCGCCGTTGGGCGATAGCCCCGGTTTTCCAATTGCTCGCCATTCGTCGAGAACCGGGGCTATCGCCCGTCGGCTCAGTTTGTTTCACTCGAAGACTCATACCGTTTTGCTTAGAACACTTGTTTCGTGCCGAAGGTGATTGCCATTGGTCGCTAGTCGCCGGAAAAATCCCCTTCGAATCCCATCTCCGTCGCCTGGCTGATTCGACCGGCGAGAACACCTAACTGGTTAAAAATAAAGAAAGCAAAGAACGGCAGGACAAGCCCGCAAACGATATCGCCTCCCACTCCAGTGAGCGACGCGACCGCCATGAAAATGAAAAACAAGGCATAGGCAATTCCGGATTGAATATACATGGCCCCCCACGCATCGCCATAATTCTTGATCGTGCCGATGACCAATTGCGAGTAGGGCTCGAATGCAGAAGAATTGTTGATCATGCTCAAAAGCAAAATAGGAGAGAGCCCCCATATCCCAAGCATGACTGCTCCGGCAGCAATCAATGGGTTGGCCCCTAATGATGTTGTCAAGGCTCCCAGCATACCTCCAGGAATGGTTGCGATCACGAGAGTCACGATCACCATCATGCATTCACCAATCGATTCTCCCAGTCGGGAGAATGGCCATTCCGCAACCCTCGGTGCACGATTAGCAGCCATGACCAGAACGGGCAACCCACATAGGCAGATGAGGCCACCAATTGGGAGCAAGAACACGGCAAAGATTACGACTCTCGCGACGAAAGCAGTTTTTTCACTTGCCTCAATCACGGACCCAAACGCTGCCATGGAAAAGAACCAGACACTCGATACCAAGCCAAGAATGACCATCGCAATCACGACCAACGGATCCCTTAAAAATCCGAGGATGAGCCCCATCCAACGTTTCGTGTCGAAGACGAAATTAATTTCCTCTAGTTCATCGCGTTCGCGGTCCGCCTCCACTTTGGCTCGATCGAGTATCTCGCGCGTATTAACATCTTGACGAGATGAGGATTTCGAGTTTTCTGAATCGATCGGAGCAAACTTGACACTGGGCATTTCTTCAAGCTTGAACTCTTTCGGTATTGGCTTGACGAAGGGTTTTGGGACAACGAATTGGGAATGGCAGTCGGGGCATCGAGTCTTGCTTCCGATTCGCGATTTGTTGGCGTAAAGGAAAGCACCGCAAATCTTGCACGCAAATCGAAACTCTTCGTCGCTCGGAACGACAAAGCTATCGCCAAGCGCTGGCGTTTCCAAAATCATTTCATCCAGGGAACCAACCAAGAGAGGTTTGGGTTTTGAGTCCGTTGTGTTGGAGCTGAGCTTGTGTTTCGAGTTCCCGGAAGCGCCGGGTTGACTTTCGGATTTGTTGTTGGTTCGGGGTTGAGCCAATTTTTTTGGCTCAGCCTTTTTCTTAGCGGAGGGGACCGCATCCAATTCTGAAGGAAGCGTCGAAGGTGAGGGGGACGATTCGGTTGGAATTAGGTCGGGAAAATCATCTTCAAAAACGCTTCGCGACACCTTGCTTGGGGGGCTGACGGGTTCGAGTCTAAACTCGTCATCCTCATTCCGCGTGTCGGCTTCGTTCCCAGCGCCGACCGATGTTCCAGCGCCGACCGATGTTCCAGCGCTGACCGTTGATCCAGCGCTGACCGTTGATCCAGCGCTGGTGGCGGTGACTGTGTCTGACGTCTTGGAAGGGGTTGCCTCTTTTAAAGGAGCGATTGCTTTTTCCGGAAACGTCTTAGGATCATGAACAGCTTTTGAAGTGGGCTGTTCGTCGACCGATTCAGCCATGTCCAATTTCAGCCAATCGTCATCATCGTTGTTGGCGCTGATAACTCCAGGCACTCGGATCGATGCAGAGCACTTTGGGCAAGCCAATTTTTTTCCGGCGAGCGATGAGGGGGCTCGCAAGTTCTTTTGGCATTGAGGGCAGGCAAAGTTTAACAATTCAGGACGATCGTTGGACAAACGCAAACCTCTATCTATTGCATCGGAAAAAGCAATCGTTGGACGACGACTTCCGTTATAGCCGCCAAACGGTTTATTTTCGGTATTGCGGCTACTTTAGTTGCGGTGATGTTTTGGCAAAAACTTGATAGTGCTCATCGCCGACAGTCTGAGTCCATGCGTTTCGGTGCAGCACGACTCGATAGAGCATGTGCATCGATTGACCGGGTTGAAGCATGTAGCCACCTTCTTTTTTCGTAGCATCGGGATTGACCTCCAGAAAATGCTTCACACCTATCGGATTGTGAGCAAAGAGGCCGTAGGTTCGAACGTGCCAATATCCAGTCCTCCCAAAGCTCTGGGGATGGATGAGGATCGCAATCCCGTGTTCTTGTTTTGCGTCGATTGTTGCTTTTCCAGCATAGTCGACCCAGTCGGCTGGCTTTCCCCACGTTTTCCCATCCGTCAAGCCGCTGCTATTAAGGATATGTCCGCTGGCTTTGTCGACCTTCATCGTCTCAGGTACACGGATGGCAAACATCCCTTCTTTGGTATCTCCGAAATGGATCGGTTCCTTGGAGGCAGGGTCGGCGTGTTTGAGAATGTACTCACAGTCGATGATGCGTTCATCCGGCGTACCGGAAACCGTGTATTTGCAATGCTCTTGGAGAAAAGGCTTGGCTTCAAGGGTCTGCCAAATGTGGCGAGCCTCAACCGATGCCGAAGTAGCCGATTGAGCCGTGTTGACGACTTCAGAATGCACCACTTCGCCGTGGTTTTTGCCTTCAGCCCAAAAGTCGACATCGTTCACTTCGCCAAACGTCATCCACAGAGAGCGGTGGTGAGGGTGATCGTGAGCTTCATTCGTGCTGTCGGGAACCATCGGGTATTCACGCGACATTCGTAAATTGTCTGGCCCCATCAATGGCCACAGGATTGGCTTGGTACCAGATTTGAAATGATAGCTTGTAATCAATTTGCCAGCCTGCCTTAGATCGACACGATCCGATTCGCGTTTGGCTTGGAATTCCTGGCTAAAGCTTTGGATGGATAGGGCAGATGCCACAATCCCCAGAGCCATCGCGTTTTTTGTCGCTTGAAAAGCAGATCGCAATGCGTTAGAGCGAATGAGAGAGAGGAACACTAGCATAGTTTTGTCGACCCTTCAGAAGGTTTGAGCAATCGGTAGGTAAGTGGAAAATAGGATTTTTGATTGCGGTTGGATGATTCGGGCTTTTCAATTTCACAAATGCACTAATATTACACTGGTTGGGTGGTGTCAGCTTTCTTGCCCAATTTCTTGTGTTTTGTACGTCCAGGAGTTACGGCTGTGTTTTTGTTGTTGCGCGGGAGTCAAGATTGGTCGTTCACTGTTTTAGTCGCTTTTGTATTGATCCATTGCTTGGCGGGCAACTCTTGGGCGAGCGAAGAGGTTCCGCCGTTCACTGTGCCAGATGGTTTTTCGGTCCAGAAAGTTGCCGATGACTCGTTGGTTCATGATTGCTTTTGTATGACGCTGGATGGACTTGGGCGGCCCGTGGTTTCCGGACCAGGATACATTCGAACTTTGCTGGATGACAACTCGGACGGGAAATTTGACCGAAGCATTCTTTGGTCTAATTTACCCAAGCAAGGCGCTCAAGGGTTATGGTCTGAGGGAATAAAGCTCTATTTTGTTAGCGAAGGTGGGCTTTGGATGACCGAGGATTCCAATGGCGATCTTGTGGCGGATGCCAATGCGAAACGCGTTTTGGATCTACCAACCGGTTCGGAGCACGATTCGCACGCCCTTCGAAAGGGGCCAGATGGATTTTGGTACCTTATCGCAGGCAATTTTGCCCGCGATATCTCGAAAATTCAAAATGATCCAAACAGTCCCGTTCAACGAAGCCGAAGTGGGACACTTTGGCGCATTAGTCCGGATTTTTCAACCAGAAGCGTTTGGGCACACGGGTTGCGCAATTGCTATGACTTTGACTTCCTGCCGGATGGACAGATTGTAACGTTCGATAGCGATTGTGAGCGAGAAGCGACCCTTCCGTGGTATCGACCGACTCGAGTTATGGTTCTTGGGCCCGGTTCAGATGCGGGTTGGTGCGGGCAAACCTGGAAAGACGAGGATCACCGAATCACGATGCCATTAACGCTGGCGCAATTGGGGCGTGGATCTCCAACAGGGGTCGCGGTTTATCAGCATCGAGCGTTTCCAAAGAAATACCACGATGCCATTTTCGCCCTCGACTGGACCTTCGGGCGAGTCCTCGCCATTTATCCGTCGAGCAATCTGGACGATTCCAAACGCATTCCAAACAAAATCCCAGCGGAAGTTTTTATGCAACCAAGCGGTACGGCTGGGTTTGCTCCAACGGATATTTGTGTAGCCGAAGACGGTAGCTTGCTGATTTGCATCGGCGGTCGCGGCACCACCGGAGCGGTCTATCGAGTGAGCTCGAACGAGAGTGTCACAGAGAAATCGCCCGGTTGGTTTGCAGATTCGATCGCCTCTGGGCAGCTCAAACTCGAACAAGCTGAGGCATTGGAGAGCTTGTTGAAGGCGAATTCTCCGTTTGAAAGTTGGTCCGAAGCCAAGTGGCGACCCATTGTTGAAGAAGCTGGCATTTCGACTTTGATAGCGTTTATCTCCGGAACTATTCCGATTTCTGCGGAGCCCGTTGTTGTCGCAGAAGCAAAACTAAAATGTGCTCAACTATTGACGCGTATCAATGCAAACATCCCTTTTGCAAGCGTCCAAAACACATTGCTCGCGACATCCCAATCGTCCAGGGCGGCGGGTTGGTGGCTAGTGGGTCGCGGCCGTCTTGGTTTGAAACCGCAGGAAACAAAGTGGATCGAATCGCTTGCCGCCGCAGATTACTCGCTGCCTGAATTCAACCCGCACCAAGATGATGTGTCCAGTTGGGAACCGCATCTTGGTCGGGAGGACGAACGGCTACGATGGGAAGCCTTCGGCATTCGTAAATGGAACTTAAGTTTGGCCGAAAGTCGACCTGTCGCGGACAACGATGCCGGAAATGCTCTGCGACGCACGTGGCTTTGGGCGCTATCGCGTTCACCAGCACCCATTGCGACAAAGTCGAATAGGAACGGGCTAGACTCACTCATTGCAAGGCAACTGTTCAACACGAGGCAGACCGACATGGACAGACCGCTGTTGGATGCCTTGGCAAATTGGGTACCAGCCAACCAAAAAACACTAACGACTCGCGACAAACTGGAGTTTCTAACGCTTTTGCAATCTGCACTCGGAGATAGACGTTATAGCTTGCCGCAGCAATTGGATCCGCCACAGCCTGATGTACTCGATGGTTATCGAGGTTTGAGCGCAGCACAATTGCCCGAGAATGTACGAACGGCTTGGATCGGCTGGGCAACCCATTTTGCGAAGTTAGCTTTAAAAGCAGATAGTCCGTTGATTCAATTGGAAGCGACACGAACTCTGTCGATGCTGGAACCCAAGGACAAAGACTCGCTCGAGTTCCTGTTAAGTCAAATCGACCCAAAAAGTCATCCAACCTCGGATTTTCATTGGTTGTGCTGTTCGGCCAACTGCAGTAGCCCGCGGACGGTCGACCTCTCTCGCGCAACTGCAGCGGCTCTTTCGGGTATCGTACGCAAAGTAAAATTGCGAGGCCTGTATACCGACAATCAATTTCCAACGCGATTGCAGCAGCTCGTCAACGCATTGACGAAGCGGGATTCGGGTCTTGGTAGAGCATTCGTGGAATTGCCTGTCCCATGCTGCCCGGAAGACATTGTTTTGATTTCATCGTTCCCAGTCGATGTGCAAAACGAAGCCCGCAAGAAGATGCGTGAACATTTGATTGCAACGGCACCAACCGAATGGTCGCCAGCCATTGTGCGCTATGCTTGCCAACTAGGCATTGATGAGACCTTTGCCAAATCGATTCGCAACGCGGCGATCGAACCCAACCATCGAGCCCTTGCAACGGAAATGTTGTCGTCTCTCGGGAAAGAAGCGGATTACGAACTGTTTCTAGCCGCTCTCGACTCCAGCGATCGAAATCAATGGCCATTTGGATGGAAGGGCATCAGTGCGTTACCGGTAGTCGACGCGACACATGAATGGAAGATTATCCCCCAGATCGTTTCCAACGTCATCAATACAACCATCCCTATGCCTCGGACTGCCGTTATCAACCGAGCCAGAACGATTGCCGCAAAAATGCAAATTGCAAATGTGCCTACGACGGAGCAATGGCCAGACTGGGATCGTTTCTTCCAAGGCAGTTTGGAGGAAGTAGCTTACTCGAAACTCCATCTTCCCTCGACAACCTTCGATTGGCGAGCATTTGTACTTTCCGCGAATTCCCTCGTAGGCGATCTTCAAATCGGCAAGTCGCTTTACGAGCAGAAGTGCGGACTTTGCCATGGCGGGCAGAACGCTCTCGGACCAAGTCTTTTAGGTGTTGCAAAACGATTCTCTCGCGAGGATTTGTCCAAAGCCATCTTTGAACCTAGTCGTGACATTTCGGATCGCTATCGATCGATTCGAGTACTGACGATGGATGGCGAGATTTTCACAGGCATGATCATTTACAATGCGGCCGATGGGACGACGTTGCAAACGGCCAATGGGAACTTGGTTCGCATCAATCAAGACAACATCGAGGACAAAGCCTATTCGACCGAGTCATTGATGCCAACCGGGCTTTTGGATGATCGCTCCCCAGCGGAGGTCGCAAGCCTGTACGCATACCTTGGAACGCTTCAATAGTGTATCGCGACAACTAGTTTTCCTCAATCGTTTGGTACTGCGAGTCCGCCTAACGTAGTCAGCGTCCGAACAACCGCAGCGTTGCATAGATAGGCGTTGAAACCAACTGCTGGTTGCAAAAACTTGCCAGGCCGTCATGATGTAGAACGGCATG
>Ga0247844_1007180_pt1 | contig 12840 bp, 13 predicted proteins | sample LaCtaG_FD_192421 | JGI IMG/M metagenome (GOLD analysis project Ga0247844, IMG submission 192421) | Freshwater microbial communities from meromictic Lake La Cruz, Castile-La Mancha, Spain - LaCruzMarch201714.5m_1 | ecosystem: Environmental > Aquatic > Freshwater > Lake | place: Spain: Castile-La... | reverse complement strand
CAGCCCGATCGGTAAACTCAGGTAAACGAGCCGTTCCCAACATGGTCCCGCCTCGTATGATGATGTCACTGACAGAGCGGCTATTCATCTGCCACATCCGTCCTTCAACCATGCCTTTATAACCATCTTCTATCGCGACGACTTCAAGTCCTTGAGCCAAAGCTGATCTGACGATCGCTCTTATGGCCGCATTCATTCCCGGTGAGTCACCACCAGAAGTCATTACACCGATTCGTTTGATCATGTTATGTCCCTTTTATCCCCATCAATTTTATCATTATGAGGCCTTTTTGTGTATGTTTTTATGTGTTTCTGCGGTTTTTTCCACCGACTAGAAGTGGACTTGATAAGCTTTCTATACGTTCCATTAAACGGTTCGCTTTAAGGGCTTCATCATCTCCTTTTAGATTGTATCTAAAGTGAGCTCTTAATCCATCTATTTTAAGGTTACTGGTAAACCAAGTAGACTTCTGATGATCCATACGATAGTTCAATAAAGGTAAGAGAATTTCATCTCTAAACCATCCAGATAAGCTTTCAGCACCGATATCATCGAAGACAACTACTCGTGCTTTCTTGATCATCGCCATCGTATAATCGATCACATCCGGTGTATCAAAGCTTTGTTTGACTTTAATGGCTAAACTAGGCACATGAACCATAGCGACATTTAGTCCTGTTTTCGCGAAACTATTGAGCATCGCAGAAGCAAGATAGGTCTTACCTACCCCACTGTTTCCATAGAGATAATAACCTTTCTCATTGGGTTGATCGATCCAAGAAGCGATCTTAGCGACGCTTTCCGCATAGTCAGCTTCAAAATCCACATTCAATAGACTAGAGAAATCCGCAAGTAAGACTTCTTTTCCACCATCTCTGATCAAGTATTGTTTCTCATGAGCAGTTAAATCATTTTGAAGACTTTGGTAATCACATGGTTTATAGACAGTCTGTAAGATACCATCCAGTTCAAGATCTAAGAAATATCCTGTTTCTTTTTGTCTACAGGCATGTAGACCAGGACAATTGTCACATCTACCACATTCTATAGACCAATCCGCAAAACGTTGGACATGACGAGTAATGAAGGTCTCATCGACCTTGTGATCCTTCATGAATTTAAGCACTTTTGGATCCTTTAATACATTCTGGATCAAAAGCGCTCTTGAAGCTTTTTGTTGTTCATTCAGTTCAAAAGTGATGTTAATCTTTTCCATGCTTATCTCCCATTTTCTTAAGACGAGCTTTTAAGTCTGCCAATTCGCTTTCACTCATTGGCTCATTGTTGTTTTTATAGTCAGGGATGGCTTCTTTTCTACCCTTTACAGGTTTCGCTGAGATGCCTTGTATATGAGCTAAAGCTTGATCTTTGGTAGTGATTTTTAATCTACTCCAAGATGCGGCGATGGTTTCCACATAACTTTTTTTAAGGGATTGATTGCTACTATCTAAGGCATGTTTGATCAAGACATTGACCACTTCAGGATTCAAACGTTGATCTCTCACCAAAGATGTGATCAAACGTTTTTCTGTATCGGTAGGTTCATTTCCACCCTGTAACCAACGAAGGAATTGGACAGGTTCACTTAAGTAAGGATCTGTAGGCATATCTACAGGGTCTTTTACTTTACGCAATAAACCTTCTAGCTTCTCGGAATCAAAAGTCATCGCAGATATATTGATGCATTCTCCTAATAAAAGAATCATCTTATTGACACTGACCCCATAAACGGAGCCTAATTCTTCGATCAATTTTAGATTTTGAGCGCTTCTTAACGCTTGAGGAAAAACCAACTCTGAACAACGTTGTTTTAACTCTAGGATGTTAAAACGAAGGCCATCTAAACTTGTTTCTGTAGTCTCAAAATGGACTTCTGACTTAGGGTCATAAGATCTTAATCTTTGCGCCTCAAAAGGTTTACTGATGGATTGAAAGCCTTCTTTTAAAGATTTACCTAAAGTATAACGTTTCTTTATGGTCTCATAATGGACATCACCTACTGCTTGTAGATAGGCTCGTCCTAGTACTGGATGATTAAGTGCTTCATTTATTTTAAGAGGTGTTTTTAAAATGTATAAATAGGTGTCATTGACGAGATGATGATAGCTTTCGATGAGTGAGACTTCTTCTAATGCTTCAAAATCAGAGATCAATTGGGTATCACTTACGCCCAATAGACTAGAAAGTTGACCATGGGTAAAAGATTGAGGTACATTTAGGTGAACTAAAAGACCATAGAGTCCAATCGCGCTGCTTCCACAAAGCTTCTGATAAACCAAAAAAAGACTGGCAGTATCCAGGGATGTGGAAAAAGATTCGATTTGGATCAAGGCATTTTTATTTCTTTCCATAGATACTTCTTATTTTATCACTGTAGAGGGTCACTTGTTGAACTAATGTGGCCTCATCTTCATTGTTTTCGATGATGTCATCGGCTAAGGCTATCTTAATCCTAGAACTCAGTTGAAGTTTACGTCTACGTCTGATCTCTTTGAGATCCAATCCACGTTGTTCCATCAATCGTTTATCTGCGATATCTTCATCGCTGACCACCAATAATACTCGATCAAAGGCAGTTTCCCCATGAGCTTCATACAGAAGAGGAACTTCACTAAAGACGATAAGTGAGCCTGATTCTTGAGCCAATATAGCTAAATCTGAAAAAACCAAAGGATGAATAAGTGCTTCAACGAATTGACGAGCTTCAGAATGGGCTTCTTTGAAGATAAGCTCAGATAAACGAGCGTGATCTAATGTCCCGTTGGGATATAGATCTTCTTGAAAATACGTATTAAGGGCGTTTTTTACTTCTTCTTTTTCATATTGGGCTTTGGCTAAGGTATCCGCGTCGAAAACAGGATAACCTAAAGATTTTAAAATTCGACTGACACTGGATTTACCACTACCAATATTCCCTGTAATTGCGATGTGCATATCAGCCTTTCTGACAATGTGGACAATACACTGATGTCCTTTGACCTATTTTAATGCTTTTTAAAGGACTTGCGCAAGTCAGACAATTCTGAGTTCCTCGTCCATAGACTCGAAGATGAGTTTGAAAGCGACCTGTGATCCCTAAAGAGGCGGTATAAGTTCGTACAGTTGCCCCACCGGCTAAAATGGCTTCACTTAAAACCATACGCGTAATCCCTATAAGTTCCTGCCATTGTTTAAGACTGATACTTTTTACTTTCTTCAAAGGAGAGATCGAAGCTAAGAAACAGATCTCATCTGCGTAGATGTTGCCTATCCCTGCGATCACTGATTGATCGAGAAGAAAGGTCTTAAGAGGAATGCTTCTTGTTTTTGATAGTTGTTTAAGATAAGCAGGAGTCAATGCATCATCGAAAGGTTCACATCCAAGTTGAGTCAAGAGTTCTACTGGATCCTTAAGCGAATACTGTAGTCGTCCAAACTTACGTGTATCGTTGAACTCTAGTTTTTGGTTGGATAAGACAAAGATCACATGGGTATGTTTCTTAGGTTCATCGTCTAATGGGGTTAAGAAGAATCTTCCTTCCATTCTCAAATGAACGCTCATAAAACCTCGATCAAAGGTAAAGATCAAATACTTGCCTCTTCGAGTGATGTCTACGATCCTACGTTGAGTAAGATCTTCGATAAAACTAGGTGATTCATAGACAGTCCTAGGCCAAGTAACCTTCACATCTAGGATCTTTTCTCCTATGATCTGGCTTTTTAAGGTCCTTACGACCGTTTCTACTTCTGGTAATTCAGGCATTATTTAGCCTCATACCAAGAGTCTCCATAAGCTTCTGAGACTTCCATAGGAACTTTTAGATCGACGGCTTCGATCATGGCTTTCTTGATTTCTCGCTTAACGATCTCTAACTCATCTTTAGGGACATCAAAGACCAATTCATCATGAACCTGAACGATCATCTTTGTCTTTAGATGATTTACTTTGAGTGCCTTATCGACAGAAATCATTGCGATTTTTATAATGTCTGCGGCTGTACCTTGAATAGGCGCATTCATCGCCGCTCTTTTTCCGAATTCTCTAATCTGATAAGACTTATCGAAGATCTCAGGGATCTCTCTTCTACGTTTAAACAAGGTCTCTACATAGCCTTGTCTTTGAGCTCCAAAGACCGTATCATCCATATAACGCTGGATGTTTGGATAAGAAGTCAAATACGCATCTATGAACTTCTGGGCTGATTTACGATCTGTCCCTAATTGAGCGGCTAAACCAAAATCACTGATCCCATAGATGATCCCAAAGTTAACTGCCTTGGCTTGTCTTCTCATCGATGAAGTCACATCATCTGCAGAGACATGAAAGACATCCATGGCTGTTTTCGTATGGATATCCAGATGGGTCTTAAAGGCATCAATCATGGCGCTCTCATCGGCCATATGAGCTAAAACACGTAATTCGATCTGAGAATAATCACAGGCATATAAAAGATTTCCTGGACTAGGAATAAATGCCTTACGTATACCACGGCTTTCTTCATCTCTTACTGATATGTTTTGTAGGTTAGGATCATAAGAGGATAAGCGTCCTGTTTGGGCGGTAGTTTGGCTATAAACGGTGTGTATCTTATGATCAGCTTGAATGAACTTCTTTAAGCCTTGAGCGTAAGTTGAATAGAGTTTTTGATACTTACGATACTCGATCAATTTGCTTATGACAGGATGCGCATCGACTAAGCTCTCCAGCACATCGATGGCTGTAGATCCTTTACGATTGGATGGTAAACCAAGTTCAACGAAAAGGACTTCTCCTAATTGTTTAGGTGAATTCACATTAAACGCATGTCCTACGATCTGGGTGATCTGGTCAGACAGTTCATTTAATTTCGCTAAGGTTTCTTCAGCGATCTTATCGAGAATGGATTCATCGACCAAGATTCCCTCTTTTTCCATTTGATAAAGTAAACGAATCAAAGGTTCTTCGACTTTATCGTAGAGTTCTTTCATCGATTTCACTTCAATCTTCTCAAGTAATAAGGAACAATCTTGAGAAAGCTTAAGGGCGATGAGTCGTGATAAGGTCATCGTATCATCAGATAAGACAGCCTTAGGATAATCTGGCCAATTGTATTTAACTTGGATCTTCTCATAGGTATTGATCGAAGAATCATCGAGATAAGACAAGATCATAGGATCTTCAAAAGTTCCATTGACGGATACTTTTGCGCTATCACAGGCGTGTAAAAAGGACTTCGCATCGTAGACACGTTTTATTTCTGATGAGGCAAGATAAGCGATAATGTTTGGTTCTTTCAAAAGGTCTTCTTCTTTAACGAAACAACTCAGTTTCCCATCAGAGAAAGCCAAACCAAAGAAAGGATGAGGCCAATCTGTATCTAATCTATAATGAGGAAAGATCGCGATGTCTTTTTGATTAAGATCTTCAAACTTATCACCGCTATCTAAATGTTCAAGCTTTACTTTTTCAACTTTGATCAAAGATTTCATCTCATAACGTTCAAAGAAAGTATTGGCTTCACTGTTGGCAGGTTGATAGACCATGTCTTCTAAAGGAAGATCTATTTCAGCATCCGTCTTGATCGTTGCGAGCCATTTTGAGAATAGAGCTTGTTCTGAATAGGTTTCTACGTTTTCTTTCAGTTTACCTTTGAGATCGTCTTTATGAGCCAAGACATTTTCAACGGATCCATAATCCGCAAGTAATTTTAAAGCTGTCTTTTCTCCTACACCAGGTAAGCCTGGAATATTATCAGAAGCATCTCCCATAAGACCTTTTAGATCACAGATCTGAGCCGGTTTTAAAGCCATCTCTTCCATCAAGGCAGCTTCATCCATCTTCTTGATTTCAGTGAGACCTTTTTTCATCAACCATACTGAAGTGGTTCTATCGATCAACTGAAGCAGATCTTTATCACTGGACAAGACATTGATATCCCAATCAGGGAATCTTTTCACTAAAGAACCGATGATGTCATCGGCTTCTAAACCATCTTGTTGATAATGACACAGATGAGCTGCGACACAGTATTCTCTTACAATAGGAAACTGCATCTTCAGTTCTTCTGGTAAAGCTTTGCGTGTTCCTTTATAATCTTCATATTTCTCATGTCTAAAAGTAGGTTTACCACTGTCCCAAGCGATCATTAAGGCTTGTGGTTGAACCAAGTCTATGGCTTTAGAAAGCATACTTACAAAACCAAAAACTGCGTTGGTATAGACGCCTTGGCTATTGGCACTCAAACGGGTATACGCTGTCGCATAATAAGCTCTAAAAAACATCGAGTTACCATCTACTAAGAGCATTTTTTTCATTTCTTTGCCTCACCTTCACTTTTCAAAAGTGAATCCCTTAGGATTCACTTAATCGATCAATTTCAATACTGCAAGATTCTTATACATCAGCGTCATATAATCATCTTTGTTTTCAACATCTTTTTCCGTTAAGAAGGCCAAACTATGCAAGACGATCTCATCTAGTGCGAATTCTGATTTAAGTTCTTCATATAAGACCAACATATCGGCACTCATCAAAGGATCTTTGATGATGTATTGAACGCCTTCATCTTTGATTTTTGCTTTTATGATCGCAAGTTGTTGGGCATTAGGTAAGACCCCATATCGAGATAGAACCACTGGATAGATCTTCATCCCATAGGCTTTCTGCCAATTCCCAAAACTAGGAGTAATGCTTACGACGGAGATCTCTTTGTTTCTAATCAATTGATAATTCGCATCCATATTGGCCAATTCTACTTCAAGATCAGCGAAATTAGATTCAAAGAAAGCTTTCTCTTCAGGATAATTACTAACCAACCATTTCTTGATCGTAGAAGCCATCGAAGTCATGGTGATTGGATCTAACCATAAATAAGGATCAGATTCATACATATCGATCGTATCAAAGACGGATCCATCATAATAATCCGATGTGACTGAAATCGATTGGTTCCCAATCACATTGGTCGTATATCGTTTAAAGGCATACACGGCGGATGATCCTACTAGATCAATGATCTTAACATTGCTTTTTTGAATATCATCAAGATGAGCTGATATGTAAGGTTCTAGTTGTCCCATTTGAAAGAAGACATCCAGTTTACTCAAGGTGGCTTTAAAATCTTCAACGGCTTGAGATCTAGTAATGGTTTCACCAGTACTTAAGGTTACGATGTTTACTTTTTCTTTTGCGATACGTTTAACGAGATATTCAACAGGATAAGTAGATACCCCTATTTCGAGCACGCTTAACTTACAGCCTGTAAGGCTGCCAAGTGAGATGATGACCGATAAAAACAAGATTAAAAATGTTTTACGCATAAGGGCTCCATTTCCAAATAATTATAGCATATTATGGCTTTAGGGTAGGATTCCAGAGCACTCTTTCACGCCGTTGTTTATTTTGAGCTAAGGTTTTTTGAGCTTTAAATTTATATCGATTAAGTCCTGCCAAGCCCAATAGTAAAGGCACATGTCCAATCAAAGTTAGAAACTCACGTTTTATAAACCATGAATTAATCGTGAGATGAGTGATCCCAAAAACAAATAGAATCAAATATTGAGCCAATTCTTTGATGAATAGACCAATGATCCCCACAAAGATCTGTTCAAACAAAGATTCATTGAGTTGACTAGACCAAAACTTCACGATATAGATGCTTACTGGATAAGCAATCACATTACCAAGCATTTGATGATGGATTAGATCTACGCTTAAACCCAAAGCAGCAGCAGTGATGACCGCAATCAGCATTGGTTTTTTGATACTTATCATCAAGAAAGCTAAAAAACCCAAATTAGGTATAAAGGCCAATAAACGAAGTGAAGTATCGATAGGAAAGATGATCCTTAAGACAAGATCCGCTATAAACCCTGTCAATACAAAAGCGAGGTCAATCCACATTTAGATTTCCTCGTTTAACGATGGCAACATAATTGATATGGGCGAAATCCGCAGCTGGAGTTACATAGACTTTGACCCCACCAGCACTTTGTTGGGTCTCTACTTTAGATACAGTACCTACTAAAAGCCCACTAGGATAGGTTGCTCCCAATCCACTAGAGATAACAGTCATACCTTCAGTAATACTCGCATTGGTTTCCAATAGACTTAGGATATACGATCCTGTATTGACATCATAATATTCTAGTAAGGCTTCAGCTGTATCTGTCGCAGAGATTCTTATTTTAACAGATACTTTATTGAGTTCTTCTTCTGTGGTCAAAAGTAAGACTTCGCAAGATGAAGACGTAATCGAGCTTACTTTCCCAATCAAACCAGTTGAACTGATGACCGCATCATTAAGTTCTACCCCATCTTGAGTACCTACATTTAAACCTAAGACATGATTGAAAGAATCAGGTGTCCTATTGATGGTCAATGCTGCGATGAGATGGTATTCAGACATCGATAACTTTAAGTCGTTGAGGACCTTTAGATCTTCGATGTCTCGATAGGCTTCTTCTAATCGAGCTTGGAATTGCTCAAGAAGATCGATTTGTTTTCTTAAGCGTTCATTCTCTGCTTTTAGGGAATATAAAGAACTGAAATCACTCATAAAGTTCCCTATAGATTGAATTGGATGATCAAATAAGGTGTAACGTAGACTCGAAAAGAAGCCATAGGCTTGATTGACTGTACCTTCGACTTGAGAGTTTATTCTAAACATCGCTAAAATTAGGGATAAGGCAAGACATACCCCCACGATTTTAAGTAAGAAACGATTAAACGGATTGAGTTTGTTCATAAGTCTATCCCCTATTATAAAGAGAGTGGACCCTTAGTTCAATCTTTTTTCAGTATTTGACGTAAGCTTGTATATCCATAGTGAGAAACAATCAGATGATCAAGTAAAGGAATACCCATCGTATCCCCTGCTTCTTCTAGTACTTTCGTCACTAAATGATCATTTTCACTGGGACTAACATCACCACTAGGATGATTATGAACGGCGATGATACGAGCTGCGGAAACTTTCAATGCTTCTTTATAGACTTCTCTTGGGTGAACGATGGATCGATCTAATCCTCCCATATAAAGGATCTTATACCCTATGATATGGTTTTTCGTGTTAAGAAAGACCACCATGAATTGTTCTTGCTGAGAAGAACCTAATTCTTTCTTCAACCAGTTCACCAATCGAGATGGTTGATCGATCACATCTACTTCTAGAGAAGCTTGCTGAGCCATTCTTCGACTTACTTCACATAAAGCCAATACTTCAGAAGCTTTTACACCTTTGATACCCTTGATCGATTCTAAGGTATTCACATCCAACGCAGATAGATTATTGATCGATCCACATAGACTTAAAAGTTCTTGAGCCAATTGTATGGCGGATTTACCTGCGATACCACTTCTAAGCAAGATGGCCAATAGTTCCGCATCATTAAGAGATCTTATTCCTAAACTTCTTAATTTTTCACGAGGTCTTTCGTTGTTTTGTATTTCTTTTATTTTCATCATTAAAAAGAGGACAAAGTCCTCATTTTCCCCAAGTCATTTCGATCCCGGGAATACTCACTCTGCCTCGTCCTGAGGTCAGAAGCTTGTAGATGGCAGCTATGCCAGCTACGATCGCAACATACAGCAGTAAACTTGATGTTGTCATAGGGTCCTCCACTCTTACTTATGAGGACCTAAGCTTATTCCCTAAATGATTTCTTTAATTCGTCTATAGATTCTTCTAAGACTTTGATCGTCTTAAGCACTTCTTCATCACTGACGCTTTGTTTGCCCCATTGAAAGTGTTCTAAAAGATCTGATGCTTTCAAACTTATGATTTTTACGAGTCTATTTCTGTGTTCAAAGGTTTGCTTCATGAATAAAGTATACCATAATGAAAAAATACGTTATACTTGAGATAAAAGAGGGTTTTTTATGCAAAAACAAAAGTTGTCTTTGTCTGAGAAGTTGGCCTTTAGCTTTGCGGGGATGGGTCAAAACATCATTTATAATTTGGTTATTACCTTGATCATGTTTTACTACACCGATGTAGCTTTGATTAAGCCTGAGATCGTTGCGACGATCATGTTTTTTACCCGTTTATGGGATGCCATAAATGATCCTTTGATGGGAATGCTGGTTGATAAGACCAAGACGAGATTTGGTAAACTAAGACCATATCTAATGGCAGTACCTATTCCACTTGCGATCTTTACGATTTTGACCTTCGCTGTACCAGATATGAGTCCAGGCATCAAGATCTTATATGCGGTCATCAGTTATAATATGTGGTCTATGACCTTTACCATAACCGATATTCCTTATTGGGGAATGTCTGTAGCCATAACTGAAAATCCAGAAGAAAGATTGAGTTTGATTACGATGGTTCGTATCTTCTGTAATATCGGGATGGCGATAGGGATCTTGGTCCCACCGATCTTGATCAATTCTTTAGGTGGATCAACCGTTGAGAACAGTGCAGGTAATGCGCGTGCTTACTTGATAACCGCTATGATCATTGGGATCGTAGGTTCAGCGTTGTTTGCCTTAGCTGGTTTTGGAACGAAAGAACGCGTTAAACAAAGCAGTGAAGAAGCTCCTAAATTTAGAATCATCGCTCAAAATAAACCTTTATTGATTTTACAATTCAGTCGTTTAATGGGAGCCTTTAGAATGGTCATCGCAACTGCTGGTCTCTATTTCGCCAATAAGAATCTTGCTGATCCAAATCAATATACGATCTTAGGAGGCATCCTCATCTTAGCGATGATCTTCTCAATGTTCTTTGCCCCAAAACTTGTTCATATGTGGGGTAAGAAAATGACCTATATCAATACTTTGATTTTAGGATTCATCTCTCATATCCTCTTGTTTATCTTAGGTTATGGAAATCTTACAGTCGTCTTTGGTCTCTTGTTTATCTGTGGTATATCCTTAGGGATCAACGATGTTGTGACCTATTCTATCGTAGGCGATACTGTAGATTATCTAGAACATAAAACAGGTAAGCGTGCAGAAGGTATCGTATTCTCACTTAACACCTTTACGACCATCCTTCAAAGTGCCTTAGGTTTGGCTTTCATAGGAATCGTATTGGCCTTTGTGGGATATCAAGGAGATGTGGTTGTTCAAACACCTTTAGCTTATGCAGGGATCTTCTCATTATTATCTTTATTCCCAGCGATCTCATGTGTCTTAAGTATCATCCCTATGTTGTTCTATAAGTTCACTAAAGAAGAACATGATCATATACTCGCAGAACTTCATCCAGTAAAATAAACAAGTAAAAAGGCATCGTAAGATGCCTTTAGTTTGCGTTTTTTGATAAGACCAAATGAGCGAAATGAGATAATCCTGCTTGTTCAACGGAGGCTACCACATGATCGACATCTTCTTGAAGCGATATATGAGCATTAGCTAAGGTCGCCGATAGTCCTGCTGCCTTTAACATATGACGATCATTCTCCCCATCTCCGATCGCCGCGACTTCTTCTCGTTTAAGATGAAGTTCTTTCATAACGACTGCGACACCACTTGCCTTCGTTATACCTAATGGCATCACATCGAGAAAGGTCCCTCTTCCTCTAATCAAACTATAATCGGTTTGATATAACTTACAGAAGTCATCAAAAGGAGCCTCATCCCCATGAAACCAACCAGTTACTTCTACTTTATTGGCTGCTTCATAAAGATAAGAACTTAGATCTTCATGGTGTTCTACCTGTAGACCGATGACATCTCGGTTATAACTTATGGCATCATCAGCGACAGTATAGGCAAGAAGATTGCCCTGTTGAATAGAAACATGAATATCTAGACGCTTTGCGTTATCTACCATTTCTTTAAGTTTATCTAATGCAATCAATTCATTACAGAGGATTCTACCATCGCTTAATGATTGAACATAGGAACCATTAGAGGCGATAAGATATCCTCCATAGTGATCCAGTTTTAATTGATGAGCTAAATCGATCATCCCTACATTGATACGTCCACTGGCTAAGGCTACGATGACCCCTGCTTTCTGTAAAGCCAAGATGGCTTCAAGATTAGCGTGAGGCATTCCAACGTTTTTATTCAAGAGGGTGTTGTCTATATCACATACGAAAAGTTTTATCATTTAAACATTCTATCATTCTAATGGGATGAATGGAGTAGGTTTGCTATAATGAACACATGAACTTACCAAATGCCCTGTTTTTCGATATAGATGGAACCTTATTAGATACCACAACGCATAAAATACCTGAATCTGCTTTAAAGGCACTTAATACATTAAATGATCAAGGTTATTCGATATGTATCGCGACTGGACGAAACATCAAGATGTTTAGGACCTTGAAATTAGAAGGTCTCGTTAAATGGAAATACCTTATCTTAAACAATGGTCATGTGATCATGGATGGAGACTACAAGATCCTTCGTCAACATACCCATGATCCGAAGATCGTAAGAGAATTGATAGATCGATGTCATAAGTTTCAGATGCCTGTATTTCTAAGTGGACCACAAGGCGATATGATGAGTATGAAGCCCAACGCCTATGTAGAGATCGCTCATCGATACTTCAAAGAACCTATCCCAGAAGTTAAAGACTATGAAGATGAGCCCATCGATCAGATCTTGATCTATGAGAGTGAAGATTTTGATTGGACGACCTTAAGTGATATCGAAGGAATAGAGATCAGAGCGACCACAACCACTTCTGCTGACGTCTTGAAGGCCGGTGTATCTAAACATCATAGTATTTTGGATCTTTTAGAAAGCACAGGTCATTCTGATTACTATATTGCTTTTGGAGATTCTATGAATGATTATGATATGCTTCAACATGCCCCTATCAGTGTCGCAATGGGCAATGGTGTAGAAGCCGTAAAAAAAATAGCCCATTATGTGGCATCCCCTGTCGATGAAGACGGGATTGCTAAGATGCTAA
>Ga0247844_1007166_pt1 | contig 12864 bp, 11 predicted proteins | sample LaCtaG_FD_192421 | JGI IMG/M metagenome (GOLD analysis project Ga0247844, IMG submission 192421) | Freshwater microbial communities from meromictic Lake La Cruz, Castile-La Mancha, Spain - LaCruzMarch201714.5m_1 | ecosystem: Environmental > Aquatic > Freshwater > Lake | place: Spain: Castile-La... | reverse complement strand
CGCGAGCCTTAGAAAACTCACGCCACCCTAGTAGATCAGATATTTGTTTCCCCGATAAAAATAGTGTTCCTTTCTTAATATATGAATCAATTGATGATGACTTGTCGTCGCCAATTATGCCTTTAGACAACAGATGAAGTAGTAGCTTACAAACTCTTTCAAAGATACTCATTTTTGGGGATACAACTAAATCATCTTCAGATAATGGAAGTAGAGGTTTCTCCCTTATTCGTATGAGTCTCCAACCTTTGCCTGCAAATAATTCATGTTCAAATGAATCTTTTTGTGTAATTTGTTTATGCCAATGGTATCCATCATATTCAATGATGACCATTACTTTCTTCAGAACAATATCAACACGCTTGTTTTCTATGATTCTTATTTTCTCATCTATTTCAATGAAGTGTGATAATTCGTGTTGAATAATGTGTTCAATCGCAGATGAACCACCTCTAATATCTCTTCCAAAAAATGAAGGCCATCCTTTCCATTCTGTAACATATACCCTATTTGGCAATTTGGGGATATCATCGGGTATTTGACTGTTAATATTTGCAGTATCCCAATCGTCTTTAGTGAAAATTCCGGAATTCCTAGCCCATTCACGCACATCTTCATATGAACGCCATATTCGATTTTTGTAATGTATAAATCCTGTGCTAAGAAAATCACCCCAAGAAGTCCATAGTTCACGATAAGTGTTGTTCGGATTAGTGGGTATATTATCTGGAATTCGTCCTTCTTTTGCCATTTTTTGCCATTCAGCCAATGTCAAGATTCCTGATTGTTGTGCCCAGAAAGATGCTGCGCTATATGGCAAATATATTCTATCCTTATCTGCGATTCTTCCTGTTCCAAGCCAATCTCCCATTCCAGCCCATTTATCAGCATATGTCCGGTTCGGGTTTGTTGGAATATCTGCAGGTAAATTGGTTTTTCTGAAGACTCTCCATTCTTTTTCGCTCTTTAAGTTTAACGAGTGTACATATAATCGAGCATCTTCAAAACAGCGCCATTTATTAAATTTAGTCATTTATGCCACCGCACCTAATAATAGATCGCAAATTTGGGTTTCAACGGTTCGCGCAGTAGACCCGTCCGGGAAGCCTTTCTGCCCGATTGGTGTCGAACTGCCTGGTTGGGACTTCGCCTTTTTAGCCGATTGTTTATCTGGTTTTGTCAAATGCGTAGGTCTAACCCTTGAAGGTTCCCTCGACCAGATGGTAATTCAAAGTTCTTTATTATCGTTACGTTTTTATATCGTTCCCACGCTCCAGCGCTCATCGTTACACATAAGTCTGAGGCTCTTGCAAAATGTCATTCTGGCATGTTTTTGGCCGGAATCCAGTTTCTAACTGCCTGAAAATCAGGATCACGGATAGAAGCCTTCCGGGAAGACAATCTTTTGCAACAGGCTCATAAGTCTGTAATAGACTCACTTATATGATGGCTTTTCCTGGGAGCGCGGACATCCTGTCCGCATTCGGGTGGCTTTTTTGACCGAATAATTTTTTGACTTCAAAAGTGATTCAAGCGATACACCCGCTTGAATACGGACAGGATGTCCGTGTTCCCAGGAAAGTCTGCCATTTAAGACAAACTTGTGTATAACGATGAGCGCTCCAGCGTGGGAATGCAGCCCTGGACGCTCCAGCGTCCAGGTTTTAGCTTGACGCGACGCTGGAGCGTCGTCTGCTACGTTCCCACGCTGGAGCGTGGGAACGATAAATTGTGGTGTGGCACCTGATATTTCAATATTATATTGCCTCGTTACTATAGGAGAAACAGATCATTTCACCAGCGCATGCGGAAAATTTGGACTTTGGGGGTTGACAGCAAGCGTGCGAGTCGCTGGTATCACAACAAGATCCATGTCCTCCATCGGCACCGCCCCCAGCAGCACTTCATCCCCCAGAACCAAAGCACCGACAAAAGCCGTTCGATTCAGAAACCGAATCATTACCGGCCCCACATAGGGAACTAAAGATTTTCGTCCATCAGCAGTGGTAATCTCACGCTTTTCAGCTTCATCAAGATTAAGCTGCAGACGGACATGCTCCGGTATACACAGGGTCAAAGCACCAGTATCAACTAGCGCAGTCGTGGTTAGTCGCCCCAAGGTACTTTGCGTCGGATTTGACAATTCAATTTCCGCATGAACGTATCCCATCATGCAACTCCTCCTACTATTCTACAACACGCCGGATTGCTTCAATTTTTCCGCTAACCATTCCGGGATATTGACATCAGCCACATACTCAACATCTTCCTTTTCAAAGATAACCCTCAGATGGAATATCAGATCAGGAAAAATTCGTGAGGCAAATGAATCGTGCCAGCCAAAGATATCTGCTTCGCCATATCTTCCGTTATCACCAAGTAAAAACCGCTCCGCCGATTCTTCGAGTGGGTTGACGATGATATATTCACGCACCCCATGCTGCTGATAGAGATGCTTCTTTTCCCGACGATCTTTCACACCGGTTGATGGTGATAAAACCTCGATTATCAGATCAGGCGCACCCTTGATGTTGGCATCGGTAATCTTGTTTTTGTCGCAGACGACAAACACGTCCGGCTCCACTACGTTGATGTCATCAAGTACGACATCCATAGGAGCAACGAACGGTGTGCATCCTTTTCCCTTGAAATGTCCATAAACCAGTGCTGCAAAAGCGATGACTACTTTTTGATGTTTCACCGACGGTGACGGCGACATGTCATAGACCGTCCCATCGATAATTTCCAACCGTTCATCGCCATGATTTTCAATATATTCCTGGTAAGTGTACGGCTCAATTTTTCGTGCTGCCTTTCCCATGTAAGCCTCCATTCTTAGGCTCAAATCTCCATCAGACAACTTGCCTGGTACTGATCACCGATGACAATCCGTGGCGCACAAACATTCTGATCTCGCAGAAACGACTCCGCAGAGCGCAGCACATGCTCCGGGTGATTGTTGACCTCAGACAGATGCGCCATTATCAGCATCTCCAGCCCTTTATGGGCAAGTTCGTGAAGCAGTCCGATCGATTCCTCGTTGGAAATATGGCCATGACCGGATTTGATGCGCCTGAAGCATCGATACCTACCGTTTCCATACGGAGCAGCGTCTCGCGAAGCGACAGGCCGACATCCACCAGAACACGAGTGTCTTCCGTTTCAAGATAGAGGCAGTTACCCTTGCTGCAACTCGCCAACGAACAAATTTTCACTCAGACTCCAGGAATTTCATCTTTATGATCCGTCGGCAAAATACCAACAGTTTAGCGGAGTTACGACAGGTTATATTTAAGTATCGGAATGCTTATGAAGATGGTTTGGCAAGTGGTATTTATAGCTGAAGCTGGTAACAGTTTCAAGGTTTATCGTCTCCCATAAATTTGTCACACACCCACAACAACGGACGTTTTTGACAGTGGGGGCAAAGTGGGTTATAGTGCGCATCGTTCAATAGGAATGGGATGTCTGTAGGAGTATCATGCCAATTTATTTCCTGATTAGTTCTAATTCGCCGCTAAAACCCGTCCACCCTTCGACAAGCTCAGGGCGAACGGATTTCAGCTTCATAACTTATTGATCTTCCGTTCGAGGTGAGCCTGTCGAACCATGAGCGGAAGATTAGAACGAATCAGGAGATTTTTTCTACAAACTGGCTTTAAAATCTCGTCAATCCACCCAGTGTAAAAGGTATTTTTAGCTTATGATTTCATATATCCATACGCTTAAACCGCAGGTGAGAAAAACTATTGGTGTCGTATATCTTCTTGTAATTGCATTATTATCCCTGTGGCCATCCAACTCTTTACCGCAGATTCCACTTTTCCCCGGTGTCGATAAACTGGTTCACATCTGTATGTATCTGGGACTTTCATTCCTGGCTTGCTGGATTTATGACGCTTGTAATCAGCGGCTCTGGTTCATCTGTACTCTGCTGACAGCCGTTTTTATGTACGGCGCGCTCATGGAAGTTTTACAGAATACCATGCATTACGGACGCAGTTTTGATTTCAAGGATTTGATTGCGAATCTTACCGGGGCAATTATAGGAGCGCTTATCTATACGTATCTGGGCGGGAAAACTACACTTCCGGTTTGATGAGGGCGGCTGTGTGAAACCTGTCCCCTACTCTACCTGGTTTTTTGCCGATAGCTCCACATGCTGCCGCCATGCAGCGATTCTAACAACTGATCGTAGGCATCAAGAGATTCGGCGCGGTTGGATTCATCAATTGTCACCGCCTTGTCGGCAAATTCGTGACACCAGCGGCAATCTTCGCAATCGACGCCGATACAGCTTTTGCTGCGAAAGCGTTCCATGAAACCATCCAGGGCACGGTTGTCGATGTATACCGGCGGACGCCCCTCGATCGGTCGGATCATGCCGCGCAGCTCGGCCAGACGCTTGAGCGGCAGCATCCGGAATGGATTGGCCAGCCCGGGTCGAATTATAAAGCGCAGCAACCAGCCAATTCCCCGCTCGTAGTAGTTGTGATTCTCCTTGATTCCCTGAAAACCATAGGCCTGGATCAGGTCAAGCAGGTTGCCGTCGTAGTAGCGCTCGCAGTAGGCCTTGATCCGGATCATCATGATCTCGGTAGGAATATCGCGCTCGGCGATTTTGAAAAGGTCATAGCCCATCTCCTCATAAATCGAAAGGTCTTCGGGACGTATCCACTCCGAACGGATGTAATTCACCGGATTACGCATCTTCATCTCAGTGCATTTGAGAAAACACCAGTCGATGAAAAAACCTTTGTTGTCGTGCCAGGACTGGCCGGTGTGAGCAAGCGTGTTCATATGCATGGGGGACATGGCGCAGCCGGTGAGGCAATTGTTGTTTGCCATCAGCTCAAGATCACACTTGACCCCCTTGCGGATCTCTTTCAGGGTCTCCAGTTCGCGATTGACCAGGATACTATCGAGGACAATGCAGTCTGCGCCTAGCTCTTCCCACATCTGTGCTTTGCGTACCCGATCGACCCCAGCAAACACCGAGATTCTGACTTTAAGGTGCGGGTGCCTGGCTTTAATAAGCTGCAGCATGAATGGGGAGGAGACAGTGACTGCCGCGACGCCGATGCAGCTTATCCAGCCGAGCAGTTCGTTGATCTCGTTCTGCCCCTTGCGGGTGATCTCACGGTTTCCCATGCAGGACGAGTTGAGCAGGTAGTTGAAGGCAATTCCCGATTTATGCAGATGCCGGACATGATCTTCCAACTGTCGCCTTGACACCTTGGCCAACTGGTATGGTGCCCGTCCGCCACCCACGGCATCGGTGCGCAGCTTGCCGAAAAGTTCGGTGACCGGGTAATCACGGCACCGTTCCACGAGTTCCGGATCAAAATTGGTTGCTACACTCAGTCTCATCTCATTGCCCCACCTTAACTGTTTTTCGAATTACAACAAGCTCCAGCATGCCGAAATAGAAGAGTCGGCGGTAAATGATATCAAAACCTGTGCGCTGGATCATCTGATGATACTCCTCGCGAGGGGGAAATTGTTCAAGGCTGTCTGCGATATAGGCATGGATCGTCGGATTGCCGTGGAGCAGGGTTCCCCAAAGTCCGCACCAGAACTTGAGCAGCCAGTACTGGGCCGCCCGCATTAATCGCCGGCTCGATTTTGAAAAATCGAGGAAGGCGGCATATCCGCCCGGCTTCATTATTCGGCAGACCTCCTGAAGCCCCCTGCCCAGAGCTGGTGCATTGCGCAGTGCATAACTGCCGGTAACGATATCAATGCACGCATCAGCAAAACCGGTTTCCGCCATATCCCGGCAAGCAAAGCAGACATTCTCCAGGCGGTTGCGCTGATCGGCCAGAGCCACCATATCTGCCGTCAGGTCGATGCCGGTAACCTGACCATCCGGATAACGTGCGCCAAGCATAAAGGCTATATCACCGGTTCCGCAGGCAAGATCCACGCAGAGCGGCGCAGCCATCTCCGGCAGGGCGGCAATCATCTGTCTTTTCCAGCTCTGATCGCGGCCCAGCGACATCGCCCGGGTGGCAAAATCGTAGTGGCTCGCCGCTTCGGTAAAATGTTGCTTGTTAAAGTGTCGTTTCTTATCTGGACTATCTATCTGTTCGCCGATTTTCAAGGCATCCTGCCAGTTGCTCATTTTTGATCTCCGCTATTGGCGCAATAATTCAACCGCTTTATCAGCCTCAACTTGAAAACTGTCCTGAATAATCAGGTGCATATTTTCGTTTACGTAACTTCGCGAGAGCGGCAGCTTTTTCAAAAGTTCTTTCTTTTGCAGGACAAGCCGTTCTCCCTCTCGCGTTAGTGTTGGCGCATAGAGTGCGACGTAGCTCTGCTTTTCATCAATGACAAATTCAATCATCAACTGTATGTGGCGTTCGCGATCCCCTGGATTCTGCATCTTTTTGGCGCGATCCAGAACTAGATGGTACGCCCGGGCTAGTTCCTCAGTGTAACGTCTGGAATCGACCGAACCGACCTTCTCCTCTGGCCACTCCTCTAACTCTTTCCTCTGGATCGCTCCGACCACGCGCTGCATTACTTTGCTGTATAAAAGTGTCTGCACCACCAATGCGGAATCCCGGCGTATAATACGAACTTCGCCCTGATATGGCGGCCCGGCAGGAACCAGTGCAGTATTGATCAACCGGTCGACATTGTTTTGGGTTGCGAACGCAACCGCAGGGAGGAACAGTAGTATCATCAATGATATGATCTGTTTTTTCATAGAGGTCACCCTTTTTGCCATGAATCGTAGAGTACGAGGCTGGCCGGCAGTACAAGGAGGTCGCACACCAGGGCACCCAGCATTGTGATCCCGGTCAGAAGCGAGAAGTATATGGTTGGGAAAAAACTGCTTAGCCCGCCAACCGAAAAGCCAAAAAACAGAACCAGGGCGGCAATAGTCAATGCGCGGCCGGTTGCGATTGTCGTACGCATCACAGCTTCCTTGCAATCCCCGCACTCTTCTCTCTGAAAGCGGGCCAGATAATGAATTGTACTGTCAACGGTCAAGCCGATTGCCACCGCTGCGATCATCGCTGTTCCGGTACTAAGATCGATATCAAGTAAAGCCATCAGTCCGGCTGTCCAGGCCAGCGGAATAAGGTTAGGAATCAAGGCCAGGAACAGGAGTTTGAACGACCTGAACAGAATAAAAATGGCCATGAAAACCGTGCTCAGGGAAAGACTGAAGCTACTTATGACGCTGGCTACCAGGCGGTTGGAATCGATAACCATCTGATAGTTGTCTCCTGTAGGGGTCAGATTATACTCCCCTCCCAGCCTTGCGACAGCATCCCGCTCGATGCTCGACACAATCTGTGCCGTGTCTGCGGTGCCGATTGCCTTGGTTCGTACACTCAGGCGCAACCTTGTAAAGTCCGGACTGATAATTTTACGCAGAAACTCCTGATCCGGGGCAACCTCCAGCAGATCAAACAGATTCAGCAGATCATGGTTGTTGTCAGGGAGAGCAAGTTGCTGCTGCTTCATTTCGGCGCGGCTTAGTTGTCTGAGCAGGCTGAGAATGCTGTAGCTTCCGGAGACATTTTGTTGTTTGTCAATTGTCTCATGAAGTCTGCCAAGGCGAGTCATGTCTTCGAGTGTGGTCAAGGCTCTGCCGTCTTTACGGGTGAGCATGAATTCGATTCGGCTCACCCCTCCTGATGCCTGATCTATCAACATCGTGTCACGATGCAAAGTGGATTCTGGTTTGAGGAAACGGACCAGATCGGTATTGTTTTCGATTCGCCCTACTCCGCTTAATGCTATTGCCGCCAGAATCAGCGACGAAATCAGCACCTGATGCGGATAATGAACGGTTAAGTTTGCCGCCCTGTTTAAAATGTTTCTGAGCACGCCTCTGTCATGCAGGCGTCGGTCCGTTTCCGGCATCGGCAGAAAGCTTAAAACCGACGGCATTACGAGAATATTTACCAGAAACGAAATCATGACTCCTGCTGCGGAGAAAACACCAAAAAGCTGAACTGCAGGCAGATCGCTGATCAGCAGGGAGACAAGGCCAAGAGCCGTTGTAATTGTGGTGAACAGGCAGGGAAGAAACAGTTTCTGCATTTCTCCGGCAAGCAAGCGTTTCGGGTCGCCCGGCTCACCATGCAACTGCAGCCACCCGCTATACAGATGGACGGAGGTTGCGATGGAAAGCACCATGATGACCGGTGGGAGCAGAGCGGTAATCGTGTTCAATGAATATCCGCATAGACTGTATAGTCCGATTGTCCAGCAGAGGCTGATTGCCATGACGACAACCGGAATCAACAGTCCGGAAAGGCGGCGAAACATAAACAGCAGCAATAAACCCAGCACCGCAACCGAAAACGGTATAATCACCTGCTGGTCGCGCTGAATGAGACGGGAAACGGTCAGCTTCAGAAGGGGTATGCCTGTCAGATGTACATTTTGATCGCTGAAGCGTGCAGCAAGCAGGGCTTCAATGGCGGCAATGCCCCTCTCTTGCTCCAGCGAGTCACCAGCAAGATCGATGAGAATAATACTTGTCTGCTGATCTCTTGAAAGCAGCATTTGTGATAGTTCAGGGTTTTGCTCAAGTGCCAGCCTGATTTTATGCGAATTATGAACAGTGTAGGGTTTTGCGACAAGGGGGATGGCTTCGGCTCCAAAATCTCCAGAAACCAGGTGCATGGCATTGGTCAGACTTAAAACCCTGGCGACCCCTTTAATTCCGGCAATCTGCTCAGTCATCAGATCGACAATCCGCAGCCCTTCAGGTTGCAACAGGTCTGGACGGTTGAAGGCCAGCAGGAGGATTTCATCATTGCCGAATGTCTTACGGAAAAGGTCGTAATTGGACTGGAGTTTACGATCAAGTGAAACCATTGAAGCGTTGTTGCTCTCGACCGGCACCTGGAGGGCAAAAAAGGCCATGAAGAGGGTTGTTAGCAGGATCGTAAAGAGGCAGATCAAACGCCACTTATTCACTAACCTGAAAAACAGATTTTCGACGACGACAGGGGAAATCATTATCAGGAATGCTCGCCTGCTATCCGGTCTATCTGCAGCAGAGCCATTTCAACAGTGAGGCCGGGACCAAAGGCGATCGCACATACCCTGTCAAAGTCTTCGGTAGCCGCTTGCAACAATGTCTCCTTGAGCACGAAAAGAATCGTCGCAGAGCTCATGTTGCCGTACTTTTTTAAGATATGCCGTGACGGCAGAACCTGCTCAGGAGTTAATTCAAGGCTTGCTGCGACCTTGTCAATTATTGACTTGCCTCCGGGATGCACCGCCCATCGCTGGATATCCTTAATTGACAGGGCATTTTTAGAAAGCAGTGGCTTGAGTAAATCCACAATCCCGGCTCCGATAATTTTTGGAACATAGCTGGAAAGTGATATGTCGAAGCCAAGATCGCCTATGCTCCAGGCCATAGCATCACGCCCGCTTGTGATCAATGCTGAATCGAAATCGCAGATCCGGTAGGTGGCAATACCACCTTTAGGCGGCCTGGCGCTGACCAGAACAGCTCCGGCTCCATCTGCAAACAGGGAATTGGCCAATATGGTGTCTTCGCTGCCGTTGATCTGAAGATGCAGGGTGCAAAGCTCAAGGCACATAACCAGAACTACGGCGTCCGGGTTGGCAATGCAAAACTGGGTGGCCATATTAAGTGCGGGGAAGGCGGCGTAACATCCCATAAATCCGAGATTGAAACGGGCGGTGTTTCCTGGAAGTCCCAATTCCTGGCAAAGAACGTAATCAATACCCGGATTGAAAAAACCGGTGCAGGAAGCTGTTATAACGTGCGTGATGTCTTCATGGGTGAATTCCGGGGCAGCGGCGAGCAGCTTGTGTCCAAGTTCAACGGCGAGTTTGGTCCCTTCGGTAGTAAAGGTCGCATTACGCTCAGCGGTACTCTGCTGTCGGAACGATCCATCGCCGTCAGGAATCAGAAAATTTGCTCCCAGATCAGGAATAACGCTGTAGCGGGTGTCGATTCCGGAGCTGCGGTAAAGCATTCGCAAGATCCGCTTGTCCCGCTCATCACTACTCCAGTCAATCATTTTATTGCCGATTTCCGACTGGTTGTAGCAGACATGAGGTACCGCAGTTTCAATATGATGGATCCGGATCGACATATATTTATCCTTTTTTATGCATTATTTTTTTAGAGGGACTTTTGAGTCTTTCATAACAAAAGCGACCGTTACCGCTACTTTGTCGCTGACTTTGATCATGCCAAGAACGGAAGGGGGATAAAGTTTGTACTCTGCCAGAGAGACGTTGAATTCGATATCAGCAGTAAAACCTGTATCAGTTTCCGTAATATTTTTAACGGATGCAGTTAGCGGCTTGGCAATGTCGCGAATTTCCAGCAGGAAAGTAATTTTTTGAGGAGTATCGGGGCTGCTTTTACTAATTGCGCGTATATCATTGAGAGAAAGCTTTCCGATCTTTCCGGTAATCAGTGGAAATTTTTTATCTTCAAACATCTCACGCATTTTTTTGTCCCGCGAGGCGTTGTCAGTATCCATACCGGCAATCGCTACTCTCACATCCGGAATATCCAAGACACCATTGCTGTTGCTGGCAGAAAAGGGGAGGCAACTGGCCTTGCCATTAAAATCGTGAAGAGTTGAGCTGCCTTTGAAGGAAATAGAGCAACTGCCTTGATAATCGGAGGCTAAAACGCTTAGCGGCAAGGTTAACATCAAAACAAAAACGAGCAGGAATTTCATCATATTCACCTTTCTATGCTTAACACGCATTTTTATGCCGTTTGCAGTGTATTTATTCAGCAGGACGTTATCTAAGCAAGCTCCATAAAATCAGACGCTATTCCTATTAAATAGTGGCGTCAATATAATATTTGTCACAGAAAATGTGGGAAGCGTCCCTGGTTTTAAATTCCCACGCAGTGCGTTGGAAAGAGAGGCAAACTGAATAGTAATACCTTTGATATTTCGCTTGACAAATAAATTGGTATTGAGGTACTTATTTGCCAGAATAATTATATTGGAGGGACCACCATGGCCACAGCTGACGAAATCATATCCCGTACCGCCCCTGCACACCTGATCGACCACAACCTGATTGACCGTGAGATTGAAAGTCTCTGCGACGGCATGGTCCTTTACGAGAAACGCCCCGCCACCCGGCGCGACGGCAGCAGCGTCGCCGACCTGTACAACGCCTGGATCATCCTCAACAACCCGAAACAGTACAACTCCTACACCACCGACATGGTCAAAGCCACCATCCTGGCCTTCCGCCGCGCCTCCGTCGACCGTGAAGTCAACGCCGTCGTCTTCACCGCCGTCGGCGACAAAGCCTTCTGTACCGGCGGCAACACCAAGGAATACGCCGAATACTACGCCGGCAACCCCCAGGAATACCGGCAGTACATGCGCCTCTTCAACGACATGGTCTCCGCCATCTTAGGCTGCGACAAACCGGTGGTCTGCCGCGTCAATGGCATGCGCATCGGTGGCGGCCAGGAGATCGGCATGGCCTGCGACTTCACCATCGCCCAGGACCTCGCCAACTTCGGCCAGGCCGGCCCGAAACATGGCTCTGCCGCCATCGGCGGCGCCACCGACTTCCTCCCGGTCATGATCGGCTGCGAACAGGCCATGGTCTCCGGCACCCTCTGCGAACCATTCTCCGCCCATAAAGCCAACCGCCTCGGCATTATCGCCGACGTCGTCCCCGCACTTAAAATCAACGGCGCCTACATCGCCAACCCGACCGTCGTCACCGACAGGATGCTCGACGAATACGGAAGAATCGTCCACGGAGAATTCAAAAGCGGCGCCGCCTTCAAAGAAGGGGCCGCCCTGCTCAAAGAAGGAACCATTGACCTCAGCATGCTCGACGAAAAGGTTGAAGCCCTCTGCGCCAAACTGCTCGACACCTTCCCGGAATGCATGACCAAAAGCCTCGAAGAGCTGCGTAAACCGAAACTAGACGCCTGGAACAAAAACAAGGAAAACTCCCGCGCCTGGCTCGCCCTCAACATGATGAACGAAGCCCGCACCGGCTTCCGCGCCTTCAACGAAGGTACCAAAGAGACCGGCCGCGAAATCGACTTCGTCAAACTGCGCCAAGGCCTCGCCAAAGGGGTACCCTGGACAGAGGAACTGATAGAAAGCCTTATGCCGGCTGCTAAAGGAGGCAAGTGATGTATTTCGGACTGACCGACGAGCAAAAAATGATGCAGGACCTGGCGCGGGACTTTGCCCAGAAAGAGATCGTCCCGACCCTTAAAGAAGACGAAGCCAACCACACCTTCCGCCCTGAGCTGGTCAAAAAGATGGCCGACCTCGGCTTCTTCGGCTGCGGGCTTCCTGAAGAGTACGGCGGCAACGGCTGCGGCTTCCTTGAATCGGTCATCATCGCCGAACAACTTGCCACCGTCAGCGGCTCCTCGCGCCTGCCGCTCAACATGCAGAACATCGGCCCCGCCATCACCGTCAACAAATTCGGCACCACAGCACAAAAAGAGCGCTTCATCCCCGCCTGGGTCAGCGCCGAATCGTTCGGCTTCTTCGCCATCACCGAACCGAACTCCGGCTCCGACGTCGCCGGCATGGGCACCACCGCCACCGACTGCGGCGACCACTGGAAACTCAACGGCCAGAAGATGTGGATATCCAACGCCCACGTCGGCGACTGGGGTCTCGTCTACGCCATGACCGACAAAAGCAAACGCAACAAAGGCATGACCTGCTTCATCGTCAACCTCAAAGGCAACCCCGGCATCGTCACCGCCGCCATCGAAACCAAACTCGGCCTCCACTGCGCCCCCACCGGCGAAATCTCGTTCAGCCAGGCCCAGATCCCCAAAGACTCTGTCCTCGGTGAAGTCGGCCAAGGATTCCAGGTCTGCATGTGGCA
>Ga0247844_1007165_pt1 | contig 12864 bp, 13 predicted proteins | sample LaCtaG_FD_192421 | JGI IMG/M metagenome (GOLD analysis project Ga0247844, IMG submission 192421) | Freshwater microbial communities from meromictic Lake La Cruz, Castile-La Mancha, Spain - LaCruzMarch201714.5m_1 | ecosystem: Environmental > Aquatic > Freshwater > Lake | place: Spain: Castile-La... | reverse complement strand
AAGAGCATCGTGGGGTTGTATGCGCTCTTCTTCAGATTTGTAAAGACCAAGTGCATAACGAAGGTATTGTAACTTATACCACTTCGTCTCAAGTAACGCCTTGGAAATTTTCACCGTGTCAATAATCTGCATTTGGTTGATAAAACCGTGATTTGAAAGGGCCTGTAAATCAAAAGCGGCATTATGAGCAACGATATAATTGTCAGGGGTGTTCAGCTCTAGAAGTTTTTTATAGATGTCACTCTCTACAAGAAAAGGGGCATTTTCAACCATTTCATTAGTGATGTGATGGATTGCCATAGCTTCAAAAGTAATTGGAGCACTATTTTTGGCATAAGTAACGTAATTTATTGAGTCTACTCTAAATGCGAGCTGACAAATTTTACACTCCTTTGTACCATCGGTTGTTTCTGTATCTAAAAATATAATCATTCATGCTCCTTTCTATAATAGAAATTGTAGCAAAAAAAATCAAAAAATAAAAGCTAAAATTGGAGAATTTTATGAATTATTCAAAAAATAGGAAAAATTTCACAATTTTTCTTATGTTTATTGTGATATTAATAGATATTATGAGTTACAGTATCATCTTTCCGGTGATGCCAGGACTCTTTTTTTCTCACTCAGGACTTCTAGGAGTGGGTACTCCACTTTTTTATAGAAATCTTTTTTATGGAATTACACTGGCAATTGGTCCGCTGGGAATATTCATAGGTCCTCCCATACTTGGAAAACTTTCGGATATCATTGGGCGAAAAAAGGTGATTATATATTGCTTAATCATTAATATTGTACTCTACGCTGTTTCAGGGTATTTGATTATCTGGCATGCGCTTATTCTTTTTATAATTGTGAGGTTTTTCATTGGATTATTTGCTGGAAATTTTGCCGCTGCTCAAACAGTTATTTTAGACCTTTCAAACACTGAGAAGGATAAGATGAAAAATATCGGTTGGATAAGTTTGGCTGCCTATATTGCATTGATTTTAGGACCTGCCGTTTCAGGCTTTACAGTTCAGATATTTTCTGATTTATGGACCCCATTTTGGGTGATTGCAGCGAGTCAGATTTTTTTATTTATATTTGTTCTGTTTTTTTTAAGAGAGAATTTCACCCCACGGGCAGAAAAATTCTCTTTATCACTATCGCAACTTTTAGCATCAGTTTTTTTAGTTTTCAGAGATAAACGCATAATCTATCTTTCAATGATATTTTTGGTATTTCAATTTGGATTTTCTCACTACATGCAGGGAATTAATGTTGTTATGAATCGACATTTTCAACTTTCCACAGCAAGTTTAGGGTATTTTTGGTGCATTGCTTCTATTGGTGGAATACTCGCGCAAGTGGTACTCCAACCTATTATCATAGAGAAGTGTGATATTGGGAAGGTGATTAAAAGTGTTGTCGTAGTGATGGTGTTTCTCGCATTTGCCACACTCTTTTTAAATAGTATTTTCCAAGAGTATATAGTGGCTTTTCTCTTCTTTATGTGTGAGTTGATACTCTATAATGCCATTGTAGCAAAGATATCGAGTAGGGTCGGCAAAGATGAACAGGGTGAGGTAATGGGCGGTATTACGGCAATTTATGGTGTAACAGGAGCTATAACAGCCATCTCGGTTGGGTTGGTTTTAAATATAGGCCTTTTAGCTCCAGAGTATATTGCACTTATCTTTATGATTTTACTGGCTATTTTGGTATTTAGACCGGAGCGAAAAAGAGTATAGAATTATTTTGACTTGTGTGATAAAATCAATGTAAGATAATTTAGGAGGAGGGGTTATGAAAAAAATTATTTTAGCAGTAGGAGCAGTAGGTATTTGTACAGCAGCATTTGCAGGGGTCCAATTTAACTTTGGTGGTGTTGGGATTTCAGGAAATAACATGAACTATCAAAGCAGCAGTGGGTTTTACAGTTCCGTACAAGCAACTGTTCCCATTCAAATGTCAACAGAGGTAGGTGGACAGTTAAACTACATGATGCCGACGAACTCTAACGATTATAGCATTGGTGGGGTGGATTTAGTATTGAAACAGTATTTGACCTATCCAACGGATTTCATGCCGTATGTGATATGTAAAGCAGGGTATGGTATTGCTACAAAGTCAGGGTCAAACCTAAGTGGAATGAACATCGGTGCGGGACTTGGAGTTGAGGTAGGATTTTTAAACTTTGAAGTGCAAGACCAAATGAGTACTTTCCCAGGAAGCAACAATAGTTATGTAAACTATGTGTTAGGAAGTGTGGGATTTAATTTTTAAAAAAATTCGAGTGAAAACTCGATTTTTTTTGAATGCTATGAAGTTTAAGCAAAAATCAGTGTAAATCAGCGTAATCAGTGGCAATGATTTAAAGGTTAAAATTTCAAAATATAGTCAGATTTTGGTCAAATCTTGTCCGTGTCAAATAATTTAAGATTTTAAGATACCCCCACTAACTCCCCCTTGAAAGGTGGAGAATAAAACCGTGAAAATCCAATGCTTTCCGTGTCATCTGCGAGCGTTGATTTGATTTTAACCGTGGCGAAGAAAATAGAAAGGTGAAGAGTATGAAAATCATTGCAAAAAGACTTACAAGAGGAATGGATTTAAAATTAGAGATTGAAAAAATTATGGAGCAAGAGCATATTGTAGCAGGGGTGATACTTTCAAGTGTTGGGAGTTTAACCCATGCAAAGGTAAGACTTCCAGGAGGAGATTTTCGCCTGTGGGAAGAGGGGTTTGAGATTGTTGCCTTAAATGGAACACTTTCACGTGATGGGCTTCATCTACATTTAGGGATATCAGACTACGAAGGTAAAATGTTTGGAGGACATCTGCAAGAGGGGTGTATCATCAATACCACTTGCGAGCTGGTGATAGGTGTGATGAAAAATTGTGAATTTACACGGCCATTTGACGAAGTGACAGGATATGATGAATTAATGATAAAAGAGGCGTAATTTCACGCCTCTTTTCCTTTTATATGGCTGTTTCACCACGCTCTCCAGTCCGAATACGGATAACATCGTCAATGGGATAGATGAAAATTTTTCCATCGCCTACTTTACCTGTGCGGGCTTTGGTGAGAAAAATATCAACGACTTTTTCTAACATCTCATCGCTTACAATAATTTCAACTTTGACTTTACTCACAAACTCCACTTGAAACTCAATGCCACGAAAGAGTTCAGTATGGCCTTTTTGTTTTCCAAATCCTCGTACTTCGGTGAGGGTCATGCCCAAAATATTTTCTGCCACAAGGGCCTCTTTGATTTCATGAATGACACTAGGTCGAATGATGGCCTCTATTTTTTTCATTTTACACCTCCAATAGGGTAGTTAAGCTATTTTTTCTCGTTTAGAATAATGCTAAGTTCACTTTTAGGTTGAAATTCAGGGTAAGCAACACTGCCATGCTCGGCCATATCTAATCCTTCTAGCTCCTCTTCACGTGTTACTCGAAGACCCATAGTTTTCTTTATAACATAAAGGACTATCAGACCACCACCAAATCCCATTGCAAAAGCCACTAAACTTCCTAAAATTTGTACCCCAATGATATGAAGGTCAAACATACTGCCAGAGAAAAATATTCCAGCGGCAATCGTTCCCCAAGTCCCATTGACACCGTGAACTGAAACGGCTCCCACAGCATCGTCTACCCCAATTTTATCAAAAAATAGCACTGAGTAGACAACGAGAACCCCACCAATAAGACCAACCAGAAGCGCAGCCCAAGTTGGCATGGTAGCGCATCCTGCAGTAACAGCTACCAATCCTGCTAATATTCCATTGAGTGTCATTCCAATGTCCATTTTCTTAAAAATATAGTATGAAAGAAACATCGCTGCAACCCCACCAGCTGAACCTGCAATACATGTATTAACTGCGATGGGACCAATCTCGGCAATCCCTTTTGTCACACTTCCAGAGTTAAATCCAAACCATCCAAAAAATAGGATGAATACCCCAAGTGCGGCCATAGGAATATTGTGACCTGGAATAGCGCTAGCCTTTTTTCCTACAAATTTTCCAATTCTAGGTCCCACCATAATAGCACCCGCAAGGGCAAACCACCCTCCAACAGAGTGTACCACTGCAGACCCTGCAAAATCAGTAAACCCAAGATTTTTTAACCATCCACCGGTTGCCCATACCCAGTGACCATAAAGAGGGTAGATGATGGCTGTTAAAACAATGCTTGCTACCAAGTAACTTGAAAATTTGGTTCTCTCTGCAATGGCCCCTGCCATAATGGTAGCAGCTGTAGCGGCAAACATCGCTTGGAATAGGAAGAATGTCCAATCCCACCCAGTGAGACCATCAAGAAAGAAGTTTGAGCTTCCAATCACCCCGCCCGTTCCAAACATAAAGGCATATCCTACAGCGGAGTATACTAGCATTCCCACACAAAAATCCATGGCATTTTTCATAACAGCGTTTCCAGCATTTTTTACTCTGGTAAATCCAATTTCGAGCATCGCAAACCCCGCTTGCATGAAAAATACCATCGCTGCAGCTATGAGTGTCCAAGTATAGTCAAGGTTCTCTTGTACCACATCTGCAGTTAAAGTGGTTGCAGGGCTATCAGCGAGCGCCACATATCCAAGTCCGAAAAACATCATAAAGAGTAGAAAAAATCTTGGTCCTCTAATTTTTTGTAGTCCTCTCATATTTCCTCCTCAAAACTTTATTATTTTTTTATATGTTTCTGTAAAATTAGTATAAACTTTTTAAAAATATAAATCAAATATATAGTTTTTCTAGTTATCATATATAAAATATATGGTATAATAAGGGTAAAAAAAGTGTGAGGGATAAAATGGATTTACACTATTTAAAAATATTTTATGAAGTGGCAAAAGAGAGAAGTTTTACAAAGGCTGGGGAAAATCTTTTTATCAATCAGTCAGCAGTCTCTATTCAAATTAAAAAACTTGAGGGAGAGCTGAATGCACCTCTTTTTAACCGAGAGGCAAAACAGATTCAACTCACGTATGCAGGGGAGCGACTTTTTCTACTGGCTAAGGATATATTTGAAAAGGTGAGTAGAGCTGAAATAGAGATAGAACGGGTAATAAAAAATCACCATTCAAAAATTGTCGTTGGCGCGACGCACATGGTAGGGGAACCTCTTCTTCCAAAACTGCTCAGAGAGTTTAAAAGCGAAAATGCTTATTTAGAGTTTGAAGTTCATGTCATGGAAAGGGAAGAGGCATTAAAAACACTGCTAAAAGGGAATATTGATGTTCTTCTTATGGGCGAATATCGCATTTTTGATAAGTCCATAACGATAAAACCTCTTGCAAACTATCCTTTTGTGCTTATTGCAAAGGAAAAATTAGAGGACATGCGACTTTTACAAAGCAGAGTGTTGATAGGAAGAGATGACAGCTTTCTTCAAGATAATTGTAGAAGTTTAGTTGAAAAGAAGTATCATATTCATATCGAAAATCAAATGGTTGTGAAAGGGAGCATTGAAACGGTTAAAAATCTTGTAAAGGAGGGGATGGGGTTTGCAATACTTCCTTTTCACTGTGTGGCACGTGAAATTTTAGCCGGTGAGTTCTTAACCGTTTTAGATATCCCAGAATATCAAGCGGGATATCAAGCTGTCTACTGTAATGAGAGTGAAAATAGAAAAGAGATACACCAATTTTTAAATTTTTTAGAGAGATTTAGTGTGAATTAGGAGAGTTCAATGGTAAACAGTCATCAAGAGTATTTGAAAATTATTGAAATCCTTGAAAGAGAGGGGAGAAGGCCAAAACTCCTGCTACATGTCTGTTGCGCCCCTTGCTCAACGTCTGTTCTTGAAAGGCTTAAAGAGCACTTTGATGTGACGCTCTATTTTTATAATCCCAATATTTTCCCAAAATCTGAATATGATCTTAGGGCAGAGTCGCTTGAAAAGTATATATTAGAACGTGGGTATGCGATAAAGATTGAGCGCGAAGGGTACGATTATGAGAACTTTATGAGAATGGCACAGTCAAAAAGTGAAGCAAAAGAGGGTGGGTTACGGTGTAAAGGATGTTTTGCACAAAGGTTGAAAAAAACGGCATTAAAGGCGCGACATGAGGGGTATGAGTATTTTACCACCTCAATTTCTGTTAGCCCTCACAAAAATGAAAAGTGGATAAATGAGCTTGGATCTCATTTTGAAACACTTTACGGGGTAAAATTTTTAGTAGCAGATTTTAAAAAACAAAACGGCTTTAGGGAGAGTGTTACACTTTCAAAAACCTATGATGTATACCGCCAAGACTATTGTGGGTGTCTTTATTCTAAACTCGCTAGAATTGAGCTATCTCCTCAGGTGAAGTTTGTCTTAGAGAAATTAAAATCTTTTGGAGAGGGATATCTTGTAGGCGGATGTGTTCGAGATATGCTCCTTGGTAGAGAGCCAAAGGATTATGATTTTGCGACCAATTTATCCCTTGAAAAAGTTGTGGAGATTTTTGCACAAAATAGGCCAAAAATTATGGGAAAATCTTTTGAAATTGTTCAAATTTGCGTAGAGGAGCATTTTTTTGAAATTGCACGATTTAGAAGTGAAAAGGGTATTTTAGATGGAAGGCATCCTGAACATATAGAGTTTGTAGATACCATTGAGCAGGATTTGGCGCGTCGAGATTTTACAATTAATGCCTTTGCCTACAATAAAGAGAGAGGTCTTATTGACCCTTTTAAAGGCGTGGAAGATTTAATGAAGGGGAAAATTTCCACTGTGGGTGAGCCAAAATTGAGATTTGAAGAGGATTTTTTGAGAATTTTAAGGGCAGTACGATTTAGTACAGAGTTTGATTTTGAGATTGAAGAGAGGACATTTGCAGAGCTAAAGGGATTGGGACATCGTGTTAAAGCACTTTCGGTTGAAAGAATTTCACAGGAGTTTTATAAAATTCTGCTCTCTAAAAATGTTAAAAATGGGCTTAACTTGCTGAGTGAGAGCGGTATTCTTACACATATTATTCCTGAATTTTCAGCCTGCATTGGGTTCAATCAGAAGGCAAAACACCAATGTTTCGAGTTGCATGAGCATATTTTTACAGTGGTTGAGTATACTCCGCCCATTTTGGCATTAAGGTTAGCGGCACTGTTTCATGACATTTCAAAGCCATTATGCCAAGAAGTAAGGGAAGACGGTTTTGCAAAGTATAGAAATCACGCAGAGTTGAGTGCTCAAATGGGCGAGACAATTTTAAAACGTTTAGGGGTAAGCAGTTCACTTATCAAGGAGTGCGTTGAGTATATCAAACGTCACTCTTCATGGAGAGCGTTTAGTCGAAGTCATATTAAAAAAGAGATTTTTGAGATAGGCGTTGAAAAATATCGCCATTTAATTGCTCTGTTTCGTGCAGATGTCTATGGGAAGTGTCAGCCACACTGTTTTAAACTTTTTGATGATATGGAAGTTGAGTTAGAGGATATTATAGAGAAAAAAGACCCCATTTTCCTTTCAGACCTTGCTATAAAGGGAGACGATCTTGCCCTTTATTTTAGAGGAAAAGAGATAGGTGAGCATTTATTGACGTGTTTACACTGGGTTTGGGAAGTGCCCGATGAAAATATTAAAGCCCATTTGTTAGAAAAAATTTTAATGAAGTAGGAAGTGATGGAGAAAATCAGAACATTTGTAATAAATCAGTTTAAAAATGATAAAAGTGGTCATGGTTTAGATCATATAGGGCGTGTTTCTAGCATTGCAAAAGAGCTATCTCTTTCAGAGGGGGGCGATATCCAAAAAGTAGAGTTGCTTGCAGTGTTACATGAAGCGCTCGATTATAAGTTTATTGAGAGTGCTGAGCTAGCGAGAGAGAGAGTTTACCCTTTACTTAAAGAGAAATTTAGCCATGAGGAGTGTGAAGAGTTGTTATTTGAGCTTGAGAATATCTCTTTCAAAGGGGGATATTCAAAGCCATTGAGAACTTTGGAGGGTAAAATCGTACAGGACGCAGACAGGTTAGATAGTATTGGTGCAATAGGGATAGCTCGAGCATTCTACTATGCAGGGTATTTTGGAGAAGAGATGCACAATATGACAAAAGCACCTCTTGAGTTTGACTCTCAAAGCGCCTATTTAGAGTATATCAAAGAGGTCAAGGGAACCACGATAAACCATTTTTATGAAAAACTTTTGAAGGTGAAAGGGTTTATGAATACAGAGAGTGGTAAAAATTTGGCAGTGAAGCGTCATGCTTTTTTAGAACTGTTTTTAGAGAATTTTTTGAGTGAGTGGGTATAAGTATGGATAAGGGATACTTAGATTTAAATGGATTTTTCAAGGAGAAATTTGGGGAAAAAGTACATAAAATAGCCTTAACCTTGAATGCGACATGCCCTAACCGAGATGGCACACTCTCAACAAAGGGTTGCCTCTTTTGCAATGAAAAAGGGAGCGGAGATTTTATATCTACCGGAGATCTTCATGAACAGGTTTTTTCACAAATAGCACGCGTGAAATTAAAATATCCAAATGCAAAAAAGTTTGTTGCCTATTTTCAAAATTTTTCCAATACTTATGGTGATGTAGAGTATCTTGAAAAGTGTTATATGAGTTTACTTGAGTTCGAAGAGATTGTAGCAATATCCATTGGCACACGCGCAGACTGCCTGAGTAAGGATATTCTAGAGGTACTTGTTAGACTGAGAGAGATGCGATATATCTATGTTGAATTAGGCTTACAAACCATTCATGAAAAGAGCCGAGAGTTTCTCAATATTGGATACCCCTTAAGTGAGTTTCAAAAAGGATTAGAGGCGTTACAATTTAGCGGGATAGATGTGGTGGCCCATCTGATTTTTGGAATTCCTGGGGAGAGTCTCGAAGAGATGCTTAAAAGTGTCGAGTATCTTGTCAAACAGTCTATTTGGGGTGTGAAATTTCATCACTTCTATGTGAGTGAAAGGACAGGGATTGAAAAGTATTATAAAGAGAGTCAATTTCACCTTCTGACTGTTGAGGAGTATATGCAAGTGTTGCTAGCGAGTATCAAAATAATAGGGAAAAACTGTATCGTGCATAGAATGAGTAGTGATCCTGACAAGAAAAGTTTAATAGCTCCTATTTGGACGATATCAAAGATAGAATTTTTGAACCAATTTCACAAGGCGTTGCGTATTGAAATATCCAAAAAAAAATATTAAAATTTTATAATGGCTTGAAATGTTCAAAAATAGAGAGTATAATGTATTAATTAGTTAAAAAAGGAGAGAGTAATGTACGCTGCAATCAAAGCTTCTTTCTTAGAAGAAGAAAAGGTACTTAAAAACTTTATAGCAAATAAAAATAATTTTCATGAAATTGACCGTTTAGCAAAGAAAATGGCGGGTATTTATAGAGCAGGGGGCAAAGTTTTAATTGCAGGTAATGGCGGAAGTTGTTGTGATGCAATGCATTTTGCTGAGGAGTTAACAGGAAGATTTAGAGGGAACAGAAAGGCGCTAGGAGCCATTGCACTTGCAGATGCATCACATATTACCTGTGTGGGCAATGACTTTGGATTTGAGGCCATTTTTGAACGTGGCGTTGAGGCCTATGGACGTGACGGAGATATGTTTATTGGAATTTCTACAAGTGGAAATTCTAACAATATTCAACTAGCCATTGAAAAGGCAAAATCACTCTCTATGTCAACAGTAGCAGTTTTAGGAAAAGACGGTGGAAAAATCAAGGGAATGTGTGACTTTGAATTTATCGTTGCTGGAGATACTTCAGATAGAATTCAAGAGGTGCATATGATGATACTTCATATCGCCATTGAAGCATTGGAAAGAGAGTTATTTCCTGAGAACTATTAAGTGAGTTTAACATATTGACAAGTGTTATTAAAGATGATAAAATGAATTTAATGAGAATGATAACTATAAAAACCATATAGTAAAATATAATAAGGGGTGTTTAAATGATTACAACCATTACACTTAATCCAGCTGTAGATAAGACTTTAACAACAAATAAGTTTGTTCAGGGTGAACTGAATATTGTAAACCGCTCACGTGAAGATGTGGGGGGAAAAGGGATTAATGTTTCCAAAATGTTGAAAAATTTTGGAGTTGATTCAAGAGCTACAGGATTTATAGCAGGAACACGCGGGATGAAAGTTGTTTATGATTTGGAAAAAAATGGAATAGAGAATTATTTTGTTGAAATTGAAGGAGAGACTCGAACAAACATTAAAATCGTTGATGAGCAGTCAAGAACCATGACAGAGCTTAATGAAATTGGACCGACGCCTTCTAAAGAGGATGTGGACCATTTGATGGATGTCTTGAGAAAAAGTCCAAATGCCATTCATATCATTTCTGGAAGCATTCCGAGAGGGGTTGCGCCAGAACTTTACCATGAATTGGTGTCAATGTTGAAATCACAGGGAAAATTTGTCATTCTAGACAGCTCAGGACCAGCGTTTGATGAGGGTGTAAAAGGAATGCCAGATGTTGTAAAGCCTAATTTGTATGAGTTACAGCGCCATTTTAATGTTGAAATTGATACAAATGATGATGAAGAGATCATTTTTTACGGAAGAAAGTTAATACAAAAAGGGGTAGAGCTTGTTGTGATCTCTAACCGTGAAAAGGGCTCTTACTTCATAGATAAGAATTTTGTCTTAAAAATCGAAGGTGTACCAGTGGATGTTAAGAGTACAGTAGGAGCTGGAGATGCTATGGTAGCAGCGATTGCATATGGAAAAGCTAAGGATTTAGAGATTGACCAGATGGCGATTTTAGCGGCTGCAACAAGTACTGCTGTTGTGACACTTGATGGGACTCAATTTCCAAGCTATGTATTTGTTGAGGAGTTTATCAAGAGAATTAAATATACACGTTTTTAAAAAATTGAGGGTAGAAAAAAATCTACTCTCAATTTTACTTTTGTGGTATAATATAAAGAAAGAAAATAAAAAATTGAGGTTTACTATGCAAAGAATAATTTTGTTGGTACTGTATTGTTTGCCAACACTCTATATTACACACTATTTAGAAAAATTTTACAATTATCAATTGAAAAATATTTTTGAAATACTTTTTTTATTGCTGATTATACTATTCATTACTGAGCATCATGAATATCGCTTAAAAAAATATATAATGAAGGTATCAGGGCATTTTGTTATGATGTATATGCTGCTTTTGTTCATATTTTTAATGGTTTTATTACTTCATTTTTTTGTTAATATCAATGCATTCATTGAGCATAATTTGATTGTTCTTACAACGGTATTTATCATTTTTTATATTATTTATAGTACCAGAGCTCATCTGATTTATAGAAATATTTTTGTATTTAAAAGAGCGTTTGAGTATGGTGTCAAAGAGCCCTTTCGTTTTGTTGCAATCACCGATGTTCATTTGAATGTAAAGACGAAACCATCACGTGTTGAAGCACTTGTAGAGATGATAAATAAACAAAAACCAGAGATTGTACTCTTTGTTGGGGATGTGATTGATGCCTATGCGAGTAGTGTGAATCCTAAAATCAAGGATGTTTTGAATAAAATTGAGGCACCTCTTGGTGTATATGGAACCCTCGGAAATCATGAGTTTTATGGGGATGTTGAAGAGAATATGAAGTTTTTACAAGAGTCTGGCATCCAACTGCTGCTTGATGAGGTGCTTGAGGTTAACGATGATATTTCAATTTTAGGTAGAACAGATGTGTGCCAACGTGATAGAAGAAGTTTAGAGGATATGTTAAAACATGTGAGAACCCCAGTTAAAATACTGTTAGAACACCGTCCATTGACTAAGGAGAGTACTGCGGAGAATATTCAGTTGCAAATTTCAGGACATACCCACGGAGGGCAACTGTTTCCCTTAAGTCTTTTTTATAAATTTATCTATCGGCCATGTTATGGGTATAAACGCATTAAAAATACCGATATTATTGTCTCATCAGGATTTGATACATCTTATTCTCCTTACCGAACAGGTGGAGGGAAAACAGAGGTTGTACGGGTTGATATTAAATAGAGTTGAGAAGTGCTAGGGTGTGTCTCTGCTTAATTCTCATAATAAAAAAAGTGTCGTTGATAGCTTATGCTATCAACGACACTTTTTTACTGTGGATATTTCTTTGTAACATAGTTAAGTGCTTGAGTGAAATCTTTTGCAGGTAGGTAACCTGGAATCTGTCCAAGGATTTTTTGATTAGGCGTGATAAATATCGACATCGGCGTTCCTTGAACATTAAATTGAGAGGCTAATGTGGGATTTTTATCAATATTAATCTCAGTTGGAATATAGTTAGAATTGAGAAGCGAGATGACTGTTTTATCAGTAAAACTCTCTTGTTCCATCTTTTTACAGTAGTAACAACTGTCGCTTCCAATATAAACGTATACAAGTTTATGTTGTTTTTGTGCTAAGGCAAAAGCTTGTGAATAGGGTTGCCATTGAATGGTTGTAGGCTTTTGTGTTGGTGTTGGTGCGGCTAAGAGAGTGCATGAGAGCAGGCTAACCAACAGAAATAAAATGATTTTTTTCATATAACCTCCTAAATTAATATCCTTTAAATAGCATAATGAACGCCATAATGATGAGAATAATCCCAGCCACTTTGTAGAGGAGAAAAAGTATATTTCTAGATTTTTTTAAAAAATTCATTGCCCACTGTTCAAAAATCCCAATAAGAAGAAAAGGGATCGCTAGCCCGAGTGTGTAAAAAAGCAGTAGCAGGATACTCGTTGAAACATCCCCCTGCATTCCAGCAAGAAAGAGTATGGAGGCGAGTATAGGACCGATACAAGGTGTCCACCCTGCAGCAAAAGCCATTCCTACGAGACAATAGATTACCCAAGAGCTCTTTTGAAACACGGGGTGAAACCGTCTCTCAGTAGAGAGCGCTTTAATTTTTATCAGACCTAAGATATAGAG
>Ga0247844_1007164_pt1 | contig 12865 bp, 9 predicted proteins | sample LaCtaG_FD_192421 | JGI IMG/M metagenome (GOLD analysis project Ga0247844, IMG submission 192421) | Freshwater microbial communities from meromictic Lake La Cruz, Castile-La Mancha, Spain - LaCruzMarch201714.5m_1 | ecosystem: Environmental > Aquatic > Freshwater > Lake | place: Spain: Castile-La... | reverse complement strand
TGTGCATATTCCTCACCAATTCTGGTGTTCCACTCGAGGATTTTTGAGAATGCTTGGATCAAGTCACTAGCATATCCGTGTACGTGTTCAATCCCATCTGGACCATCATACAGAGACCACTCTATATAGGGCTTACCCTGAGGAGTGTAACGAGAGAGAATTTCAATTTTCATTGTGTCTGAGTGGCTTTACACCATAGTCTTCTGTGTTAAAAATCCCCCGATCTATTGACTTACCACCAAGTCGCCGATAGGAATAAACTATACCGATAAACTTGACACGTTTTCCTTGTTCAGGTTGGAGGTTGATCTTCTTTAGCTGACGTTGTAGAAGCCAGAGGTGTTCGATAAACACTGATTCGCCCAGGGGGGTAGGAGTCACAATAAGTGCTGTAAGTAGCAAAGTGTCAAGGTCTCTTCGTTTCTCATGTCGGCGAAATTCCTTCACACGACCAGAAACTTCAACCTCTGTTCCTTCAAGCAGGCGGAGGTCATCCCTGCGTCGGATCAGGGTGTTCACATGAGTGGAGTATAAACGCTGCACTTAGTATAGCAGCGAGCACTGGTGGGTAAACTCAACGCCAAATACGACCTTCTATCCAACCTTCGCCAGGGGAATTTACACAGTGCCTTGTTTTAAGATCAGCATTAATCCACCATTTTCTTTTTAGACGCCCGGGAACCCAACCTTCTCCAGGGCAATTTTTAGAGTGAGTATCTTGCCCCAATCCCTCGTTAACCCACCATTTGGAGTAAGTTTTAACCCCAGTTTTTGTTAAAGATATTTTTTTGCAAACTTCCTTGTCCCGGGGTTTACCGTAGTTATGGTTTTTTGGTCCTCGCAAAGCTTCAGCACGTTTGGCGTTAGACTCCGAAGTTGGAGATTTTCCAAAAAGCGGGTGACGCTCCCCCTTAAATCTTTCTGATCTAATTTTTCTCTGTTCAGGGCTTACACCTTGCGTCCATCCAGGTACAGGATTTTGATGGGTGACAATATGCTTGCCTTCTGAATTATGCCAAACTGTTCCTCCAGAAGTGTCAAATCTTGCAGAAGTTTGATACGCTTTATTAGCAAAGGTAGAGTCTTCGACCACTCTGAATACCCGTTGCCATTGAATTTCCCCATTAACGGCGCTTTCTCTGGAGTTAAAAAATTGCAAGATAATTTTTGAGACGGGCGTAAAACTTAAGTCTTTTGATGACCCCAAGTATCCGTCGTTTAATCTATCTGTCGAATGCACTCCAATATAGTTTCTCCCGTTTGAACCTTCTTCGTACGAGAGATAAACGTAGTGATACATGTTTGTTGTGGTCTACATCAGTAAGTTTTACCCTGTGGGTAAACTTACGTAAAGAGAAAACTACAAATGACCCTGGGTGCAACCACGTTTGGGCTGAACAAATCGGAATTTAGCAAAAAGTTGAGCAATATTATTAAAAATTTCAGAGCCAATTCAAAGCTCATCGGTGAGCCAAAGGAGTTTATTTTACGTTGTTGCAAACTAACTGAACGCTGGTCAAAACTTGCAAATGACCTTGAGACCGTCATCTATCTGCGTTACAATGACATTTCGGGTGGGCGTCGTGTGAAGATGATTTATTTGGAGCGAGGGAACACAAAACAACCTATCCCTAAAAATCAAATCCTTGACGCCTTATACCCAGCTAAGAAGATCTCCACTACTGCGACTCCTGAAGAAAAACATTTTAACGCCGTAAAGGCGGCCATGCGCTACGCTATCCAGCACCAACTCAAGGCATTCCGCGATGCCTGCGGGCCTGCCAACATCTGCTACTTAACTGGTTTGAAGTTAAGACCCTATAGCAAGACCGATGTGGACCATATTGGAATGCCTTTCAGCGAGATTGCCGACAAGTTTCTGCAGTCACAAAACTTGCGATACACTGATATAACTCTGAAAGGTCCCCCCACTGCCAAAGTATTCACAGATACTCTACTGTGGGTGAAATGGATTGACTTTCACGAAGAGAATGCAAAGTTCGCTCTGGTTTGTTCTTCAGCGAATCGAAGCAAGGGTTCAGATGGATACTCAGTTGATTCCGCATTGATAGGCTCATTCAAATCAGAGGACCCCGAAGATTTAGCCTTGGACTTTTAGACACCCACCGTCGTAGCATAAAAACTCGAACCTGTTGGGGGTGCAGATGAAAAAGCTATCGTAGAACCTGTCACAGTGTATGCCGCTCCTGGTTCTTGAGGAACACCACCTACAAACACCATTATATTTGTTGAAGGTGAGGGTGAGTAGCTAACACCACCTACGTTAAGGGGGAATGCCAATCTTGACCCATTAAACGAACTAGAGACATTATCAAAATTAAAAAATTTCGGGGGAGGGGCTCCAAGATCATAGAACACCCAAACAGTACCACTCGACACAAACCAGTCTCCCTGGCTTGTAACATAGGGACCACCCCCACCCGGAGGAGAGTAAGTTCCCCCTGCTACAACAACTACAAAATACTCTTTGTTTGAAGTTACCGGTGTGGGAAGGTTTGACCCCACAGTAAAACCAACGAGGGTACCTTCTGTTGTGACCTGCACCATTTGTGCAGTCGAAGCATTGAAAGTACCTGCAAAGGTCAGGTTGTTCCGTATTGTAAGGTCATCTATTTGCTGTTGCAACGAGAAACCCTGAGCAGCAGTGAGAGCTTTGGTAGCGTCGTTTGTTGCTGTGTTGTCAACAAGTTGAACCAGACCGACTTGAGTAGTGTCGCCAAGTTGAATAGGGACATTAGTTGCAACTGTAATACGGCCAGTTGCGTCAATTGTTATTTGCGGAACAAGTAAGTAATCGCCGTAGGTACCAGGACTTACACCTGTGGCAGGGCCTTGAAGCCTCCAAGTTAATGTGGATGCCTCCCATCGGTAGAGATTCTGTCCTGCTAAGGGTGCGGGGGGATAATATTCCCCATTAACAGGATTAATAGGAAAGGAAAGGAGTGCCATATTTGCTCAGCTTACAACTCACCGGTATTGTTTAGTTTTACCCTCCCGGGGATATCAGTTAGGTCTGAGGGTGAGCAAGGACGTAGGCATCGAACTCAGATCGTAAGGCCTCAAGGTCGAGAATTGTTTTTTGCAACACAGCCTGAGTTATTCTCTCCATGTCTCCAGAGATGCCGTGAGTGTCTGCGTACATATGGGCTGCATATCCAATGGCGTCCGTATCAGTTGGGTCTGGGTTAGATAAGTCTACGATTTTAACAAAGTCGCTATGACAAGCTAACGCCTCTTGTGCTATTAAACCAAACCGAGTTTCGGCAGCCGCTTCGGCAGAAACTACAGAGGGTTTAAATTTGTAAGTGCAAAAATTTAAGTTTTTAAACGCTTCGTAGTATTCGTCAACAATATTAGACCTCGCAGAGTATATGGCTGTTTTCCAACGTTGGTCACTACCTACTATCCAAGCGGCATTCACAACGTTATTGTTCGTAGAACTTGAGATATTGACGGTACCCGCTGATCCTATGTTTGCCAAAATAGCGTTGGCTGAGAAGAAAGTGTTGACAGCAACAACTAAATTAGCTTGCGTATCACCTTGGGCTGTAAGTACAGACCCTACGAAACCAAAACCACTGGTCGTTCCACTCACATCATTGAACCCCTGACCAAAAATACCTGCAGGTGAGGTGAAAGATTTAATGCCCGCAATACTTTGGTTGGTAGTCAAATCTACCCATACTTTAGAGTTAGCTCCAGTACCACCATTCGCAATACCGAGTGTTCCACCCAATGTAATGGTTCCAGAAGTAGTTATCGGTCCACCAGAAGTGGTAAGTCCCGTAGATCCACCAGATACGTCAACACTTGTGACTCCCCCACCGCCACCCGAAGCACTTATTAGTATGTTTCCTGTAGTCGCCGATAGAGATATATTGGTCCCCGCTGTCAGTTGAGTTACTCCTGTATTCGTTAAAGTAACAGTTCCAGAAGTACCGCCGCCAGATAAACCTGATCCAGCTGTGACACCAGTAATAGTTCCACCACCACCACCACCCGAAGCACTTATTAGTACGTTTCCTGTAGTCCCTGACAGAGTTATATTGGATCCTGCTGTAAGTTGAGTTACTCCTGTATTTGATAAAGTAACATTCCCCGAAGTACCACCACCACTCAAGCCTATTCCAGCTGTAACACCAGTGATAGTTCCAACACCACCCACAGTCGTCCATGACGTATTTGATCCGTCAGTAGATAGCACTTTACCGTTCTGACCGCTCTGGTTAGGTAGGAGGTTATTTAAGGCGCTGTTTGGATTTGATGCGTTCGTTCCCCCATTGGAAATACTCAGGGTACCTCCCATAGTGATTATACCGGCACCTGTAATAGGACCACCCGTAAATGTGACCCCAGTGGTCCCACCAGACACATCAATACTGGTTACAGTACCGGTGCCACTAACTGGAGTCCATATTGCGTTACTTCCGTCGGTTGAAAGAACATTGCCACCTCTTCCTATCTGGCTCGGTAACAAGTTATTGATTGCAGTAAGTCGTGTTGTAGCGTTCGTACCACCATTCGCAATACCTAGAGTTCCACCCAGGGTCAAAATGCCAGTAGTTGTTACAGGGCCACCCGTAAAGGACAAACCGGTTGTGCCGCCAGAAGCATCAACATCGGTTACAGTTCCTACCCCAAATAAAACCCAACCACCACTTCCGTAAAACTCGAAAGCCCCGTCAGTGGTGTTATATCGAAACTGACCAATCGACGGGAGTGAGGGACGCTGCGTAGTAAGTCCAGCAGGTGCTTGCGCTGCACCCTGAGGACCAGTTGTTGCTACATAGTTAGAAGTGTAGTTAAGACCAGAAGAGCTGGAAAAGTCGGCAACTAAAACGGAGCCATCAACGCCTGGATTTAGTAGGGTATCTGTGTCGATACCTGTGGCAACAATCAACTGACCCTTTACGGTCCAAGGAATACCGTCAGATTCCTTCCAGATCAGTTGATTTCCACTGCTTAAGGTAAGCTGTTCTCCAACTGTACCAGGGGTGGTTGGCCATACATAGTTGTTGAATCCATCCGGGTTATTTACTCGGACAAAGTCTGTCAAGGTGGTTGCATCAACTGAAATAACGCCAGTTGGAGAAATAACAATACCACGTCCTTTTTTAATTGCCTGTACCTGTCCCGCCAAGACACTTCCTTGCCGGTTGTCACCCATTAATAGTTGTGCGCGAGTTAGTCCCATTTTAATCTTCTGACCTACAAAAGGTTTTACCCTCTATCGCTCAATGACAGATAAAACAAAGCCCCGCCGAAGCGAGGCCGTTGTGGTATTTCGTTTGGCGTAGCGAAACTTAAAAAGAGCTGCTGCTGCTACCGCCACTCAGGAGGGAATGACGGGGTTATAGGTCCAGCGAATGGGAACGTTGGCACCGAAGGCAGGGGTCACGGTACCAAGTACCTGACCAGTGGCAGCGACGCGGAAGGTCGTGCGGTAGTCGGTTCCTGTGTAGCAATTGCCCGCTGAGTCAAAGAAGTAAGGAGAAGGCAGACCGGCGTCGTAAGGAATGACAGTATCGGTGCCGGGAATGTATATTTCGAGTTGGGCCTCGTCGATGCCAGGGGGCAGGTTGTTGAGTGCTGAGAAGTATGAGGGATTCATATCGAGCGGACCAGCACCGCCACGACCACTGACGAAGATGCCGGAGGGTTACACGATGATGCTGCCGTTATCAAAGGCAATATCTGCGTTCGATCCATCCAGGGACAACGGAACCTCAAACTCAGCGATGACCATGCTTGTGGCAGTCTCACGAATTTGAATTAGGTAATCACCTACGACGAAAATAGGGCCACTTGAGTTGAAGTCGTCTGGCGGGACTCCCTGGTAGGGAACAGTAGACGAAGTGATGGGAGCGTAAAGCTCGGTTTCTGACTGAGTCATAGACACCGAGTTGAACGAGACGTAGTTGGAGGCGTTGAGATCGTAGGGTCCGCCGAATTGACCACGACCAATGTTGATGACACCAGTTGGTTTGTTAACGATGTTGTTGATCTCATCGACTGTCGTCGCAGATTCGATCGCTAACAGGTTGCTATTGAGTCCGTCCGTCACAATCGCCAGGCTTTCGAGAACGGTTTGGAATCGCACGGGCCTATCAATCAATTCCTGGCCGCTGACTACAGTGAGAATATCGTTGGGGAGGCCAGTCACGGATTCTATAACGCTGATTTCGGCTGCTGCTTGGGTTTTAACTTCCTGGCTGCCGTTAGCAATAGCTACGGGAAGGGGTTTAGGGGTTGCAGTCCAGGAAGCTATAGCATCAATACCAACAATTGTGTATATAATTGTGCTAGTGAAGAGACCTGGATCGTAGGGATCGGCAGGGGCTTCAGTTATAATGTAAATACCGTTGCTTGCAAGAAGACCAGGGTCGTCCGTTGGCTCGAAACCTGTTTTTATACGAAGTTGGCTAGAAGGGATAACCTGACCAGAAGCGGGGAGATAGAAATTGATCATTTAGAGGAATCCTGTTGTGAATACACTCCAAGGGGAGAAATTGGAGGTTGTTGCCGTTGCATTGCTTGTTTCATACTTCACCCTGACAGCATATTTTCTGAAGATACCCAGTGGTGGTTTTGGAATGCTAAGTGATTCGAATGGTGCTGCATTGTCCGTGTAGGGAGAACCAGCGAGGGGTGCGAGATTTAATTTTAATTTTTGACCGATAGCCCAACCGTTTGGCCGATTAGAACCAAGTACTACTTCTGTATTGGTCAAGGAGTCAATCACATTAATTCCACCGCCACTGGGAACTGACACTATTTGCTTACCCGTAGTAAACCCATCAGTTAGACAACCAGCGATTGTTAGTATTGTTGTCCCCGAATCCGGTAGGGTAAAGCCGTTTTGACCGGTAAAAAATCTTGTTGAGGTTGAAAAAGCATTTTGGTTGATTGTACCAACAGCGGATAAATTCGTTGTAGAGAATGGAATCCAGGGGGTACTTATATCACCAGGTACAGTGCTGCTGCTAGCATTGGAACCATTTGCTGTGACAGCGTAGTTACCGTTGATAGATGCCCAATTGGTTCCTCCGCCTTCTGCTCTACCCAAGGTCCAGCTGGATCCCCCATTGATTGATACAGCAATTCCACCATTTTGAGACAGGGCAACAATACCAGAGGTGCCGACACAATATGCAGATACAATAGGCGTTGTTATTCCACCTGGCAGGCTGGTGGGGGAGCCAGTTGGGAAAGGCGTGAATTGAGTTCCTCCGAAAATGTAGCCGGATTGAGCAATTGCATTAACTGCCGTTATTAAATTTGTTCCTGGGAAGGGCCCACCAATACTAACCCAAGTAGCACCACCATCTGACGATTCTATCATCGCGTTATTAGGACCAGTCAGATAAACCTGGTTTGTCTGGGGTACGTCTATAAAACCAGTGTAGTTAACGCCAGCAGTTGGGTTGGTACTCGGGACCCAGGAACCCATGCCGGTGTAGGGCACTGTATAGATTTGAGCGCCAGCAAGTGCTATCAGATAACCCGTCCCCGCAGTTGATTGGAATATCCTTTGGATAGGACTGGAAGTGGTCAAGGGTGGGTTTAACGAGGCATTACCCTGATATAAGCCACCGGAAGAAGTGGCGCCATAAGCACTGCTAGAGATGCCGCCAACGGCACCAAAAACATTTGTAAAAGTTGCGGTTTTATCATGAAGAACCCACGTTGAGGGAGTGGTGCTAATAGACGTAATCGCATTAGTACTTTCGAGGGGTATCCCCCCATCAGAAACTTCCCAAGTAGAAAGTGTTTGAATAGCACCGGCCCCATTCTGTGGGCTGTATGTAGAAGCTGTGACTACAATTCCGGTTGAATCGCCAACGGAAGTGGAGTTATCTGCAGGGGTTAATATAGTAGGGGTATCAATTGTGGGTGTCCCAGACCCTGTGGTTACAGTCCAGGTAGTTGTTGCAACTGGACTTGACCCCATGGACGCTACAAGCCCGTAATCAGTTAAGCTTACCGAACCTGTTGTCCCGTTAATTTGTAATGTGTCACCGGGATTCACAGACTTGGGACTTGCTGTGTAAGCATTACCTCCAGCCGAGGCAACCAGTGAAGTCAATGGGTTGGTGCTTGTACCCGTTAAAGTCAGTGTCACAGGTACGTTGAATCCCGAGGGAGTAATTACGTTTGAGGTTATAGCCACCGACTTAGCTTGGTTGCTTAGGTCGGAAAATACTAAACCGGTGACAGCTCTAGAAATTGTTAAGGAGTAGTTGTTAGTATAAATACCATTTGTTAAAGTACCTGTGAGTATGGCACCATCCGCCGCCGCCGCCGCGGCCACAGGGTCCCAAATCAAATCAACAGTATCACCATTTATTACTGCAGTGGGGCCCGTTCCATATGCTCCACTGTTGACTCGGAATAGAATACTTCCTGTAGAGGTTAATGGTGGTGTCCCATCAGCCCAAGTAGCAGTAGCAGTACCTTTTAGTGTAGCAGTGTTGACTGAGGCTGGAACTGCATTGGGACCAGAAACCGGGGAGAAAACTGTGTTAGGGAAAACACCACTCGCGAATGTTGCAGGAGGTGTAGGGTAAGGAGAAGCATCTGCTGTAGCAGTGGCACTTGATGAGTCAGTAGCTACGATTTTAACGTAAACATTACCACCAAGTAAAGAATTTGGTACTACGTAAGTAGGACCATTGGTTTGTAAAATAGCATCAGTACTAAGTACACGCCAAGTCCAAGCATAGGTGTAAGCCCCTGTGCCACCTGAAGCAACTCCAGGAGTGTAAGTCAAAGTCGAACCCACTGTAGGGCTGCCGGCAATTGAGCCACCAGTTACTGTTAATGCAGGTACCAAATTCACAACAGAATTTGCAAACACGGTACCGTATCCAACCTTGATTGCGGCGGTATAAGACGTACCAGGAAGTGAACCGGGTTGGTCTTTAAATATTACTTGGAATACCAAAGTACCAAGGTTGTCAGCATAGGTGTTACTGAAGCTGAAACGACCTCCATTAGTTACAGCATTCAAATCAATAATTGGAACAAACTGATTCGGAGCTAGACCGGTGATTGTGACTACACTCGCAATGAGTACACTTAAACCCACTATTGAAGTAGTGGTTGAATATATGTACGGGGAAGCAGATGTGCCGGAACCCCCCGAGAAAACGGGTACTGCGGTGGTATTGATAGGTAATACAGCTAACCCTGGTTCTGCGACTCTGGTCCAACCTACAGGTTGAACGCAAGACTGATAAACCTTGAAATAACCAACATTACAGTCGAACCACAACATCCCATCGTTTGGGGGGGACGGTGCTGCAGTTCCCACGAAAGCAGGTTGCTTCCATGACAGGTTGTTAGAAGCATCGGTTTGAAGGAATGAGCCATAGGCACCATCTGCATTTGGCCAAACATATGCGTTATATCCTACGGGATTGTTTAATTGAACGAGCTGAATCCAAGTTATTCCGTTGCTGAACTCAAGGGTATTCAGACTGGTATTATACCTAAACGCACCTGTATAAAAACTAGGCGCAGGACGCTGAAGTGTGGTACCTGCGGGTATTAAAGCAATACCAACATCAGATGTTTTCTCAACAAAGTCATTTGTTGAAGAAGAAGCTACGGTTTCCCAGGCTACGCCGTTGTAAAACTCAAGTGATGTTGAAGTGCTGTTATACCTGAAGGCACCGGCAGGAGGAGTGACGGGACGTAGTGCGGGAGCACCTGCTGGAATATTAGCAGCCGCGGTTGGACCTGAAGTTGCAACATAATTTATAGTGTAAGCTAACCCCGTTGTTGTTGAACTGTCCGCAATAAGTATTTGTCCATTGGTACCAACATTTAGTAAATCCTGAGTGCCAACCCCCGTACCAACAACAAGCTGACCCTTCAAAGTCCAAGGAATTTGATCCGGGTCAGACCAAGCTAAGGTAGCCACTCCACCAACAGTTTGAATAGTAATTTGTTGCCCTGGAGTACCCACTGCTATGGGCCATTCATAACTGTTGTAAGCTGCTGCAGCTGTTACCGCAGTTTGTCCCAGCTTCATTAATCCTATAACAGTTTGTGAGTCAACTGTGATTATACCAGAAGAATCAATACTGATGCCAGCTCCGGCTTTTACTGCTTGCACTTGCCCTGCAAGAATAGGCCCCTGGGAGCTATCCCCCATCAATAATTGTGCTCTAGTTAATGCCATTTTTAGATTTCCGCAAATCTAGTATACATTCTTTTACCCTAGTATCGAACAGTGAATGCATAAAAGGTTATCCCTGTCAAAGGTGCTGCAATAAAGGTTATGGAAGCTCCTGTTATTGTGTAAGAGTACAAAGCACCAGGAGTCTGTGCAATACCCCCCAGGAATACCGCGATGTTTGACAAGGGGTTAGGTATGTAAGGTACACCAAGAATTGCTAAGTTGAATGTGAAGCTCGTACCATTAAAAAAACCAGAGATATCGTCAAGATTGTAAATACCCGGTAAAGCCCATCTCAGTCCGGTCGGTTGTGTAGTATCTGCTACGAGTACCGTATCATTTAGTCCGACGGGAAGAATAAGTGGAGTGTCATTGGTGGAAGCCGATAGAATATCTCCTTTGGCATTGAAATCTGACTTGTAGACAGCAGCGGTACGCAACTTTAGGGGTGTCACAATACGAGTGTTTTCGGTACCCGTTTCGGTTTCAAACTGAGTTGCAATCTCAGCCACGCCAGCTAATATTTCAGTTGCCCTACGGTTGTTTAAACCTGCGGGGGTTACAGCTATACCTGAGTCTGTTCCTGCGTCTGTCTCTGCAAAAGTTGCCAGTCTTGTTATACCGTACTGAGTGGTAGTCGCAATTGGGGGATCGTAACCAACATTAAGAAACTGCCAAACAATACCAGTGGATAGAAACCAATCCCCTTGACTGACAACTGTGAATAAACCACCGGGTGGAGTAAATCCACCTGCTGATTCTACAATTACAAAGTATTCATCATTTGTAACTGAGGGTCCAGGTAGCGGCGACCCACTTACAAAACCTTGAAGTGTGCCTTCAGGGGTGACAAAAGTCATTACCCCTGTACCACTGATTAGGCCTGCAAAGGTCAAGTTGTTTGATATAAGCAACGCATTAATCTGAAGTTGTAATAACCTCCCTTGATTCGCAGACAGGGCACTATCAATCGACAATGAAGTAATATTATCAGTAATTGTTGTTACACCGGGATTGCTGACTAAACCAGGAACGCCAATAGTGTCCAGTATACTGATGGTGCCATCGAGAGCAACTTGTACATTCGTACCAATTTTTACTCTACCTGCGATTAAACTTGTGGCAAGTGGAGAAGTTGGCAACCACTGAATTCCAGTCCAAACATAGGCTTGATTTGTTGTGGTGTCTAACCAGAAGTCCCCAGCAGCATTTGCAGTAGGTACAGCAGACCCAACAAATGAGAATACGCCACCGGATGCAGGAGAAACAGGTAACCAGTTTGTACCGTTATTGAACTCAAGTCGATCAAAGTCTATGTTGTATCGGAGAAGACCTTCAAGGTCTGTAGGCCGAGACGCAGTTATTCCAGCTGGAATTGCCGCTGCCCCAGTGTGAGGGAAGGGGTCACCAATTGGAAATGCTTGGATGTAACTGGTATCAAAATATACGTTCCCACCACCATCATTTACCAATACAGAGCTAACACCCCCAGGTGTTAGAGACCAGTTGTACACTGGGGCAGGTGCTACGCTACTGGTAATGAACCCGAGAGTTGCAGCACCTGCTGAGTTCAGGGTGATTGTACCATCAGGTTGTATTGTAATTCCAACGCCCTGTTTTACACCCTGGCTATACCCATTTAGGACCTGTCCAGAGTTTAGAGGAGCTAGGTACTGAGCAACGTTTAACGTCATCTAGCTGAATCGCACACTTACGTTTAGTTTTTACCCTCAATCGCAATTCAAGTTGCTAATACCTGCGAAGGCTGCTCCAGTGGCTGGTGCTAGTGAGAAAGTTATTTGTGGACCAGAAATAGTGTAGGAAGTTCCAGGGTTCTGTACGATACCACCAAGAACAATGATTATGTTGGTTAGTGGGTCAGGAGTGTACGGTAAACTATTCTGAGTGAGTGTGAAGATATTCTGCGCACCATTGAATTGATTACTGATGTCGTCAAGGTATATAAACGGTCCACCAGGAATTTCCCAGGAAAGTACGCCGTCGGCAAGATTATCAGTAATCTGGTAACCAGATATTGGGGATTTGTCATCAGGCCAAACATATTCGTTATACGCTTGCTGGTTATTCAAACGAACAAACACAGACACTGTATTCCACTTAGCTCCGTCCCATCCCCATTGACTAACTCCGGAGATACCGGGGCTTGGCGGGAAAAGTTGCCCAATTATTGGGGATGGTGGAAAGACTAACGCAGCCATAGTTATTCTTTGAAATTACTCTTAAACAGTTTTACCCTACCCGAACCCTTTGCTTGGTTCGTTCTTCTGAGACTCCAGGGATGCGATGATTTGGTCAATGTTGTAAAGGTCCTTCAGGTCTTCTTCTTCGTACGGCATCTCGTTAGGGTTTTGATCAAACTGAAATTTGAAGAGGTATGCTCCGGGGATTTCTTTTGCCGGTTTCTCCTTAGCCTGAATATTTGTGTGCAGTTCGTGCCCGAATATTTTGGGACTTGTTGCATTCCACAAAACGGTAGACTTAAGACCAAGGCAAGCGGCGCCATGCTGAAGGGAACTGTCAATAAGTAGGCGCTTATCTGTGAGTTCTAAAAGACCAATTAATTCGGTGTTCGATAATTGCTCGTTACGAACAAACACATTAGGGATTTTAGGTGCCGAAGGTCTACACACTTGCATAATG
>Ga0247844_1007163_pt1 | contig 12869 bp, 10 predicted proteins | sample LaCtaG_FD_192421 | JGI IMG/M metagenome (GOLD analysis project Ga0247844, IMG submission 192421) | Freshwater microbial communities from meromictic Lake La Cruz, Castile-La Mancha, Spain - LaCruzMarch201714.5m_1 | ecosystem: Environmental > Aquatic > Freshwater > Lake | place: Spain: Castile-La... | reverse complement strand
GAAACTTTTCAAAACAATCCTTTCTTATGGTTCGCCAACTACCTGTAATCGTACCGTTTGGAATTGAAACTTTATTCGGGCTTTGATATTTCGCCCGACGATCTACCCCTGTAATCGTACCGTTTGGAATTGAAACCTAAGGTCAAGAGAGCCGCCAATCGTGGTTGGCAGCCTGTAATCGTACCGTTTGGAATTGAAACCTCGATAAAAAGGGGAGTATTACGCCAGACGACTTCCTGTAATCGTACCGTTTGGAATTGAAACTAGAAAATACGATCCTTAACGTGAATGCAAGCAATACCTGTAATCGTACCGTTTGGAATTGAAACTGTTGCAGTAACGAGGCGCTGCCTGGTTTCACGTTTCCTGTAATCGTACCGTTTGGAATTGAAACCAAAATAAACAGTGAATTTACGGAAATTGCTACCGACCTGTAATCGTACCGTTTGGAATTGAAACCGTTTTTGTAGTATTGCGGGTTATTGTAGCCCTGGTCCTGTAATCGTACCGTTTGGAATTGAAACTTTAAAATACGACCGCATTAGTTTTGATTTTTTGGCCCTGTAATCGTACCGTTTGGAATTGAAACTTTTTGTCGTGTAGTCTGTTTGGATGCGCCCGTTTACCTGTAATCGTACCGTTTGGAATTGAAACGTATCTTACTCAAAGGTAGTGCCTACCCTTCGCCCGCCTGTAATCGTACCGTTTGGAATTGAAACCGTATTCCCAAAACACGAAACACGCTAAACCCGAGTCCTGTAATCGTACCGTTTGGAATTGAAACCCGCCTGTTATGTCCGACCCGAATGCGCTATTCCCTCCTGTAATCGTACCGTTTGGAATTGAAACTTGTTAGGCCCGCCGCCCGTGCCGCTTCGTCGTTGGCCTGTAATCGTACCGTTTGGAATTGAAACTGTATTGGTACAAACGCGGCAAAGTGTCGCCATTCCCTGTAATCGTACCGTTTGGAATTGAAACTTTATTCGGGCTTTGATATTTCGCCCGACGATCTACCCTGTAATCGTACCGTTTGGAATTGAAACTGAATCCATCGGCAGGCACTTTTTCGGTCACTGTGTCCTGTAATCGTACCGTTTGGAATTGAAACCTTGCATCCGTTCGGCCTTTGTCCTGCGTAATTCGCCTGTAATCGTACCGTTTGGAATTGAAACCCTTAATGCTCCCTGGCCCCTTTTCGGCTCCTTCGCCTGTAATCGTACCGTTTGGAATTGAAACTTGCATAATCCTCCAAGAAAACCGATTTTTAGGCTTCCTGTAATCGTACCGTTTGGAATTGAAACCTTAATCCAAACGGTGATGAGTTGCTTTTGTTTGTCACCTGTAATCGTACCGTTTGGAATTGAAACCTTTAAACACCCAACTATACCAATCCTTAAAGCGCACCTGTAATCGTACCGTTTGGAATTGAAACTTTTATCGAACTGTCAAGTTTCAAGGATGTTTCTTTCCTGTAATCGTACCGTTTGGAATTGAAACCATGCCCGGACGACGGGACGGGCCTAAACCTTTATTCCTGTAATCGTACCGTTTGGAATTGAAACCTCAATGGCGACTTAACAGGCAACAGCGAACGCGCAACCTGTAATCGTACCGTTTGGAATTGAAACCATTTTCAAGATACATCGCCCACATATTTTCAAGTTCCTGTAATCGTACCGTTTGGAATTGAAACTTTTTACTCGATTATGGTTTTTTGATCTCTTTTTCGCCTGTAATCGTACCGTTTGGAATTGAAACTGTTTTGCACGGGCTTAGTTTACTGGTTTTGGTCTTTCCTGTAATCGTACCGTTTGGAATTGAAACCAAACAACAACGACGTTCGCAATTTGCAAGCAACAGCCTGTAATCGTACCGTTTGGAATTGAAACCTCAATGGCGACTTAACAGGCAACAGCGAACGCGCACCTGTAATCGTACCGTTTGGAATTGAAACTTCACCGTAACCCCGACCGTTTGGGCGAAGTATTTTCCTGTAATCGTACCGTTTGGAATTGAAACTTAACGAAACACGCATAAGCGCATGGGGCACGTCTCCCTGTAATCGTACCGTTTGGAATTGAAACTTGCTTTCCAATCTGACTTTCCTGCGCCCGACCCTCCCTGTAATCGTACCGTTTGGAATTGAAACTTTTCAACAATTTGGATACCGATTAGTTTTCCCGCGCCTGTAATCGTACCGTTTGGAATTGAAACCAATTTGCGAGGCTTTTAAAAGCAAGAAAACCACCACCTGTAATCGTACCGTTTGGAATTGAAACTTAACGAAACACGCATAAGCGCATGGGGCACGTCTTCCTGTAATCGTACCGTTTGGAATTGAAACTTTGCCCCTTTCGCGTTGGCTATTTCCTTATTCAGTCCTGTAATCGTACCGTTTGGAATTGAAACCCTATGCCTACCCTTGTGCCGTCAAACTGAAAATTTCCTGTAATCGTACCGTTTGGAATTGAAACTTGCATAGTTCCCGGTTGCAAGCGCCTTAATAACTGCCTGTAATCGTACCGTTTGGAATTGAAACCGTTTCGGCGCGGTCAAGAGGGAATATAGCCGGGACGCCTGTAATCGTACCGTTTGGAATTGAAACTTTTTATAAAGGCGATCAGCGCTGTTTGTGGTTTATCCTGTAATCGTACCGTTTGGAATTGAAACCGAACGGGTAATTTACCAAGCGCATAACTTTGCCGTCCTGTAATCGTACCGTTTGGAATTGAAACTCTTTAAAAGGTACGATTGTTCCCGATTCGTCTTTTCCTGTAATCGTACCGTTTGGAATTGAAACCAAAAAAAACGGGTTTGTGTTTGGCCCGTGCAAATGCCTGTAATCGTACCGTTTGGAATTGAAACTTAACGAAACACGCATAAGCGCATGGGGCACGTCTTTCCTGTAATCGTACCGTTTGGAATTGAAACTAAAAGCCCTCTCAATGGCCCGGCGTTCATCTTCCACCTGTAATCGTACCGTTTGGAATTGAAACCTACTTGCCCCCATGCGTGCAATATGCCGCGCCCAACCTGTAATCGTACCGTTTGGAATTGAAACCTCAATGGCGACTTAACAGGCAACAGCGAACGCGCACCTGTAATCGTACCGTTTGGAATTGAAACCGAACGGGCGCATAAGCGGGTGCGCTTGTGCCGGATACCTGTAATCGTACCGTTTGGAATTGAAACTCAATCCCCCATAAATGCGCATGAAGTTGCAAAACGCCTGTAATCGTACCGTTTGGAATTGAAACTAAGTTCACCCCTAACAGCGTTAAGCGTTTCCTGCGACCTGTAATCGTACCGTTTGGAATTGAAACCTAAACAGCACACTGCCTGTTAGATCATCTTTTTCCCCTGTAATCGTACCGTTTGGAATTGAAACCAAATTTACGGCCAAAAAACCAAAAATGCACACTTACCTGTAATCGTACCGTTTGGAATTGAAACTTTTTTCGTAGGTCTGCTACGATTTCCTCCGAAAGTCCTGTAATCGTACCGTTTGGAATTGAAACCATAAGAAGCCGGGTTTTCGCGGTCTAAACCTTTTTCCTGTAATCGTACCGTTTGGAATTGAAACCTTACAGGTACAAACTGGGTAACTGTAAGCAAATTTCCTGTAATCGTACCGTTTGGAATTGAAACTCTACAACTGTATGGTAAGAAGATTCAAGCATTACCCTGTAATCGTACCGTTTGGAATTGAAACTTGCTTTCCAATCTGACTTTCCTGCGCCCGACCCTCCCTGTAATCGTACCGTTTGGAATTGAAACCTATGTAGCAAAAATCGAAGGCGAAGCCAGCGAAATGCCTGTAATCGTACCGTTTGGAATTGAAACTTTATTACGACCGTTTGATCGGGCGAAGTATTGGCCCTGTAATCGTACCGTTTGGAATTGAAACCGAGAACTGAAACTAAGCGCCTACATCGACTTTGCCTGTAATCGTACCGTTTGGAATTGAAACTACATAGTCAATACCCCATCCAGTCAAATCGTCCCGCCTGTAATCGTACCGTTTGGAATTGAAACTATTATCTGGCATCCCAACAAAGGACGGTGCAAAAACCCTGTAATCGTACCGTTTGGAATTGAAACTTAACTAAAACGATATGGCCAAAAACATTCAATCCACCTGTAATCGTACCGTTTGGAATTGAAACTTTGTTGCGGTTGCCGACCCACCCAAAGAAGTAACGCCTGTAATCGTACCGTTTGGAATTGAAACTTGTATATCCTTCGATCTCCATAAAATCATCACTCTCCTGTAATCGTACCGTTTGGAATTGAAACTTGGCTTGCAGCCGTATGCGCTTATTTGACGATAGTCCTGTAATCGTACCGTTTGGAATTGAAACCTATTTGTCCTTTGTTGCGTCTGATTTAGAAACGCCCTGTAATCGTACCGTTTGGAATTGAAACCTTTTTATCGACGAACGTATGTAAATGATCGACAAACCTGTAATCGTACCGTTTGGAATTGAAACTTTTGATTCCAACTGCAAACGCGGTTAACAACATCCCTGTAATCGTACCGTTTGGAATTGAAACTCTACCATTACAAGGGGCTGGGATTTGACAGGCAATCCTGTAATCGTACCGTTTGGAATTGAAACGAATTTGGCAAAAGTCAACACTTTCGAGCATTGTGCCCTGTAATCGTACCGTTTGGAATTGAAACCAAAAAAAACGGGTTTGTGTTTGGCCCGTGCAAATGCCTGTAATCGTACCGTTTGGAATTGAAACTCATAGAGGCGATAGAAATTTTGGAAACGAAGCGTACCTGTAATCGTACCGTTTGGAATTGAAACTCGAACTGTGAAAGCGGAATGCTGTCTACATCGTAACCTGTAATCGTACCGTTTGGAATTGAAACCCGTTACAGGCGTTGCAGCCGTTACCGCCGCTATTGCCTGTAATCGTACCGTTTGGAATTGAAACTGAATCCATCGGCAGGCATTTTTTCGGTCACTGTTTCCTGTAATCGTACCGTTTGGAATTGAAACCCAATGAATCCCTTGGAACTTGCGTTGCTTGAAATTCCTGTAATCGTACCGTTTGGAATTGAAACCTTTATGTCGTACGGTCAAACCACAATCGCAGTTACCCTGTAATCGTACCGTTTGGAATTGAAACGTAAGAATCCTTTATTTAGGCGATTATGACCCGTCCGCCTGTAATCGTACCGTTTGGAATTGAAACTTATTTTTGAAACGGAGCAAGTGAGCGAAAGTTTTTCCTGTAATCGTACCGTTTGGAATTGAAACCAAAAAAAACGGGTTTGTGTTTGGCCCGTGCAAATGCCTGTAATCGTACCGTTTGGAATTGAAACTCCTTTAAGGCTGGGTATGCTTGTGCAACTGCATCACCTGTAATCGTACCGTTTGGAATTGAAACATGTTAAGATTAATGGCGGTACTGTTGATGTTCCAGCCTGTAATCGTACCGTTTGGAATTGAAACTTGATGCGTATTTCGTGGCTCAGTTCCACCGATCCACCTGTAATCGTACCGTTTGGAATTGAAACTCCAATGGAAGGATTTAGCAATACAGCATATTCGGGCCTGTAATCGTACCGTTTGGAATTGAAACGTTAAAATCGGCAAAAAACCCTACCTTATTCGCTTTCCTGTAATCGTACCGTTTGGAATTGAAACTTAACATACGCCTCAAAGCCCGACACGGGTGCGCCGCCTGTAATCGTACCGTTTGGAATTGAAACCACCATAATAATCGGCCATCGGCAAACAAGCCTTGCCCTGTAATCGTACCGTTTGGAATTGAAACCCGTGATACCGGCATCCTCCATGGTGCGCAGCCGATCCTGTAATCGTACCGTTTGGAATTGAAACTAGCCGGAGCCGTAGCCGTCGCCGGAGCCGTCGCCGGCCTGTAATCGTACCGTTTGGAATTGAAACTACATCATCGAAAATGTACCAACCGCACCCATTCGCCCTGTAATCGTACCGTTTGGAATTGAAACTTGTCAATCATCGACTGTCCATCGGTGTCGGATACTCCTGTAATCGTACCGTTTGGAATTGAAACCTTACCGTCCACGATTTGCGTGCTGTGAGTGCATCTCCTGTAATCGTACCGTTTGGAATTGAAACTTGTCAATCATCGACTGTCCATCGGTGTCGGATACTCCTGTAATCGTACCGTTTGGAATTGAAACTTTGATGAATACTGCTTCATCAATGATGCCCGCATCCCTGTAATCGTACCGTTTGGAATTGAAACTTGCCGGCATCATCGGTTAGTGTGGTGGCTACGGTGCCTGTAATCGTACCGTTTGGAATTGAAACTATATGCGAAGTCATGTTGTAATCATACATTATCTCCTGTAATCGTACCGTTTGGAATTGAAACCTCTAAAAACAACCGCATATTTACATTTGTCGCTTTCCTGTAATCGTACCGTTTGGAATTGAAACTTCAACCTCGGCCTGTTTTTGGTAGATCAACCCAATCCTGTAATCGTACCGTTTGGAATTGAAACTCAACCGCTAAGATATGGCAAGCATTGCCCTTTCCTCCTGTAATCGTACCGTTTGGAATTGAAACGGAGATAAGTTCAAAATGAAGCAATCGGACATTATCCCTGTAATCGTACCGTTTGGAATTGAAACTTACATGGTGCTTTCGAACAAATAGAACACGGCAGCCTGTAATCGTACCGTTTGGAATTGAAACTAATTAAGCGCGTCAAACAGGCAGACCCAAAAATGACCTGTAATCGTACCGTTTGGAATTGAAACTTGATTGTAAACGCGGTGCTTGCGCCACCTGTGAAGGCCTGTAATCGTACCGTTTGGAATTGAAACCAAATACTCTACATCGAGCCGGATTCCTTTTACGGCCTGTAATCGTACCGTTTGGAATTGAAACCAAACGCAGAACGGTGCGGCCGCCTACCCATCGCAACCTGTAATCGTACCGTTTGGAATTGAAACTTACCGGAAAGCCGTGCGGCCTTACTCACGGTGCTCCTGTAATCGTACCGTTTGGAATTGAAACGTGCGTAAGTCCTTCCCTATGCGGTATGCTGATTTCCTGTAATCGTACCGTTTGGAATTGAAACCTTACGCCAGCAGATCGGCGAAGATTTCCTCGACTTTCCTGTAATCGTACCGTTTGGAATTGAAACTCGTTATTTCTGCAACATCCGACGTGCCTAGCGCCCCTGTAATCGTACCGTTTGGAATTGAAACTTTTATTTTCCTTTGGCGGTAATTTTGTCCGGCTCTCCTGTAATCGTACCGTTTGGAATTGAAACCTTTATGTCATACGGCCAAACCACAATCGCAGTTACCCTGTAATCGTACCGTTTGGAATTGAAACCTTATTTCAATCGTGATTTTGGTAGTTGGTACTTCCCTGTAATCGTACCGTTTGGAATTGAAACTCACATCAAAATGGCGCAACAGGTTGGCGATATCCACCTGTAATCGTACCGTTTGGAATTGAAACTTAATTAAAACGATATGGCCAAAAACATTCAATCCACCTGTAATCGTACCGTTTGGAATTGAAACTTACCGTTTCCGGGTCAAATCCGAAAAATGAGGTTACCTGTAATCGTACCGTTTGGAATTGAAACTATTGTTGTCACGGCCCTGTACGTCTAAATCGGACGCCTGTAATCGTACCGTTTGGAATTGAAACTTTCTAAGTCCATATCCAAAAAGTATGCAGCCCACACCTGTAATCGTACCGTTTGGAATTGAAACCTTTTGCAAACTCCCCAGGCGAAGCGGCAACACGTTCCTGTAATCGTACCGTTTGGAATTGAAACTTACATGATGTTTTCGTACAAATAAAACACGGCAACCTGTAATCGTACCGTTTGGAATTGAAACTTTACATTTGAAAGTTCGCCAGTATCGACATTTATTCCTGTAATCGTACCGTTTGGAATTGAAACCGAATGTCACAGACGTAACAAGTCAGGTAGATTGGCCCTGTAATCGTACCGTTTGGAATTGAAACCTATTCGCCCGCCTGATTAAATCCTCAGTATTCAAGCCTGTAATCGTACCGTTTGGAATTGAAACTTAATCGAATACTCGGTGTTAGCGGCCAAAGTACGCGCCTGTAATCGTACCGTTTGGAATTGAAACCTTTTTTTGCTGTAAGGTTTGTTACTTGCCTTACGTCCTGTAATCGTACCGTTTGGAATTGAAACTTGTTTCGATTGCCCTAAAATCTGTAGCAGCAGTTACCTGTAATCGTACCGTTTGGAATTGAAACGTTTAAAATTGCACTGTCGCCCAATAATTTGGGCGCTCCTGTAATCGTACCGTTTGGAATTGAAACCTGTTAGGCTGCTGGTTGCGGTGCCTGCTGGAATATCCTGTAATCGTACCGTTTGGAATTGAAACCTTTTTAAGGACTACCCGCTTTTTTTGAACTACCGGCCTGTAATCGTACCGTTTGGAATTGAAACGCAATGGAATTGTGCGGGGTAATGCCAATCAGTATTCCTGTAATCGTACCGTTTGGAATTGAAACTCATCGTATGCGCCACTTTGAACAGCGGCACGGGTCCTGTAATCGTACCGTTTGGAATTGAAACTTAATATACGCCTCAAAGCCCGACACGGGTGCGCCGCCCTGTAATCGTACCGTTTGGAATTGAAACTTCCTACGATTGAAGCGCTTGCAAGCCCGATATTATCCTGTAATCGTACCGTTTGGAATTGAAACATTACAAAGCGATGCGCAAATACTTGTCCTTTGTTGCCTGTAATCGTACCGTTTGGAATTGAAACTTACATCGTCTGTTTCAGATTCAACAAGGATGTTTTCCTGTAATCGTACCGTTTGGAATTGAAACTTTCATAATTTGCCCGGCACGCATTCTCGTAAAGTGCCTGTAATCGTACCGTTTGGAATTGAAACTTTCGGACAATCGGCGCTTTCTCAAAAATGAATTTTCCTGTAATCGTACCGTTTGGAATTGAAACTCTTATTGCGCAAGGTTACGGCGTTGTGTGTAATGGCCTGTAATCGTACCGTTTGGAATTGAAACCGCATTATACATGCCGCCTGCTGGGATATTTGAGGGCCTGTAATCGTACCGTTTGGAATTGAAACTAACCCAAAGCGTACATGGTTGCGGTTGTACGATCACCTGTAATCGTACCGTTTGGAATTGAAACCGTTGCGGCATTGCCTGTCAAATCCCAGCCCCTTGCCTGTAATCGTACCGTTTGGAATTGAAACTCAACCGCTAAGATATGGCAAGCATTACCCCCGCCTTCCTGTAATCGTACCGTTTGGAATTGAAACTATTTTCTGCACATGATAGCCTTAAAAACGAATAATCCTGTAATCGTACCGTTTGGAATTGAAACCTCATAAGATGCGGCAATTGCTACCGAATCAACGCCCCTGTAATCGTACCGTTTGGAATTGAAACTCAAATCACCACCAGCGGTACCAGAAGGAGCACCGCCCTGTAATCGTACCGTTTGGAATTGAAACTTAATTCATCTACGCGCTTTTTTACAAGTTCGTAGGCCTGTAATCGTACCGTTTGGAATTGAAACTAAATTGCTTACCTAAAATGCGCTCCTCTGCTTCCGCCTGTAATCGTACCGTTTGGAATTGAAACTGGAATAATGTTGCGTTTTCTGCGACCGCACCGTATGCCTGTAATCGTACCGTTTGGAATTGAAACTCGATGTTGCCAATGGTGCCTTGGTTAAGGGTAACCCCTGTAATCGTACCGTTTGGAATTGAAACCTTTTAGCAAGTTCTCTGGCAACAATTTCCTGCAAGCCTGTAATCGTACCGTTAGGAATTGAAACTTTACCTGTATCATCACAACTGCGGGAAATAATCCGCCTGTAATCGTACCGTTTGGAATTGAAACCATTTTGACCATGGATAATGCGGTCTCCCAAAACGCCTGTAATCGAACCAGTTGGAATTGAAACCAACAAGTAGGTCGTTAATCTACCTGGCATTAGAAACCTGTAATCGAACCAGTTGGAATTGAAACTCGACAATACCACGGTAACCGCAGTGAGCACCACGGCTTGAAATCGAACCAGTTGGAATTGAAACATTGATTATATTTTATTAAACCTGCTTATCTTCGCTTATTGAAATCGAACCAGTTGGAATTAGAAGGAAAAAACAGACAAAAAATCTAAAACAAGGATCTTATAATACCGAACTTACCTGATTGAGCGGTAAAGGTCCGGAATCAGGAAGCAAATCGATCGGAATAAACAATCCATCCCAAAGAAAGCATCATTGCTGATTTTTATTTTAAAAAATTAACCAATTTCGTTAATTTTTTTACCTTTGTATGTTTATTGAATTTGACTCCAAAAAGTTAGCGAAGCAATTTTCAGATGCCAAATCCATCCAAAAAACGTTTGGAGACATGTCAAAAGGCATCCTTGCACGATTGGCTGATTTGGAGGCAGCAGAAACTTTGGCCGATATGCGAACGTTGCCTGCCGCCCATTGTCATGAATTGACGGGAAATTACATTGGCTATTTTGCAGTTAAAATTAGCCCCAATTATCGTCTTATTTTTTATCCAACCCAACAGCCACCGCCCACCTTAGCCGATGGTAAAAGCTTGGATTGGTCGCAGATTGACGCCATTACCATCACGGAAATAACAGACTATCATTAATTTAATCCACCTCAACCTTATCGCTCATGCGTTTTTCTTTTCCACTCGACAGATCCCTGCTTTCGCCGCCCGGCGATACGATTCAGGAAACCATTGACGCCCTTGGCATGACCCAGGCAGAATTGGCCCAACGCATGGGGCGGCCCAAAGAAAAAATCAACGAACTCATTAAGGGGAAAGCGCCGCTCAGTATGGATACAGCCATCATGCTCGAACGGGTATTGGGTGCGCCAGTCAGTTTTTGGATCAAACGGGAAAGCGCCTATCGCGAAATACTGGCCCGTATTGACGAAAAAGAGGCTTTGGAACGCAATTTGGTATGGTTGGATCAATTTCCCTTGAAGGCAATGCATGCCCGAAACATTCTGTCCACAGCTCAAAAAAGCGTAGAAACCTTGCGGGAATTGATGGTCTTTTTCGGTTTTGCAAGCCCGGCGCAATGGAATGATTACTATTTGAATACCGCCGGTGAAGTTTCTTTTCGTATTTCCCTTAAGAATACGCCCAACCCTGGGGCAATTGCCGTTTGGTTACGTATCGGGGAAAAAGAAGCCCGGGCATTACCCATGCCCGCATATAATGAAAAAGGATTTCGGGCCGCCATGAAAGATTTTCGGGCCATTGCAAAAGAACAAGCGGATGATTTTTTAATACAAATGCAATCCCTGGCAGCAAAAAACGGTGTGGCGCTTGTGTTTACGCCGTCTTTCCCCAAAGTCAGGATTAGCGGAGCAGCCCGTTGGGTAGGTGCTACGCCGCTAATCCAGCTATCTGATCTGTACAAAACCAACGACCAGTTTTGGTTTTCTTTTTTTCACGAGGCCTGCCATATTCTGGAACACGGGAAAAAAGAGGTGTTTTTGGAGCAATTGGAAGGAGCAGAATACAACGAAAACAAAGAAAAAGAAGCCGATAACTTTGCCGCAAACATGCTTATCCCTTCCTTGTCCTATGAACGTTGGAAATTGGGTGTTACATTTTTTGGCGATAAGATAATCCGGCAATTTGCACAAGAGATTGGTATTCATCCCGGTATTGTTGTTGGTCGCCTTCAGTTCGACCAATTATTGAAGCCAGCTTTTCACAACGACTTAAAACAAGCGATTCGGTTCGATTAATCCGCCGTCACTTCCCCATCCCCAATAAAACCCTCAAAATTCCCCCGATGCACCAAGGAAAACACACTACCCGGATAAGCCGTGGCAAACGCTTTCGGGAGCGCCACCTGCTTTTATTGCCATTTAAATTCAAATGCGCTCAATTGCCCATCGCGCGCTACTATATAACCCAGTGCCCCATCTGGCTTTTTATGCTACGCTTGAGGTGCTTTTTCACCGAACTTAAGGTTTTAAGTATGAAAATTTAAGGTTGACTTTAAAAAATACACGTTTTTTTCGAAGTAGCATGCAATTAAAACGATAATCCGCACCAAACCTGGCAACCTGATTCATTTTGTCTAAACATAAAAAAATCCGTTATTCTAGTCTTTTTAAACTAAAATAACGGATCTATATACTCCGCGCAACTCCATACCTCCGCGCTACTCCGTGGAACCCTTTCCCCTCTTAATCGTTGAGTTTCAACACCTTCAAAAACGCTTCCTGGGGTACTTCCACCGATCCGAACTGTTTCATTTTCTTTTTACCCTCTTTCTGTTTCTCCAACAGTTTGCGTTTACGAGAGATGTCACCACCATAACATTTGGCGGTTACGTCTTTGCGCAGGGCACTGATGGTTTCGCGGGCAATGACTTTTGCGCCAATGGCTGCCTGGATGGCGATCTGGAATTGCTGGCGTGGGAGCAGGGTTTTGAGTTTTTCGCACATTTTGCGGCCCATTTGTTCCGCTTTGCTGCGGTGTACGAGGGCGCTCAGGGCATCTACCTGTTCCTGGTTGAGTTTGATGTCGAGGCGCACGAGGTCGGTTAGGCGGTAGTCGATTACATGGTAATCGAAGGAGGCATAACCGCGGGTGAGCGACTTGAGTTGGTCGTAAAAGTCGAACACGATTTCGGCCAGCGGCATGTGGAAGTTCATTTCCAGGCGCGACGGCGTGAGGTAGGTTTGCTTTTGCAGCATCCCGCGCTTGTCGAGGCACAACTTCATGATGGAGCCGATATAATCGGGCTTGGTGATGATTTGTGCAAAAATATAGGGCTCTTCGGCTGATTGTAAGTGGTTGGGCTCTGGTAAATCGCTGGGCTGACGCA
>Ga0247844_1007150_pt1 | contig 12892 bp, 8 predicted proteins | sample LaCtaG_FD_192421 | JGI IMG/M metagenome (GOLD analysis project Ga0247844, IMG submission 192421) | Freshwater microbial communities from meromictic Lake La Cruz, Castile-La Mancha, Spain - LaCruzMarch201714.5m_1 | ecosystem: Environmental > Aquatic > Freshwater > Lake | place: Spain: Castile-La... | reverse complement strand
GCCGTGATCGCCAGTATCGGGTATGTCGGACTCGCGTTCGAACGCTCCCGCCGCCAGGCGATCGAGGCCGACCAGGAGTACCGCGCCATCATCGCCACCAGCTTGGACGGGTTTTTCGTGTTCGACCGGGATGGGCACTTTCTCGACGTCAACCAAGCCTACTGTGACATGGTCGGTTACCGCCGCGAGGAATTGCTGACGATGCGCGTTACCGATATCGACGCCGCTGACACCGGCGGCGGGGGCGACGCCGATCGCGGGCGCCGATGGGCGATCCAGCCCACCTGTTTCGAGGCCCGGCAGCGCCGCAAGGACGGGCGGTTCTTGAATGTCGAAGCCAGTACCCGGTTACTGCCGTTTGGCCCCGATAAGATCGTCGCCTTCATCCGCGACATCTCGGCGCGTAAACGCGCCGAAGCAGAGATCACGGCCCTGGCTTTTTATGACCCATTGACACACCTGCCCAACCGGCGCTTACTCAATGACCGCCTGGGTCAGGTACGGGCCGCCGCCCAGCGCAGCCGTTGCTATGGTGCATTGCTGTTGTTGGATTTGGACAATTTCAAGCCGCTCAACGACGACTACGGGCACGCCGCCGGTGATCTGCTGTTGATCGAAGTCGCGCGACGCCTCACCCTGACCGTGCGTACCGACGATACCGTGGCACGCTTGGGCGGCGATGAGTTCGTCGTGCTCATCGGCGACCTGAGCGCGGATGAGGCGAACGCCGCCCGGCAAGTCGGCCGCCTTGCCGAGAAGGTGCGTAGCCGGTTATCCGCGCCCTATCGATTGACGATCACGCGGCCGGGGCAAGCCGACACCGTGATCGAACATCGCTGCACCGCCTCGCTGGGCGTCGCTCTCTTCAATGGAATAGACGACACCGCCGAGGACATTCTTAGACAGGCCGATCTGACGATGTATCAGGCGAAGGCGAATGGTCGCGATCAAGCCCGGGTCTATGTCGCCCCCGTGGCCGAAGCGGCACAGCCGGTCCCTCACCAATCACGTTGAGCGTCCGCTTTCCGGCCGTGCGCGCGGCCCACAGCGTCTGCGACAGGCGTGACCTGGCTGGAGAGATTGGGCAAGTATTCCGCCCGGGCGCGAAATCAACGCAACCCCGTAGGTTGGGGTGAGGAACGAACCCCAACATTTCAGCGCCTTGCGTTCGCGCGCATGTTGGGCTTCGTTCCTCAGCCCAACCTACAACGAATACTTGCCCAATTTCCGGAGCGATGTCACAAGAGCCGGGGGTCGCTAACCGAAATGGCGATGAGGCCAAGGATCACCCCAACACGCCACCGCCCGCGCATCCTCGCAGATACGCGGGCGGTCTCTCGACCCCTCCCGCCGACGGACGTGATCGCCCCCCGCCCGGCATCACCACGGTTCAACGGTCCTATCTGTCGAACTTTATCCTGGATATTTCGGCTTCGATCGCCGAATCTTCTAGTATGAAACGTGAGCGATACCTGTCGAAGATTAAGGCCCGCTTCGCGGTTGCGCCGGTGGTCGCGCTGCTCGGCCCGCGGCAGTGCGGCAAAACCACGTTGGCACGCATGTACGCCGACCGCCTGACCGACACCTCGGTCACCCGCTTCGACCTGGAAGACCCGACCGACCTCGCGGCCCTGGCCGAGCCCAAGCTGGCCCTGCAGGGGCTGGGCGGGCTGGTCATCATCGACGAGATCCAGCGTGCCCCGGAGTTGTTCCCGCTCCTGCGCGTGCTCGTCGACCGCCCCGGGAATCCGGCGCGCTTCCTCATCCTCGGCAGCGCCTCGCGCGACCTGATCCGCCAATCCTCGGAGACCTTGGCCGGGCGGATCGGCCATCTGGAGTTGACACCCCTGCAACTCGGCGAGACCGGTGCCGAAAACTCTTCTTCCGCGACTCGGGATTGCTGCACACCCTGCTCGGCATCGCCGACCGCGACGCCTTGCTGCACCATCCCAAGCTTGGTGCCTCCTGGGAGGGGTTTGCCCTGGAAGAGACGATTCGCGCCCTCGCTGTCGGCGCAGAAGAGGTCTGGTTCTGGGGGACCCACGCGGGCGCCGAACTCGACCTGCTGGTGACGGCTGACGGCCGACGGCTTGGTTTTGACATCAAGTACACCGCCGGTCCGCGCGTGACCAAGTCGATGCGCGCCGCCATCGATACCCTGCGGCTCGACCGGCTGGTCGTCGTCTACCCGGGGGACCGCCGCCTGGCCCTGGCCGACAACATTGAGGCGATTGGGCTCGCCGACCTGGTACAGGTGGTCTCGGCGTAACACGACCGGATGATTCTTCATCCCGTTGCCGGGTTGGGGCCAAGCCCGCATGGGGCGGATGGCCGCAGGCCGATCCGCCTGCAAGGTAGCGGAACCGCTGCGCGTTGCGCCCGACGGCGCTCAATCGTCTAAGGCATCCCCTGCCGCCGCGGGCGCATCGGGACTGGCGGCCAGCCAGGCATCGAAAGCCGCAAGGTCGCCGCGGGCCTGGCGCTCACGGAAATAGGCCTCGGTCTTGAGGGCGGACACCTTCTCGGCAATCGCCGTGACGAAAAATTGATTCATGGACACCTGCTCTTCCTCCGCCACCTGGCGGGCGTAGGCGAACAGGGACTCGGGAACACGCAGTGCATAGTTGGCCATCAGGTCTACTCCTCGCGCAGTTGGCGCAGAAAGGCGCCCGGGGTCAGCACCGGCAGCCGAAACCGCTCGGCCGCGCCAAAATCTTTGACATTCGTGGTAACCAGCGCCGCGGCCCGACCGTTCAGCGCAGTCTCCAGGACCATATCGTCGGCAGGGTCGCGGGCCTGGGGGCGCCACAAGAAATACAGATGAACCGGTTCCACAAGCAGGCACAGGGCATCCAGGAAGGCGTCGGTCAAGGCCTCGCTACGTCCTGCGGCCTGTATCTGCGCGGGCCGTTTGAGCACTGACTCATACTCCAACAGCAGCGGAACCGAGGCAAGCGCGATGTAGCGCCGATCGCGCAAAGTTTGCAGCAGCGCAAAGGAGGCACCGTTGCGGCTGCGGGAAGCGGCCACCAAGACATTAGTATCCAGAACGACGCGGGTTAGAGTCATATCGCTGATCATATCGCCAGAAGCCAAGGAGTCAACCATGGCCTGCACCCAATTCAGGTCGCCAGTAGCCCCAAAACGAAACAGCCCGTGGGTCCTGACTGTCGTACCATGTGCGAAGGCCCGGCGGATCGTGGCAGCCGCAGCCCCAATGCCATTAAGTTAAGCGCCGACGGCGCGGCTTCTCGTTCCTAAGCTCCGCGTGGGAATGCCGGACGGGCGCTCCGCGTCCGGTCTTGGCGCCGGACGCGGAGCGCCCGCACTTGCTCCCACGCAGGAGCGAGGGAGCCAGAATGGCTTAACTTAATGGCATTGAGCCGCAGCCCCGGAGCGAAACGCAACGTCGCGGACCATCGCCGATGGTACATTGGAACCGCACTTACGCAGATTTGCGTAACCATCGGCACAGATCATTTTTATTTCTCTAATTCATAGCGTTAATGTCACGCGCCGATTTGCTCGTTGATCTCGTTAAAGCCGGCACCCGGGGCGACCGGGGGACTTTCGTGCGCCTCGTGGAATCCATGGCCGCCGAGGAGCGGGCGAAGAACCATGCTCTGCTCGCTGACCGGCTGATCCAGGGTCTGAACCTCAACGGCAACGGCCGTAAGCCGCTCGGACTGGCGGTCCCCGACGAGAAGGCCCTTGATCTGCTGCACGAGATCGTGCCGCGACGCGCGTTGGACTCGCTGGTCCTGCCGCCGGTCGTCCGCATGGCTTGCGACGAGTTGGTGGAAGAGCACCATCGGGCCGACCTGTTGCGGACCTACAATCTGGAACCGCGACATCGTGTGCTGTTGGCCGGCCCCCCGGGCAACGGAAAGACGACGCTGGCCGAGGCCCTGGCAGACGCGCTCATGGTGCCGCTGTTCGTTGTCCGCTACGAGTCTGTCATCGGCAGCTTCCTCGGCGAGACGTCGCAGCGCCTGCGCCGGGTCTTTGAGCATATCGCCAGCCGACGCTGCGTCTTGTTCTTCGACGAGTTCGACACCCTGGGCAAGGAACGCGGCGACACCCACGAAACCGGGGAAATCAAGCGCGTCGTCAGCACCCTCCTGATGCAGATCGATGCCCTGCCAAGCCACGCGGTAACGGTCGTCGCCAGCAACCACCCCGAGCTGCTGGACCGCGCGGTCTGGCGCCGCTTCCAGGTGCGCCTGGAACTACCACCCCCGACTCGATCGATGCTCGAAGAGTGGTTCCGTCGCTTCCAAGACCGTGTGGGTGAGCCGCTTGGTTGGTCGCCCCGCGCACTCGCAATGCGGCTCAAGGGCTTGAGCTTCGCTGAAGCGGAACAGTTCGGTGAGGATGTGCTGCGGCGGCATGTGCTTGCCCTGCCGGACAGCAACCTGAAGCGGATCGTAGAAGCACGGCTTGACGCTTGGCAGCAGCGGTTTGCCGTCCGACCCGATGAGCCGACAAGGATGACGGAGCGGATACAGGACTCATGAACAACGCAGACCGGCTGCCCCTGGCTCAGCTTGAGCCACGGGCGGACGCCGGCTTCCACTTTGGAGATCGTGCATGAGCGGGCTGACCTGGCTTCATCTTTCGGACTGGCACCAGAAGGGGGCTGACTTTGACCGGAAGGTCGTGCGCGACGCGCTGATCGGCGACATCCGCGATCGGGCGGCACGCATCGATCAAGGGCTGGAGCGGGTGGATTTCGTTTGCTTCAGCGGCGATCTCGCCTTCAGCGGCCGGCCGGACGAGTACCGGGCCGCCCGCGAGCAACTGCTCGACCCGGTGCTAAAAGCCCTGGATCTCGATCCCGGACGCCTCTTCATCGTGCCCGGAAACCACGATCTCAGCCGGGACCACATCTATGAGATGCTGCCCCCGGAGCTGCAACGGCCCCTCGACAGTGACGAACTGGTGCAGAAATGGCTTGGCGATGACGGGAGACGCAAGCGATTGCTTGAGCCGTTCGACGCATTCCGCTCCTTCGTCGCCAGCTACACGGGCCACGCCGACGCCGACTACGCATCTGTCCTGCGCCTGCCCTTGGGCGACACGCAGGTCGCCCTGCTCGGCATCAACTCGGCCCTCATGTGCGCCCGTCACAAGGACCAGCAGGGCTGGATCGACGATGCGCGCCAACTGATCGTCGGCGAGCCGCAGATCCACGACCGCCTGGCCGAGATCGCCGACGCCGACATCAGGATCGCGGTCCTACACCATCCATTCGACTGGCTGGCGCCGTTCGACCGCAGCCGTATCGAAGACCGTCTGCAACGGGCCTGCCACTTCATCCTGCTCGGTCACGAGCATTCGCCAAAGGTCTTGGGCAGGTTCGGTACCAACGGCGATTGCGTCATCATCCCCGGGGGCGCCGGCTACGACCGCCGCATTGCGGAGAACCCGCGCTACATCAATGCGTGCAACTGGGTCCGGCTGGATCTCGCGAATGGAACAGGCAGGATCTACCTGCGACGCTGGAGCGAACAGCGCAACGAATGGATTGCGGACACCGATACCCATGAGGGCGGCACGTTCGATCTCCCGGCATTGCCCAAGGGCCTGGGTGCGAAGAGCCTAGCCCCCGCCCCTGCGAAAGCGACCCCGCCGGCGCCTTCGCCGGACCTGGGCCTCGCTCGCGAGCGGCTTGTGCTTCAGGGCTATATCGAGGCCCTCGAACGCAACAACGCCGACCTGGAGCCCGGCGGCATCAAGCAGACCAAGGTACGGGTGGTGCTGCCGCTGGACGAGATCTATGTCGGCCTTCAGGCCGACTTGGACCGCCCGGACGTGGATCGCCGCGTCATGCAGGACGAGCTCGACGAGATCAAGGCCCGCCTGGAGCGGGAGGAAGACCCTGCCGAGCGCGAGCGGCAGTATCAGATCTGGGCCATTCAGGCGCGAACCCTGGAGCAGGCCCTCAGCGTCTCCGGCGCACGGGAGGGGCTCTCGGACATCGTCCAGCGGCACCGCCAGTTGGTCGTGCTCGGTGACCCCGGCTCCGGCAAGACCACCCTGGTGCGCTACCTGACATTGCGCCTCGCACGGGCCATCCTGGCCGAGCCGGAACGACTATTCGCGCCTCAGACGCCCTGGGACGCGGCAGGTGCTTGGCGACTTCCCGATTTGGGGGCCGTGCGACTGCCCATCCTGCTGCGCATCGCCCACTATGCCGAGGCGCGCCAGAAGGAGCCGGATCTCGCCTTGGTGGACTATCTACCGCGCTATTTCGCCGGTCTGCAGGTGCCATACGCCAATGAACTGGGGCCGCTGCTTCGCCGGTTCCTGGAGTCAGGCCGGTGCATGGTGCTGCTGGACGGTCTGGACGAGATCATCGACCCGGCCGACCGTCGCAACATCGCAACCGCCATCGGACAGTTCGCCGGAGTCTTCCGTGAATCCGGTCTGCCGGACTGGCCGGTGCGTCCGAACTGGTTGGGACCCCTAATAGCGATCGGGCAGGAGGATGAGCCCAGGGCGTCAGCCGCCGCTATTGACTGGCTGCAGAGCGTGCCGGACGATGTGCGGCGTGACTGGAAGAGCCGGGTCAAGACACCGCGGCTGAGCGCCAAAACCCTGCCCCTGGCTAGGGAGTTGTTGAGCGAGGCACGCTACGCCCATGTCGGCAACCGTTTCCTCGTCACCAGCCGGATCGCCGGCTACCACTTCGCCGGCGTGCCCGGCGACTTCCAGCACTACACCATCCGCCGCATGTGTCTGGACGACATGCGACGCTTCCTGGAGCGGTGGTGTCCCGCCGTGGAGCGGCGCATGGCCGACGCCCCCGACGACCTCCAAGTGGAACAGCGTGCCCGGCGCGAGATCGACGGCATCCTGAAGGCCATCGAGACGACGCCCGGCGTGCGCCGCATGGCTGAGAATCCCCTGCTGCTGCGCATCCTGGCGATCATCCACCGCAACGAGGCCCATCTGCCGCAGCGCCGGGTAGAACTCTACGAGACCGCCACCGTCACCCTGCTGCGCGACTGGCACCTGGAGCGCGGCACCAAGGGGGCGGTCATCGACGAGGAACGGGCGATGCGGCTGCTGGGACCGCTCGCCTTCCACATCCACGAGCATCGCGCCAGCGGCTTCCTGAGTAAGGGAGAGACCGAGGATTTCCTGGCCGGAATCCTGGCCCGCGAGCGTGGCGAGGACCCCGGGCGGGTGTCGCTGGAGACCCGCGCGACGGTGCGGGACTTCCTGGAGAAGGTGCGCCAGCACAGCGGCCTGTTCGTGGAGCGCGGCGAGGGACTGTACGGCTTCATGCACCTGACCTTCGAGGAATACTTCACCGCCCGCCACCTGGTCAGCAGCTCGCCGCGGGCGCGTAACGAGATCCTCCAGCGCCTGCACCAGCCACGCTGGCGTGAACCCATCCTGCTGGCCGTGGGCTCCCTGAGCAAGCAATATTACGAGGACACCCAGGGGCTCTTGGAGGCCATCCTGGCTGTCGGCAGCCCCTATGAGTCGGTGCTGCATCGCGACCTGCTCTTCGCCGCCACCTGCGTCGGCGACAGCGTCAACGTGACCGTGGGGCTGCGCAAAATGATCGCCGCGCGCCTGCTCGCCCTCTATTGCGACCCCCGCGGCACCGGACGCTGCGGCCTGTTGCGCGGCCAGATCAAGGAGGCACTGCTGGCCCTGCGCAACGACCAGGGCGACGTAGCCGTGGAGGATGCACTGGCCGAGGCCCTGGCCCATTGTCGCGAGCCGGCAGCCCTCGGCAGCGCACTGGATGCAGTGGGCTGGCTGAATGCTCACACCCCGGTGGTGGTTCGCGCACTCGCCGACTGTCCCGACCCGGGCCTGTACCCCCGAGCCCAGGCATTGCTGCGCCAGGTTCAGGCACGGCTGCCGGCCAACGGGAATGGCGCGGACCCGGCTCCGGCCGGCTGGGATGCGCTGTCGGGAGATTCGGATCTGGCCCGGTTGGTCGGGACCCTGTGGCGCTATGGTTGGCGCGAGGCGGTCGAGCGGGGGCTGGAGGTGGAAGAACGGGCCATCAATGCCTGTACCGTCGAGGCCGACCCGGATCTCGGACGCTTCATCGAAGGGCTGTATGCGGTTGCCGCCCGGTTGAAGGATGGTATCGCCGACGCGAGCTCGCCGCCCGAAATCCAGAAGGAACTAGACCGACTTAGAGGACATCTACGAGACCAAGATTACAGGGAACCTGGCGGATTCGGCAGAACGCTACGCCGCGAGATCAAAGATTGGCTCTTCGGATTCGGTCCCATCACCGGCGAAACGGGTGAGCGCATCCGCCAAATGCTCGACCGCATGGGCTTCGATCGGCGTCCCGAGACTGCGACGGGTCCAGAAGGACTGCCGGAACGGCTGTCCCGGTGGGGCGGCGTCATCCTCCGCCATGCAGGACGCGGCGGCACCATGGCCAGGCTCTTTGCCGCCCAATCGCACCGTCTCAATCCCTTGCAGCCCCCGCCGGAAGAGGAGGCATTGGGCACACGCATTCAGTCCATCCAGGCGGACCTGGCCCAGGCCCTGCTGGACGTGCTGGGCCACTCCACCGATCTCCACCGGTATCTCGACGCCGCGCACTTTCTTTTGTTTGCCGGTGACGACTCGGTCCGCAACAGCGCCGCCGCCATCCTCTGCAACGACCTGGATGGAACCGACAGCGCCCGCCGCATCCTGGCCTTGCAGGCACTGAACGACGAGGGCATCCGCCGTCGGACTGCCCTCGACGAGCGCCGGCGAACCCGGTTGCTCGGACTGCTGGATGCCCGAGCCGACCAAGCCACACCGGCCCTGAACATTCTCTTCACCCTCGGCCTCACCCCCGAGCTCCTCGCCGGCTGCTGGGAGATCCTGCACCGTCCGTCCCACCCCCTCGCCGATCCTGCCCGCAGACACCTGGACGGCATCCGGCAGATTGAAGGAGAGAGGCCGTATCTGGACCTCCTCGACCAGGGTGTGCGCGACCCGACCCTGCGTCCGATCGCCTTGGAACTGTTGCGCAAGGTTGCTTGGCAGGGTACCGACACCTACCGCCAGGCCCTGATCTGGCTTGCGAACGAGGACACCGAGCTGCGCCACCTGGCGGCGCTGCTGCTGGCGCGTCAGGACGACCTATGGGCGGTGCCGCGCCGCCTGCTGGCCGACCATGCGGCGCAGGCTGCGAAGGCCGCCAATGGGGATTGGTCCGCGCTGGGCGAGGATGCGCCCCTGGTGCGGATGCTCGGCGGCTTGTGGCTTCAAGGCTGGGACGACGCACTGACGGGGCTATGGGTCAGCGAGCCGGCCAAGTCCTATGTCGATCGTAAGTACCCCGGAAAATATTGGCGGGATTCTCGCTCCTATCCCGACAGCGAAGACTGCATCCGCTGGCTCCTGAAAGAGGCCAAGTTCGGCCAGCGCCTGATCCCCCTGCTCCGGGACGCCGCTGCCCGTTTGGTTGAGCTGGAACGCGGCGATTCCCAAGGGGCGCCGCGGACAGAGGACATCGGCGCCATTCAGGGGCAGATCGAAAGGCAGGCTAATGCGCTCCTTGCCCAGTCGGCCACGCCGCCTCTTGAACGTCTGGAGGCGGCCATTCTGGTCGCGGCCAGCCACGGGGATGCGGCTTCCATCGAGAGCATCGAGACGGCGCTCGCGCAGGCCGATGAAGCGGCATGGGCCGCCGCGCTGGCAAGGTTGACCGACCGCAGGGATCTCGCACCTTGGCTGTGCTCACTGCTTGCGCCGAATAGCGACCTGCTCCCGGCCGACTGGCTGCGTCGCACCCTGGCCCAACATGGCCTGGCGCCCACCACACCCCCGCACGCACTCGCCGTGTTGCTCACAGCCGAGGATGCCGATACCCGGCTGGGGGCTGCACTGGCCCTGATCGTCACCGACCTGCCGGCACGCCTGCTGCCGGTCCTGGTGGACGCGGCCCAATCGCTCGACGACAGAGTACGGGTGAACGGGAAGCGAGGCTTATACCGGATGAGCAGTAGACTCGCCACCGACGGAAGTACCGAGGCGGTGGAGACCCTTGTGGGTCTACTTCAAGATGCGCGTCGACTCGGTGACAGGCGTTTGGTGACGCTCTCGTTTGGTGCGGCCCAACAAATAGAGCACAACCACCCATTCTGGATCAAGCGTTGGCTGGGGGCATTGGAGCAGGAAGACGAGCCGGTCCGCAGCCTGTCACGACATGGTTTGAGGACCATCTTTCGCGTCTCTGCGGAGGTCCGCGCCCTGCTCTGCGACAGACTCGTCTATCCCGGCCGGCCCATTGACGCGTGGCGCGCCGTTGCCCGTACTTTCACCAATGCCATGCGTTGGGCCAACGACCATCGGGCCAATAAAGCCATCCAGTCCGCGCTGACAGCGGCGCTGAAGGACCCCGACCCGAAGGTCCGTCAATTGGCCGCGTTTGCCTTGCAATGGGCGGTTGGTCGAGGGGCCTGGCAGGTCGCCCGGGCACTGCTCGACGCCGCCCGATCCGACCGCGACACCGAGGCGCGCGCCGTCGCCCTGAAATCGGCAGGGCGTCTGCTCGGCAACCTTCGGAGTCTTCGCGATCTGGATGCATCCAAAGGCGCCCTGGTCGGCTGGATCGCGGAACAATCACTGTGGGCCTCATTGTTGGCCGACGACGTGGTGAGATTGACCCTCGACCAATTAACCGGTCTGTCCGCGTTCCAGGAGGCCCAAGACGCCGAATCCCTGCTGGCAGCGCTGGCCCAACCCAACACCTTCGGCTTGTCCGAGCAGCCCGCCGCCCGACTCCTAGGCTCAAAGGGATGGAAATCGCTGTTGGAAGAGGCCCGCAAGGAGTGGGAAGACCGACGGTTCTGGCTGGGCGTCCTGTCCGACCTGCCGGTGTCCATCGCCGAGTTGGAAGCCCAGCTCGGCGATCCGGAGCCGACGATACGTAGGGCCGGGGCCTGCGCCCTGGCCCGCGTCTACCACGGAGACGATGACCGGCCCGCGGTGCTGGGGGACCTCGTGCCCAACGGCAACGAGCTGTTGCGGGCGATGCTTGACGCGGCGATCGTCCAACATGCCTGGGACGATCAGGACTATCAAGGATGGGCGGAGAGGCAGATCCCGTTATGGATAGGGCAACCGGTGGACGGACGCGCTGAGCTCGTCTCGGACGATCAGGACTATCAAAGATGGGCGGTGAGGCAGATCTCGGGTTGGATAGAGGCCCGACCGGCGGACGAACGCGCTGGGCTCATTGCTGGGATGCTTGACAAACTTTCAGACCTGATCGAGCAGATGGGGGCGCAGGAGCCTGTTTTGGTTGAGGTCTCTCCTTATTCCCCTTCGTCCGAGCGACTCACCCTGGTCGCTGTGCTGGCCGATCTCGCGGAGCGGCTGAGCTACAGGGCGTTCACCAGCGCGCGTGACCTGGACGACGTGGTGACCCTCTTCGCCCGAGCCGCCCTCGACCCAGTCAACTTCGATACACGCGGTTTCGCCATCCGTGCCCTGGGTAACCTGCGGCAGTTGACCGCCCAAGTAGCCGATGTCCTCTTTGCCGCCGGCCAGGATCACCCCGTCGTCTACCAGGAGGCCCAGACCGCGGTGACCCACTTTAAGACCTTCGGCCCGGGCAGCCTGGAGCGGCTCACTGCCGCCATCCGCAGCCCCAGCCAGGTCCAGGCCTATCATGCCGCCTTGCTGCTGGGCGAACTGGGTGTCAACCGCTCCGAGGAGCTGGGACGCGAGGGCCGGGGTCGCGTGGCGGCGGAACTGGTGCAGATCCTTGACGACCCCGCATCCGAGCGCATCGTCTACGATTTCAGCAAGAACAGCGACGGCGTGCGGGTGGGGCCGCTCTACGATCAGATCTTCGCAGCCCTGACGCGGGTGGTGTCGGGGCCGGATGCACCCGGCCGCACCGGGACAGACGAGGACGCCGTCCTACCGTAAGCGGTGACTCCGCGGCGTCAGGTACGAAGGCTCGCAATGCGGCTTAAGAACTTGAGCTCCGCTAAAGCGGAACAGTTCGGTGAGGAGGTGCGGCGACGCCATGTGCTGGCCCTGACGGAGAGCCGAACAGCGCGCCTTGGCCGAGGCTGAAGTGTTACCGAACCGCCGCCGCTCAATCCTGTCCGCTCTACCTGAACAGGTCCTCCGGGGTCGCGGCGGTCAGGATGCGCATCAGCCAGTCATCCAACTGCGCCGGCTCGGCGGTCTGAACGCGCGACTCGATGTCGGGCGGCATTGGTCCGAATTTGACCTGAAGCAACCGCAGCAGGGCCTTCGCCTCGCCGCGTTGCTCGCCTTCCTCGCGCCCTTCCTCGCGGGCGAACCGTTCCCAACTCGACACGTCAGGGTTCCGGCCGGCGTTGGCGTGGAACTTAACGGGCCGACGTGGCATAGCCGTCGGACGTGATAGTAAGGCGGGTTTTAAACCCGCCCCTACACGCGTCTGTCTGGGTATCGGGTACGAAGGTTCACCTGCATTCGTCGAGTTCAGGAACATGATCATCCTCATACCCTTCGATCAAGACCCCCACGATCTCCATCAGCGAGGCCAAGGGATGGGACTCGTCCTCGCCCACCTCGTCGACCAGGCGATCCAGGAAGGACACCAAGTGTTCGTAATCTTCCTCGGTATGGGGGACGCACAGCAGCGGCGACAGCAGCGGCCAGGACCCCAATGCCGCGGTGATTTCGCTGGTTTGCATCGCTTACTCCTCCCGCCACTTGCCGTCGTCGTACTCCGCGTGGGTCAGTACCGCACGGACATAGATCTTGGCGCAGTTGTAGTGGATGGCGGCAATCAGCCGCACCTTGTTGCCGCCGACATTGAAAACGGTCAACTTGCCAACTTGGTCGGCCGCAGGAAAGACCTTGCGCAGGTCGGCGAAGGATGAGAAATCGTGCCGCTTGGCGAGGCTGT
>Ga0247844_1007148_pt1 | contig 12893 bp, 12 predicted proteins | sample LaCtaG_FD_192421 | JGI IMG/M metagenome (GOLD analysis project Ga0247844, IMG submission 192421) | Freshwater microbial communities from meromictic Lake La Cruz, Castile-La Mancha, Spain - LaCruzMarch201714.5m_1 | ecosystem: Environmental > Aquatic > Freshwater > Lake | place: Spain: Castile-La... | reverse complement strand
GGCAAGGGTGAAAAATCCGCAGACAAAGACGCCAAATCCGATGGCAACAGCAAGGCGGATGACAAGCACTCAAAAGCCGACGGCAAAAAGGGTGGCGCTCACGCCGCTCCCCATTGGGGCTATGAGGGTGAAATGGGCCCTGATAAATGGGGCAAAGAGTTTCCCATTTGCGCTAAGGGCAAGTCACAGTCGCCCCTGGACATTCGTGGGCCGTTTGTTAAAGGCCGCATCGTCATCACCACGGATTACAAAGAAGGTGCTTTGCGCATGGTCAATAATGGCCACACGATTCAAGTGAACGTGAACCCAGGCAGCAAATTTCGTATTGACGGTATTGCCTACGACCTGTTGCAATTTCACTTTCACCGCCCCAGCGAAGAAAAAATTGATGGCAAACCTTTAGCGATGGTGGTTCACTTTGTTCACAAAAACGCAGAGGGCAAACTCGCCGTCTTAGGCGTTTTACTCAAAGAGGGCAATGAAAATCCAGGCATCAAAACGCTGTGGGCCAATATGCCTAAATCAGAGGGGCCAGAAGTTGAAGTGGAAGGCGTTAAATTTAACCCTGGTAATTTGCTACCCAAAGAATTTGATTTCTTTAGCTACGAAGGTTCTTTGACAACACCGCCGTGTACCGAAGGCGTTCGCTTCTTTATTCTGAAGTCCACCGTCAATGTGGCCAAGGAACAGATTGCAGAGTTTCCCTTTAAACTCAATGCACGCCCGGTTCAAGCTCAAAACGGCCGAGAAATTGTGACCAACTAAGTACGCCATGAAAAAACAATCTTCGCTCAATGCCATTTTGATCAGCGCGATGGTGACGCTCGTGGTGGTCGTAGGCATAGGATGGGCGGCTGTGGCGATGAACTGGATTCATATTTCAAGCTCACCGGCTGGCTCGCGCGATGCAGAGTTAGATGCAAAAGGCTCCTCGTTGGGTAAAAAAGGGGGTGACTTTATTTGCGAAGTCACTATCTCCACACCCAAAGACACGCTTGCCTCGGAGCCCAAGGTTTACAACGACATGCTGATCGCGGGCATAGAGCCCGAGGCCAAATCGGGTTGGTACCAAGGCGAGTATTCGATTTCTGAATCTCGCAAAGGTGCGATGCGCATGGAAGGCAGCAAGGCCTTTGTCAGCCGCCCGGCCATGTTTGAGCGCTTTGGGCAGATGATTACACAAGAAGAGTTCACCATTGACTTAAACGATGGCGCGTTCGTTCAAACCTTGACCTTTCGCGATGGAACGCGCCGGCACATGATCAAAGGTGTTTGCGCGAAGTACTCTAAAGCGCCGTTTCAATAAGACCTTGGCCTGACGCGCTCTGCCTACAATGCGGGCATGACATTTCTTGACCAACTGCAAACTGCCGAGCGCCAAAACGGCTCTCTCTTGTGCGTAGGACTTGACCCCGAACCGGCCAAGTTTCCTGCTGCGTATCGCGGTGATGCCAGCAAAATTTATGATTTTTGCGCCTCAATTGTGGAGGCGACCGCAGATTTAGTCATCGCATTCAAACCCCAAATTGCCTACTTCGCAGCCCACCGCGCAGAGGACCAACTTGAACGCTTGATGGCCCACATGCGGGCTACCGCACCCCACGTCCCGATTATTTTGGATGCCAAACGCGGCGATATTGGCAGCACCGCCGAGCAATACGCCAAAGAAGCGTTCGAGCGCTATGGCGCAGACGCGGTGACCCTCTCGCCCTTTATGGGCTGGGATTCGGTACAGCCGTATTTAAAATACCACGGCAAAGGGGCGTTTTTACTCTGCCGCACCTCCAACCCCGGTGGGGACGATTTTCAAAACCAACGCCTGCTCAATGTGCTGGGGCAGCCTACATTGTTTGAACATATTGCGGCTTTAGCCCAAGGCGAATGGAATCAAAACGGCCAACTCGGCTTGGTGGTGGGCGCAACCTACCCGTCAGAGATTGAGCGGGTTCGGGCGGTGGCGCCAACGCTGCCTTTACTGATTCCTGGCGTGGGCGCCCAAGGCGGCGATGCGGCGGCGACTGTCAAAGCGGGATGGCGCCATGCGAAGGACTCAATGAATTCGACAACAGGCCCAGTGATCGTGAACTCTTCTCGCGCGGTACTCTATGCCTCCAGCGGCGCAGACTTCGCCCAAGCTGCCCGCAACGAAGCCCTACGAACCCGAACCCTATTAGAAGAAGCCCGACTCTTAACCTTAGGATCCTTATGATTGACCTCTACACCGCTGCCACGCCGAACGGCCACAAAGTTTCGATTGCTTTAGAAGAGCTCGCCCTCCCCTACACGCTCAAAACCTTAGACCTAAGCAAGAACGAGCAAAAAACGCCAGCGTTTTTAGCCATCAATCCCAACGGTCGCATTCCTGCCATCGTGGACCGCAGCGAGGGCGACTTTGCCGTTTTTGAGTCGGGCGCTTGTCTGATTTATTTGGCAGAAAAGACGGGGCGCTTGCTTCCCACCGAGTTCAAAGCGCGTTCACGCGTATTGCAATGGTTGATGTTTCAGATGGGCGGGGTGGGCCCCATGATGGGCCAAGCGAATATTTTCTTTCGCTACTTTCCAGAAAAAATTCAAGCTGCGATTGACCGCTACCAAGGCGAGAGCAAACGTTTGTTTCGGGTCATGGACACCCACCTCGCGCACAACGAATTTTTAGCCGACGACTACTCCATTGCCGATATTGCCAACTGGGCGTGGGTCAGAACGCATAAATGGTCCGGTGTGGAGATCGATGATCTGCCGCACCTCTCGCGCTGGGTCGAAACCATTCGCGCCCGCCCTGCGGTTCAACAAGGCTTGATGATGCCGCCGTCGGCTCGGGATCTCGCCAAAGGCGATGAAGCGAAAACCAAAGAATTTGTAGAGAAAGCCCGAACCATGGTCGAAATGGGCCAGTCAAATAAAACCTAAGCGCCAGCCTTCATTAGGAACTTTTCGCCATGCAACTGTATATCGCTCCCCGTGCACCCAACCCGCGGCGCGTGCAAATGTTCATGGCTGAAAAAAACATCACCAATATCGCCTTGGTTAACGTGGACTTAAACCAAGGGGAACACCGAGGCGCTGCGTTTTTAGCCAAAAGTCCGCAAGCCAAAGTCCCTGCGCTTGAACTCGATGATGGTCGGGTTCTGACTGAAACGCGGGCGATTTGTACCTACCTCGAAGGCCTTTACCCCGAGCCCAATTTGATGGGACATGACTTCGAAGACAAAGCGTTTATCGAAATGGCAGACCGCCGCGTTGAATGGACCTTGTTACTCGGTGCGGCGAATGCGATTCGACACACCCACCCCGGTTTGGCCGCCCTAGAGCAACCGCAGTTTCCTGCGTTTGGTCAATCTCAGTATGAGAAGTTAAAAACAAACGCAAAAGTTTTTGACAAGATTTTGCAAACCCAAACCTGGATGGCCGGGCCGCGTTTCACTGTCGCCGATATCACCGCGTTTTGTACCCTCGAGTTTGCGCGGGGTTTGCTGAAATTTTCACCCGTCCAAGAAGGCTTGCATGCGCTGCAAGCCTGGCGCGATCGGGTGAATGAGCGTGACAGTGCGCGGGCCTAGACCAAGCCCGTTAGCCCGATAACCCGATGTTTGTGATCTCCAAGCTTTTGCTGTTTGTGACCCAGCCTTTGGCATGGGTGGTATTGCTTCTCATCGCTGGCTTGCTGCTTTTACGCTCTGGGTTACGTGCGCCACTCCAAACCCAAAGTAAAAACCAATCGAGCCCCAAAGGTTTATGGGGGTTCAGTTTGGTGGGTTTGGCTTTGTTGGTTTTGGTATTACAGGGCTGGGCGACTTTGCCGGACACCTTGATTCGCAAGCTTGAAAATACTTACGCAATACAGCCTGCATCCCACGAACTGAAAAACTTTGCCGGCATCGTTGTTCTCGGTGGCGCGTTAGACAGTGCGTCAGTTTGGGAAGGCCGCTCGCAGCCAGCGCTCAATAGTGCCGCAGAGCGCATGGTCGCGCCACTTCCCTTGATGCAACAGCATCCCCATTTACGATTGTTGTTTACAGGGGGTGAAGGGCAACTCTTGGCGCAAGGCTTAACCGAGGCCCAACGCGCCGAAATTTTTTATCGCGCAATGGGTTTAGCGCCCACTCGGCTTATTTTGGAAGACCGTTCTCGCAATACGTTTGAAAACGCCGTGTTAAGCGCGGCAATGGTGGGAGTGGATGTCAATAAACCTTGGCTCTTGGTGACCTCGGCGTGGCACATGCCTCGGGCCATGGCCACGTTTGAAAAAGCAGGTTGGAACGTGACGCCTTACCCGGTTGATTTTCGGACCGGTCGCAGTACGCCTTGGACTGACTACTCCTTGTCCGATGGCGCAGCCAAATGGCAGTTGGTACTGCACGAGTTGCTAGGGCTGTGGGTGTACCAATTAACCGGGCGGGCTTAGATAAACAGCTTAGTTACACGGATTCAGGCGGCGTCACGCGAACCGCCAAGACTTTATCGATACGTCTGTGGTCTAAATCAACCACTTCAAAACGCCAGTTTTGGCAACTGATACGCTCGCCCACGCTCGGCAAGTGCCCCGAGATAGACATCAACAAACCCGCCAAAGTGTTGTAACGGCCCCGGTCTTCGGCAGGAAGATCTTCCATATCAAGGCGAGATTTCAGCTCGCCCAAGGGCATTACGCCATCGAGCAACCACGAGCCGTCGTCGCGCTCTGTAGCCCATGCGTCGGTTAACGCGCCGTATTGCAACTCACCCGTGATCGCTTCCAGTAAATCACGCGGAGTCAGCAAGCCCTGGACCACGCCGTATTCATCCACCACGAAGACCAAACGGCCCGCAGCCAAACGAAACTGCTCCAATAATTCCATGCCACTGAGAGTTTCTGGAACAAACACCGCTGGCGTTAAATGGGCATCAATTACTTCATCGGGTTGCGCACTCAAATCTAACAAGCGGGCGACGCTGATGATGCCCACCACATCGTCTAAGGAATTGCGGCACACGGGATACCAGGAGTGCGCACCCTTACCGCCGCCTGCGCTGGCTAAAGACAAGCACACGCCGACGGTGCTGCGGGCTTCAAGCCACTGCACATCGGTACGCGGGGTCATCAGCGAGGTCAACGGACGTTCGTCCAAGCGAAATACGTTTTGCACCATCTGGTGCTCATGCTCTTCAATCACACCGGCATCGACGCCCTCTTCTAAGCTGGCGGTGATTTCTTCTTCTGTGACTGCGCGTGAGGCATTGGTATCGATGCGCAAGAGTTTGAGGGTGGCAGCCGTCGTTCCTGAGAGAAGGCGAACAAAAGGTTTAGCCGCTTTGGCTAACCACAGCATGGGCCGCGCGACCCAACAGGCCACCCGCTCTGGGTGTAATTGGCCAATGCGCTTAGGAACCAACTCGCCAAAAATAATGGTTGTGAACGTAATAGCGGTCACAACCAGCCCTGTGGCCGTGATGGCGGCGGCTGTGTCAGCCATGCCCCAGCCTTGCAAGGCCGCAGCGACCCCACCGCTAAAGGCGGACTCGCCCACAATTCCGTTGAGTACGCCAATCGACGTAATACCGACCTGCACGGTAGACAAAAACTGATTGGGGTTTCCCAAGAGTTCCAATGCCGCTTCAGCCCCTTTGTCACCGGCCTCCATTAAAGCGGCCAAGCGCGCTTTTCGGCTCCCGGCCAAGGCCAATTCAGACATCGCAAAAACGCCGTTGAGGAGCGTTAAAAAAACAATCAGCAGCAATTCCATGGATCTAGAGCGAAAATGAACACAAATGGCACTTTACTTGATTGGCGACGTTCAGGGCTGCGACCGTGCGCTGGAACGCTTACTTGAAACGGTTTCTTTCTCAAAAAGCCGAGACACGCTCTACTTTTTAGGCGATTTGGTTAACCGCGGGCCGGATTCTGCGGGTGTACTACGGCGTTTGATGGCCTTAGGGGATGCTGCGCAGTGCGTTTTGGGAAACCACGATTTGCACTTGCTTGCGGTGGCTTACGGTGTTCGACCAGCGCAGCGCGGCGATACCTTGGCTTCGGTGTTAGATGCTAGCGACCGCAGCGCGATGCTGGAATGGCTAAAGCAGCAAGCCATGGCGCTGCAAATTCAGCAAGCAGGACACACCTTGCTGATGGTCCACGCAGGCGTCTTGCCCCAATGGAGTTCGGCAACCGTGATGGCGCTTGCAGGTGAGGTAGAAGCGGTGTTACGCAGCAACGATCTCATCGATTTTTTACACCACATGTATGGCAGTACGCCAACGGCGTGGAGCGATGAACTAACAGGCGCAGACCGCTTGCGAGTGATTGTGAATGCACTCACGCGCATGCGGTTTTGTAACGCAAAAGGAGAGATGGAGTTCACCAGCAAGGAGGCAGCCAGCGGCGCACCCGCTGGGTTTATGCCGTGGTTTGAGGTTCCCGGACGGCAAACCGCCCAAGACACCGTCGCCTTTGGCCACTGGTCTACGTTGGGTAAGTTAAACCGTAATGACGTCTTTGCCCTTGATACCGGCTGCGTGTGGGGCGGTTGCTTGAGCGCCCTGCGCTTAGACGGCCTGGGCCCTGATCAGCGCTGGGTGCACCACGTGTTTGAGGTGAAGTGCGAGCCTAAGAAATAAGGCTACGACCCCATCCGCAACCTGCGGGCCGCTTCTTCAGCCTGCGCATCATCAATTTCACGCAAGATCCCTTGCATATCCACGTCGGCATGGGCGCGGTCAAAAAGACCAGTTAGCGAGGTGTCGTTAGTGAGGAGTCCAGCTTGGTAAAGGCTCCACATCTCGGGGCCGAACTGGGTTTGCTTTAGCGAGGGTGCAAACTGCCCGAAAAAATCACGCAGGTTGGCGACATCGCGCATCAACATGCGCTGGGCGTGGTTATTGCCTGCAGCATCAACGGCCTGAGGCAGATCAATGATGACGGGAAAATCGATACCGTCTGGCTGACCCGCCACATCACTGTGAGCCAACAAAATATTGAACTCTGACAAGTCACCATGAACGACGCCGGCGCATAACATCCGCACGACTTCAGTAATTAAAGTGGCATGGTGGGCAAGCGCTTGTTGGGGTGTAAAAGCCACATCATTTAAGCGCGGTGCGGCGTCGCCCTTGGCGTCGGTCACGAGTTCCATCAGCAACACGCCGTCACAAAAGTTATATGGCTGCGGTACGCGTACACCAGCCTCTGCAAGGCGGTAAAGCGCGTCGACTTCGGCACTCTGCCAAGCGGCTTCTTGTTCTTGGCGGCCGAACTTGCTGCCTTTGGCGATTGCCCGCGAGGAACGTGAATTTTTTACTTTGCGGTTTTCGGTGTAGTCCACCGCTTGGCGAAAACTGCGATTGGTGGCTTCTTTATAGATCTTGGCGCACAGGGTTTCGTCACCGCGGCGCACCACATAAACCATGGCTTCTTTGCCACTCATGAGCTGGCGCACCACGCTGTCAATAAGCCCCTCTTCCACCAAACTTTGTAGGCGCGGTGGTGCTTTCATAGTGGATTTTTTTGGTTATGCACGTCTGTGTCCGTTCCAAGTGGTTAAGCCAATTCCCAAAAGAATCAAGGCGCCGCCCCAATACACACCGACCACCGGAATTTCACCATGCACCAGCCACACCCACAACGGGTTCAGTACGGCATCAGCCATGGTGATCACCACCATTTGCACCGCTCCTACGCTACGCGCACCGCGCATATACAGCACCAAGGGCAAAGCCAATTGAACCGCACCCATCAAGAGCAACAAGGCCACGCTTTGAAGGGGCAGCGCAACGAGCAGGCCTGACGCAGCAACCAAGCCAAATACGCCCAAACCACCAAGCAGCATGGCAGGCTCCATGTCCAAAGCTTTGTAGCGGCGCAAGGAGACGCTTTGAAGTGCAAAGCAAAACGCGACGCCTAAACCAATCAACGTTCCCCAGTAACCATTAATGGACGCTTCTCCCTCGCCCAAAGCAATGACGGTCGCACCGCCCAAAGCCAAAAGTACCGCAACATAAAAGACAGGCTGGGTTTTTTCGCCTAACCAAACCCGGGCCAATACACCGGCAAATAAACCCGACGTCGCGCCCAAACAGGAAACCGCAGCCACGCTGCTGAGGTTCATCGCAACGATGTACAGCGAAGAACCTAAAGCAAACGCGCCTGCAGAAATCAGGAGCGCTGTGGGTTCGCTACGGCGAAACATGGCGATGGTTTCACCCCGGTAGTGCCAAAGCGTCCAGACAATAATGGCCAAGGCCATTCCTAAACCTCGGTAGGCGTTGAAGGTCCAGGGCTGAACGCCCGGTAACCAGCGCACGAATACGCCGCTCAAACTCCAAAAGAGGGTTGCGCCTGCAACCAGGAGCAGGCCTTTGGTAGACGAAGTGGTTTGCATTATTCGCGCCGACTGCGCCCGCCGCGTCCACGCGACAGATTCGCCCCGGGGGCTGCGCCACCGAGTCGGCTTTGCTCGCCGCCCCATTGCGCTCGCGCACCGGTGGATACCTCACCTAGCTGACTCAAAATAGCTTCGAGCGTGGGGCTTGGCGACTTGGTGTGAGATTCCAAAGCTTCGCGCATGGCCCGCAAGTGCTTGGCACTGGTTCCGCAGCAACCGCCAATAATGCGGGCGCCCGCGTCAAGCGCCATGCGGGCGTAAAGCGCCATGATTTCAGGCGTGCCGTTGTAGCAAATCGCACCGTCCACGTACTGCGGAATTCCACAATTTCCTTTGGCAACCAAAACCACATCCGGGCCCATCGCCTCCGCAAGGTTGTGAATACAGGCGACCACTTCGGACGCGCCCACGCCGCAGTTGGTTCCACACGCGGCCAAACGGGGAGTGAGTGATTTTTCGATACCAGAAAAATCACTGGGAGAAATTCCCATCATCGTTCGACCGTTGGTATCAAAGCTAAGCGTGCAAACAATGGGCAAGCCGGCAACAGCGGCCCCGGCAACAGCCGCTTCGACTTCTTCACGGGAAGACATGGTTTCAATCCACAACACATCAACACCGCCAGCGGCCAACGCCAAGGCTTGTTCTGCAAAGGCGGCCTTGGCTTGGTCAAAAGTCAGGGTTCCAATCGGTTCCATGATTTCACCGGTCGGGCCCATACTGCCAGCAACTGCAACTTCGCGCCCGCTCGCATCTGCCACTTCTCTTGCAATACGGGCAGCGGCTTGGTTAAGCTCCGCCATGCGGCCCTGGGCTTGGTGAAGCTTGAGGCGGTAAACAGTCCCGCCAAACGTATTGGTCAAAATAATATCGGCGCCCGCATCCACAAAGCTTTTATGCAAGTTGGCAATGCGGTCCGGGTGCTCGGTGTTCCACAACTCTGGCGCGTCGCCTGACATCAAACCCACATCAAATAAATTGCTGCCCGTAGCGCCATCGGCCAACAGCCAAGGGTGCGTTGCCAAGAGGTGGGTAAAGCGGTTAAAGGAAGGATCTGTGGGCAAAGAGGATGCTACGACGTTCAAGGTGCGCTCCGAAACAAAATATAGGGGCCACGCCTTCGCGATGAGAACACATAGAGCTCACCGCACGATTTGCGTGGGTGAGCGCCGTTAGAACAAACTGGCTACTTACCAGTGGCTCCGAGCCTCGTTCATGGGTATGAACTGCAACGCTCCTCGAAGCGCCTTTATTTTAGCCGAGCCACAAGAAACTTTTAACGTTGCTGGGTTTGCCAGTGGGGATGAACGTAAGCGGGAGCGCTTGAAGCCGGTAGGGGCGAACGCCCACGAATGGTGTCTGCGAGTTTTTCCGCCATCATGATGGTGGGCGCATTCAGGTTGCCGCTAACGACCTGCGGCATGATGGACGCATCGACCACGCGCAAGCGCTCCACCCCATGCACCCGGCCTTGGTGATCGACCACCGCCATGTCGTCACTCCCCATACGGCAACTGCAAGACGGGTGGTATGCGGTTTCTGCGCTGCCGCGGATGTGGGCATCCATTTCGGCATCCGTTTGGACGCTTGGGCCAGGCGAGAGCTCTTCGCCACGGAAACGGTCAAACGCTTTTTGCATAAACACTTCACGCGTCAGACGGATGGCAGCTCGCATTTCTTTGCGGTCTTGCTCGGTGCTCATGTAGTTAAAGACGATGGTGGGCGCGTCTTTGGGGTTGGCTGATTTGATTTTGACAAACCCCCGGCTGGTGGCTCGCATAGGGCCGACATGGGCTTGGAATCCGTGGCCTGTAGCAGGAGAGTTTCCGTCATAGCGCACTGCCATGGGCAAGAAGTGGTATTGCAAATCAGGATGTTTAACGCCCGCTTCGCTGCGAATAAAACCACCCGATTCAAAATGATTGGTCGCACCCAAACCGGTTCTAAACAGCAGCCACTCCACACCGATTTTGAGTTTATTCCAGAGCTTGGTGGCAGAGTACAGCGTGATCGGCTCCTTACACGCGTACTGCACATAAGTTTCCAAATGGTCTTGCAGATTTTCCCCCACGCCTTTGAGCGTTGCCACCATCGGAATACCCAAAGGCGCTAAGTGCTCTGGGTTGCCGATACCTGAGAGCTGCAAGAGTTGCGGAGAGTTGATTGCGCCACCACAAAGAATAATTTCACGCTTCGCTTTGAGTGTCTGGGCTTTGCCGTCGACTTCTACCTCTAGAGCAACAGCGTGCGGCTTGGCTTGAGAGGCATCAAAAACAATACGCGTCACCAAAGCGTTGGTTTGCAGCCTGAGGTTGCTTCGCTTCAGGGCGGGGCGCAAGTAGGCCATCGCCGTGCTCCAACGGCGGCCTTTATGGGTCGTCATGTCCATGGGGCCAAAGCCCTCTTGCTGGAACCCGTTCATATCCGCGGTATAGGAATAACCGGCTTGTTGTCCAGCTTCGATAAATGCGTTGTAAAGCGGATTTTTACAAGCACCCGTCGACACATGCAGCGGACCTTCACCGCCGCGATAGTCATCGCCACCTTTATTGCGGGTTTCGGATTTCTTGAAGTACGGCAAGCAGTGCGCGTAACTCCAGTCGGTGAGACCAAAGTTTTCGGCCCACCCGTTGTAGTCTTGTGCATTGCCCCGGATATAGACCATCCCGTTGATACTGCTCGAGCCACCGACGGTTTTACCGCGGGGGCAGTGAATTTGGCGATGGCCCATAAAAGGTTCAGGCTCTGAGGCGTACATCCAGGTGTAGCGCGGATTGGCCATGGGATAAGCAAAACCGCTGGGCATGTGAATCATGAGGTTATGGTCTAAGGGACCGGCCTCAATCACCAACACACTGACATTGGCGTCTTCGCTCAAACGGTTGGCTAAAACGCTGCCCGCAGAGCCCGCGCCCACAATGATGTAGTCGTATTCTTTTTGTATCACGGCTGTACTTTCAACGGTAGCCGCAAGCGACTTCGCCTAATTCAACGTACACCGTTTTAAGTTGGGTGTAATGGTCGAAAGCCGCCATGCTGTTTTCAGAACCGATGCCTGACTCACCCGCTCCGCCAAATGGCATCTCAATGGGGGTGATGTTGTAATTGTTAATCCAGCAAATGCCGGCTTTGAGTTTGGCGGCAACGCGGTGCCCACGGGCCAGATCGCGCGTAAAAACACCAGCAGCAAGACCAAAGCGCGAGGCATTGGCACGCGCGATGGCTTCTTCTTCATCATCAAAGACCAACATCGATAAGACGGGTCCAAATATTTCTTCGCGCACGATGCGCATGGTGTCTGTGCAGTTTGTAAAGATGGTGGGTTCGACAAAATTCCCCTCTGGCATTCCCGCAACCCGCACACGCTTGCCGCCACTCACCAAGTCAGCGCCTTCAGCGACACCGCTGGCAATGTAGTCCAACACTTTGTCCGCATGGGCTTTGGAAATCAAGGCGCCGACTTCGGTCTCGGGGTCCATCGGATTGCCAACGCGCAGCTGGGCTGTGCGTTCTTTCAAGCGGGCTAAAAATGCAACTGCTAATCCGCGCTGAACAAACACGCGGGTACAGTTGGTACACACCTCGCCTTGGGTATAAAAATTACCCATCATGGCTGCGGCAACCGCTTGCTCCATATCAGCGTCATCAAAAACCAGTAAGGGCGATTTACCACCCAACTCCATAGTGACGCGTTTGAGCGTCCCAGAGGCGGTTTGCATGACGTTTTTTCCCGTTTGCACGGAACCCGTCACCGAGACCTTAGCAACACCCGGATGACCGGCGAGTAATGCGCCCGTGGTACCGCGACCATGCAAGACGTTAAAAACCCCAGGCGGTACGCCCGCTTCCAAATAAATCTCAGCGAGTTTGACGGCTGTTGCAGGCGTCATTTCTGAGGGTTTAAAAATCATGGCGTTACCCGCCGCCAAGGCAGGTGCCGACTTCCAACATGCAATTTGCAGGGGATAGTTCCATGCGCCAATACCCACACACACCCCTAAAGGCTCCCGTCGGGTATAGGCAAAAGCATTTTTAAAAGGGTATTGGGCACCAGCCAAAGTAGCCGCAGCGCCAGCAAAATATTCAATGCAGTCAGCGCCACTGTGCACATCGACCACCAGCGCCTCTTGCAATGGCTTGCCGCAGTCTTGTACTTCTAACGCTGCCAATTCTTCGTTGCGGCTACGCAAAAGATCAGCCGCTTTGCGCAAAATACGACCGCGCTCTGTGCCCGTCATGGCAGACCAAATCTCAAACCCGTGTTGGGCAGCAGCAACCGCTGCGTCTACATCAGCCGCATTGGCATCATGCAATTGTGCAAAGGCCTGTCCTGTTGCAGGATTGAGCGTCTCAAAGCGTTCGCCGCTTCCAATAAGCGCTTGGCCGTTGACAAAGCTACTTATTTCAAAAATTTTCATACTTCACAGGTCCAGAGATTTACCTCTTGGTCCTTCGGCTGCGGGTGCTTTGCTCGGTGTTGATGGCGACGCGCTCTGGCAACTTCACGACTTTTTGCAAGTGCACAAAGGGGTCGGT
>Ga0247844_1007146_pt1 | contig 12900 bp, 12 predicted proteins | sample LaCtaG_FD_192421 | JGI IMG/M metagenome (GOLD analysis project Ga0247844, IMG submission 192421) | Freshwater microbial communities from meromictic Lake La Cruz, Castile-La Mancha, Spain - LaCruzMarch201714.5m_1 | ecosystem: Environmental > Aquatic > Freshwater > Lake | place: Spain: Castile-La... | reverse complement strand
ACCTTTTTGAAGTGGCTGACGATACCGAATTCTAAAATCCGCACATATACCTTTCATTAAATCAAATTGATACTTTGATTGAATCCAGTTAAAACTGTCATTTTCAAGCTGAAGCGCATACCTGTTTAATCCAGGGTGCGTTTCTTTTTGTCCAGAATAAACACTATTTTCTTCCGTATCAATACCGATAATAAAACTCGGTTCCGGTCTTCCTCCAATATGTAAACCTTTGCGCTGTCCAATTGTGTAATAGTGTGCTCCTTGATGCTGTTGTACCTCGGTTCCTTGATTTTTGTTAAAAACAAACGGTTCAGCTAATTCTTCTACATTTTCAATTGAAGGTTTAATAGCATTATACTTTTCAAAAATTTCTAAGTTTTCTGGAATCTCAATTATACTTCCTTGCTTCGGTTTTAACTGTTGTTGAAGAAAAGTAGGTAAGCTAATTTTTCCAACAAAACACAATCCTTGTGAATCTTTTTTATCAGCTGTAACTAAACCAATTTCTGTTGCAATCCTTCTCACTTCTGATTTTTCTAGCTCTCCAATGGGAAAAAGAGCTTTTGAAAGTTGATTTTGCGAAACTTGACACAAAAAATAGGATTGATCTTTGTTTTTGTCAGCACCAGCAACTAAACCAAAAGTTCCATCTGTATGTTGGATTTTTTGACAATAATGACCAGTTGCCACATAATCAGCACCAAGTTCAAGAGCAGCTTTTAAAAAAACATCAAATTTTATTTCTTTGTTGCAAAGTACATCAGGATTGGGAGTGCGCCCTTTTTCATATTCATGGAACATATAATCCACAATTCGATCTTTGTATTCAGCACTTAAATCAATTACTTGGAAAGGGATTCCTAATTGTTGCGCTATAATTAATGCATCGTTTGAATCATCTATCCAAGGACATTCATCAGAGATTGTTACTGATTCATCATGCCAATTGCGCATAAACATACCAATAACTTCATATCCTTCTTTAATTAATAAATGAGCTGCAACGCTAGAATCAACTCCTCCAGATAAACCAACAACTACTCGTTTCATGCTACAAAATTACGCATTTGATTAACGAACAATCGTTATAAATCCATGTTTTTCTCCTTGATCAGAAATCAAATGATAAAAATAAGTTCCTTCTAATAATTCTTTTCCTGCTTCATCCGTACCTTTGAAGGCGTTAGCCGAAGATTTCATTGAATACACCAAATTACCCCAACGGTTGAAGATTTTTAATTCGAATTCAAAACATTCTTCAAAAACCGCATCGATAACAATTTCATCATTGATTCCATCGTTGTTTGCAGTAATAATATTCGGTATTTGTAACTCAGGTAATTCAACTTTTGGGGTTATAACAAAATTAAACGGATATTCATAATCACAACCGTTACTAGCAGTTAAAATTAATTCTCCATTGTAAGTTCCACCTGTATTAAAGGTATGATTAAAATTAGCTTGCGAGTTTTGAAGAATACTTGTAATAGTCCAATCATAAGCTGTGATATTTAAATTTCCACTTGTTGTTACAGTTGAGAAATTAGCTGTTTGACCACATGATTCTACTACTGAAATAATACTTTCTGGTATTGGTAAAATGATTACTGGCTTCACTAGAGTATCAACACAACCAAATGCACTAGTTCCTACTAATGTTGCTGTAAAAGTTCCCGAACCTAGATAGTCATGTGTCGTAGTTGGATTTTGAGTTGATGTATTATCACCAAAAGCAAAATCATAAGTAATTGAATCGTTTGGACCTTGTGTTCCATTCCAAGTGCTTGAATTAGTGAAACTTACATTTAAACCATCACATAGATCTAAATATTCAAAATCAACAATTGGAAAAGGGTGAAAAGCAACTTGAAAAGTTTCATTTCCAACACATCCGTTTTCACTTATGACTTCTACAAGATATGATTCTAAAGCATAAGGATTAGTTGTTGATATTACATTTTGTAAAGTGGAGCCGTTGCCTATTTCCAGATTTGACGGAAGCTTATACCAATTAATCTCAGAAACAGGATCATTTAAAGTAGGTGTTGCATTAGCTGAAAAATCTACTTCATTTCCACAAATAGAAGATGTACCAATATATTCGATTGTTGGGTTTGCAATAACTGTTGTCGTATATGAGCTAGGTTCTGAAACACAACCTTGATTAGTTGTCGTTAAATTAAGTGTGATTGTTCCAAGGGGTTCGTTTAAGAAATGTAGTGTATCATTGTTCCCTAGTGGATTTCCTAGATTATCTGTCCAATTGTAGGTTTGATTGTTTGTTGGATTATACCAAAAAGTAACCGTGTCGTTTAAACAAACTGGGTTATTTGAAAGAATTGTTGGGCTTACTGGAGTAGGAATTACAGTAATTGTTAAAGTATCGGGTAATAATTCACAAGCATCAGGATTATTTCCAGCGATTTGATATTGACCAGCATTTACTAATTGCGCACTTGGAATTGTTAAAGTTGAACCTTGAAAAGTGAAATTGTTTGGTCCTGTCCAAGTATAGGTTGCTCCTGGTAATTCATTAGTTTGTAAGACAATTGAATCACCCTCGCAAACTGTTTCGCTGCTTGATTGAATTTGATAACTTAAGGTTGCAAAGTCACTAAAATAACCATAGCGACATCCAGAACTTGAACCGCCGTGAATTAATCCCATGTGGAATTTAACCGCTGGATTTTCAATTCTACTACTTTGTAAAGCTGTTGTAATTGTAGAAGCATTAATCTGTGCATACTTCCATTCGTTGTTGGTTCCCGGAACGAAATTGAAACTCGCTGGATTTATAACTCCAGCAGCACCATTGAAAAGAAAAGAGGTTTCTCCACCTGTTGGGACAAGTAAATTTACAGCAAAAAATTCATTAGTTGATCGAACGAATGCAACTGTATTAGAACCAGTACAAACAATAGGAGGGAGGATTGCTTCACCGACTTCACAACCAAAACCAGATTGATGAAGAACATAAGCAGGAAATGTTGTTTCAATATAAACTGCTGGATTTGTTAGAGTATGAACATAAGTTTGAGTTGCATTAATGGTAGTTACTGGCGTTCCATCAATTGAAATTTGTGTTCCATTTGTTACACCAACAATATATAATTTATCTGGACCATTCAAATAACCTTTGAGTGCAATGTATTCTTTTCCAATGATATTTATAGGAATTAACTGATCACCCATTAAATCTGCACATCCTCCATAAGGGGTTCCTTCGGCTGTGTCATCTGAAATAGTAACTGCAATTGGTTTATTTGAAATAATTGATGAACCACTTAAGTGTAAACTTGCACTTGTTCCTGCAGCTTCAGCATAATAGGTTTCGCCAGCATTTAAAACAATGGTAAAAGGTACATTTGCTAAGTGTCCAACTATATTCTGAATTGGGTTAATAATAATAGATGTATTGTTTTCAGTTGCAACAATATTAAAGCCAGAACGAGCATATGAAGCATTGTTCAAATAGTTTTGAAAAGGTGTAATGAAAGAGATTCCTAAAGCATTTTTTCCTTTTAAAGCAAAAATATCTGGGTTACAATTACAAGTTGGATTTACTTCATAATAAGCAGTGATTTTGGAAGAAGATAAAATTTGAAATCCATAATTTAATATAGTATTTGCAGGTTTATTTTCTACCATATCAATCCAAGGTGTTAAATCAAGTGTTTGGGCAGAGTTCGCTGCTATATTTATTGTTTGGACTGGGAAACTAGGATTTGCAGGTTGAGAAACAGTTATTGTAGCTGGTGTTGATAAAGTTGCAAAACGGAATACGATCGGACGATCTCCATGACTTTGAGCAACTTCAGGTGCAACAAACCAAAATACAGAATCTAATTGTGAGAAAGAAGTAAAAGATAATAAAATGAATAGTGCTAGTAAATTTAGAACTCTCATAGATTTCAGATTTAGGATATAATTAATTGACAATAAATATAAATATTTAGTTGCATTTAATCCCAAAATGATGAAAACAATTGAAAATCAACAATTAAATGATTAATAAAAAGTAATATTATTCTTTTTTAACTGGAATAAATTTCATTGAAGTTGAATTTACACAATGACGAGTATTCTTGTCTGTAAATCCTTCGCCATAAAAAACATGTCCTAAGTGTCCTTCGCATTTTGCACAGATTATTTCAGTACGTTGACCATCAGCGTCTCTGATTTTTTTTACTGCACCTTCAATTTCATCATCAAAACTTGGCCATCCACAATTGGAGTGAAATTTATCATCTGAAAGATAAAGTGGCGCATCACATTGACGACAAATGTAAGTTCCACCTTCAAATTTATCAGTAAATTCTCCAGTGTATGGTCGATCTGTTCCTTTAGAAATTATTACTCGTTTCTCAGCCTCAGTTAATGGGTTTAATTTCATGTTTTTAGAGTTTTTTAAGTTAGTATTTTCTTTATTTGCTTGACCTTGACAACTAACAGTTGAAATAAGTACCAAGAATAAAGACAAAAAATAGATTTTTCTGTTCAAGGTTATGATTTTTAATAAGAACGAATGATTATTTAAAATCGTTTATGTGACATTTAAATTTAACTTTTAATGGGAGTTTTCTTAAAATTACAGTTTGTTCACTGAAAATTTATTCGAAGATTGTACTATTTTTATTTTCTATTCGTTATGAAATGGTGAAAAATACAATAAACATAATTTTTTTCCTAATTATTGGGTTGAATTTGAATGCGCAACAACCAAATTTCTTTTCACGCTCTGAAATTGGTGTTCATGTTGGTTCAATGTATTACATTGGAGATTTAAATCAATTTAAACCTTTTTATAAAAGTAAATTAGCAGGCGGATTTATGTATCGATTTACTGTTCATTCACGACTTTCTTTACGATTAAATTATACTGTTGGAAATGTTGAAGCTTTTGATAGCGATTCAAAAAAAGCGATGAATATCAATCGAAACTTACATTTTAATTCACGTATTCGTGAGTTAGCAGGAGGAATTGAATTTAATTATTTCCCATTCCAAATCGGAAGTAATCGTTATCCCGGAACAGCTTATTTAATTACTCAAGTTGGTTGTTTTTACATGGAACCAAAAACAACAATAAATGGTCAAGAAGTTAAATTACAAGATATTGGAACTGAAGGACAAGGAAGTGCTTTAGGAAAAAAAAGGAATTATAGCAATTTTCAACTTTGTATTCCTTTGGGTTTAGGTGCAAAAGTTACTCTTGGTAAACGAGCAACATTTAATGTAGATATTGCAATTCGAAAGACATTTACCGATTACATTGACGACGTTGGTGCTGATTTTTACCTTGATCCAACTGCATTAGCTGCTGCAAATGGTCAAACTGCTGCTGATTTAAACAATCGAAGTCTAGACGGAAATCGCTATGGTAGAAGAGGTAATTCTGCAACAAAAGATTGGTATGTTTATGCAGGTGGAATGTTAACTTTTAGATTAGGAAAAGGTAATGTTTGTCCTAAATTGAGGTAACTATTTTTTATGCTTAAGACGCTATTTTTACTTTGTATTTTAGTCTTAATCACAAGTTGTAGGACAAGTAAAGGAGCATTAGAATTTACCAAAGAAATTAAAGAAACTCAAATTAATGAAAGCAGAATTGAACTGTTTGATTCAACAAGAAATCGTAAAATTCCAATTATCATTTATTATCCCAAAAAACATGTTTCTACTACCAATACTTATTTAGTATTTATTAGTCATGGTTATGGATTTAACAAAGGAAATCCTTATTTAGGTTATTCTTTTATTGCCGAAAATCTTGCCAAAAAAGGGTGTTACGTTGTGAGTATTCAACATGAATTACAAACCGATGATTTATTATCAATGGAAGGCGATTTTAAAGTAACAAGGAAGCCTAATTGGGAAAAAGGTGTTCAAAATATTTTCTTTGTTATGAAAAATTCAAGAAAAATATTCCCAAATTTAATAGATTGTAAGTTAGTACTAATAGGACATTCAAACGGTGGAGATATGTCTGTTTTATTCGCCGAAATGTTTCCAGATTGTGTTTATAAAGTAATTACTTTAGATCACCGTAGAATGCCAATTCCTCGAGTACAATATCCTACATTTTATTCATTACGTTCAATCGATCAAACTGCCGATGAAGGTGTGCTTTTGAATAAAGAAGAACAAAAAGAATTAGGACATATTATTGTTCAAACGACTATTAAACACAATGATATGTGTAATAATGCATCAACAAAAGAAAAGAAATTTATTCTTTCATTTATTGAAAAACAGTTATTCTACAAATGAATATTTTTTAAGATTTACAGTAAAATGAGCGCTTTAAACTGCTGTTCTGTATTTTTCAAAGAATGCTTGTAAATCGTGAATTCCACTTTTTTTCTTAATTTTTTCTTTTAATCTTCCAATATAAACATCTACATGTGATTCATTCATTCTTTTACTGATGTAATTCGATGGTTTTCCATAAAAGTATTTCATTTTAAGAATTAATGCATCTCTTTTGGATAGTAAACTCATTAATTCGGTCATTGCCTTATTTAAATCTGTCGTATTATGAAGGTCGTATAACATTGAACTATCCATAGATTCATCAGCAAAATGAAGTCGAATCACTTCCGATTTTTCTTCAGAAATAAATTTTAGTTGTTTTTTACCATTTCTTCTGCGTAATTCTGAAATACAAAAGTTATTGGTGACAGTTCTAATCCAAGCTTTGGTATCGAAGAGATTTGCTGATTCAGAATAAAACTTACCTATTTGTTGAAAAAGAAAAATTGTAAATTCTTGGTACATATCTTTAATATCTTCACCTTCAAATTTTTCTCGAATTAACATGTAAATGAATCTTCCATAACGATTCATAACTTCATTAAAAACAGCTTCTTGTAGTTGTTTATCCATCGATTAGATTGACACTTCTTTTGCCTATTAAGAATTCTAAACCATCCATTTTTTCTTCTAACTCGTGAATTGAAGAAGAATTGATATTGGTTATTATGGATTTTAATAGTTCACTGGATTCGTTTATAGCTTTTCTTATTAAAAGCACTGGAGTGTCTTGTTTTTTAAGCTTGTAAATGAATTGAGCAAGTTCTTTTCGAATGTCTAAGCTTGTCATACCCATTGGATAAAGCCATAAATGAATTTCATGAAATTCACGTTCAATGTAAAGTTGTGTTTCTAGTAAAGCACAACAAAAAGCTTGATAGATGAGTTCAGAAGGATCTCCGATTATTAACTTAAAAGAAGAAGAGAACAGTTTCGATTGAATCAGTGATATAAATTCATTTTTCAAACATTCAAATTCATATTCACAAGCAGTATCAAACTTTTGCTCATTAAAATAAATTGTATTTTTTAATCCAGAAAATGGTATTACTGATGAAAAAGTTAAAAAATTGCAATTAGCATTTTCATCTGTATATGGTTGGAAAATTGTTGAAGCTCTATTTCCAAGGAAAAGTATAGGTTGGTTGGGGCTAGAATTCATGTTTTATTTTTTAAAACGTAATTTCAAGTGTGAATATAACATTTTTTTTAGATTTAAGCAAATTTCAAAAGTTATTTCAATTGTTTATCCTGTTTAGATAGAATAAAAATTAAAAATAAATTTCTCGTATTTAGACTAATTATCTGTAAATAAAATTAACTTTAAATCTAAAATTATAGTTATGCTAATGCCGTTTAATTTACAACAATGGATTGATGAAAATCGCGATTTGTTGAAGCCACCTGTTGGAAATAAAAATTTATACAAAGAAGCTGGAGATTTTATTGTAATGATTGTTGGTGGACCAAATGCCCGCAAGGATTACCATTATAATGAGAGTGAAGAGTTATTTTACCAAGTAGAGGGAGATATTACTGTTAGGGTTCAATTGGAAGGTAAAGCTCAAGATATTCAAATCAAGCAAGGTGAATTATTTTTACTTCCCGGAAATATCCCTCATTCCCCGATTAGAGGTGAAAATACGGTTGGTTTAGTAATCGAAAAAGTTCGTAAAGGAACCGATTTAATAGATGGTTTGATGTGGTTTTGTGAAAAATGCAATACACAATTGAAAGAATATAAATTTCCACTTGAAAATATTGAGAAAGACTTTTTACCTCGATTTAAAGAGTTTTATAATTCAGAAGAAATGAGAACGTGCAAAAATTGTGACCACACTATGGAAGTTGATGAACGTTTTGTTTAAAATCTTATTTTTTTGAATTAAAAAACTACAAATTGATAGGTGTTTGTAACACCGATTGAACTAAAAGTTTCAACTAATTTTAATCTTTTTCTTCTTAATTCTTGGATAACATAAACATGAATAGGTTCTTCGTCAACACCATTGTACAATAATATTTGTCCTTTATTGTCTTCAAAAACCCAAGTACCGTTTTCATAAACACCTTGTACCTGACCGGCATATACTGCAACAGTTGACTTTGAATAGGTACCATCTTTTTCGAATACCAATTTAACTGTTTGGCTTTCATCTGTTTTGTCTGTCTCATTTCTAAAATAAGATTCCAAAATCCAATCATTGCAAAGTCTAGCTTTTCTTGAAGTAAAAGAAATACTTGGACCATCGCTGTATTTACTACAAGATGTAATTGTTAAGAAAGAAATTGCTACTAAACTTAATACGAATAATCTCATTTTGCTGAATTTTTTTCAAATTTAATATAAATATTGTCACAACAAAAAAAAAGCTACCCAAATTTGAGTAGCATTCCTTTCAAAATCTATCAATTATTGTGGTTCGTATGTTGTGATAGTTGTATCTGCACCATCTATTTGTTTTAATTTTAACTCTTTAGAAGCTAATTTTAGTATGGTTAATCTAGTAGTAGTTGAAGCTCCTGTTTCAGTAAAGAGAACTTGTGATTTATCGTCATTGAATTCCCATTTACCATCTGAATCAAAAGAAACAGGTAAGCCAAGAACAGTGTAAGATGTATTTGTTTTATATGTTCCATCTTCATTTATAGAGGCTGTACTTGAACCATTTGATAAATTCATATCAGTACCATTTTCAGATTGCTTTACGAGCTTCCAATCACCAACTAATCTAGATTTTTTTGTTGATAGTGCGAATTTTGGTCCTTCTTCGTATTTACTACAAGAAGAAATAGAAGTTCCTAACACAAACAATGCGAAAGAATAGATAATTAATTTTTTCATAATTAGTTTTTTTTGGCAAAATTAAGTAAACATTTTTTCTTTAACTCTTTTAAAGCGTTAATTTTGTAGAACCAAAACCTTAATTATGAAACGAATTTTTGCTTTCACATTATTAGTAAGTCTTTTTTCTTGTTCTGATTCAAGTATAAATAATAAAGATAATAAAGAACAAGTTGCTATTTCAAACGAAACACTTGTAACAGAAGTGGAAGGAATGGTTTGTTCAATGGGTTGTGGTGGTTCAATTCGCAAAGAGTTGAAAAGTACTGGGGCAGTGAGTAGAGTAGAAGTTGATTTTGATGAAGATAAAGATAAACAAACTGTTAAAATCACCTATGATAATCGTTTGATTTCAAAAAAAGAAATCGTTGATAGAATCGAGAAATTAAACAAAGGTCAGTTTTCTGTGAATGTTATCGGAAGTACATTTATTGAAAACTCAAATAATGAAAAAAAATCTTCTGAAAAACCGAAAGTGAATGTTTCCGAAACCAGCTTTGAAGTTCCTAGTTTGCTTGATATTCTTTCTTCAATTGTTGTTCAATAATCAATGAAACTTGCCTACAAAGAATTCGGTGAAGGAAAGCCTTTAGTTATTCTTCACGGACTTTTTGGATTTTCTGACAATTGGGTAACACACGCCAAAAAATTCTCTACTTATTTTCGTGTAATCATCGTTGATTTAAGGAATCACGGTTATTCTCCTTGGTCAGATGATTTTTCATATCAATTGATGGTTGATGATTTGAAAGAATTGATGGATGATTTAGAAATTACAAGATGTATTTTATTGGGTCATTCTATGGGAGGAAAAACCGCAATGTTGTTTTCTCAACAATTTCCAAAAATGTTAGAAAAGTTAGTTGTTGTTGATATGGGGGTTAAAACTTATCCATTGCATCATCAGCATATCTTAGATTCTTTCAAAAACATCGACCTAACTAAGTTGTCCGCGAGAAGTGAAGCTGAAAAATTACTTACTCAATTTGTAGAATCTAATGGAGTTCGTCAATTTTTACTCAAAAATTTATATTGGAAAGACAAAGGGAAACTTGCTTGGCGAGTGAATTTTCCAGTTTTAGAAAGAGAAATGAATGAAATTTTGGGTGCATTGCCTTTTGAAGAAGTGATGGTTCCGACTTTATTTGTTCGTGGTGCATTATCTAATTATATTGAGGATGACGATTTTGAGCAAATTGAGACTTATTTTCCAGATTCACAAATAGAAACGGTTGCTAACTCAGGTCATTGGGTGCATGCTGAAGCTCCAGAGGAATTCTTTGAAGTGGTGTTGGGATTTTGTATTAGATAATTCAAATCAAATTTTTAAGGAACATAAACATACCTCACTTTTGTTCTCCAACCACTGATTTGTAAATCGGTTTCAACATCCCGCATTTTTTCAACCGTTAATTCTCGAATATTTACTACCAAAGTTCGGTGTTTAATCTCTTGGCAAGTATCAGCGATAGGCTTGAACTGAAGTTTAACTTGCCGAACAGGAGGATAAATTTGATCATTAAACCGTTCCAATCCCACACATTCAAAAACTTCTTCCTTATCACAGGCACCTTCATATTCTATTGTGAAAAATAGCACGTTGGAATCAATTCTAAGGTCTTTAATCAGAATCATTGGGCAAGATTCAAATGCACCAATTTTCGCCATTACATCATATTGTTCGAGTGATTTTCCCGATAGCATCGCTGCATCAAACGTTGATTTTTTTGAACAAGATGACAATGCAAATACAGACAAACCAGAAAGTAAAACGATTAAAAATGAGATTCTTGTCATATTAAATCAAGTGTTTCACGAAAGTAGCGTAATTTTGCAACCAATGAAAACAAAAACGCTCAAAAAAAATAAGGTAAACGTAGTTACTTTAGGTTGCTCCAAAAATATATATGACTCAGAAGTGATGATGGCTCAATTAAAAGCAAATGCTTTTGATGTTGAGCATGAATCGATGGATGACGATGCCTCAATTGTAATTATCAATACGTGTGGATTTATTGACAATGCAAAACAAGAATCGATAGATACGATTATTCGTTACGCTGAGGCGAAAGCAGAGGGTTTGGTTGATAAAGTATATGTAACGGGTTGTCTTTCTGAGCGCTACAAAGATGATTTAGAAAAAGAAATTCCAGAAGTAGATGCATTTTTTGGAACAAGAGATTTACCTCGCCTTTTGAAAACCTTGAAAGCTGATTACAAACATGAATTAGTTGGAGAGCGTTTATTGACAACACCAAATCATTACGCTTACTTTAAAATAGCTGAAGGATGTGATCGTCCTTGTTCGTTTTGTGCGATTCCGATTATGCGCGGAAAACATATTTCAACTCCAATAGAAGATTTGGTCATTCAAGCTAAAAGTTTGGCTGCGAAAGGAGTTAAAGAATTAATGTTGATTGCTCAAGACTTAACTTATTATGGTCTGGACATCTATAAAAAACGTTCACTTTCTGATTTGATTAAACGTTTGTCAGATATTGAAGAAATTGAATGGATTCGTTTGCATTATGCTTTTCCTTCTGGTTTCCCAATGGATGTTTTAGATGTTATGAATGAAAGAAGCAATGTTTGTAAATACTTAGATATGCCTTTGCAACATGGTTCTACAAAAATATTACAAGCTATGCGCCGTGGAATTACACGCGAAAAAACAGAAGAATTAGTTGCACAAATTAGAGCTAAAGTTCCAGGAATTGCGTTGCGCACTACTTTAATAGCTGGTTACCCAGGTGAAACGGCTGCCGATTTTCAAGAAATGTATGATTTTGTCGAAAGAAGTCGTTTTGACAGATTAGGAATTTTTACTTATTCGCACGAAGAGAATACACATGCTTACGAATTCAAAGATGATGTTTCTGCAAAAACGAAGAAAAAACGCGCAGATTTAATCATGGATTTGCAGTCTGGAATTAGTCACGATTTGAACCAATTAAAAATCGGAAATGAGTACAAAGTCTTGTTTGATAGAGTAGAAGGAGATTATTTCATTGGACGAACAGAATTTGACTCACCTGAAGTTGATAATGAAGTTTTAGTAAAGAAAACTGCAGATAATTACATTCGTTTAGGAGATTTTTCCACCATTAAAATCACGAGTGCAGATCATTACGATTTGTATGGAGATTTGATAAACTAATACTTTCAATTCACCTCAATTGCGCCAATATCAGGTGGATTGTGTCTTGGCATACCAAATATATCAGTATTTACAGAAGTTGTAATACCATTTCTGTATAGTATTGAATTCGAATCAAAGCTGAAATCCGACTCAGGAATATCACTGAAATTAGGATTATTGTTCCAGAAAATAGTCTGATAGAAAGCATCTGTTTGAATTTCTTTTGATTTAATAAGGCAATTTTGAAAGTTGAAATTTAAGTTTACTCCAGCCAAAATCAAAGTATCAATTGCCAATTCAGTTTCTAAATTCCCATACAAAACACAATTTGTTAAGGTTCCTTCATTTATTGATCCTACCGTTGTGACATTCGTTAATCCATTTTCATAATAATTACTTATTCCAACTGCTGGCGAAGTTGAGCTTCCATATCCCAATAAATTGCAGTGATTAAAATTAAAATCTCCACCTTCAAGTACCAGTAAAGCGTGTGTTCCCGATTTTGAAATAATACAATTTTCAGCTTTTACTTTTGCTCCCGAGTAAATAAAAACACCATATCGCGCTTGATTTTGAATAATTGAATTCGTTAAAGTAAGCGTAT
>Ga0247844_1007144_pt1 | contig 12901 bp, 11 predicted proteins | sample LaCtaG_FD_192421 | JGI IMG/M metagenome (GOLD analysis project Ga0247844, IMG submission 192421) | Freshwater microbial communities from meromictic Lake La Cruz, Castile-La Mancha, Spain - LaCruzMarch201714.5m_1 | ecosystem: Environmental > Aquatic > Freshwater > Lake | place: Spain: Castile-La... | reverse complement strand
TATAAAGCCACCGCTTAAATACTCTTGAACTACTTCAAATTTAATTTCGTCCGGTAATAAATTTACTTTTGCTCTCATAATCCTGTTTTTTGTTTACTTTTTTGTAAACCTATTTCAGGACTAGACACTTCCTGTTTCCCAGATCTTCCCTTTTTAAGGGAAGTACCCGCAGGGGGAAGGGTTTCTTGAAAACCTTCGCCAAACAAAAAAGCCGAACATGCAACCTACGACATGAAACTTTCGCTGAATATAAAGAACTAAACAAACTACGAACAGCTTAGGAACAACTGATTGCTAGTTGATTTTCTTTATTCGCTTATTCTCTGATTTGTTTTTAACTATACCTATACCTATTTTACGTGTTTCTTTATTTAGTGATAAAATATATATATCAATAGTTTCACCAACTTTAGCGAATTCTAGAGGATGTTTGATTTTTTTTATAAATGACATTTTAGAAATATGGATAAATCCTTCAACACCTTTTTCTAATTGAACAACAATTCCAATATTAACAACCTTGATGACTATAGCTCTATGTTTTGTTCCTTTAGCATATTTATCAAACAAAGGATCAGATGTTAATTGTTTAATGCTTAAAGACAGCTTACGATCTTTACGGTCAAATATTATTACTACTGCAACCAAATCATCTCCAATATTTAGTAAATCATGGGCGTTATTCTGAGATTGATTCCAACTCATTTCTGAAATGTGAATTAGACCTTCAACACCAAACGCTAATTCAATAAAGGCGCCATAATTTAGTATGTCAACTACACGACCTTCAACAATGTCACCAACTTTTAAATCTTTAGTGAAAGTATCCCATGGATGGATTAATAACTGTTTTAGTCCTAAAGTAATTCGTTTTTTATTTTCATCAAAATCTAGAATTACAACATTGATTTCATCATCAAGTTTTATAATTTCATCAGGATGAATAATACGCCCCCATGAGAGATCAGAAATATGAATTAATCCATCAATTCCTCCTAAATCAATAAATACACCATAATAAGTAATGTTTTTAACACGACCTTTTAAAACTGTTCCTTTTTCCAATTTTAGTAAAGATTGCTCCCTTAATATTTCATTTTTTTCTTCAATTAGTATTTTGTGAGATACAACTACATTCTTAGATCTATAGTCAACTTTTATAACTCTAAAATCCATTAATTTATCAACATAAAAATTGTAATCTAAAACTGACTTTACATCTATTTGTGAGCCTGGTAAAAAAACTTCTTTACCAAATATTTCAACTACCATTCCTCCTTTAATCATTGAAGTAACTAAACCTGTTACAATTTGGTTATTTTCGTATATACTTATTATTTTTTTAAAAGATTCTTCATTTTTAGTGTGATTTAAATAAATTAAATTATATAAAGTTGGCCTAATTGTTTCTAAAATACTCCAGAATTGTTTTCTGTCAAAGTTAATTTTATAATCATGATTAAAGTTAAAATATAATACTTTATTTATTAAAGTTGTTTTCCCCAAGAAAGGAGATTCTAAATTTAGATACTCATGTGCTTTTTCAATAAGCAATAGTTCAATCGAGGAAAAAAAGGCTTTCAAGTCATATTTAGAAATTAAAATACTTAATGTGTTATTAAATGGGAGGAAGGTGGGAACATTCCACTTGTTTGCTGAAGAATAATTTACACTTGAAATAAAAAAAGATTCAGGTTCACTTATTTTAGCGGCATCAATAATTGTTTTGGTACTTTTTTGTGTTATATTTTTCCCGGAATTATAGAAATTGCTTGTTTTGGGAAAATCTTTTAATGACTTGAAATTTAAAAACCCAAATCCATTTTGTAACACAAACTCTTCAGTGCATAAAGTTGATAACTTTTTATCCTCAACTCTTTTGTTAAAAAAGTCTTTTTCAATTTCAACATTAAAACCATTAGGTATTGTTCCAATAATTTTACCTTTTACAATATCAAAATTTAAATACTCTTCAAACCACAAAAGAGTTGAAAATGTAACTCTTAATTCGTCTATTAATCTTACGAATTCTATAAAAATTTCGTTTACTAATATTTTAGAACAATGTTCTAAATAAAAGAATAAAAGTTCACAGTATTTTTCTGTGTTTTTTAAATAGTGTTGTGCTAGTGCATTTTTTTTTCTTAAATCAGAGTTGTTAGCTAAATTGATGTTGATTTGAAGATTTTCAAATAAGGTATTGGCTTCTAAATTAAAATCTAGATTTTTAAATTGATAATTAAAACGCTCTAAAAATCTATAAAAATCTAGATTTTCAGGTTCACCTTTTTTCAAAGTACTAAGTGAATCAATGATAATTTTGTCAAAACTAGAATTTGATAAATTAAGTTCTTTTTTTTCAATCAATTCTATTAGAAAAATTGATATTATCGTGGTATAATCATTTTGATTATTATTATCTTTTAATGATTTTGAAAGTTTTCTTAATGTATTTGTAAAATCTTGAGACAACAAAAATATTTTTGAAGAATAAGCAAGTCTGTTTAGAAAACTATACAAAAAACTTTTCAAATTTAACGAATTATTTTTAACGTATAAATTTGAAAAATAAGTGAAAAATATTTCTATTTCATCAGCATTGAACTCTTCTATTACTAACCAAAATGAATTTTCAAAGTAATTATTTAAATAGTTTGAATTGCTTTCACATACAAGTTTTTCAAAAACTGACATCAACTCAATCGGGAAATCTAAATTCCTAACAGAAAATAATGCTTCCCTAAATTCTACTAAAAGATTTATTGGTATAAAAAAGTTTCTAATTTCATTTTTTAATGATACAGAAAACTCAATTCTTTTAATAGCCCATTCATCAAATATCTTATGAAATTTTTCTTTAGTGTAATTTTTCAACTCAATTGAGCCAGATGAACTGCTAATTTCAGTTGGTAAAATCCAGGAACCACTCTCAAAAATAGATGATACAAATTCTGTTTTCTCAAATTCTGATAAATCTTCAGCAAAGAATCTTAAGATACTATGAGATCTAATATCTTTTGGGTCATGTTCAATTAAAATGGCGCAAAAAGGTCTATCTGTACTCATATTTCATGTAATGTTTACAGAAGAACTCAATATAACTTTGATGATAAAATTGAATTAACTCATCATTTTTTAATAAAATTTCAAGTTCATATCCAATTCTACTAATATAACCAGCATTAGATGTTTCAAGTCCAAATTTCTGAGATGCCTCAATTAACATTTTATTGAAAGTAAATTCATGAACGGGTGCATTTGATTTATGCAAATGCCAAATTTCATTTGCAGCATAAGATAAAAGCAACTTAAAATTATTTACGTTCAATAAAGGATCCTTTTTTTCGTCTTTTTCTCTTTTAAGCAGAATATCTAAAAATTTCTCAATTATTTGTCCTTCTTTTTCAGGTAAATCATCTTCAATCTTAATAATTTCAATTGCTCTAGTGAGTACAAGTGGACGTAATAAAATCTCCTGAATATTTTTTTTTGACAATAAAATTTCCATTACATGATTAGATAACTCTTGAGAATTATCACAGTATTTATTTACAAATTCAGCAATCTGATTATTACTTAGCTTTTGAATTAAAAATGTTGGTACATTAAACATATTATTTTGATAACTATCAAATTCGTATCGATCTGTAATTATTAAACATACTCGGGGGTACTCCTCAAGTAATGATGAAATTTCCAGCAATTTATTTTTCTTAGATTCTCTATTTGAAACTATTTCGTTGATTCCATCTAAATAAATTTTTATATCATTCGTTTCTAAAAGTTCTTCAACATACTCTGTTTTGACATTTATTTTCTTTGCAATATTTTCAAGGACGGTCTCATTTTGAGTTAAATTACCAAGTGAAATCAATACTGGTAATTTAGAATTTGACGGATTATCAATCCAATTTAAAGCATCTTTATAAAAAAGATATTCTAGAGTTGTTGTTTTGCCAGAACCACCCTGACCTAAAATTCTTATTCTAAGTAGATTATCGTCTAATAAATCTTCTATAAAACCAGATTTTCCCTTGTCTGAATGATTTGAAAGTTCTTTAAGATTCAAAGAAACAAATTTCGAACTTTGTTTTTTTAATCGTTCTAATTCATTATTTACATAATCATCAAAATCTCTATTTCTAAAACTATCAATTTTTATTGCACTAGCCAATTCTTTTTTAAAGAAATTTATTACAAATAGTTCAGCTATTAATGTTGAATTGAAATTTGTAACATTTGCTAAACGACTTCGCTCTGGAACTTGATGGCTTTGTTCGTTTTTCAAAATTATTGCCTTGATAAAATATAACAAAAAGTCATTTTGATACTTTTCATTTAACACTTTATCATTTACATCATTATAACTATCAAAATTAAGACTACATGGAAATAATCTTTTATATAATTTTGAACTATTTTCGGGGTTTTTCTTATATTTAGGAATTCCATTTTCAGACTTAGCTAATTCCATTTCAAACACATCTTTATTATTTATGTCTAAGTATATGGGTCTAATCTTATTAAGAATTGTTAGGTAGGGACTTAGTGCTTGTAGTTTCGTATGGTCAAGGATGTTTTCTCTACTAACATATTCACTTTGCTCAAGTATATAATAGATTTGTTTAATAAATTGCTCGAAATTTTTACAGAAAAGTCCTACTGAATCATCATTTATATGACCATCTATAAAATTTATGGCTAATGTTTCATTGATAGCCTTTTCTAACCCATCTAAATCATTTTTAGTCGGAATAGTAATTTTAAACTTCAATACTTTCGAATATAAATTCAAGCAATTATCTACATCGAAAGCAGGATCAATAGTATTGATTATTGATTTTATCTCTTTTGAAATACCTTTCTTAATTAAATCCCAATTTGTCATTTTATTTATTCTTTATTATCATTGTATATTAATCAATCTTATAGATTTTCAAAAATCAACCTGCCCAACAGGATATGCACCCGTCCAACCGGATATGCCTCTCATGAAAAGTTCAACCGTTCGACGCTGCGTTGTTGGGATTTATTTCCAATCCCAACTTTTGTATTCTTAGCATTTGTAATGCGTTCTTAAAAAAAAATGGATTGAAAACCATCATGGTCAAATTGTAGGTTTGAAATGAAAATCAACCTACAAAAACCCCACTTTTAAATTATTAAAATTCCAGCCGTCAAAAATACACAAACTTATTAACGCCACCTATTTTTTACCAAACTATTTTAAAAATTAAAAAAAGATATAAACGTTACAAAAAAGAAACCGTTCGAAAGCTGTATTCCGAACGGTTTTCAATAATTTTAGCAAGTGGGAGTGGGCGGTTTATGCGTATTACATCACGTAACTGATGATTTCGTCGCTCCACACGCGGCGTGGGTCTGTACCTGCACCGGCCACCACTATGGCATAGGCTTTACCACGTACCAGGTTTTCAAGGGTAATTTTCCGTTTGGTGTTGGAGGTTCGTAGCCACACGCTATCCACAGTGCTGGGCGCGTCTGTATATTGCAGTTCGTAGATGTAGGCATTGGGAACCACGCTCCAACTCACATCCAAAGTGCCACGGGAAGAACCTGCTACGGCTACCACGTTGGCGGGGCGGTCCAATTCACCTATGGGTGTTGCTTTCCGCTTCACGTCAAATCCTGCACTGATGATCTGCAGCTCGTCGCCCCCACAAATTTCCTGCACCTGCACTGCCAAGGAAGCCGCCATGGGCTCAAGTATGGCACGCACACTGTTTTTTTCTACTGTGGATTGCTTGTTGCCTTCCGAACCTAATTCCACCAACGTACTGAAACGTTCAATGTTTGTCTTTAATATCACTACCGTTGGTGCCAATACCAGGAATTTTGGATTGTCGGTGAGACATGTCGAAATAGTTTTTAATTTCACGTTCAATTCAATGTCTGAATAACGATTGGTTGAAAAATCTACAATCACTTTCGTTTTTGCCATAGTTTTTTGTTTTTAAAAATGAATAATAATAATTATATAATGATATTCTTTTATATATCTGCACTTTATGCTGACTGTTTCCGTTTGTATACTGAGTGCACATCCTATTTTCTGTGTCAGTAAAATGATTTTCTGTGTCAGTAAAATGATTTTCTTGGTTAGTAAAATGATTTTTTGGGTCAGTAAAATGATTTTTTGGGTTAGTAAAATGATTTTCTTGGTCAGTAAAATGATTTTCTTGGTTAGTAAAATGATTTTTTGGGTCAGTAAAATGATTTTCTTGGTCAGTAAAATGGTTTTCTTGGTTAGTAAAATGATTTTCTTGGTCAGTAAAATGGCTTTTTATTTCAGTTTATAGTTGATTTGGCTTGCTAAAATGCTTTTCTGCGTCATTGAATTTAATGTCTGTTGAGTTAATGTCGTAGTTTTCATGTTTAATGGAATTATTTCTTTAATGTTTTAGGCAGTTTTTGTTTAGTTTTTTAAATTCCTGCCTCCTTTAAGTACATTAAAATAAAAGTGAATTAAATTCTGTGCAAATTAACGGCAAAATTTTTATAAAATAAATAGGGCGAACGCCCCATTTTTCACTTTATTTTTTTTAATACGTCATTTAATCAGAATTAATACTCTATATTTGCCGAACTATTTTTTATGTAAAAAGTTGACTCTGGTATTGCATAGGGATTATCAAATGGGATTTGAAAATTATGGAATGGGGCAGGAGCTGGGTAATTAAAAATGGAGAATGCAAAACAACATTACAAAAAACAGTTGCTTTCAGTAAGTGAACTAATATAATGTTGTTTTTATAAAAGAATAGTCCAGTTAGCTATCTGGATCATTCTTTTTTTATATGGGAATAATACGACATTATATTGTTCCTGTTACTTATATTAAAAATACATTTACGACAATTTATAATTTTAATCTCCAATAAAAAACGACTATGAACGATTCAAATCTAATTGAACAATTATTAGAACAACAAGTGCTTCTTTTTAAAGACTACGATTGCACGGTAACGGGAGAAATGGAAAAGGAGAAGGATAATTTCATGAAAGACTGTGATTACAGGACCCATTCGCAACATGAAACCTTTACGCTGTTCAATCTAAAAACGGGTTCTTTTGTGTCCCAGCACATTGCATCGGATGAAAATGGAAACAGCACCGTCAATAATTTTCACAGCTTGCAAGCTGGCAATTATTTGATGGATTATACTCATCCCGAAGATAGATTGCATACACAAAAGTTGGAAATAGCAGTTTTCAAATGCCTTCAATTGCTGAAACCAAATCAAATAAAAAACTTTTGTTTCACCTATCAGCGTCGATTAAAAAATAACAACGGCGAATATAATTGCTATATCCACCAAATAAGGGTGGCGATCAGCGATAAAAACAACTGTCCGTGGATAATGCAGATCATGACCAAGCCCTGCGTTCTAATTCCTTCAGAACGCATCGAACGCTACCGTATTTTTTCGATCAAATCCTCTGGTGAATTCGCTGTTTTTAAAAAGATTTGGAAAGAGTCTATTGTGAAATTGACAGATTGCCAAAAAACGATTCTTTATTGGTCGGAAAAAGGATTGTCAAAACTGGAAATTTCCATAAAGATTATATGCAGCCTAAGCACCATTCGGTCTCATTGCGATAAAATAAGAAGTATGCTGTGTGTCAATTCCATTCCCATTGCCTGTATTCTTAGCACCCAACTTGGATTGCGCTGATTCCTTCGGACAATAGGGTATTGCTCTTGTTAAAAGTTCAAATCTTGAACCCTGCCTTGTTGGCCTTTATTGGCATCCGTGATAACAATCGGGACTAGCTAGTGTATGCTAAGCACTTTTAAGTAGTTGAAGTTATTTATTGTTGATTATAAATTGCTAAATGCTTTCTTATTTATCTATTTGTTTATCGGATTGAAAACCTGCTGCAGGCAAGTCAGAAGAATTAGAAAAGGTGGTTTCGATAGAATTCGCTTATAGATATTAATCCCATTCAGGTGCAACGTTCACTTTATAATCATCCAATCAATTACATATCCGATTACACAAGTATTAAATTCTATACCCCGTGAAACAAAAATAATTTAATTAAAAATTGTTGTCATTTACCATTCAAAATCTGCTTATCTCACCATTAGAATAGAAAGAGATTCCTATGGCTTAAAAATAATTTATTTTAAATTTAGATCTGCTCAAAATCGCCCTTTTTTTGCCTTGTTTTATAACCCAAATAACCTTGTCCCGATTTTAATTTATTTCAAATTTTATTTACCTGAAATTCAAGTAGTTGAAAATGGCTCTGTCCAGTTTTTATTTTGATAAATTTTTGGTGTCTTTTATTTGTTTGGTTAACTTTGCATTGTGAAATATGATATCTCATTTGTTTATTTGTTAAGTTAGAACAACTACTTTAAATTTATTTTTTTTCCAAAGCCAAAACAACAGAATATGAATTTTCGTACTAGAATAAAACGCATGGAAAAACTACATGCACTCATTCAACAAAGGAAATCTGGAACACCCGAACAATTAGCCGAACAATTTGGTATAAGCCGATCTTGTTTGTACAATTTGATTGAGGAACTAAAAGATTGTAATTTGCCAATCTGTTATTCAAGAAGTCTTCAAACCTTTTTCTACGAAAAAGAAGTGGAATTTACACTTCTTTTTAAAGTCGAAATTATTGAAGATAAATCTGAATTAAGGAAGATTAACGGAGGAGTTTTCAATTTCTCCTTCCGTCCAGTTTTATTGGACGGAAGGAATCTATCTTTGCACCCGTATTTCGCGAGTACAAAGAGTCAGCTCACAGGCTTATAAGATGTGGCAAAAAAAAGATTTCAAATTTAATTCATTAAACAAAATGAAAAAGTTAGATTTAAACAATTATAGTGTTCAGGAAATGAATGCTGGAGAAATGAAAGTTGCAGATGGTGGAATATTCTTCATACCTGTTCTTGCATTATACTTCGCTGGTGCTTCAATAGCATGTTGTGCGGCAACTGTAGGAGCTTATGTTGGTTATAAAATGAATCAATGATTATGAAAGATGTAAAATTAATTGGAGCAGTAGAACTTTCAAAGAAAGAAATGCGCGAGATAAATGGTGGGTTGTTTCTTGAAATTTGTATTTCTTTATTTGCCATAGGTTATATGATTGGTAAAGATGCAGCAGAGCGAGATAGAAGATTGCAGTCACAAAAATAATTTATGTGGTTACGGTAATCTTATTATTACCGTAACCCAATTTTTTTAATATATAATTCAATATGAGAAAAACAGCAATAATTGATATGAATGAACTGTTCAGAAGAACTGTTCGGATTGATATGAAGACGAAAGTTGAAATAGTCCCAAAAAAGCAATATTGCAAAATTATTTGGATTATGCTGCTAATTGTTGTAGTTTTTTACATCGGCTACCAAATTGGATGTGATGCTGCTAGGAGAGATGATAGACAAAACTCAATGATAATAGAAAGAAGTAATTAACAAATAAATGCCTCAACTTTTCCCTCCCGAAATTATCGAAAATACCGTAGAATGTTATCATGCGCAGATAAGCACAAAAAGTAAAGCCATTTATGGTTTGTTGCTGGGTATGATATTATTGGTATTTGTTTCGCTGCCATTAGTTTATGTGGATATTAGTTCACAAAGCCGTGGTGTAATTCGTTCTCCTTATGAAAATACTACCGTACAGTCAGCACTTTATGGCGAAGTAATTTCGTATCGGTTGGAGGAGAATAAAACTGTAATGGTGGGTGATACTTTGTTGGTTCTAAATGCCGATAAGTTAACTGAGCAAATAAGGTTGGCAAATAGCAAATTGCATGAAAACAAAAACTTTATTGCTGATATTGGGCTTTTACTCAATAAAAAATACGTACAAGTTAACACCCCAAAATACCAAAGCGAATATAATCGTTATCGGTCTAAAACCACAGAACTGCAAGTCTCGGTAACTTATTTGAAAAAGGAACTGGATACAGACAAATCATTGGTGGATAAAAAAGTAATTTCCAACTTTGAGTATCTTCAAACCAAAAATAATTACGATAAAGCTGTAGAACAATTGGGCAATGCACAGCAGGAATACTTAACCACTTGGCAATCGGAACAAACCAATTTGAGTATTCAAAATCAGGAATTGGAATCGAATATCAAACAAATTGAAAAGGAGAAACGTCAGTATGTTATCCTTGCGCCTATGTCGGGTACACTTATACAAGTAGCAGGATTTCAATCGGGTAACTTTATTACGCCTGGTCAAAATCTAGCATTTATTTCCACCAACAATATATTATTAGCCGAGTGTTACATTTCACCTTCTGACATAGGTTATATTCAACAAAATCAACAAGTCACATTCCAATTCGATGCTTTTAATTATCGTGATTGGGGAATGGTGAATGGAACAGTTACACAAGTTTTACATGATGTTGTGCTTATCGACCAACGACCAATGTTCAGGGTAAGGTGTGCATTAGATAAAAACTCTTTGAATTTAAAGAATGGTTATCAAGGCAATATTCAAAAAGGACTGACGTTTACTGCACGCTTTCAATTGAATAGACGTAGCTTGTGGCAATTGCTTTTCGATAAAGTTGACAATTGGTTAAATCCTAAACTCTTAGCTCAAAAACTGTGAATATAAAAGTAAAACAAAGAGACATTACCGATTGTGGTGCAGCATGTTTGGCATCGGTGGCTTCGCACTATAAGTTGGAAATGCCTGTGGCACGTATTCGTCAGATTGCAGGAACCGATACAAAAGGTACAAATGTATTAGGAATGGTGAAAGCAGCCGAACAATTGGGATTTTCGGCAAAAGGGGTAAAGGGTAATCAAGATTCGCTGGGTAAAATTCCCTTGCCATCTATTGCCCATATTATTGTAGACCGGAATAAAGTTCAACTTCACCATTTTGTGGTTATTTATAAAGTGACGGATGAGCAGTTGACTTATATGGATCCAGCCGATGGACTCATACACGTTTCATCTATAGAAGATTTTATGAAAACATGGACAGGTGTGTTGATACTGTTGATGCCAAACGATGACTTTGTTGAAAAGAATGAAAAGGTTTCTAATTTCAAACGTTTTATATTTCTACTTGCCCCACATAAAAGTATTCTTGTCCAGAGTTTAACCGGTGCAATACTATACACTGTATTGGGCTTATCCACTTCCATTTACATTCAGAAAATAACGGATAATGTGTTGCCAACAGGCAATACCAATCTGCTTAATTTGTTAAGTGTGGGTATGCTAATTATAGTTGTGTTTCAGATACTGTTAGGCATAAATCAAACCTTGTTTATGCTTAAAACTGGTCAGAAAATTGATACCCGCCTGATTTTAGGTTATTATAAACACCTGCTGAAATTGCCACAACGCTTCTTTGACACTATGCGTGTGGGTGAAATTATTTCGCGTATAAACGATGCGGTTAAAATTCGGGCATTTATAAATGATGTTTCCATTTCGCTCACAGTGAATGTGTTTATAGTATTGTTTTCATTCGCATTGATGTTTATTTACAGCTGGAAACTGGCTTTGATTATGCTGATAGTCATTCCACTTTACACTGTTGTTTACATTATTACAAACAAGCTGAATAAAAAGCAGGAGCGCAAGTTAATGGAGAAATCTGCCGATTTGGAAAGTCAGTTGGTAGAATCGCTCAATTCAGTTCGTACAATCAAGCAGTTTGGAATAGAGGATTTCAACAATATGAAAACCGAAGTGCGATTTATCGGCTTGTTGAAAACGGTTTTCAAGTCGGGGAAGAACTCGATGTTTTCTACTTTTTCATCTGATACAATTAGCAAAGTATTTACAATCATACTTCTTTGGGTAGGTTCGTATTTTGTAATTAGTAATGAGATTACGCCAGGAGAATTGTTGTCGTTTTATGCTATTGTTGGTTATTTTATGGGTCCAATTGCCAGTTTAATAGGAGCCAATAAGTCTATTCAAAATGCATTGATTGCTGCTGACCGTTTGTTTGAGATAATGGATTTGGAACGTGAATCTACAGAAAATAAAATAGAACTAAAACGTGAAAATATTGGAGATATAAAGTTTGAATCTATTGATTTTGCTTATGGCACACGAAAGGAGGTTTTTAAAAATTTCAGTTTCACTATTCCTAAAGGAAAACTAACGGCGGTAATTGGTGAAAGTGGTTCAGGAAAAACAACCTTGGCCTCTTTGCTGCAAAAATTGTATCCGTTAAACTCAGGTAAAATATCAATAAACGATTTGGATATAAACCATTTTACTTACGAAAGTTTGCGGGCAATTGTTAGTACTGTACCACAACAATTGAGTTTATTTTCGGGTAATATTGTAGATAATATTGCGGTTGGTGATTTACAACCGGATATGGAGCGTATTGTTACTATCATTCAGCAACTAGGTTTAATACCATTTATCGAAAAGCTTCCCAACGGATTCAATACGCAAATTGGTGAAAATGGTACCTCTCTTTCGGGAGGTGAAAAACAACGACTTGCCATAGCGCGTGCAATGTACAAAAACCCTGAAATACTTGTATTTGATGAAGCTACATCATCGTTAGATTCCGAATCGGAACAGCATGTGAAAGCAGTCATTCGGGATTTAAAACAGCAAGGTAAAACAATTTTGATAATTGCCCATCGTTTGAGTACCGTAATTGATGCAGATAAAATAGCCATTTTGGAAAATGGTGTTTTAATTGAAGAAGGAACACATACTACATTGTTTAAAGAAGGAACTCGGTATTATGAAATGTGGCAGAAGCAATTACCAAATCTAATTAGTGTTTGAAAGAAAACTTCTAATCATCAATAAGTCAATACGATACTCAAAGATAAATGTTTGAAAGTAAAGATGAATTAACCTTAATTAATTTGGCTGTTAATTATTAATTCGCTAACT
>Ga0247844_1007140_pt1 | contig 12907 bp, 10 predicted proteins | sample LaCtaG_FD_192421 | JGI IMG/M metagenome (GOLD analysis project Ga0247844, IMG submission 192421) | Freshwater microbial communities from meromictic Lake La Cruz, Castile-La Mancha, Spain - LaCruzMarch201714.5m_1 | ecosystem: Environmental > Aquatic > Freshwater > Lake | place: Spain: Castile-La... | reverse complement strand
TCCGCAATATGGCGGAGCGACTCTCCGCACCAGTTAACTTCATGGAGGTCTGTGGCACCCATACAATGTCGATCTACCAGTACGGCATCCGCTCACTGCTCCCCGAGAATGTCCGGCTGGTCTCAGGCCCCGGCTGTCCGGTCTGCGTCACGCCGACAGGCTATGTCGATAAAGCAATTGCGTCTGCTGCCGACCCCGATACTATTGTCGCCACCTTTGGCGACATGCTGCGCGTTCCTGGGAGTCACTCGTCTTTAATGGAGCAGCGTGCCGGTGGTGCCGATATCCGTATAGTCTACTCACCGCTTGACGCCGTTGCTCTGGCAAAAAAAAATCCGGAACGGCGCGTACTGTTTCTTGGGGTCGGCTTTGAAACTACCGCCCCGACGATTGCTGTCACTATTCTCGAAGCCGCCCGTCTTGGCCTGAAAAACTACTGCGTACTGGCATCACACAAAACCATGCCGGTGCCGATGGAGATTCTTAGCGGTGATCCGGAACTGAACCTCAATGGCTACCTTTGCCCGGCTCATGTCAGCACCGTTATCGGCGGCAACGCCTACAAACCGCTGGCTGAAAAGTACCACATCCCCTGCGTTGTTACCGGTTTCGAACCGGCTGACGTGATGCAAGGAATCGAGATGCTGCTTGCCCAGACCCTGCGCGGAGAGAGTAAGGTTGAAATTCAGTACCGCCGCGCCGTTTCGTGGGAAGGCAATCCAAAAGCACAGGCGATCCTCCGGCAGCTTTTTGCACCGTGCGACGCGGTCTGGCGCGGACTGGGCGTACTACCTGGCAGCGGCCTGGCCATAAGGGCCGAGTATGCCGAATTTGATGCGGATCTGGTTCTACAGCTTGACATTCCGGAAGTGCTTGAAAACCAGGCATGCCTCTGCGGAGAGGTTCTTAAAGGGAAGCTGACGCCATTCGGCTGTCCACTCTTTGCCACCGCCTGCACTCCTGAATCACCTGTCGGCGCCTGCATGGTTTCCAGTGAAGGGACTTGCGCCGCTGCCTATAAGTTCGGCAGATAATCTATATGCCCTTTCCCCCCCACATCATTGCCGGATTTTCGCTCGGTTTTCACCACCGCCGTGAACTGCGCAACTTACTTGACTGTACCCCGTTGAACAGAAGCATTTCGGAGCTTGATCCGAAGGAGTTGCAACGATCAGGAATCTCAGCCCTAGTGCTGGATTTTGACGGTGTTCTGGCGCATCATGGCGCTCAGGTGCCAGTACCAGCAGCAGTCGTATGGTTGAAACAGTGTGAAGCTGTTTTTGGCGGTGAACGGATGTTTATCCTTTCAAACAAGCCGACCGACGGACGGAGGGATTGGTTTGCACAAAATTTCCCCGCCATCCGCTTCATTGCCGGAATACGAAAAAAACCGTTTCCCGACGGAGTGCTAAAAGCCGGGGAACTCGCCGGAGTTCCCTTCTCTTCTCTTCTGATGGTCGATGACCGCCTGCTGACCGGCTGTCTTGCTGCACTTGTTGCCGGTGCCCCCCCATGTTACATCCGGCGCCCCTGCGTTTCGTTTACATACCTGCCAGTTTACGAGCTCTTATTCCGCTTACTGCGGGCAACTGAACGGCTCTTTGTGCGGTTGATTTCTCTCTTCTGAGCTTAAGTGCAGATCCTGTTTTTTCGTTAGTAGCTGATATACTGCCTATTTTTTAGCTTTTGATGTATCGGACTCTTTTTGACCTGTTTAAATGTTCGATAAAAATAACTATTGACACGTAAATACAGGTAGTTACGCACGATGTATATTCTCTGTGCAAACCGATTAAGAGCTTGATTTTACGTGACGTTTATGTAACATATCCACAGCATCAACAGGGTTATCCACAAAAAATGTGGATACTTTTCCACGCACGAAATAACAGCAACTTAGCCAGATTTTAGTGGGGTAGCGGTAATGTTCGGCAGATTTCGCAACTTGAGCATCAAGACTAAAATCATGTTAATACTGCTCTTCAGCCTCTGCACATTCGAGCTTGCTGTACAGACCGTTCTGATTCCGCAGTTGCAGAACTATCTGATCAAATCGCGCCAGACCGATATGCAGCATAGGGTTGAGGTCGCCTTCAGCATACTGGTGAGGTACGACCAGAAAATCAGGGATGATAATGAACCGCCGGATATAGCCAAGACCGAGGCGATCAAAATGGTCAGGGCGCTGAACTTCGGCGCACAGGAGTATTTCTGGATCCATGACCTGAGCCGCCCATTCCCGAGGATGGTCATGCATGCGACCATTCCGTCACTGGATGGAAACCCGCTTGATGCTCAGGAATTCAACAGGGCAACCGGCAAACGGAAATCATCCGAAGCGGTTTTTGAGAAGGTAGAAAACGGCAATCTCTTCGTTGCCATGAACGAAGTTGCTGAAGACCCGGTCGGGGGGTTTGTCAGCTATTCATGGCCCAAGCCGGTCGAGGATGGCGGTGTCACCTCACTGCTCTATCCAAAAGTCTCGTTTGTAAAGAAGTACGCCCCCTGGGGATGGGTCATCGGAACCGGTTTCTACGTGGACGATATTTATTCATCCGTAACGCGCATCAGTCGCTGGATCCACATAGCGTCCATTTTTTTCTTACTCGCCACTCTATTCATCAATTACCTGCTGATCCGCTTCGTCTACGATCCGCTCAGCAAACTGGCTTATTTCGCAAACAGAATCGCCGACGGCGATTACAGTTTGCACCCTCCCACCATTCTAACCAATGATGCAGTGGGGATACTCTCCAAATCGCTGGCGCAGATGTCGGAACAGATACGGCAGAAGACTATGGGGCTGGAAAAAGCCAATGTGGAGATGGAAGAAGAGCTTGACGAGCGGAAAAAGATCGAAACGGCTCTTGCATCAAGTGAAGAGCATTTCCGTACACTGCTAAACAGTATTCCGGATCTTATATGGCTGAAAGACGCCGATGGGCTTTATATCTCATGCAACAAGGTGTTTGAACGCTTTTTCGGAGCATCTGAGGCGGATATCATCGGCAAGAGTGATTACGACTTCATTTGCAAGGAGCAGGCTGACCTTTTCCGATTTTACGACCGTCAGGCCATGATAGCCGGGGGGGTGCCAAGCAGCAACGAGGAGTGGGTCACTTTTGCAGACAGCGGAGAGAGATTACTGCTGGAAACGACCAAAACGGCACTGTATGACTCCGACTCAAGGCTTCTCGGCATAATCGGCGTCGGTCACGACATAACCAGGCGGAGAACTGCTGAGGAAGAAAAGCTCAAACTCGAAGGACAGCTCCAGCAGTCGCAGAAAATGGAGGCGGTCGGGCGACTTGCGGGAGGGGTGGCGCACGACTTCAACAATATGCTGACAGTCATCCTCGGTCATGCGGAGCTGGCGATTATTAAAGTGGATTCCGCCAGCCCGGTATTTAATTCGCTTGAGGTAATCCGCAGCACAGCCGGACGCTCCGCCGACCTCACCAGGCAACTGCTTGCCTTTGCCCGCAAACAGACTGTCGCGCCCAAAGTGCTGGATCTTAACGCTTCAGTAAGAGGCATACTCAGCATGCTGCAGCGCCTCATCGGCGAGAACATTACGCTCAAGATGCGCACTGCGGAGAATCTCTGGCCGGTCAAGATCGACCCGTCACAGATAGACCAGATTTTTGCCAACCTTTGCGTAAACGCCCGTGACGCAATTGGCGGCGTCGGAACAATTACCATTGAAACCAGCAACTGTTGCAATCTTACTAACTACTGCGAACAGCACGATCGCTCCGCCTCCGGCAATTACATCACTATCACCGTCAGAGACAGCGGCAGCGGCATGGATAAAGAGACCATATCTCACATTTTTGAACCGTTCTTTACAACCAAGGGGGTCGGCGAAGGAACCGGTCTCGGCCTTGCCACGGTGTACGGCATCGTAAAACAGAACAACGGCTTCATCGGAGTTCAAAGTAAGCCGGGGTTCGGAACGACATTCAGTATCTGCCTCCCACGGTATCTGGGGGATCTGGTGCCATCAGATGGTAAAACCGTTGCGACACCCCATTTGACCGGAGATGACACCATCTTGCTCGTTGAAGATGAAATAGCAATCCTTAAAATGACCACCATGATGCTCGAAAACCTGGGGTACACCGTACTGGCGGCAAACAGTCCGCAGCAGGCTTTAGATCTGGCAACGGAGCATATCGGTCGGATCAATCTGCTGATTACCGACGTAGTTATGCCCGAAATGAACGGCATGGAACTGTCAATAAAGCTGCAGGAAATTTATCAGAACCTCAACTGTCTGTTCATGTCTGGATATACCACTGACGTTATCGCCAACCACGGAGTGCTGGATGAAGGGATGCATTTCATCCAGAAACCGTTCTTGATGGCAGATCTAGCCGCCAAGGTTCGGGAAGTGCTGGATAGTCAGCCTTAAGTTCAGATATCTTGATTTAGCACGAAATAGCAGTGCCAAGAGATAAGCGCTCGGATTCTAACACAGTATGGGCAGCAAATTTTGTCATCCTGAAATACGAAGGATCTGCTTTTGACTGTTGTACGATCAATAAAGAACAGCAGATCCTTCGCTATCGCTTAGGATGACAGCTATGTCAATGAAATGGTGACACCACCATAAATGATATGGGAGGTAAAAAGATGGAACATTTACGTAGAATTGAGGAAAACATCAGTCGCACAATTAATTTATTGCAATCTACGGTAAATGAAGGTAACAGTGCATGGATAAATGGCTGCCTGAGTCGTCTCGGGGATATGTTGCTGTTCTACCGCAAAAACTGGAATCTTTCTGAAGACAAGGTATATGGACAGAGGGTTAATATCCTCAAGGATCCGGCTGACTTAATGATCGCTGCCGCCATGGATTGTGAACAGAGACTATTAAGTGAAGCTGCTCCCCAATTTGCTAATGCAGCAGCCCTTATTAACAATGGATGACAGTATAAAATAATGGAAGCCAGCTATTATAGAAAGAACGAAAATATAATAACCGCTCGCGAGATCTGCCTCGAATTAATTAAGCAACAACCTGAAAATCAGGATGCATTGTGCGAATTATTCGTATGCGATGTCGTCGAACGATTCTGGCCGCTTGGACACTATGATCTGTGGGCAGAAATTCATCATAAATGGCCACCACGAGTCTATATCGAAATCGGTGTTTATACAGGCAAATCGCTGGCGCTGGCGAGATCAAATACTCGTTCGCTCGGTATAGACCCTGATACGGCTGCTCAGGAACATCTCCACTACAATTCTCCTGAAAACAATCCACAGCTCTATAAAATGACCAGCGATGATTTCTTTGCAAACTGCGGTGTTATTAAAGAGATGGGACGGCCACACTTTGATGTTGACTTCATTGATGGACTTCATCACTTTGACCAGGTGTTACGTGACTTCATCAACCTTGAAAAATTTGCAGGGCCAGACTCCATAATATTGATTCATGACGGCCTTCCTATCAATACCAGAGTTGCAACCCGTGAGCCATCCACATGGTTCTGGACTGGAGATGTCTGGAAGGCAATACCTTGTCTGCTGGCCATCAGACCTGACCTGGAGGTTATCACACTTCCAGCTTCCCCTTCAGGAGTTGCCCTGATTCGCCGTTTGGATCCTTCCTCAATTATTCTGGAGCGACAGTACGACAGCCTGGTTCAGCACTTTACTGCTCTTGAACTTCCTGATGACTGGAGTGAGCGCTGCACAATGCTTAACGTTCAGATGGATCAGGCTGCCTTTGATTTGGCTGACTACCTGCCACAGGAAGGATGGTCATGAACGTATCAATGCCTCATGGCACTACCCACGGCTGGGGGATCGCCGGAAACTATCTGACGGCTGAGATAGCAAAACTGCCGCCGATTCCGGACGTGACTCTACACTGCGTGGCCGGGCACCATTTTGCAGCAAGTGATGAGGATCGGTGGAACCGCTACAATATCGGCTACTGTTTTTTCGAGCATGAAATTCTCGCCTATCGCCACATTCCGGAAGCTTCCAAACGTTGGGATCATATTGTTGCAGGCTCCAGTTGGTGCGAGCATCACCTTCGCATTGCTGGGATGGAGAGCACTTCAACCATCCTGCAGGGGGTTGATCCGGCGCTATTTCATCCATTGCCGCCCCGCTTGGATGATGGTCGCTTTATCGTTTTTTCGGGGGGGAAATTCGAGTTCCGCAAAGGACACGATCTGGTCATCGCTGCCATGCAGATCTTTATGGCCAGGCACCATGATGCTTGGCTCGCCTGCGCCTGGCACAACCATTGGCCTGATTCAATCAGAACAATGGCGCAATCCAGTTGTATCAAGTTTCAGTTTCATGATCTTCCGTGCAACCAACTCTACTCCAACCTGCTTTCTGTAAATGGCATCGATCCGGCTCGCGTTATACTCTATCCTGTGATTGAAAACCATTTGATGAAGTCGGTATATGCCAACAGCGATGTCGGACTGTTTCCCAATCGTTGCGAGGGTGGCAACAACATGGTGATGTGTGAGTATATGGCCTGTGGCAGGCCGGTAATCGCTTCTATCATGACCGGACATCGCGATGTTGTCGCATCTGAGCACGCTCTCTGCCTGCAGAGTTACGAGCCGGTTCTGGCACGCACCGGAGATCAAATTACCGGAATCTGGTTTGAGCCGGCTCTTGAGGAGATGATCGCACTCCTGGAACAGGCATATTGTAACAGACAGATGCTTCAGGGTGTCGGCAAAGCGGCAGCTCTGGCAATGACACGGCTATCCTGGTCTGGAGCCGCCCGGAATTTTCATGCTCTGGCCGATCAACTTGCTAAAACACATTGTGCTGCTGCCGTTTCGACTCTACCGGAAGATCCTGAACGGCTGTTCTCTGTCGGGCGTTTCGCCGAGGCTGAAAAAGGGTACCGCACTCTGCTGGAGAAGTCTCCCATAGACCCTGAACTGTACAACAGCCTGGCGACAACTCTTGACCGGCTCGAAAGGTATGGCGAGGCTATCTGGTATTATGAGAAGGCTCTGGCGCTGCGCCCACGTTTTTTTATTGCCCGCTTTAACCTTGCCAATACATTAAAACGGCTTGGGGATTGTGGCGCTGCCATTGAAAATCTTGAGCTGGCAGTCGCCGAAGAGCCGAAATTCGTTGCGGCCTGGCAGAATCTTGCCCTCTGCTTTTTTGACGGGGGCAATCTGCAACGAGCTGTTGAGTGCCAGGAGCGGGCTGTTCTTTTGGAGCCTGACTGCGCGAAAAGTGGAATAGACCTGGGCGATATGCTCATGGAACTTGGTCGTTATCAGGATGCTATAGCTTGTTTTGATGAGGTGCTGGCTTCAACACCTGATAACGCCGGAGTACTCAATTCCAAGGGGATGGCCTTGCAGGATCTTGAAGATCTTGACGGCGCCGAGGCCTGTTACCGGCAGATACTGGGGGACGATCCTGGTAATACGGAGGCGCTCAACAACCTGGGTACCATTCTCCGTTCGCGCGGCCTGCCTCTTCAGGCAATCGACCACTTTAACCGTGCCCTTCAGGAAGTAGCTGGTGATGGACAACTGATATTTAACCGCTCTCTGGCTAGGCTCACGCTGGGAGATTTTCAAGCCGGATGGCCGGATTATGAAAGCAGATTTTCACAGACTGGCCCTGTTAAACTGAACCATCCGGATCTTCCGCGATGGCATGGCGCACCGTTGGGTGGTAAAACCCTGTTGGTACAGGCCGAGCAGGGGTACGGAGACACACTACTGTTTGCACGCTATTTACCGTTGTTGAGCCGGTTCGGAGGTTCTGTGCTGTTTGAGGCACAGGATCATTCCATAAAATTAGCGATTGATCGTATAGACCCGTCAGTTACCGTCATTGCCAGAGGAGAACAACTTCCGGAAGTAGACTATCAGGTACCATTATTAAGTCTGCCATTGATCTTTAATACTGATTTCACCACGATTCCCTTCCCCAACGGCTATCTATTACCGGATTACGATAGAAAAAACGGATGGGATCAGTTTTTGGGATCATCTGACCGACGGATGAGGATCGGCCTTGTGTGGGGTGGCAGAAAGCCTCGCCTGAATGCAAACCGCTCCATGCGCTTGCAGGATATGCTGCCGATTCTGCAGGTCGAAGGGCTTCGCTTTATCAGCCTTCAGACAGGTGATGATGCTGCACAGTCGTCAGAATTCTGTGGGCTTGTTGAGGATGTTATGCACAAGGTTACCAGTTTTGCCGATACCGCAGCACTTGTTGCAACGCTGGATCTGGTCATATCTGTTGACACTGCCGTGGCACATCTGGCTGGCGCACTCGGCGTAAAGACATGGGTCCTGCTGAAATATGCTTCTGACTGGCGCTGGTTTCTGGAACGCGATGACAGCCCGTGGTACTCCTCGATGAGACTCTTCCGTCAAGAGGCGACTGGAGAGTGGCGCGCACCTGTTACTAGGATTTCGGAGGCTTTAAATAAGCGGACATAAAAAAGGCTAAAGTTTACGTGGCGGTCGCCGATAACCTCAAGTACACAAGCGGTTATCAAATCAAATAATGGTCAGAAGACCATAAATAAACCAAGAAAGGGGTAACAACTCATGGCAGACGTAACATTAACATCAGGTATGCGCAACAATCTATTGCAATTGCAGGGAACATCCAAACTTATCGACCGTACACAGGAGCGCCTTTCGACCGGTAAAAAGGTAAACAGCGCACTCGACAATCCGACCAACTATTTTGCGGCACAGGCGGCCGTCAACAGATCAGCCGACTTGGCTATCCGTAAAGATGGTCTGGCTGAAGGAATCCAGACAGTAAAGGCTTCCGATGCCGGTATATCCGCTATTTCAGCATTGATCGAAGCTGCCAAGGGTGTTGCAAGTGCTGCGCTCGGAGCCACCGATGCTGGAAGACTATCATTCATGACACAGTACAATACTCTGATGTCACAAATAGACACTCTTGCCAGCGATTCCAGCTACAGGGGTACTAATCTTCTGACCGGTTCTGATTTGACTGTCTCCTTCAACGAGAATGGCTCTTCAACTCTGAAAGTGGCAGGATTCACATCTACTTCTACGGGATTAAGTATAACAACAGCAACAGACTGGACCGTTGCAGCTGGTGTTGGTACGTCAAATATCACAGCGGATCAGCAGCGTCTGGGCAGTGCTACAGAAAGCTTACGCACCCAGTCCAAAAACCTTGCCGGCAACCTGAACATCATTTCCTCACGTCAAAGCTTCACTGATAGTATGATCACTACTCTGCAGGGCGGTGCCGACAACCTGACTCTGGCTGACATGAATGAAGAGGGTGCCAACATGCTGATGCTGCAGACCCGCCAATCCTTGGGCACTACAGCTTTGAGTCTCTCTTCGCAGGCTTCCCAGGCTGTCCTCAGACTCTTCTAGTCGTAAACGAAGAGGACGCGTCAATTTAAACCTGAGCGGGGAGAGGGCAACCTCTCCCCGTTTGCATATTTCAGAATCGTGAGGTGATTACTATGAGAGTCGAAGGTAATGATCAGAGACTGGCGGCGGTAACAGCCGCCCAGTTGCAGAACACCGGAACCCAACAGATGCTGGCTTCGAAATACGTTCAGGAACAGGATACCCAAAGGGTGAGCAAAGATTATTCGCCACAGCCGATTACGGGTGACAAAGTTTCCATTAGTGTTGAACTTCCTAAAAGCACTGTAGATACGTTGCAAAAAATGGGCAATATCTCGGATTTCCTGAATACGACCGCTGCTAATCTTCGCCAGACAAATGAAGGTCTGCAAGAGGCATCTCATATCATTACTGATATGAAGAGCTCTTTGGATCAGATTATCAAGAACTATCCCCCGTATTCCATTGAAAGCCAGGAGCGTATAGATCGGTTAATGAATTTTTCATCCCTTAAAAAACAGATCCAGAGTCTGGAGTTTCCTGCGCCCCCCCCACCGTTTTATGAAGTCGTCAGGCATATATGGGCGGATCTCTTCAACGAAGCGGACAAGAATCTCCAGACACCTACTCTGCCGAGTGATGCTCCTGATGCCCAGGTTGCTGCTGCCTCTAAACAGTTAGACGAGATTGCAAGTAAAATCAGCAAGGTTCAAGATGCTATGATCAATGCTGTAAAGCGCTGAGTATGCCACTCTCCCTGACTTTAAAGCCGGGAGAACGGGTAATTCTTGCCGGTGCGGTGATAAAAAACGGCTCGTCAGTCGCTCATCTGCAGATAGAAAACCGTGTGACGCTCCTCAGAGAGAAGGATGTTCTAACTGAACAGGATGCGACATCTCCATGTAAGAGAATTTATTTTGTCATCCAATTGATGTACGTTGGCGATGGCTTGACATCAGAGCTTACCCAGGCGTACTGGGATCTGGTACGGGATGTGCTCGCAGCCGCTCCGAGCACAAAAGAGTTGATTTCTCAGATAAGCGCGTATATTGTCAGGTCTGATTTTTATCCGGCCCTTAAGGTGGCCAAAAAACTGATTAACTACGAAGAGGAGCTTATTAGCCATGTCTCAAAACCAGCTTAACGCCTATACAACCTTACAAAAAGAAAATTTGAGCGGAAGAGAGTTAGAGGCCTCCATTCTGTCTCGAGCTGGTCTGATGCTGAAGAGTGTCAAAGATAATTGGGGTGCGCCAGAACGAGATCGCAAGTTGCTGGAAGCGGTCAAGTTTAATCAAAAGGTCTGGAGTTTTTTTCAGGCGGAGCTCTCCGACCCCGAAAATCCGCTCCCCAAAAACCTGCGCGAAGACATTCTGAATCTGAGTATTTTTGTAGACAAGCGTCTGTTTGAAGTTATGGCCTATCCGAGTCCTGAGAAGCTTGCTATTATCATCGATATCGATTTCAATATTGCCGCAGGTTTGAGAGCAGCTCCCGCGCAGTGAACCGTGCAGACGTCATGTTGCGAAAAAAATCCTTTGAGGCGACTCAAAGGATTTTTTTATTGTTGCGCGAAAATGTTTCAAGAGCAGATTTCACTCTGGTTATTACATCACTCCAATTACCAGGCTGTTTCTGTCTAAAGATGTGCGCGCTCGGATACCATACTGAGTCACTGCACTCTAGCAACCAGCGCCAATCAGGAGCAAACGGAATCATAAGATAAAACTGCTTGCCCATTGCACCGACCAGGTGGGCAACTGCCGTATCGATAGTTATCACCAGATCAAGCTGCTGTATCAGCGTAGCGGTGTCTGCAAAGTCATCTATCTGACCGGTAAGATCCACCATATTCATACCAAATGGCAGACCGGCTTCAACGCCCAGTTGCAGTGAAAAAAAGGTGACGTTGTTCAGAGATAGCAGCGGGGCAAGCTCCGCCAAACTACAGGAGCGGAGCGGATCAGGATACTTTTTACCGGACCAGACCAGGCCGACTCGTCTGTTTGCAGGATAAACAGACATTAGTGCAGACCATTTCAGACGCAGTTCCTTACTGGCAGACAGGTATGGATATGCTGACGGAATGGTCTGTAGCGTGGTGCCAAAAATACCTGGTAATGAGAGCAGCGGCGCTTGACAGTTGAATGGTGGAAGAGCTGCTCCGAAAGGGACGACGGAGTGAACGTCAGGCAGGTTCTGAAAGAGTCGCACAAGTTGCGGATGACACTCAATGATAACCGTGCCACCATGCGCCGCTACCAGCGGAGCATAGCGAATAAACTGTATGGCATCGCCGAAACCCTGCTCGGCATGTAGCAGGATAGTTCTTCCCTCCAAAGGAGAACCGTCCCAGAGCGGAATATCAGTATGACGGCATGGAGAAGTGAAATCAGACTTTTGCCAGCGCCATTCGTACTCCCGCCACCCCTCCTCGTACCGTCCCTGAAGCAGCAGGTTCAAGGCAAGATTCCAATGGGCTGCGGCAAAAGCGGGATCAAGCAGGATTGCTCTGCGGCACTCTGCTTCTGCTTCAGAAATTTTCCCCAGCGCCTGCAGTGCTGTGGCTCGTGCAGCCGAAGGAACGGGAGAAGAGGTCAAAATCGCCGCTGCACGTAAAAAAGAGTCGGCTGCTTCGGAAAAAAGACCGAGCGCCAGCAGAGAATTCCCCAGATTGTTATGTATCTCCCCCATACCAGGCGCAAGGTCAAGAGCCATCCGATAGCAGGCAACGGCCTCCTCGTAGCGTCCCAGTTCGTGCAACACCGTGCCGGCATATAGATTGAGAGTTGCATTTGATCGATCCAGAACTAAGGCGCTTCGGAAACACACCAGCGCCTCATTGAAGTTCCCCCGCCGTAATAACTTGGAGCCTTCCCTGAACAGCTGCTCTATCTGATTGCTGCTATCATTCATAGTCCACTACCGCTACAAAACCGTCAGGTTGTAGCCCCTTTTTTCCAGATAGCCGACAATCTCCTTGATATGATCATATCCGCGTGTTTCAAGCTCCAGAGAAACGTCTGTCCTGCCAATCGCCAGCGATTTCGAGCGGCGGTCATGGGTTATATGAAAAATATTGGCACGAGTTGCGGCGATGTCATTGGCAAGTGTCGCCAGAGCCCCTGTATGATCGTCCAGCTCTACTATGAGTTTGAGATAGCGACCGCCGGCGATCAGACCACGCTCCACTACCTGGGCTATCGTCTTGACATCGATGTTTCCTCCGGACAACAGGCAGACAGTTTTGCCCCCAAGCCCCGGTATCCGGTGATTGAGCGCCGCCGCCAATGTCACCCCCCCTGCTCCCTCAACCAGCATTTTGGTTTTCTCCAGCAACGAAACAATCGCCAGAGCGATATCCTCCTCTTCTATCTGGACAATTTCATCGACTAACTGGCAGATGAGCGGTACCGTCCGCGCTCCGGGGAGTTTGACCGCTATGCCGTCAGCCAGAGTCAGATGCACCGGTCGCTCAGTCGGTTTCCCTGCGGCAAATGAGGCAGACATTGAAGGGGCGGCGGTCGATTCAACGC
>Ga0247844_1007139_pt1 | contig 12907 bp, 20 predicted proteins | sample LaCtaG_FD_192421 | JGI IMG/M metagenome (GOLD analysis project Ga0247844, IMG submission 192421) | Freshwater microbial communities from meromictic Lake La Cruz, Castile-La Mancha, Spain - LaCruzMarch201714.5m_1 | ecosystem: Environmental > Aquatic > Freshwater > Lake | place: Spain: Castile-La... | reverse complement strand
GGCGTTCATCTCGGCCCAAACAGCGATACCATTCATGCGCTCTTTGTGGTCTTTTAGCATCAAATCAAATAGACGCTCAGAAATCTCAATTTGTTTTTGGACAAACTCAATCACGGTAGCCTCCACCGGCCTTCTTATACTGCAAAGCCATCATCTGAGCCTTACGGGCACTCCATTGACCCGGAGCACCCCCTTTACCACCAGCCTTGATACGTTCAAATATAGACTTACGCATACCGGGTTTGGTGTAATTACCAGCCTCGTTTACCTTGGACTCACCACCTTTGGCAAACATCTCAACGTCCTGCGGTTTGTCTTTCCGCTTGATCGTCTTAGCGTTTGGCATCTTAGAGGGGTTAATTATCCCCATCCCACGGCTGGGTCTCATTTGGTCATGCCACCCTTAGCAAGCAGTTTGCCCTTAGTTTTGCCTTTCATAGCAACTCCGTCGGCTCGCTTGGAGGCGCTAGAAGCACCGCCGCTAGTTTTCATCTTGGACATCATGCCGCCAGAGGCATAGCCTTTTTTCATCATGCCGCCGCCTGCCATCATCTTGACTTTAGCCATACCACCTTTAGCCATCTTGCCTTCGCCGTCAGCCGCAAATGCGGGAATCTTTTTGCCGTCCTTCATAACCATCGGCATACCGCCAGAGGCCATCTTTTTCATCATCCCGCCACCAGCCATCATCTTGGACTTCATCATTTCTTAGACTCCTTATACAGGTTATTAAAAGTAACCTCTGGATCCATGTACGAATCATCCTGCTCTGCACAATGAATCCATTGGCTGGGTTTAAAATCAGGCGCTCCTTGCCCAGTAACCCAATACGCTGGGCTGGTAACTCGCACTCGATTATTCGGTAATGCCACTATGTTTCCCGTCCATTTTCCTGCATCAGTCAGTATAAGTACATGGCTTTGCTTGTGCTGGGACGGGTCTTCTGAAACCTCGCTCTCAGCATAATCAACCGTGAACAGATACCGCCCGGTGTGAAACTCGTTATTGATCTTACAAAGCCACGGAGAAGGTTGTGCCCTAGCAATATTAATAATCCCGTGGTTATATGAATTACAGTCCCAAGGCTGTGCCAGATGGGTTTGCATACGCTCAGGCCATTGCTCAAGCGGTATGTCCCCAACCAAAGCGGTAATCGGCATCCTTGCCCACATCGCACCGCCATGTACATTTGGTTGACTGCCATCATCTGCTTCACACCCAGTAAATATGACTTGAAAACTAAGGCACCTATCAGGAATGGTCGTTACTGCTACTGCTAATGCGTGTACATATTCCCCGTGATACCCCTGATGCCCATTTGTAAACTCTTTTCTAACCCAACATTTGAAATACGGAATGTTGCTTGTCAAATACATTAAACGATCCGGCCTTTCGTTTTACCCTTCATAGCAATACCGTCGGCCCGTTTGGAAGCAGAGGACATTTTTACCTTGCCGCCCTTTTTCATACCTTGGGCAGCGGCTTGTTCGGCAGCGGCTTGTTCCTGTGCTCGACGCTCTTCTTCCTCATCTTTATACCCACTACGGGCAATCATCATTGGGGCTATTCCACCAAACCCTTGACGCATGGCTTTACCCATACCACCCTTACCGGAAATCATCGCGGCTAAAGGTGAAATATCATGCATTTTTAAACCCATATCAAACCATCCTTCCCTTAGTCTTACCACGCTGGGCACAGCCATCAGCCCGTTTAGAAGCCGAACCAACTACTCCACCAGAGCGTTTCTTTTCTGGCTCAGACTTAGGCTCTTCCTTCTTCTCTTCCTTTTTGTCTTCCTTCTTTTCCTCTTTTGCAAAAGGCGAAGGTTGCTTTACAGGCTTGGGTATCAAAGTAGATAAGATGCTAAGAGCCTTAATAGGATCCACGCTACACCATCCGTCCACGGGTTTTGCCACGAGTAGCAATACCATCAGCACGCTTAGAAGCCGAACCAACTGAACCTCCTTTTTTCATACCCATTGCTTTACGTTTTTCGTCGGCTTGTGTTTCTTTAGTAGCACGTTTATAGGCTTGCCTATCTGAAAACGAACCTTCTGCTTTTGCAACAGAGCGATCACTAGGTTCTGCTTTCTCTGTTTTTTCTGACTTTTTACTTTCACTTTTAGCAACTGAAGGGGCATCACTTCTACGAGTCAACCCTCTTTCAGCATTAAGATAATCTCTAAGATTATCAAAACCGGCCTTTTTCATTTGCTCTTTAGTAACAATTGGGCCTTTAGACGTAAAAGTACGGGACATGGGTGGGTTGGCTTTTGTGCCAGTCCTCTTCATAAACTCAGGCGTTGTTTCTGTACCGGGTTCAGCAGCGTTAGCATCTTCCCTAGCCTGAGCCTTCATCAAATTTTTGTAATCGTCGGTGTCCTCGTAACCACCTTCTTGAAACCGTTTTACCTTTTTCATTTCTTACCCCTTTTGCATAAGGAGATCAATTTTTGCTTCAAGTTTGTTAAAGCGCTGGTCAATGTGCTCCACAAACTTGTCCATTTCTGCTTGAGTGACGTTATCACGGGCCACCTCTTCTCTAGTTTTGTTAATCAAAAGGTTTAAACGCTGTAACTCAGATATCTTCTCATGCCCGATATAGGCCAAAACACCTATCAGCGCCGTTAGCAAAGTATTCCAAAGCATCATTTCCATATCAGCACTTCCACGCCCGTAGGCTCTTGTTGATACGGCTGTTTGGATCGTTAGCGGTTTTGGCGCTAGTTAACTTCTTTTTCATACCTGTCATACGGGCACAGAACGACTTCTTGCGTGCGCCGCCTTCTGGTTGAGGAGCCTTTAGGCCGGGCTTGCCGGGATTGGCAGCGTTGTACGATGCCCGCCCCTTAGCGTTTAGCCCACCTTTTGGGTTCTTTCCTTCTTTGCGCTGCCATGCAGGAGTCTTAGCCATTACAGCATCCGTCCCTTAGTTTTACCACGTTGAGCAATACCGTCGGCCCGTTTAGAGGCGGAAGATACAGACCCACCTTTAGCCATCTTAGGCAATTTTTTAGAAGCCGTAATATCTGTATCTGGCTTCATACCACCACCGCCACCACTTGGCATACGATGGTGCTTAGGCAGGGGTCGCTCTTCCAATTTTTGCCGCTCTTTAGCCTTTTTTTCGGCTTCAGCCCGTTTAAGTTCTTTAAAGTCTTTTTCAAACATATCGGCTTGAACTACGGGCTTTTCGGCTTTTGCAGTTTCTCTTTTGCCAGTTTCGCGTTTAGCCTTTTTAGGTTCTTCTGGTTCTTCACCAAAAAGCCCCATTTGCGGAGACACCTCTGCCCTAACCACTTTTGCTTCTGCTTTAGGGCTAGTGCCTTTTAGGCCGTGCTGTATTAACTCTTGAAGATCAAGATCAGCCATTACATCACCCGTAGATCAATACTACAGAAGCGGTGTTAGTGATGGTTCCGTGCAGGGTTCCGGTTTTAATCAAAATGCCTTCACCCGGCATTGGGATCATTACATATCCGGTATCCGCAAGGGCTGGTGTATTAACGGTAATAACAATATCGCCACCTGAACCGCCCTCACGAACAACTACAGAACCGGCGCTGGCGCCGCAAACAGCATATATCGTCTTAATACGAGAACGATTAATGTCGTTGTTGTTCTGATCTTTAAAATCACCTGTAGACGTTAACGGTTTAGTCGCTAGTACGTCATATTGCATTGATGCCATTTTGGTTCTCCGTATCTGTGGTTTCTAACTTAGCAAGTTTGGCTTTTAATTCCAAAATTTGCTTTGTTTGAGCAGCCACTAGGCCCATAACATGATCTCGTTGGGATTCCAGAAGTTCAAGCATTACCTGAACCTCTGGGTCTTTATGAGTCAGCATTAGGTCTGAGTACCAACAACAACCCAAGTTGGGTTGGAGATAGCACCCGTGTTGATATACAGAACACCAGCCGTTGAATCAACATACAGGGAACCCGTACCAGCAAAGTTGTCACCCGTAGTGCCATTAACCGGAGCACCAGCATCAACCATAACTACAACGTCGTCTTCCATACGGATGTTGGCTTTGGTGTAGGGAATAACGCTAGAAGGGCCACCACCGTCAAGAACCGGATCTTGCATCTTTAGGTCAAGGCCAAATTCAAAGCCTGAACCACCGGTAGTTTGAGCCATTGCAACACCGAAGGCGCAACGAGCGGTAGTTACACCGGAATCACCAGCCATAAACGCCATAACAGCAGCGTCGCCAGACAAGGTGTTGGTATTAATAATACCCATTACACCAGCCATCAGGCCGTTGTTAGAGTAGGTGCCAATAGCAGCAAAATTACCAACGACACCAGCCATGTGATTGAAGTTGGTTGAGGGAAGTGTTGCAAACGGAGCACCAGTTTGAGTGCGTCCGAACATGCCATAAGCCTCACCGGGGGTGAGATAAGTGCTAGAGCCAAACCCAACAGTGGGTTCGACACGAGCATAGAAACCGTAAGCGCCGGTGCCTTGATCAACTTCAATGACCTCACCAGCATTAATAGTAGTGGGGGTTACTGGATTTTGTGGATCCGCATTACCGCCCTGATAACCAGCCCGAACTGGGCCTGAAAAAGTAGTACGTGCCATGATAGACCTTTCGTGTAGTAGCACTTCCTCTTATCGTCTCTACTAAGTCTGCTAGGTCAGTCGATAAGAGTAAAAATCCTAGTTCCCACAGAATACAACAAGAGGGGGATTTTGCAACCCCCCTCCCTCACAACATTACGCTCCGGGCGATCCAAACATTCCTAATGGATCTGAGAAGCCAAACGAATAACGCTCACGGGCCTTGTAACGGACGTTGCCTGTGTCGAAGTCGCCGTCCATCGATGTTGCCATCGGGGTACGAACAAAGTGCTTCAGACCGTTAGGTACGTCAGTGCACAAGAACCAAGCATCGGTATCCGTCAGATAGTGGTTAACAGTGTAACCCTCTGGGATAGAACCGTTGTTCTTCAGAGCGTTGATGTCGTTATCAGCCGTACCAACACGGAGTTCAGTCTCCAAGAGGCGGGTTGCAACGAACATCAGGCTGGGAGGAACAACCAACTTACGGGGCTTTGCAGCAATCAGCAGGCCACGCTCGTCCGTCCAAGCAGCGATCTGAATAACAGCAGCCTCAAGGGAGGTCTCATTCAGGTCAGCAGGGGTGGAAGGCTCGTTGGAGTTGGTTCCACCAGAAACTAGGGGGTGTGCAGTTGAGAACAGTTCGACGCCATCACCACCCGGGAAGGAGGAGTTGAAGCCGTTGTTCAGAATTGCAGCAGCCTTAGTCTGCTTGGTGTAAGCCATAGCACGAGCCAGAGCCTTAGTGTATCGACTAGACAGGGAGTCATAGAGGTTGTCCTCAATTGCCTCTTCTGTTAGGGAAAACCCTAGTGCAATGGTTTCGTGGTTGTATCGAGCAGAAAACGCTTCCTGTGCGTTGTCATAAGCGATGGCAGAACCTTCGTTTTTGACCGGCGCAGCAGAAAAGCCCGACAGTTTTGTTTCTTCTTCAAAAGAACGCTCAGAGGTCTCAGTTTCAAAAATCTCTTTGTGTTCTTCACCGTATTGAGCATACTCCAAGCCAAACAAAGCGTTTAAGCCCGGGAGCAACTCTTTCAGTAGTTGGGCACGAGAAATAGCCATTTAGTCGCTCCTTAAATGCCAGTTGAGTTGGTGTACTGATGCGTCCCGATATTTATCTTAACGATAAACTCGACGAATGCGTCAGCGCCGGTTGCTGTCTCTCTGACCACATCAATAATACGGATGGGTAGAGAACTTGTGGTGGTTTGAGTTCCTTCATTAATCGCCACAGCGGAGTTACCAGTGATGGTAGACCCAGCGTTTTGAATTAATTCAATGTTCGTGCCAATTGCGGCAATGCCCATTGCGGCAACAGTAGTGCCAGAGGAACAGGAAACCACTTGAAACAACGTGTCAGGATCATCAGCAACATAGGCAAAAATCTTAGTGCCTGCCGCTACTGCCTGACTAGCAGGGTAAAACTGTTGAATCTGAACTTGACCGGTAGCAGCATTGGTAAAGGTACATCCCAGAAATACGCCACATGGTGTTGCCGTGGTGGTTCCTGCGTCCTTTTCAATCGTTCCATCAGTCACACGCTTTACTAAATCGCCATAAAAAATGTTCGTTGCATAGCCGACATTATTCGACGTTGCAATTTGCATTAGGCGAGTTGACCCCGCAAAAACCTGACCGCCAATTAAATTAACGGGCTTCAGGCCATACGGAGCAGATACGGTTGGATAAGCCATATTAAACTCCTAAAAGGTTATTTACCATTTCCAAACGACGTTGTGGATTTTCTCTCCCTAAAGAGCGGCATCCTTGGGTCGTTCTCTCTCATAAAGTTATTGTCTACAGACTCCATCTGATCTCTATTTTTCTTCGAAAAGTGCTCTTTCCGTTGATCCATAAATTCTTCAGGGGCCTTGCAAAGCAACAATCCTGCGACCTCAATGTTGTCCTTAAAACGACTGTTGGGGTCTATTAACATCTGGAACTTGGGCTGTTCTTCAATCCTTACCGGCTCCCAGCCTTCCCGCAGTTTTGCGGAAATATTGCGTGGGTCTGCCTGACTTAAGGTTGAAACACGTACCCACCTATACGCATAACCGGGTTCCTTATCTGGCTCAGGCAGCGTTGATGCTGGTTGCCATGCCTTTGGGCGCTCGGTCTGTGTACGGTTTTGAAGTTCGCGTGCAAGTCTGTTTTCTGCCATGTTAGTTCTCCATAGTTTTTGCGTATTCCCGAGCATATTGCTCAGGGGTTAAACCTAATCGTTTCGCAATATTTAGTTGCGACTGTTTCAGCACTATCTTTTTGGAGGATGTGCTACGCGATGCCGGAGCAACCACTGTGGCAGGTCGATCAGTGCGCGTAACGGGCTTGCCGCCCCCGTTAGTCGTTTTAACTTCTTCTTCCTCGAATTGTTCGGGGAAGCGTTTTCGTATGGTTGTGTCCACACGATCCCAATATTCGTCAGTACCTACAAAGCCTTTGCCGTACTGTTTCTCTAATTTCTGGTGCAAGCCAAGTGCTAGGCTTGTCATTTCCTCGTCTACACCAAACCACGTATTGCGCTCTTGCCACGCAAGCGTCTTTTGGTCGGGACGAGGCACTTGTACCTGTTGTTGCTGGTTACTATTTACTTCAATTTCCGGCGTTTGTAAAGAGGGTCTGTAGTCTTTTATACGCTGAAGTTTAAAGTTTACCTCTGATAGTTTGGCTTGCGCCTCTACCACCTTGTCGGAATCCCCGGCCTCATATGCCTCTTTGTAGGCACGTTTAGCCATCTCCATCTCAAGTTCTGCTGCCCCTCTGGCTGTATCAAGGAAGGATTTCTCCCCCTCAGACAACCTCGATTTCAGGCGTTTGTTCTCTTCAATTGTTTGCTGTGCAAGAGTAAGAGCCTCTTGCTGCTCACGGAAAGCGGCTTCTTTGGCTCGGCGCTCATCGTGCCAAACCTTTTTCATCTGCTTTAGGCGAGTTTTTACCTTGTCGGAATACTCTTCTAACTCGTCTGCCTCTAATTCTTCGACAATTTCCTTGGGAAGTGGCGTCCTGCCTCGGTCTTCCTCCGGCGTGTCATCCTGAACTTCGATGTCAACCTCGGGTTTTCCCTTAGCCTCCTTAGTTTCTTGTTGCGGTGCAGCAACTTCTTTTTCTTCGCCCTCTATTTCAAACTCAAATTCAGGCTTTCCTTCTGCTTCTTTTGGTAGCGGCATGTCTTACTCCTATTTGCGGCTGATTCCACGGGGGTCTTCAACTACTCCCTCGACAGAATCATCGTTGATGATGCGGAACTCACGACCATGAATCTTCAGTCGCGTACCTGCGTGGGGGCGCACGAGAATAAAGTCCCCTTCCTTACACCAAGGCCCACTTGGGAACCTTGCGGCGTCCTTATAGCAATCTGGCCCCATTTTGACTACAAAAAGAACCGTTGTGAGTAGTTCTTCGTGCTGGAGAGTCAGGTCAGATTTAAGAATCCCGCTTTCATACTGCTCTTCGATATTAGGAATTCCACACAAAATGCGGTATCCCGAAGGATCCGGTAACTGCTTGGCTTTGCGTTCGTCTGTGTCTGGCAGAGTACTTACTTCACCTTCTTTTGTAGCGATGGCAAGTTCAGTCATCGTCTTTTTCCATCCTTTCTGCGGTTTCAATAATTAAGTTGTTGGCTATAAGAAGACCACGATAGACCCCAGCAGAGTGTCTGTACTCGCTAAAGTCTTTAGCCGCGCCTCTTGCCATATCTTGCTCGATTACCTTCATTTCCTCTTGTATCTTGTCTGAAAGATACTTGAGTATGTCGTTACTCATTCACTGCCTTTCTTTGGAGGTTTAGAACCTTGCGCCCTTTGTTGAGCGATTTGTGAGCCAAGCCTTATACCCTCTAACTCCATCTTAGATTCAAGGTCGGCTTTGTCTTTTGCGGCTTTGGCACCAACTTGCATACCTGCAATTTCTTTTTGTGCCTCAATCCGTTGCTTCTCAATCTCAAGTTGATCTGCCTTTGCGGCGGCATCCAACTGATCTTTAGTAGTCTTGCGTTGCAGTTCGGCTTGTTTGATAGCCAACTCTGCTTGTTGCATCTGGACAATAGGATCTTGTGCGACCTGTTGTGCCTGCTGCTGTGCTGCCTCGGCTTGGTTTTTGGCAAGAAGTTTTTGTGCTCCTGCTGCTGCCAAACGAGAAATCTGTACTTCCAAATCTTCCGGCATATCTTGGTCTGGCGCCGGATAGGGTACGCCAAGTTGCTCTTCCAACTGACGACGGTACTCAAAGGCTACGTGTTCTTGAATGTGCGCAGCCATTGCACCCATCATCTGATTAGCCATTGGTGACTGACCAACCATACGTGCAATCTTCGGATCTTGGATAGCAGACATATGAACAACGATATGTGCTTCGTGATCTTGGTAAATAAATGCCTTGACCGGTTTGCCAGTAAGGATGTCCATGTTCTCGGATACAGGATCGCGTGGCTTCTCGTCGTCCTCTGTAGGTACTAACTTAGAAGCGTTCTTGATACCCAACACTTCAAGCATCTGGCGATGTAGGAAGGGGAGATCGTAGAGTTGTGGCGCCTGCTGGGCTAACTGCATAACCGCCTGATACTGAACAACCTTTTGCGACATGGTTGCCGCGTTGGGGTCACTTACAGGAATTACGTCTACATTATCGTAGTCTGACTGTTTAGCCCGTGGTGGCCCTTCTACCGGCTCATATGTGTACTCTTCTGGGGTGTAGTCACGGATGATAGTCTTAAGGAGTTTGAACTCCTGCTTCATGCTGTAGTGAATACGTGCCTGAACAGCAGACATCACTTTTAACGTCCGCTCTAATATAGCCAGCGTAGTCCCTACGGGGGACTGGGCACTCATGTCGGATACCTTCAGATCCGCTGCACTAGCGAATCTACGACCTTCTTCAACTATGGTGCCCAGTAGGGAATATAATACTTGAGACGGCTCCTTGTATGGAAGCGTCATGATGTTATCTTTGATCGTGCCAGAGGCTACGTCTACATCTCGGAATTCCGCCGGAGCGATTGGCGTGTCATCCCCCTTAACCCGAAGACCTTTAGTTTTGAATCCTCCGGGGAGATTCGAGAGAGTACCAGCGTCAACAAGTTGGCGAATAATAGAAGTGCCAGACTTAGCAAAAGCGCCAATGAGATGAATGAGACCAAAAGCGTAGAAGCCAAATCCCGGGATGTATGAATAATGGACAAAATGATTGCGTTTTTGCTTAGTATCATCATCTGGGTTCCAATTCCGGCGAATGGCTAGGACGTTCTGGGTGCCTTTTTCGATAGTAACAACGTAAGGTAAAGCAATCCCCGTCGGCTCTCCGTCTTCATCTTTGTCCTCGTATCCCGGGAGGTCGATGTCAACGTGCATCTCAAGGATCTTGTACCGGTCATCAGATGAGGCACGAAAGCCCATCTTCTCAGCAATCTTCTTTTCCACCTCGTCGAATGAATCAACTGGATCACCAAGTTCTACATCCCTATAAAATCCTGCTACTTGTAATTTGCGTAACTCATTCTCCGTCTTACGCATTACGTGAGTTACACGCTCAGAAGTTTGAATGTTTGAAGCACCATACGGAACCACGACATCTTCAGATGGGACAAACAGAGATACCTGCCGCTCTAGAGATGGGTCGTAATAGACTTTCTTAAACGCATTACCCGAAAGACCTAAGCCCCACAACATCCGCTCGTGCTCAGGCCGGTATTCGACCATCACTTCGGTTAACTGATAGTTCATGTCGTCCTTGACACGCACTGCGGCTTCTTTTTTCTCTAGTGTCTCTTTGCCAATAATCTGAGTCTTAACTGGGCCTCCCGATGGGAAGGTCTCCATGATTGTCTCGGCTTGGAACTTAACCAGCGCTTCACTTAATAGTGGGTGGTAGACACCACAAGATCCGGGCCAAGGCTCTGTCCGCTCTTCAATCTTCATACCCAGCAACTCTAAGCCATCTACGTATGTCTGCATCCAGTCTTTGCGGCTGGATAAATCTTCTTCAAACTCGCCAATCAAATCACCACATAACTCTGTTAACTCACCCTCGTCCATCTCTTCAGCGAGGTTGGCGTTGAAGTCATCTTCAACTTCTACTTCCTCAATCTCTAATATAGTCTTCCCATCAATCCCAATGCGCACAGCCTCGGGATCCTCAATCTCTATCTCAAGAGCAGGCTCATCCATCATTTTTTCGAGATCTAGTCCCATCGGGGCTTGCCCTAGTGCTTTAGCAATTGCCATATTTTGTCCTTAGTAATAGCCCTCAAACTTGCGTTTAAAGTATTTTGTTTCATCAGGCTCATCTAAATTAGTGCGTAAATAACCGCCCTTGCGGAATCTCATCAACGCGAGGGACACGCTGTCAACATAGTCATCATGCTCGCCAGACGGAAAAGATGCAACCTCATCTATGACTTCTTCAGCCCACTGGGTGTTCGGTGCCCACACTCTACCAGAGGCAAACAGGTCTGACACGGCGTTAAGTCTTGAAATTTTATCGTTACCTTTGCTCGGCGTGAACTCCTGAACAGGTATACCCATCGCCCGCATCTCGTATATGAGGGGCGCCCCAGAGGCTTTCTTCTCAATAATTACGCTATCCGGCTCCCACTCTTTATATTGGTCAATGGCCTCTTGTTTAAGCCGTGGGAACTCCATGCGCTCCCGAAAAGCGTTCAAAAGTATGATGTTTGCCTGTGAAATCCCAGTATCGTCTGGGTGGTAGAACACCCCCCAAGTAGTCAGAGCACTGTAGTCGGCGCGTTGGCTCTTCTCAAATGCCGTATCCCACGCCATCAGAGTAAATTCACAGGATGGTGGGTCTTCTTTCTCCCAAACCTGCCACCATTCCCGCTTCACAATGGCTGAAACCTCAGAAGTTGGGTTCTGCTGGTACTGCGCCTGCCACTTGCTGTTGGGAAGTTCTTCTTTTAGGGCGGAAAGTTCTTTTAGAGACCAAAATTCAGGCCAAAGTGGGTTCCCAGACGGTAAAAGAGCCGGAAATTCGATGACTTCCCACTCATCCCCGCCCCTTTGAGCCGCACTTTTGAGCACTTGCCCCGTCAAATCACGCTTTGACCACCGTGTCATAACAACTACGATGGCGCCACCCGGTTGTAGACGCTGCCGTGGCCCAGATGTGTACCATTCATATGTCTTGTCGTATATATCGGGGTTTATTTCCGCCAAGGCGGCTTCTTGTTCCGAGTGCGGGTCGTCAATAATGAGCAAGTCCGCGCCTTTACCCGTGACAGCACCCCCCACACCGATAGCAAAATAGTCTCCACCAGCGTTAGTCGCCCACCTGCCAGCAGCCTTAGAGTCCGCTTGTAACTCAACCCCAGAAAATACTGCCTTATAAGATTCTTGATCGACAAGATTTCGCACCTTTCTACCGAACCCAACGGCTAGTTCGGCTGTGTGGCTGGTCTGAATGACTTTTTTACCCGGGTAGTTGCCCAAAAACCACGCTGGTAGGAGGTAGGAAGCGAATTCAGACTTAGTGTGTCGGGGTGGCATATTAATAATGAGGCGCTTTAGTTCTCCCCTCGCCACCCGTTCAAAGGCACGAGCCATCTTGGCGTGATGTCTGCCGGAGATAAAGGAAGGCCATACCTTATGGACAAACTCCATAAAGTTCGTTTTGGCTTTTTCCTGCTCCGCTATCCTCTCGTACTGCTCTAACTGAGAGAAAACCTTACGCTTTTCGGCGTCAGGCAGGCTCGGAAGGATCGCCAATAGACTCTGTAACTCCTGTAGCGTCGGGGCTTGCATCAATTTCCTCGGGCTTAACGCCCAGTTCTGCTTCTAAGTCATCAACAATTGGCTCTACGTCTATCGTATTTGAGTGAATCAGGCGGCGTACTTTATCGCGGATAGCCTTTTCCAAGTCTTCGCTGGTCTTGTGAATAATTGTGACCTCGGACTTCTCTGAAAACAGGCCCACATCTTGGATCTTGCCAAGCAGTTCTAAAGCCTTGAGTTCGTACTTGGTATCCCCGCAGTCCGCCAAAAGAATAAGTTTGTTAGTAATCACTGTCCGTAACTGGACTGCATCGGCAACCACTTGGTGGTCATAGGCTTTTAGCATGCCGCCGACCCTAGCCGCGATCTCGGGAGTATTTAAATCTACCGGGAGGTTTTTGTTTTTCCCGTTATGGGCTAACTGAGCAAAGAGGGCATTGGCCTTTTCTTCGTCCTCGGGGGTCATGTCAAACCCCATACCTAGTTCTTGCAAAACCATCGCCGTCGTCGAAGACACCTCGACTGCTTCGCGTGCCGAGTCTGGCACGTCGTCGGTCTGTTTATCTGGCAACGCTACAGCGTTATCCGGTGTTATCTGTATCGACATGTA
>Ga0247844_1007131_pt1 | contig 12917 bp, 7 predicted proteins | sample LaCtaG_FD_192421 | JGI IMG/M metagenome (GOLD analysis project Ga0247844, IMG submission 192421) | Freshwater microbial communities from meromictic Lake La Cruz, Castile-La Mancha, Spain - LaCruzMarch201714.5m_1 | ecosystem: Environmental > Aquatic > Freshwater > Lake | place: Spain: Castile-La... | reverse complement strand
CACTCGGGGACGACCACACCTCCCCCGATCTCAAACGCCAAAAACTCGCCCTCGCCGACGAAAGCCTCAACACCGTGCGCTTTATCGGCGACGCCGCCATCGCCGCCTTCTTCTCCACCGACAAGGACAAAGCCCGCGAAGCCAAACGCCAGGAACTCGCCGAGCGCATCGCCGATTACTTGATCAAAGGCGACCAAAAACAACGCCCCACCGAGGAAGTCAAAGCCCTCCGTAGCGGCCCATTCCCCGTCAACCCCTTCCATTGGGAAATCGAATTTCCAGAAGTCTTCGATCGGGAAAATCCGGGCTTCGATGTGATTGTGGGAAATCCGCCGTTTTTGGGTGGGCGAAGAACTAGTTCTGCGTTAGGCGACGCGTTCAGTGAGTGGATATTCATCACAACTAAAAACAGTAGCAATAATGCTGATCTCTCGGCTTTTTTCTTTCGACGAGCATTTTCTTACCTTCGACAAAATGGCACTCTGGGTCTGATAGCTACCAATACGATTGGACAAGGTGATACACGGCAGACCGGCCTCGCAGAGTTGAGGCGACAAGGAGCAACTCTTTATAATGTTGTAAAAAGATTAAAATGGCCTGGAGAAGCTGCTGTAATTGTTAGTTTTGTGAATGCTTTCAAGGGAGAAGCGGTTGGAATTTCTTGTATTTTAGATGGCGCCATTGTTTCTAAAATTACATCTTATTTATCTGCATCAGGAAACGATGAATCTCCGGTTCAACTTAAATCGAACGCAGAGCTAAGTTTTCAAGGTGTAATACCACTTGGGATCGGATTCACATTTGATGACGCAGATGGTTCGGGAAAGGCAACCAAGCTTTCAGAAATGGAACGGCTTGTTTCAGAAGAACCTAACTTATCTGAAAGAATTGTTCCTCTTATAGGTGGTGAGGAGGTGTTAGGCAGTCCAACGCATGCAGTATCAAGATTTGTAATTGATTTTGGCGAAATGTCTCTCGATGAGGCGATGAACTGGCCGACCCTGGTTCAAATTCTTCGAGATCGAGCATTGCCTGACCGAATCAATCAGAAGAGAGCTAATTTGCGGGATCGTTGGTGGGTATTCGCAGAGACTAGACCAGCGATGCGCAAAGCAACTAAAGGGCTTCCAAGAATTTTAGTTCATCCTTTTACCTCAAGCCACTTAGCATTCACATTTTTAGCCCCTGGAATCTTGGTTGCCGGACCACACCAAGTGTTCGCCTTGCCTCGCGATTCAAGTTTTACCGTTCTTCAGTGCCGCCTTCATGATGTATGGGCACGCTTTTTAGCGAGTTCTTTGAAAGACGATTTACGGTATTCGGCTGGCGACTGCTTCGAAACCTTCCCCTTCCCGCCGGATTGGGAAACGAACGCCGCGTTGGAGGAAGCGGGGAAAGCCTACTACGAATTTCGGGCGGACCTGATGATCCGGAACGACGAGGGGTTGACGAAGACCTACAACCGGTTCCACGACCCCGAGGAACGCTCGGCGGAGATCGAGCGGTTGCGGGCGTTGCACGCCGCGATGGACCGCGCGGTGCTCGACGCCTACGGCTGGACCGACATCCCGACCGCCTGCGAGTTTCTGCTCGACTACGAGGAAGACGAGGAAGAGCCCGAACCCACCGGCCGCAAGCGGCAGAAGAAAAAGCCCTGGCGCTACCGCTGGCCCGACGAAGTGCGCGACGAAGTCCTCGCCCGCCTCCTCGCCCTCAACGCCACCCGCCACGCCGAAGAAGTAGCCGCCGGCACCGCCCCCGGCATGAAAGCAGCGAAGAAAACGAAGCCCAAGAAAACGGAGGAAAATTTCCAACTGGAGTAAAAATATGGATGAGTTCATTGAATTTGCGGAAACCCTGGCTTTCATAAATGATTTGTCTGAAACAGAATTGCTCAACGAGGAAAACCTCGAAGCCCTTGTGGGGATTTTGCATGGTGTGGATTACTTCCCCTCATCCACCGAACTCATAGAGGCTTTCGGTGATTTGAATCTTGAGGACATGGATTCATGGAGCGCGATGGATTCGGATTTCTTTGAAGGCCTATCCGTTGCCGACGAGGCCCAATTTTTGGAAGGTCTTGATGCCGAGCCATTGGAAGTGAAAGCCAGTTTCAACCTTGAGCAACTTGCTCCTATTGAACTGGCAAATTTTGATTTCGCGTCAACCTACACCGAGGCCGAGGCTGTGACGGGGCGCTTGAGTGAAGCGCTTTCATCAATACCTGAACCTTTTCAGCAAGATCTGGGAAGCGTTGATTGGAAGCCTATTCTCCATACTGAAAACGGAATGACTTATTCAGGATTGTGGAGTGAAAATAGTGAAAATGGCTTGCCGGGCATCAAACTATTCGACAGTGCAGCGGAAGCGGAAAGCATTCTCTACCATGAAGCAGGACATCATATAGCTTATTTATATCCAGACTTTTTACAGGAATTTACGGAAACAAGCCTGTCCGAGCCTAATTTATGGAACTTTGAAAGAGAGCATCTATCCAACTATAGTGAAATTAAGGTTTGGGATGATGAACTTTTTGCTCAGTCAATCATGCACTATCAAACGCAGCCAGAGATTTTGCAAAATTTGGCTCCGCGCACTTTTGAAGTAATTGATCGTCGCTGGCAAGACGCATTGGCTGCGCAGATGGCATGAATGTAATAGGTTACAACAAACTTGCAACTCCAGCCGAACTGTCCGGTGCCATTTTGCCGAGAGAGAACGGGGTGTTTTTCAAATCTTTCGATCCCAGCCTCAAAGATTCTGTCACATCGTATCTCTTGCTTTTGGGAAACGGATATCTTTCATCCGCACCGGTGGCCATAACGCGAAACAATGGGTCTCGGGCTATTCGGATGGAACCGATTGATTGGAAACATCCACAGGCACTTTCCCGTGTAGCTGCCCGGCTCACATTTCATCCAGAGAATCGCGAAAAGTTGGTTTTTTGCCAAATGGAACTGGCAGATAAACGCATGGAAGGTGCTCAACTTTTGGGAAGCCGGGAAATCCGTTGTGACTTATTGAATGTCGCAAGAATCCGTTCGCCGATATGTTCCTGCTACTGCGGTGGAAAGTATCGTGTTGATAAAAAAATCTGCCCATCTTGCCTCGGGGATAATCCACTCGGGATTGCACTTGGGAACCACGGGCGGAAGGTTTCTTCGGAGATTCGCAAAAGACTGCAAAAGGAGCTATTTAATAAAACGGATTTGACTTTGGAGGAATTGAATGCGGCCGTTTCCCGGTTGGAGGCATTCTCAAATAAAACGCAAAAAGACCCACATCTTCCCAGCGATGGCGATGAGAAAGAGACGGCGAAGGCATTGCTCCGGTATTGGGAGAATATTTTCAACTTCCAAGACATCAAAAAAGATCAGATCAAAGCGCTTTCCCGTTTGAGGGAAAAGAAATATGCAGCCTTGGTGCTCACCACCTCGCGGGTTGCCGGGGGACTGCGCGCGGCATGGTCGCCTTCCTCGCTGGGCGGTTGGATGCCGGATGAAGACTTCCAGAAGAACGCGATGGAGCAACTGGGTGCCATCTGGAAGCAGCCGATCAGTGATGTGCGGGATGCCTACTTCAAAGTATTCAAAGCGGCTGCTTTTTATCGAAATATTGAAAAGTCCTACAGGAGAGTCGCCGATAGATCATTCTTGGGCGACTTGTGGCACTCGGTAGGCAAGCCGCTTCTAACGGTGGCCACGGCCATTAAAACCTTTGGAATATCCTTGGTTCTCAAAGCAGGGATGATGCTGATGAAGAGCGAGAAGGAGAGGCAACTCTACGAAGCATTTGCCGCAGTAATCACCGAAGCCACACTCTCCGCTCAAAAAGCTGTCCATTCGCTGGCGCGAGCCCGAAGAGCGGAGGCGGCATTCTACGAAAAAATCTCCAAGGGATTCGAAATCCACACGCAAAACCTGATTTTCGAGGACTACGCCAAAGCTTCTCCGAACCAGCAGAAAAATCTTGTGCTGGGACTATTTGCCAAGTTGGCCCTACCCGCCTCATGGCTTTCAAGTCTTCAAGAGCGCAAAACTATCCCTGCCTCGCCTGGGGCCAAACTCAAGCATCTTCTCAATCCAAACTCGCTTTCAGGTGTGGCGATTATTATATTGCTAACATCTTTCCTAATTGGATTTGCAATTATGTTAGTAGTAATTTTTTTAAAGCACTAAGGCGGAAGTTTCTCCGATCAATAAAAAAAACGCAATGCCGCTTGAAACAATACACAAATTTCGAACTCTACACTCAGTAAGTGTAGGATTCCGGACTCCCGCATTTTTTTAAACCCAATGCCTGCACGCCCCAATTCGATTTCCGCCAAAGCCACGCTTTCCCGAATCCTCGGGAAAGCGGCGGTCGAGCATCGATATGTCTCGCTGGCATGGGTGCGCGCGCGTATGCCGGAAGTCTCGCCGAACACTCTGCGCGGCTACCTCTCCGAAGCAATGGCGAATGGCGAAATCCATTCGGCTGGCCGAGGGTGGTATTCGCCCCTCGCAGTGCGGGCCGTGCTCGACCAGAAGCCAACCGAGGGCCTGCGCGAACTTTTGGCGAAGCGTTTCCCGCTCCTGCCTCACGCCGTGTGGTCCACGGCACAGATCAATCCTTGGCTGGAACACACTCTGGGCAAGGAAACGCTCTTCGTGAATACGCCGAGCGATTCTGTGGCGGATGTAGCGGCGTTTCTTCGGCAGAGCGGATGGACGGTCGTTGTGAATCCCACCAAGAAAACCGGAGCGGATTTCGTTCCCAGCGAGAAGCAGGTCGTGCTGCGAGGGGTGCGGCGCGAGTTGGACGAGATGACGCCTGAGCGGTTTCTTATCGAATTGCTTTTGGAAAACCGAAGATTGGGTATTCTCGACGAAGCCGAGCGGCAGGCGGCCAGCCGGAGGTGGATTGAATCCCGGCGGTTTGATCTGACATTTTTGGCTGATCAACTTCGCAAAAGCGGGCTTCGCTTATCGGCACTCATTGGCGGGAGGCTTCAACCTACTATCTCGGAAAAATGAAGAAATTCCGAGATAGCAGATTTCTGATCGCGCAATATTCTGTAAAGAATGGATTAACATTTTCTATGACCTATTATCAGAGAAAAATTCAAAAATTCTCTGTTAGTAGGTTTATTCAGGGGGAAAGGGCATGATTTTACCAGTCTGCTTTTCCAGGGAATGGATTCGCGAGCAAGCGAATGCACTCAAATCGAGGGATGTCCGCAATCTTGAAAAATGCGTGCTGGCATTGGAATTAGTCGGGCGTTTGAAAAAAGCGGGGTTGGAGTTCATTTTCAAGGGCGGCACTTCACTTCTGCTGCTCACCGATCAACCACGGCGTTTGTCGATCGATGTGGACATCCTGTGTCTGGAATCGCAGGAGAAGTTGGAGGAGGTGCTGGACAAAGTAGTGGGGGAGCCGTTCTTGGGTTGGGAACATCAGGAACATCGCGACCGTGAAGCCCCGCCAACCCGGCATTTCCGGGTGGTCTATGAATCGGCCTTCGACGGGGCGACCGGCCAGGCGATCCAACTGGATGTGATCGTCGCGGAGAGTCCATATGCCGCTCTGGAGTCTCGCGCCATCCAGCCAGGCTTTATTGAAGTGGATGAGGAGGTTTCCGTTTTGCTTCCCAGTCCGTCGAGCCTCCTCGGCGACAAGATCGCCGCCTTCGCTCCATCGACTATTGGTTTTCCTTACCAGCCCTTGGTGGCCTCCACTGGCGAACCTTCCGAACAACGCCCGATCAAAGTGGTGAAGCACCTCTTCGACATCTCCGTGCTGGCTGGAATGGCGGGGAACATTGCGGAAACCGAGGGGACCTACAGGGCCGTGCATGCCGAGCAAGTGAAATACCGCGCATTGGATTGCGGGTTGGCCGAGGCGTTGGAGGATACGCAGGATGCGGCCTTCTGGGTGAGCCGGGTGGATGGACGCCCGCCGGAGGAAAACGAAAAGACCGTTTTCTTCCGCAAGGGCATTCGCTCCCTCGACAGCCACCTTTTCAGCGAGCCATTCCAAATCGCCCAGGCCCGGAATGCGGCAGGCATCGCCGCACTGGTGGCATCCGCACTGAAGCGCGGTGAAACAACCCTCGATCTGCCCGCATTTGTTGCCAGCGAACCCAATCCCGAAGACCTGCGCTGGGCCAAGCTGGACGCGCCTTGGGAAAATCTCAACCGACTCAAACAAACCGATCCGGTGGCTTTCGCCTGCTGGATCAAAGCCCAAGATTTGGAGTCGCCACCCGCTTCATAATTCCTCCTTCATAATTCACCATTCGTTTGTCCCATGCCGAAACCTACCCAATACAAAACCAAGGCGACCGTTCCAACCCCTCTGGTCGGAGCCACCTCGGCAGAAATCCGCTCAAAGCTTGTGGAGGCGCTCAAACTCGATCTGGTGGGGCCTGACAACGCCCACCCATTTGCTCATGAGATTCTACCGCAGTCGCCGCGCCGGTGGTATCTTGCAGGATTCCTTGTTCCCAAGGCCGCGCCCAAGGAAGCGAAGCGCAGCAAGGACGACGAGGATGAGGGCGAGCAAGGTTTCGAGAAAGATGGCGACGACCAGGGCGATGCCCAGGACAAGGTGAACGAGGTGAGCCTGCTGCCAGCCTCTATCGGCCTGAGCGTGATGGTGCCGGCGGGTTTCACTGAAGTGCGGGCTGTTGTGCGCTGGGGAGATTACGATTGGGAAACACGCGATACGGGCTATGCGCTGCAGGAACTCGATGAGGAAGTGGTGGACAAGGCATTCGACCAAGAATGGTCAAAGGACGAAGCCGAGGCGGCGGCAGCCTTGGATGCCAAGGAGGAACCCAAAACTGCCTTCCGTGGATACCAACGGGAGCCTCGCGAAGAGGGGGTGGAGATCACGCTCGAAGGGGAAACTGGGCGCGCTGAAATCGGGATTCCAAACAGCCGAGGGCTGCAAGTCGTGGCATCTTGGAAAGCCCTGCACGGTCTGGCCGACAAGGGAATCGCCGAGGGCACGCGCACGCTTTCGGTTTTCCTCGTCAATGATCGCCAATGTTCGGGGCGAGTGACATTTCGCGACATCATCTACCAAGCCGAGTTGGAACTCGGTCTGGAGAGTGGTTTCTTCGGGCGTCCAGACCTTCGTGGTGCGGTGTTCACCATCGATGCGGATGCAGACGACCGCATCGCGGATCTGCACTATCGCGATGAACTCGAGTTTGCCGTTGGACATGGCGTGTCGGCAGTAGCTGAAGCGGATTCTGCGGGAATTTGCCGCAAGGCGAGGACGACCTGCCTGCCTATGGAGGAGGTGCCGCGCATGGACCATGCGGGCGCGGAGTCCATCGGCGGAACCGAATTACGGATGGAGGAACTGGCGACTTTGGATTCTGCGGAATCGGCGAGTCGAAAACTCATGCCACTGGTGGAATCCTACCGCGCCTGGATCGCGGTGCAGCAGGCGAAGGTCGATGGTTCCTCGCTCGGCGGGGTGCAGCGCGAAACAGCCAACGACCTACTGGCTCTCGCCTCGAATGCCGCCGACCGTATTGAGGCGGGAATCCATGCGCTGGAAACGCCCATTTGCCTCGAAGCATTCCGCATTGCCAACCGCGCCATGGCCCGCGCGGCGCGCCAGCGTTTCGCCGTCCAGCAGGGCAAGAAACCTGAGGAAGTTCAATCTCCGGGTTGGAGGGTGTTCCAGTTGGCGTTTCTCCTGATGAATCTTCGCGGGATGCACGACCCTTCGCACTACGACCGGCAGGTTGTGGATTTGCTGTTCTTTCCAACGGGCGGCGGAAAGACGGAGGCCTACCTCGGCTTGGCGGCGTTCACTTTGGTTTTGCGCCGTCTCATCAATCCCGGCATCTCTTCGGCAGGTGTGTCGATCATCATGCGCTACACGTTACGTTTGCTCACGCTGGACCAGCTTGGGCGTGCCGCCGCGCTGATGTGCGCGCTCGAAAAAGAGCGCGAGACCAACAAGGCCCTCGGCGATTGGCCATTTGAAATCGGTCTGTGGGTCGGGTCTGCCGCCACGCCCAACCGCATGGGAAAGGCCGGAGACACCTCACCGGGCAAGGACAACACCGCCTACTCGAAGCTGACGAAGTATCTGCGCAATCCTGAGAAGCACCCTGCGCCAATACCGCTGGAGGAGTGTCCGTGGTGCGGCCATCGCTTCGAGGCGGGATCATTTCAATTCGATCCTCCGGGCAACAACCCTAAAAACCTGCATGTGGCCTGCATGAACATGGAGTGCGATTTTTCCTCCGCCTCGGGAAACCGCTTGCCGATCCTAGGCGTGGACGAGCCGATCTACCGACGATTGCCATGCTTCCTCATCGCCACGGTGGACAAATTTGCAGCGCTACCTTGGACAGGGCGCACGGGCGCGCTCTTCGGCCGCGTGGAGCGCTGGAATGCCGAAGGATTCTTCGGCCCGTGTGACACGGGAGCAGGATCAAGTCTTCCCACCAAGGGCCTGCCGCCGCCAGACCTCATCATTCAAGACGAACTGCACTTGATCTCCGGCCCGCTCGGGACCGTGGCTGGGATCTATGAGACTGTCATCGAGCAGCTTTGCCAAAAAGCCCTGCTAAACGGGAAAACCCAAGTTCCGAAAATCGTGGCCTCCACAGCGACGGTGCGCCAAGCCCAGCGGCAAATCCGCGCCTTGTTCGGACGGGCTAACACCGCGATTTTTCCGCCGCAAGGCCCCGACCGCCACGATTCCTTCTTCGCCAAAACGATTCCTGTTTCCTCGGAAAACCCTGGACGCCTCTACATTGGTGTTGCGGGACAAGGCAGAAGCATGAAGGTCGCATTCCTGCGCGTGTCGTTGGCCTTACTCTCGGGCTGCGGGGTTCTGCACCGAGCTGGCGGAGGGAATGTGGCCGGAAATCCTGCCGACCCCTACATGACGCTGCTCGCGTATTTCAACAGCCTCCGAGAACTCGGTGGTAGCCGCCGGATTGTCGAGGACGAGATCACTGCACGCTTGCTTGTTTACTGGCGGAGAAAGCGGCGCGAGCCGACAGACAGTTTTTTTGAGAGCCGACTGATCAAGCGCACGCCACTGGAACTCACCTCTCGCGTCGAGACGGACCGAATCGCGCAGGCTCGACGGGAATTGGCTTTGGGCTTCGAGTTGGAAAACCATACCGATGTCGCACTCGCGACCAACATGATCTCAGTGGGCCTGGATATCGTGCGGCTCGGCCTCATGGTGGTCTTTGGCCAGCCGAAGACGACCTCCGAATACATCCAAGCCACTAGCCGCGTCGGCCGAAGCAAGGAAAAGCCCGGACTGGTAGTGACACTTCTGAATCCACACAAGCCGCGTGACCGCTCCCACTACGAGCGCTTCTCCCAGTATCACCGCACATTTTACCGGTCTGTGGAATCGACAAGCGTGACCCCGTTCTCGCCCCGCGCCCTGGAGCGAGCCTTGGCAGGTGCCATGGTGGGCCTGTGCCGCCACACGCTTAGCGAAATGGAACCCTACCTCGCAGCCGGCCTCGTTCAGGCCCACCACGCAAAATTGCAAGAAGTGGTGCGTGTATTTTCGGAGCGTGCACGCTCTCACGATCTCGAATTGAGCGCTGAGGAATGCGATGAACTCGCACGCGCTGTGGATGATCGGGCCCAGGCTCTTCTTGGCGACTGGTGTAAAATCGCCAGGGAACAGGCAAATCAGGGAGTTGGCTTGAATTACCAAAAATATGAAGACCGACCGAGTTCAGGCGTTTTGCTCCGCGATTTTCTGGATCCTGATTTAAAATTCCTTCCGCCAACCAATCACCGATTTCGAGCAAATCGCTCCATGCGCGAGGTGGAAACACCCGTTGACATCCTTGTCCAAGAATCCGCCGGAGGAACAAACTAATGGCACGCCAACAACTACGCTCAAATCAACTCATCACCACCTTCGGCCCAGGGGCCATGGTCGATCTGCCATATCAGTCGATCATCATCGGCGGACTGGAGCACTGGACCTACCAAAAAGACAAACCGTGCCTCTGCGAGGAGCCAAGACTCTCCGTAAAACTCGGCCGTCTCTTCGGAAAAAAATCGGTGGAGCTGAAGACCCCCCCGCCCGCATCGGATTCCCCCTTTGCAGCCGGTGCCGTCACACCGGGTGTTGGAGGGTTTATTTTCCCACATTGGTTCATCGTTCAAAAAGTAGAACTCTCACCGAAGAAGCACAAACGCCGACGCCTTGTTCAGAAGTCTGAACTCACGCCGAACTCTAAATTTGAAATCGAACGCAAAAATCACTCTGTCGTGCCTGTGCGATTCGTCCGTGCCTGCCGCAAGGGGCATGTAGGCGACATCCAATGGCGAGGATTCGTCCATCGGGGCGAGGATTTATGCCACATGTCTATCTGGATGGAGGAACGCGGAACAACCGGCGACCTCTCGGATATCTGGATTGTGTGTGAGTGCGGAGCAGTGAGGTGCGTGCGGGAAGCAACGCATGTAAATGCTCTGGGCAACTGCAATGGCAGCCGTCCTTGGCTCGGTGACACAGATGAAAAGGGCTGCGGTGATCCAAATCGCCTGCTGGTCCGCACGGCGAGCAATGCCTATTTTCCCCAAGTGATGTCGGTCATCTCGATTCCCGACAGCATGTCGAAGGTCGAGGAGGTCGTTCTTGCAAACTGGGATGGCTTGCTAAAGAAAATCCCGTCTATCGAAAAGCTAAGAGAGCTTCGCGACTTGATGGATGACATCAAACAGCGCCTCGACGGGTTCACTGACGAGGAGGTTTTTTTCACCATGGAGGCCGTGCGTAGCGGCGTGTCGCCGAACGCCCTGGCCAAGCCGGTGAAAGAGGTGGAATTTGAGAAATTGGCCAAGGCGCGTTTGGAGGCGGTCGGGGATGAGCCCGAAGGCGACTTCTATGCGCGGGAGCTTCCCAAGGCGAAATGGGCCGATACCCATCTGGACTCCATAGAGAAGATCGTCTTGGTCCATAAACTCCGCGAGGTGGCCGCGCTCATCGGATTCACCCGCTTCGAGCCGATCACGGCGGATGCCCAAGGCGAATTGGAAATAAATGTCGAAAGAGCGGCTATCGGCAAGCGGTTGAATTTTCTCCCCGTCTCTGAGAACCGTGGAGAAGGTCTGTTCATCAAGTTTGACAAAGAAAAAATCGAATCCTGGGTGGCGAGCCCTAAAGTGCAGGAGCGAGTTTTGGAACTGGAGCAATCCTTCAATGCCTGGAGAGAAAACCACCCGGGAACGAAGGCCGTTTTTCCCGGAGCGCCCTTCATTATGCTCCACACGCTCTCCCACCTTCTCATCAGCGCGATCTCGCTGGAGTGTGGCTACCCGCTTTCATCGCTGCGTGAGCGCATTTACTCGCCGATCCCTGGCGACGCCGCCATGGCGGGCAACTACGGAATTTTGATCTTCACATCGTCGAGCGGCTCAGAGGGGACCTTGGGCAGCCTGGTCCATGCCAGCCGCAATATCCGCAAGCATCTCCTCCGCGCCTTCCAACTTGGCACTCTTTGCTCGAACGATCCTGTGTGTTCTTCCAGCGGGTCGAGCGACCATGAATTTGGAAAAATCTCGGGCTGCGCCTGCCATGGTTGCGTCTTCATCGCGGAGACATCCTGCGAGAGATTCAATGAGTTCCTCGATCGAGCGCTGGTTGTCCCCACTATCGAGCAGCCCGGTTGCGAGCTTTTCACCGTTTGATCGAAATGGACGCTCCTAAACTCGAAGAGCTTCTCGACCTTCCGGCCAAATCCCTGCACGCGCTGGCTGAGGCATTTGCCGACGGGCCTCTCCGTTCTAGCCTCTCCGCCGGTCTGCTGGCTCCATTTGTTGGAGGCAGCGCAGATCGCACTGCAATAATCCTCAAAAGTCTGCGCGATCGGGGATGCCCACCGTCGGTGCTATCTGAGCTATGTGAGGCGCTCCACACAGCAAAGGCCAGAATGACCGAATCAGAGAGAAATCTCTTTCTCGTCCTCAGTGGTCCGCATGTGCACGGCATTCCGGTTGTAGACACAGCTACAGTGGCGCGCTCCCTGTTTGTCGAAGCACAGAGAGAAGTGCTTGTGTGCAGCTTCGTAGTTTATCCAATAGCGGATTTTTTTACACCGCTTGCAGAAAAAATGAGGGACAATCCCGACTTCAAAGTCCGCTTCATCGTCGATGTCTCACATGAAAGAACATCACCCAATGAAGCAATGCCTGTTGTAGCCAATAGATTCCGAAAGCGCTTTCTCGAAACTTGCTGGTCTGGCGTCGTCGCCCCCGAGCTTTTCCATGATCCGAGGCCATTTGCAGAAGACGAATCCCTGCGTGGCGTGCAGCATTCCAAAATCGTCCTGATCGACAGATGCGCCGCCTTGGTGACCTCTGCCAACTTTACCCAAGCCGCCCAATCGAAAAATATCGAGGCAGGCTTCCTCACTCGCGAACGGCATCAGGTCGAGCGTATTGCCGACTATTTTGATGCACTACAACAAACGAAACATCTCGTCCCAATCGAATAGCTTGACTGACAAAGCGTCTGCATCGCTTAGACAAACGAAGGTCTCCAGTTAGAAACGCAAATTGCTTAATGATTTTTTCTCCCAGCTCGGCTTGAGAGCAAGCACCCGAGAGGTCCTCCGAGGAAAGAAAAGTAAGATCAGACAACCTGATGACTATCGCTTGCATGGAGCAGAATTTAGCAACCTGAGAAATCAAGACGAGGGGGAAATGCAAGAGAGCTAAGCCTGATTGTGAAATTTTGAGGCTGAGCGGTGCAGTTTTTGCTGTAGGGCTTAGTTTGAAACGATGAATGACCAACTACTCAACAGGCATCGTAGGCGGGGACTGACTGAACCAACCGAGGAGGAATTTGCGGAGTTGATGGAGTTGTGGGAAGAGAGTCGCAGGGAGCAACGGAAACTCTCCCTTCAAATGCGTTTGGATATC
>Ga0247844_1007124_pt1 | contig 12927 bp, 10 predicted proteins | sample LaCtaG_FD_192421 | JGI IMG/M metagenome (GOLD analysis project Ga0247844, IMG submission 192421) | Freshwater microbial communities from meromictic Lake La Cruz, Castile-La Mancha, Spain - LaCruzMarch201714.5m_1 | ecosystem: Environmental > Aquatic > Freshwater > Lake | place: Spain: Castile-La... | reverse complement strand
AACCATAATGTTTTCGGCAACCATGCCGCCAAAAATACGGCAATTGGCCAAAACAATATTAAACGACCCAGCAGAAGTAAAAATCGCCGTTTCGAGGCCGCCTGAGAGTATTATGCAAACGGCTTATATTTGCCATGAAGCTCAAAAACATGCTATTGTTCGCCATTTATTTGTAGAACAAACGCCGAATAAGGTGATTATTTTTTCGGGCTCAAAACTCAAAGTAAAAGAGTTGACCAAAACTTTCCGTCAAATGGGACTTTCGGTAGGCGAAATGCACTCCGACCTCGACCAATCGCAGCGCGAACACATTATGCACGAGTTTCGCAACAACCGCGTGAGCATTTTGGTTGCTACCGATATTGTTTCGCGTGGCATAGATATTGATGATATTTCGTTGGTTGTAAATTATGATGTGCCACACGATGCCGAAGATTATGTGCACCGCATTGGTCGTACAGCCCGTGCAAGTGCCGAGGGAATGTCTATCACTTTTGTATCGACGGAAGAGCAATATAAGTTTAAACAAATAGAAGCTTTTTTAGAAAAAGAAATATTTAAAATTCCACTTCCTGCCGAATTAGGTGAAGCACCACAATACGAGCCTGAAAAAAATCGTTTCGGTCATAAAAAATTTTCTTCAGGAAAGGGACATTTTAAACGCAGAAAACCAGATAGCAGAAAGTAAAAGGTAGAAATTTGAAAATTAAACAAAAGATTATGCAACTGAATAAATCTATAGTTTACCACATTGGTTACAGGTTTTTATTTTTTATGCTTTTAAATTTCTCACTGAATCTTTTTGGATTATGGTTTAGTAAATTGGCATTGAAGGAAAATTTTATTTTTCCGGAAAGCATTCAAAATGAATTTGTTATACCAATTTTAATTCAATCGATTTTATTTGGCATTAGTTTTGGTGCAGCTTTTATTTTGCTAAAAAATAAAAAGTTCAGTTGGTTAGCATTTGGTGTTTTTCAATTTATAGCACTTCATATTGCTTTTTTAAGTGGATTAAAATTGTCGGGTGGTATTCATTTCGAAACGTCTATCGCACATGCGGGTTTACGCTATCTTGGCTATCAGGGCCAATACCTGATAGATTTTATTTTTACCAACAAAACATTGAATGGGACCTTCGAAAATGGGCTTTTTAAACCCGAAAGCACTATGCTTTTTTATGTAATGTGGGTGTTCTCTATCAGTTTGTATTTTATAGGTATTTCGTGGCTAAACGAAAAAATTGCTTCGTTTTTTAGTTTCAAAAAAACACAAGTAGAAAGCAAAGATGTAGCATTTAACGATAATTAAACGATTATTTCTGCAAAAATAATTCCATTTATTGCTTTTTTTTTACTTTTGTAGCTTCTAACAAAATTATTAATTCAACAAAATATTTCATTATGAGAAAATACAGTTTATTGTTTATAGCATTAGTATCTTTTACGCTTCTTGTGGCACAAAAACCAGTAATTGCATTCGAAAAAAACAGTCATGATTTTGGAAAAATAAATGAAGACGATGGCAAAGCAACCATTGTTTTTAATTTTACAAATAAAGGAAATGCACCCATGGTTGTAAGCCGCGTACAAGCATCGTGTGGCTGCACTACACCTACTTGGACAAAAGAACCTATTGAACCCGGCAAAAAGGGAACTATAACCGTTGCTTACAATCCATTAGGTCGCCCGGGAGCATTTACAAAAACTATATCTGTTTATAGCAATGCTGTCGAAGAGCTTGTAAACTTAACTATTAGAGGCGAGGTAATTCCGAAACCAACCTCTGAAAATACATCCACAAGTCTACTTCCGGTAATAATGGGCGATTTACGTCTGAGCGGAAAGGCAATTCAGATGAATAATATTGATAAAGGAAAAACGCAACTTAGAAGCATTGATATTCAAAATACGGGGAATAGCAATATTCGTCCGATGGTTGAAAATTTGCCCGTTTATATCACAGCCAAAGTAACTCCCGAAATACTAAAATCGAATGAAACAGGGAAAATTAATTTTACGTTTAATTCAAGTTTATGTAATCAATGGGGACCGCTATCCGATGAGGTTTATGTATCCTTAAATGGTCAGAAAAAATTTACGCAGGATTTTCAATTACAAGTATATTCCAATATTGTAGAGGATTTTGGCAAGCTCACCCCCGATCAAAAACGAAAAGCTCCTATTTTAGAAACTGCTGGCAGAACCATCAGTTTTGGTGAAGTAAAACAAGGCTCAAAAAAAAGCTCTCAATTCAAAATTAGTAATAAAGGAATAAATCCTTTGGAGATTCGTAGAATTATTAATAACAACAGAGAAATAACCTTACACCAACCTAAGCTTAGTATTGGGAGTGGTAAAGCTGGACAATTATCTTTTACGCTCGATGCAAAAAGCTTACCTGAAGGTGAATATAAAAAATCGATAACAATTCAAACCAACGATCCCGATAACTCCTTTATCATTCTGGTTCTCAACTGGAAAGTAAAAAAATAACTGTGCATTACTTCCATCATCATCCCGAAAACGACCCAACTTATAAAGGACTTAGCGTTAACGAAGGCGTAGAGTCCCTTCCTGCTGTAAATCCATATCGTAAAACCCGTCAGAAACGCCAACAACTCACTGCCGATGAATTTGTTGCCGGCATTAGAAGTGGCAATGTAGCCATTTTGAGTCAGGCTGTTACCTTGGTCGAAAGTTCTTTGCCCGAGCATCAACAAATGGCTCAGGAAGTTATTGAAAAATGTTTGCCATATACAGGGAAATCTGTTCGATTGGGAATTACCGGAGTGCCGGGGGCTGGCAAAAGTACTTTTATTGAAGCGCTTGGTATGCAGTTGGTGCGTGCTGGACATAAATTGGCAGTACTTGCAATTGACCCGAGCAGTGAGCGTTCAAAAGGTAGTATTTTAGGTGATAAAACACGTATGGAGGAACTTTCGGTTGCTCCCAATGCCTTTATCCGTCCTTCGCCATCGGCGGGTTCGCTGGGTGGTGTAGCTCGTAAAACACGCGAAAGCATTGTGTTGTGCGAAGCGGCTGGTTTTGATACCATTTTTGTAGAAACAGTCGGTGTAGGCCAATCCGAAACGGCTGTACATTCGATGGTCGATTTTTTCCTTCTCATTCAGATAGCCGGTGCAGGCGACGAGTTGCAAGGAATAAAACGTGGCATTATGGAAATGGCCGACGGAATTGCAATAAACAAATGCGATGGTAATAATAAAGATAGAGCCGATGTGGCTCGGATGCAATTTCAGAATGCTATGCATCTTTTTCCCGCTCCCGACTCGGGTTGGTCGCCCGAAGTGATAACATGCTCGGCCGTTGAATATACCGGAATTACCGAAGTGTGGCAAATGGTTCAGAATTTTGTACAATTTACTAAATCAAATGGCTACTTTGATATAAAAAGAAATTCGCAATCGAAATACTGGATGTACGAGTCGATAAACGATCATCTAAAAACGAATTTTTATCAAAACGAAGCAATTAAAAAGTTACTGATTGAAGCCGAAAACGATGTTCTTTCAAATAAAAAAAGTTCGTTTGTTGCGGCTAAAAATTTGTTAGACGAATACAATAAAAAGTTATTAAGTGGTTATTAGGTGGTTATTAGGTAGTTATTAGGTAGTTATTAAGTAGTTATTAGATGGTTATTAGGTAGTTATTAGATGGTTATTAGGTAGTTATTAGATGGTTATTAGGTAGTTATTAGATGGTTATTAGGTAGTTATTAGATGGTTATTAGGTAGTTATTAAGTAAAATTATATGCAAATCAACATAATTCACAATCAGTCGTGCCTCGATGGCTTGCGAGCAATGCCGGATACCTGTGTTGATTTGATATTTACCGACCCACCTTATTACCAATACCGAGCTCAAAATGTGCAAGGGCTTAAAAATCATAAAGATGTGGTTACCGAATTCGATTTCGATGGATTTGAATCGGAAGAAGCTTATTTGCAGTTTTTAGAGGCTGTACTAGTCGAATGCTTTCGTGTTTGCAAACCGGGTGCGGTAGGTTATTTATGGTGTGGCGACGATTTTGTGTCGTACCTCAATCGTATGGTCGAACGTGTTGGTTTTCAGTTTCGTAAAGTAATTCATTGGCACAAAACAAATCCATTTCCAGCTATTTACACCCGTAAAATGTATGCAAATAGTATGGAAATGTTGGTTCATTTTTCGAAAGGTTCGCCTAAAACATGGAACCACAAACCCGTAAACGAAATGCATAACTTTATTCAGTCGCCAATATGTATGGGCAAAGAGCGCACTAAACATAAAACGCAAAAACCACTGAAAGTTTGCCTGCCTTTTATCGAAATCAGCAGTAACAAAGGAGAACTGGTTCTCGACCCGTTTATGGGTTCGGGAAGTACAGCAGTTGCAGCAAAAATGCTGAATCGTAACTTTATAGGATTTGAGCTCAGTGCCGAATTTTGTGAAATAGCTTCGAAAAGAATATCTGTAGTCAACACAAAAAATAATGAACTTTTTATAGACTGATGGGAATTGAGAAAGGTATTTTCCAGCGCACGGAACTGCTTTTAGGTAAAAGTTTTATTGAGCGGGCAGCCGAAAAGCGTGTTATAATATTTGGAATTGGTGGTGTAGGTAGTTGGTGTGCCGAAAGTTTGGTTCGTTCGGGCATTCGGCATTTAACCATTGTCGATTCCGACCGTATATGCGTAACCAATGTTAACCGACAACTGCTGGCAACCACCAAAACGGTGGGCAAAGTAAAAACCGAAGTTCTAAAAGAACGCCTGCTCGAAATCAATCCAAAAGCTGAAATTACGGCCTTGCAAATGATTTATTGCCCCGAAAACTCCGAATCATTCGCACTCGACACCTACGATTTTATTATTGATGGTATCGACAGTCTGTCCAACAAAATTCACTTAATTCAAACAGCTACTCGAACCAATGCGACCTTTTTTTCGTCGATGGGAGCAGCACTCAAAATGGACCCAACACGCATAAAAGTGGCTGAGTTTTGGAAAGTGGAAGGCTGTCCGCTTGGTGCAGTATTACGCAAAAGGATAAAAAAAGCCGGCGGCACCAGCAAAAAATTTATGTGCGTATACAGCGATGAACACATGATAAACAAAGGCGAAAATGAATCGTGCGGTTCAGAAAAATGTTTTTGCCCTAAAACGGAACACGGACCCGGCGACCCAGATTTAGTAAATCACGAATGGTGCAGCCTGAAAGCAAAAATTAATGGAACGACCTCCTATATGCCGGCAATGTTCGGTATGACCATTGCCGGATTGGTGATTCAAACGATTGAAAAAGAAGTATAGAAGATCTTTCTACACATGCTTTTCGGCATGATACGACGACCTTACAAATGGACCACTCTCAACGTGTGTAAAACCTTTTTCCAACGCTATTTTTTTGTATTCGGCAAATTTATCGGGGTGAATGTATGCACTAACCTGTGCATGTTTGCGCGAAGGTTGCATGTATTGACCAATAGTTAAGACCTTGCAGTTGTGGTTGATAGCATCGTCCATTAATTGTAGCACTTCTTCTTCCGTTTCTCCTAAGCCGAGCATAATTCCCGTTTTAGCTACAATGCCTTGCGAAGCTATGTATTCCAATACTTTGAGGCTTGTATCGTATTTTGCTTTGGTGCGGATAAGTGGCGTAATGCGGCGAACGGTTTCTAAATTATGTGAAATAATATTTGGTTGCTCGTTGATTATCAAATCAATTAAATCAGTTTTTCCATCAAAATCAGGTATCAAAACTTCTATTGTCGTTTCGGGATTCAAGCGTTTTATTTCCGAAATGGTAGCTGCCCAATGATTGGCACCCCCATCAGCTAAATCGTCGCGATCGACCGAAGTTACTACTGCATGTTTCAACTTCATTAACTGAATGGATTTTGCCACATTGGTAGGTTCATTTTTATCCAAAGGCAAGGGGGGTCCGGTTTTTGTATTACAAAACTTACAAGCCCTGGTGCATATATCACCACCAATCATAAGGGTTGCAGTGCCTCTGCTCCAACATTCACTCTGGTTTGGGCAACGGCCACTGCTGCATATTGTATGCAATCCGTGCTCCTTTAAAACTGTACTAACTTCCGAATACGATGATTCGCTGTATATTTTTGTGCGTAACCATTCTGGTTTGTGTATAAATTCCATATTTTTTATTTTTTTTTGAAATGCAAAGATACAAATTCTATAGTATTATTAAAATACAACATACCAACACTCAATTTCCAAATTACTCATTTTCAATGCTTTTGTGCATAGCAAAAAATTTTTTAAACTTTTTATTTATAACTTTTTACGGATTATTTATTTAAAATATTTACAAAATCAGTCCGTAAATATCATTGACATTATTTATAGTGATTTTAACTTACAGTTTATTTTTAGATAAGATTGATTATCTAAAAAATATTATGGAAAAATTTCTTTAATTCAAAATAATTGCAGTACATTTGCAGCGAATTAAAGAAATATTTCTTTAATCAAACACGATATTATTGTATTTTAAAATGGAAGCAAAAAGAGAAATAAAATTCAGTCTTGTTTACAGAGACATGTGGCAAGCATCGGGGAAATATGTTCCCCGTAAAGACCAATTAGAAAAAATAGCACCAGTGTTGATTGAAATGGGTTGTTTTGCACGCATCGAAACAAATGGTGGCGCCTCGGAGCAGGTAAATTTATTGTTTGGCGAGAATCCGAATGATGCAGTGCGTACTTTTACAAAACCATTCAACGAAGCAGGAATTCAAACTCACATGCTCGATAGGGGGTTAAATGGACTTCGCATGAATCCGGTTCCTGCCGATGTGCGCGAATTGATGTACAAAGTAAAAAAAGCGCAGGGAGTTGATATTACGCGAATTTTTTGTGGATTAAATGATGTTCGCAACATTATACCATCCATACAATATGCAAAAGCGGCTGGAATGATAGCACAAGCTACTTTATGTATTACGTTTTCGGAAATTCATACGGCCGAATACTATATAAATATGTCCGAAGAGTTGATTCGGGCTGGTGCTGATGAAATTTGTCTGAAAGATATGGCTGGTATTGGCCGCCCCGATATGCTGGGTAAGATAGTGAAAGCAATTAAAACTGCTCACCCTAAAATTATTGTTCAATATCACGGACACTCAGGTCCGGGATTTTCGATGGCGTCGATGCTCGAAGTAGCAAAGGCGGGTGTCGATTATTTAGATGTTGCTATGGAACCACTTTCGTGGGGAATGGTGCATCCGGATGTCATTTCCGTTCAGGCTATGTTAAAAGATGCTGGATTTATTGTTCCCGAAATTAATATGGCTGCCTATATGGAAGCGCGCCGACTGACACAAAGTTTTATCGACGATTTTCTGGGTTATTTTATCGACGACCGCAATAAATTAATGACTTCCTTGCTGGTTGGTTGTGGATTGCCGGGCGGCATGATGGGCTCATTGATGGCCGATTTAAAAGGAGTTCATTCAAATATTAATAGCTATCTGAAAGAAAAAGGAAAAAAAGAATTATCGACTGATGAATTGCTTGTGATGTTGTTCGACGAAGTCAAATATATTTGGCCAAAACTCGGTTATCCGCCATTAGTTACACCATTTAGTCAATATGTAAAAAATATTGCACTGCTAAATGTTATGTTTTTAGTAAAAGAACAGGCTCGTTGGACAATGATTGATAAAAACTCGTGGGATATGATTTTGGGTAAAGCTGGAAAATTACCCGGAAAGCTCGACGATGAGATTGTTGCAATAGCAAAAAAGAATAAATACGAATTTTACGAAGGTAACCCACAAGATAATTACCCTAATGAATTGGATAAGTTTATTGTCGAAATGCACGAGAAAGGTTGGGGTAGGGGCAAAGATGATGAAGAGCTTTTTGAATTTGCAATGCACGAAAAACAATACCGCGATTATAAATCGGGCGAAGCAAAAAAACGCTTCGAAGTGGAATTGGAGGCTGCCATTAAAGAGAAGTATACTAAACACAGTATTGAAATACCAAACATAAGGCTTCTAAAATATCCAAACGCAGAGCCAATTGTAGCACCTGCTACAGGACGAGTAATTTGGGAACTCGACTACAACGAAGGTTCGAAAGAGCCCGTTTATGGAAAACTTTTCCGCGAATCGGAACCTATTTGTACGCTTCAAACACGCTACGGAATGGAACAGATTGGTAGCTTTTGTACTGGACGTTTAGTTGGTATAGAGAAAAAACAAGGCGATATGGTTCGTAAAGGTGAGATTATAGCCTTTATTGATCAAAAATAATTCTTCAAATTTTATTCGTTTAGTGGCTGATTCAAAAGAGAAATATCTTTTGAATCAGCGGCTTTTTTGTTGTACCTTTGCATTGCTTTTGTGCAACAAAAAACCAGCATTTAATGGAAATCGACAAGTCAATTTTAACTGAATTACTCTCTCCTGCCAAAAATCTCGAATGTGGATTAGCCGCCATTAATCATGGTGCTGATGCGGTGTATATTGGAGCTTTGCAATTTGGAGCGCGAGCAGCAGCAGGCAATTCGCTTGAAGATATCGAAACGCTTGCCAACTATGCTCACCGCTACCGTGCAAAAGTATTTGTTGCACTCAATACAGTGCTTACTGATAATCAGTTAGCTGATGCTGAAAAATTAATTCAGGGCATTTACAATGCTGGTGTCGATGCGCTTATCGTGCAGGACATGGGAATCTTGAAAATGAACCTTCCTCCCATCTCGCTGCATGCCAGTACACAAACCGACAATCGAACAGTAGAAAAAGTACAGTTTTTGGAAAATGCCGGCTTTTCGCGTGTGGTATTAGCTCGTGAACTCAGTTTGCAGCAAATTGCTGAAATAAAATCGCATACCAAGGTTGAACTCGAAGCTTTCGTGCATGGCGCTTTGTGTGTAAGCTACAGCGGACAGTGCTATATGAGTGAGGCGATGTGCGGACGAAGTGCCAACCGCGGACAATGTGCGCAATATTGCAGATTACCTTATCAATTACAGGATTCCGAAGGCAATGTTTTGGTCAAAAATAAGCATTTACTTTCGCTCAAAGATTTGGATTTATCGGACTATCTCGACGAAATGATGCGAGCTGGTATTATGTCATTCAAAATTGAAGGACGACTGAAAGATGCTGATTATGTGAAGAATATAACTGCATATTATCGAAAGAAACTCGATATTGTTTTGGAGGGAAATACTAATTATAAAAAAGCTTCAGCAGGTAAAACAACTTTCTTTTTTGAACCAAATCCCGAAAAAAGTTTCCGTCGCAGTTCAACCGATTATTTTCTGAATGGTCGTCATGCAGCAATTTTTCAACCCGAAACACCCAAATCGATGGGCGAAGCTATTGGAAAGGTAACGTATATAGGTCGCAATTTTTTTGAAATGCAGAATGGACAAAAGCTAACTAATGGCGATGGACTTTGCTTTATAAATAAACAAGGCGACTTAACCGGATTTAGAGTAAACAGAGTGGAAAAGTCACAGATTTTTCCGGCAGATATGCCCCGCATGGAAGTTGGCGCATTTATGTACCGAAATCAGGATCAGGCTTATGATAAACTAATAACCGGAAAAACTGCTGAGCGCAAAATTCCTATTGATATTATTTTTAAGGAAAAGGATAGCGGTTTTGTATTGGAAATTTTTGACGATGAGGGTATTCGGATAAAATACGATGTGAATGCCGAAAAGCAACCCGCTCAGAAACCCGAAGCTGTTATTGAGAATGTAAAAAACCAACTTTCGAAACTTGGAAACACCATTTATGAGGCACAAAATATTGACATTCAAATCCAATCACCTTGGTTTTTTCCGGCTTCGCAGCTAAGTGAATGGCGGCGATTAGCCATCGAAAAGTTTGATGCCAAACGAACTGAATTATACCAACGCGAATTGCCGGCTGTTGCAAAAAATGCAATTTTTCCGACTCAAAAACTGACTTATCTGGGTAATGTTACAAATAAATTGGCCGAAAAATTCTACACCGAACACGGCGTTTCCGACATACAATCGGGTTTCGAAATTAAGGCAGAAAAAGGTGTAGCGCTTATGTTTACAAAACATTGTATTAAATACGAGATGGGTTGGTGTCCGCGCGAAGGAAAAAGCTCAGAGCTAAAAGAACCTCTTTTTTTGAAAAACAACGACCAGCGTTACGAGTTGCGCTTTGATTGCAAAAAATGCGAAATGCACATTTTTGCTACAAAGTAAGGTAGTTGTCGAAAATTGTCATATATTTGTAACAGTTATTACATGCTATCGAAATAACATTGTAGTTACTTTGTCGCATAAATTAAACAAATTCAACTCATTATGAAGCAATACCGGATTTTAGTGGTCGACGACGAAGAAGATTTATGCGAAATTCTACAATTTAACCTCGAAGCTGAGGGGTTTACGGTTGATGTTGCCTATTCGGCCGAGGAAGCTCTAAAAAAAGACTTAACAGTTTACAACTTGCTTTTGCTCGATGTAATGATGGGCGAAACTTCCGGCTTTAAAATGGCGCGTATTGTTCGCGAAAATCCATTGACAGCAACTGTACCAATTATTTTTCTGACTGCAAAAGATACTGAAAATGATAAGCTAACCGGTTTTACCATAGGTGCCGATGATTATATTTCGAAACCTTTTTCGATACGTGAAGTGGTTGCGCGTGTTAAAGCTCTCTTTCGAAGAATTAATATAAACAAGAAGCCCGAGACTGCTTCCGAAGATCTCAGCTATTTAGGCCTTACTATGCAAATTAGTAATAAAAAAGTATTACTAAATGGTAAAGAAATTCCTTTTACAAAAAAGGAATTTGAAATACTGAAATTATTTTTAGAAAACCGTAACCGCGTTTTTACACGCGACGAAATGCTTACGCGTGTTTGGTCCGACGAAGTAATAGTGCTCGACCGCACCATTGATGTAAATATTACCCGCTTGCGCAAAAAAATTGGTGATTATGGAAAAAATATTGTAACTCGCTTGGGTTATGGTTATTGCTTCGAGGAATAAAATTTAATTTTTGGCGAATGACTTTAAATAAACGACTATTTCTATACTTTTTCGGTACTTTTTTTATGTTAACGGCTGCTATCACTTTTTTCCAATATCAGCGGGAAAAGGAATTTAGGACGGAGCAGCTCGACCAGCTTTTGAGCACATACAACAATACTATTTTTAAATATATTCAGGAAAACAAGAATTCTATTTCGTCCATAGACAAAATAATCAAATATTTCCCTGACTCAACTTTGCGGGTAACGTTAATTGATTTAAATGGAAATGTGTTGTTCGAAAATTCGGTTAAAAAGGGAATACCTCTCGAAAACCATGCGCAGCGGCCTGAAATAGTTGGTGCTTCGATGTATAGAACAGGAAAAGCAATTCGGTTGTCGGCTACAACAAATATAAACTATTACTATTTAGCGCATAAACACGATAAGTTTTTTGTGCGTACAGCATTGCCATACAATTTAAGTTTAAGCAATACTCTGAAAGCTAATACCTTATTTTTGTACTTCATAGCATTCATACTTCTAATTGCAGTTGTTGTTCTGTTTTTTATTACGAAGAGTTTTACCAATTCGATAGACCGACTGTGGAAATTTACCGACCGTGTAGAAAAAGGTGAGAAAATAGATACTTCTATCCTTTTTCCGAAAGATGAATTGGGCGATTTGAGCCGAAATATTGTGCAGCTTTATCGAAAAATGGAAGAGGCGAAAGATGATGTAAATCACGAACGAGAGAAACTAAGCAAACACATTTTAATTTCACAAGAAGGTTTGGGTTTTTTTTCTGCTGATAAAAAAGAAATACTCTCTAACCGCTATTTCATTCAGTATGCAAGCGTGCTGGCCGATTCGCAATTCGACAGTTCGGAAAAAATATTTGAATTATTTGAATTTGCCGAAATAAACGAATTTATTACCGAAAGTCTACAACACGAAAACCTTACACGGAAGCGTATTGTCATTGAAAAAAATGGAAGAGTATTTAATATTCGCTGTATTGTTTTTCAGGACAATACCTTTGAGATTTCGATAAACGACATCACATCGCAGGAACACGAAAATGAACTGAAACGCCAACTAACACAAAATATTTCGCATGAATTAAAAACGCCGGTGAGTAGCATTATGGGCTATATGGAGTCAATTTTAGAAAATCCAAATATTGCTCCAGAGCGTCAACGCTTTTACATAGAGCGTTCGTTTATTCAGGCACAACGGCTTTCGGCCCTTTTACAGGACATTTCAATTCTAAATAAAGTGGATGAGTCGCAGCAGTTGTTCGACAGGGAAGAGTGTGATGTGGCTCAAACTATCGAAGATGTTTTGAATGATGTGCAGTTAGAAATTGAAGAAAAGGGCTGTACTATTAATAAAAATTTTGTAAAACCATTGTTGTTAAAAGGAAATAGGTCTTTGCTATATTCAATTTTTAGAAATCTGACAGACAATGCGTTGAGTTACGCAGGTGATAATTTAACCTTAGAAATAAATTGCTATCGCGAAGATGAGTATTTTTTCTACTTCTCTTTTACCGATAATGGGATTGGAATTCCCGAAGAGCATTTAGGTAAAATATTCGAGCGTTTTTATCGCATTGATAAAGGGCGTAGCCGAAAACTTGGTGGTACGGGGTTAGGACTTTCTATTGTGAAAAATGCTGTACACTTCCACAAAGGAAATATATCGGCCAAAAACATACCTTCCGGAGGTTTAAGTTTTATCTTCTCGCTTCGCAAATTCTAATTTCAAAAGCTCCAATTTTACAACTTTTAAAACGAAATTTGTGCCATAATCCTATTTATTAGCTTACAACAATCATTATATAAGTTCTTGTTCCAAATTTTGTAAAAAAAATGAACCGACTGCCTTTCAAGTGGATTTATGAAACGCAGTCGGT
>Ga0247844_1007123_pt1 | contig 12927 bp, 14 predicted proteins | sample LaCtaG_FD_192421 | JGI IMG/M metagenome (GOLD analysis project Ga0247844, IMG submission 192421) | Freshwater microbial communities from meromictic Lake La Cruz, Castile-La Mancha, Spain - LaCruzMarch201714.5m_1 | ecosystem: Environmental > Aquatic > Freshwater > Lake | place: Spain: Castile-La... | reverse complement strand
TAACTTGGAATTTCAATTTCTAAGTCTAATTCAGTTGAAGTCAAAATCTTAAAATCTAAATTCTCTAGGATTTGAACAACTGCTTCTTTTGAAATTTCACTTCCAATCAAACGATTGATTTTGTTTAAATTTACGGTAATCACTCGCTTAGAAACCGGATTGATCAATAAATCTTTTTCGTCCATAGCAATTTCTCCACCTGCAATTTCTTGAATCAAAAGAGCCGCTCTTCTCAAAGCATAAAGTGTTATTTCTGGGTCAACACCACGTTCGAAACGAAAACTTGCATCGGTATTTAAACCGTGAATTTTGGCCGTTTTTCTAACTGAAACAGCATTAAATACAGCTGATTCCAAGAATACATTTTGTGTTTGCTCACTGATTCCAGAATCTGCACCACCGAAAACACCTGCGATACACAAATTTTCAGTGCCATTTGTAATCATTAATTCTTCGCCTTTCAAGGTTCTTTCAACACCGTCTAACGTTTTGAAAACTTGACCTTCATTTGCTTTTTTGACAACGATTTTACCATTCAATTTCGCTACATCAAAAGCGTGCAAAGGTGTTCCTAATTCACGCATCACAAAATTGGTAACATCAACTATATTATTGATTGGAGAAAGACCAACTGCGCGCAATCTTTTTTGCATCCATTCTGGAGAAGCTTGCACTTTCACATTGGCAATTGTCACCCCACAATATCGGTCGCAATTCGTTGTATCTTCGACAGTAATTTCGATTGGTAAATGTGTGTTTTCAGTTTTTAATTCTTTGGTTGCTGGCCAAACGATTGAGGCATTTTTTCCTTGGTGAAAATTTAAAAAAGCCACTAAATCTCGAGCCACACCAATGTGTCCCATTGCGTCAGAACGGTTTGGAGTTAATCCTATTTCTATTTGAAAATCGTCTTCTAAATCAAAATAACTCGCTGCAGATGAACCTGTTTCGATATGATCAGGTAAAACTAAAATTCCTGCGTGCGAAGTTCCTAAACCTAATTCATCTTCAGCGCACAACATTCCGAAAGATTCAACACCTCTAATTTTTGCTGCTTTTATTTTGAAAGCTTCATCTGGCTTCGGATACAAAGTGCAACCAACGGTGGCAACAACTACTTTTTGTCCAGCGGCAACATTTGAAGCGCCACAAACAATTTGTAAGATTTCGCTACCAATATCGACAGTAGTAACTTTTAATTTGTCAGCATCGGGATGTTTTTCGCAAGTCAAAACTTTACCAATCACTACGCCTTCTAATCCGCCTTGAACAGCTTCCATTTTTTCAACTCCTTCCACTTCCAAGCCGGTGTCAGTTAGGATTTTTGAAATTTCGTCAATATTTAGTTCAGTTGAAATGTAATTTTTAAGCCAATTGAAAGATATTTTCATGAGTGATTTTTAAAGTGGTGGCAAAGTTAATAAATTATCGGTGGAGAGAAAAGGTGTTAGTTCTTGTACGAGCTAACATATTTAAAGGATATAAATTGACATAAATTGAAGAATAAATGTCTAAAAAAGCTGCTAGTAAACTATAGATAAATTTAGAAACGAATTGCTTTAATTTACACGAATTTAATGCTTGTAAAAAAAATTAACGTCCGAAAATTAAACCATGACCTTCAAGTGATTGATACAATTTATTCCATTTCAACTTGACTATTGAAGGATTTAACAAATCTGAATTTGAAATTAACAAATCACCATTTTCTTGAAAAGTCATCCCAGTAGGTTTTGAGAAAATGGAAGAATCTAGCGTTGTAAAATTAACTATTTCACCAAATTGATTGTAAACGATTAAGCTTCTATCAGTCGAGGAAAGAATATAAATTTCATTCGTTTTTGGGTGAACAGCAATTGCAGATGGGTTAAAATCTAAACCCTGAATTGTATCTCCTGTATTTGTGACTGAAGTTGCGGGAAGAGATAAATTGTTATTAATTGCAAACGTCTCAATATCAGTTAAATTAACTTCAAATAAAGGTTCATCTCTCAATTGATTTTTATTCAAATTAAAAGCATACAAAAAACTAGAAAATTGACCTTCTTCTTTTTCTTGAACTTCTGAAATTAAAAACAATCTTTTTGTTGATTCATGCAAACAGATTCCAGCTGAATGAAAATTTTCTTTGGTTTCATTGCTCGAAAGAAATGAATTTCTATCGTAAGGCGGAAGTAAAAAATGAACTTTACTTTCAGAATCCATAAGAATTAAAGTTGAATCAATTCTAGAAATAGCTTCAAATCTAAAGCCAGATCCTAAAGAAAGTTGACTAGAGATGGAAAAATTATTTACGTCAAGAAATACAACATTACCACTAGTTGGCTCGATGCCAACTAAATGTGAGGAATCCATTAATGTTAAATCAGAGAAGGATGAAACACCCATTGGTAAAACATTTATTTCTGAAGGATGAATTAAATCAAAATACCCGTCTTCTTTATAAAAATTTGTTGCTTTTTGATAATAATAATTCTCAATCCCAGCTTCCTCGAGGGATTTTGCGGCCACAAAAGATAATGCAGCTAAAACAAAAGAAAAATAGTAGTGCTTTTTCACATTTGTTATTAAAACAAAATTAGTAAATATTTATAAATCAAAATAATAAGTTTAAATTTGAATATGTCATATTGTGATTTTTGCAAGACTTTACCAATTGATAACATTCATAGAGTTTATCACGACAAATTTTATGGTGTTGAATTGACTGATGACTTTGAATTATTTGGTCGATTAATTTTAGAAATTAACCAAGCTGGTCTTTCATGGGATACTATTTTAAAGAAACAAGATGCGTTTTATCAGGCTTTTGATAATTATAACTTTTATAAAATTGCCAAGTATGATCATCAAAAAATTGAAGAATTATTGCTGAACAAAGGAATTATTCGAAACAAATTAAAGATTAATGCTGTTATATACAATGCCAACCAAGTAATTCAAATTGTAGCAAAAAATGGCTCTTTCTACAATTGGTTGAATCTTCAAGGCGAAATTACTTTAGAAGATTGGGTGAAATTATTTAAAAAGAACTTTAAATTTGTTGGCAAAGAAATTGTGAACGAATTTTTAATGAGCATAACTATTTTACCTGGAGCTCACAAAAATGATTGTCCAAATTTTAAATTAAAATGAAAAATATGAAACTTTCGATAGCTTTTTTAATGATTGTATTATCCTTTCAGTCTATTTCTCAAATTAGTATTAATGCAGGAACTGGATTTTTAAAAGGTTTTACTGTACCAAAGCCATTTTTTGGTTTTCACGGTGGAATAGAATTACCTCGAAGCAATGACGTTACTTTCTATGGTAGAGTAGGATATTATTTCCCACAAACAGAAAAGAACGACCAAAAACAAGACTTAGTTTTCTCCACTTATGTGACAGCTGTTGATGTTAATACTCAGCCAAGTGTACTAACTGTCGATTACGTTACAAAAACAAATTATTTTACAATCGAAGGAGGAACAAGACGTTACATAGGAAATGATTATGATAATGGATTCTCACTTTATGGCGGGTCTAATGCAATGTTGGTTTTTAATACTGTCAAAAGAGATTATGAAAAGTATGACAAAACTGGAACATATCAATGGGAACCAAATTATGTGACTTCACCCAATGAACAAGATAAAGGAAATGTACTAAGTTTAGCTGTTGGACTTCAAGGTGGACTTAAATATACAATTCCAGCAACTGGAACATTTTATTTTGACATCAACGGTCAATATGCTATTTTCGGTAAAGGAAATAACCTTACTGCAACAAATTCCAAATTATTATCTCAATTGTTTTTTACATTTAACGTTGGATATAGAAAAGACTTATATTGAGTTGATTGTGAAAAGATACTACTATCAGTTTTCAACTTTTTGATATTAGTTAATTTATTATTCAACTGTCTTTTTGCTGCTTTAAGTAATTAATTTTGAATAAAAAATTTATGTTCAAATTAATATCAGTTGTTGTTTTAAGTTCAATGCTATTTCAAAGTTGCGCACAAAGTCCAACTAAAGAAGTAAAAAAAGAAATCAAACAACCGATTTCAAAAATCAGTTTTACGCTTTCAGATTTTCTAACTGAAAATAAAGAACTCAACAAAGAAGTAGAGCGAATTTTCAAAGAAATGGATGACACTGCAAGAATCGCTCAATTAATTATGCCTGCAGTTGGACGTTTAGGAAAAACCAAAGATCAAATTGATCAATACATTAAAGAGCGATTAATCGGTGGTGTTTTGATGTTAAACGGGACTAAAGAAGAATTCACAACTTGGATTAAGGACTTCGAAACAAGCAATAAAAAATTTGGAAACTTACCTTTTCTTTACAGTGCTGATGCTGAACCAAGTTTAGTTAACCGTAAAATCACAGGTTCAACTCAAGTCAAAAAAGCGAATGAAGTAAATTCTATTGAAGAAGTTTCAACGGTTGCTCAAACGATTTCTACTGACTTGAATGCGATTGGAATCAATTATAATTTTGCGCCTGTTGTAGATATGTCAGCCAATAAAACAGTTGGTTACCGTGGTTTTGGAGCAATCGCAGAAAATTTAATTCCTTGGTCGGATGAATTTATAAAAATCACTCAAAAAAATAATATTATTGCTACTGCCAAACATTTCCCAGGACATGGTTTGGTTTCGGGCGACACGCATCATTCTTTACAATCAATTGATGGAGAAATGAAAGAAGTGAAAAATTATCCTGAATTAATAAAAAATGGTGTTTTATCAATTATGGTAGCTCACATAGCAGTAGTGAACAATAAAAAATTCGACACTGAAGGGTTGCCCTCAACTTGTTCTGAAAAAATTGTAACAAATTTGTTACGCGACAGCTTAAATTTTAAAGGATTAATCGTTACAGACGCAATGAATATGGGAGGTGTTGCAAGTGTTCCTCAAGCTTCATTTAAAGCAATTAACGCAGGTTGTGATATTTTATTAATGCCTTTAGATGTAAAGAAATCGCATGATGAATTGCTAAGTGCTTACAGAAAAGATAAAAATTTCAAGCTCAAAGCTGATGCTTCTGTGAAAAGAATTATTAGAATGAAAATAGCTATTGGTTTGTTGAATGAGAAATAGTTTATTTCTAAATTCTATGTGTATCAGCTTGCCAATCTTTAACTGCTAATTTTATCTCTTTATTAGTCAAATTCTCACTTATTGACTTTTCAATTAATTTAATAAGTTCAGTATTTGAAGCAAAACGCAAAGCTATAATTTGACCAAGTCGCAATTGTTTTTCTTTTTCATTAAATGATTTTCCTGTCAATTCAAAATAGCGTTGACGCATTTCCAATCGAATGATACGATCTTGATTTTTAAGGGCGTAAACTCTTGTAATCATTGAAACAGTAAAGAGTCCAATACTGAAAAGAATAAAAATTATTTTTTCAGATATCGAATTTTCACTTTGAAAAAAGTAAACTATACTCCAAATAAAAAGCGTTAAAACAATTGGGATTAAGAAAAAATGATGAGCAGGATTTAATCGCAGGTGATTCTTGTAATTTTGCATAATTAATTGTTTTTTTCGGTTAGTAATTTTAAAAACTCTATTTGAATAGATTGACTTTTATCTGCATTATAAGCAATTTGGATTTTCTCAACAATTTCACTTATTTCAGTAACATTTGCCGCTTTAAGTTCATTCATCACATTTTGAATAGTAGAAGGTCTTGGTCCCCAAGTGAATAACTCATTTAGAGTTGAATTCTCCAATGCTATTAACTTTGGAATTGAACGTCCACCGTTTGTTAAATACAAATCCATTAGCTCTAAATTCTCATCTCTCAGAATTATTTTTAGTTCCACATTTTCAGATAAATCTGCCATTTTTTGAAGAATTGGAACATTTTGAGCTGCATCTCCACACCAAGCTTCAGAAATCACAAGCCAAGTTTGATGAACTGTAATTGATTGAATTTGAGCTGCTAACTCAGTATTTATGGTTACTGTTTTATCCAAACGCTTCATTCTGTGAAAATTCAAATTCGTGTAATGAATGTAATCTTCACTTTGATTTGGACCAGTTGTTTTTCCTTCGGCAAGTAAATCTTCAGTAAGTTTAAAATACGCTTGATAAGTCATCGAATTTTGTAAAGCACTTTTTACTATTTCTAATTTATTCATATTTTTTTTTAGTTAAATATAACGTATTAATAGCTTATTAGTTCAGACGAAAATTGAATTATCGAACTTCTTTCTCCCTAAATTTAACAATTCTTTGAATCAATTCTTTTGGAAGTGGCTCATTTAATGGAAATTGAATTGCTCCTTTTGAAGTTTTGTAAGGCAATAATTCTTTTTGAAATTCAATAATTGGTGTCGGAGTTGGGTAAAAACCAATGTGATTCTTATTTGCAGCGTAATAAACCACAACCTTTTTTTTCTTGAACGCAGGCATATTATAACTTATTACCTCTTCGTAATCGACCAAAGATTCTTTTATGATATCTCTAAGTTCTTGCAATTTTAGTTGAATCTCAGGAGCTTGAAAATCGTGATATTCATCGATAGTCTTGAATTTCAAGCTACCATAAGGTGATTTGGAATTTTCCACTTTGCATTTAAATTACTAAATAAATTCTAACTTTTTACTTCAACCGCTTCAACCCTACTCGTTTTCTACTCGGATCGATTTCTAAAACCTGAACAGAAACGTGTTCGTGTAAAGAAATAAATTGCGCAGGATCTTCAACGTAGGTTTCTGCCAAATTCGATTTGTGAATCAAGCCATTTTCTTTGATTCCAATGTTTACAAAAGCACCAAAAGCGATTACATTTGTCACAATTCCTGGGAGAATCATTCCAATTCTTAAATCGTCAATCGTTCGAATAGAGGAATCAAACTCCAAAACTTTCGCTTTTTTTCGTGGGTCGCGCCCTGGTTTTTTAAGCTCTTTTATGATGTCATCAAATGTGTAGGAATCTATTTCCTGAAAATCACTTTTTTTTATTTCTTTCAATAAATCATCATTGCCAACTAAAGTCTGTAAATCTACTTTTAATTTCTTCGCCATTGCTTGCACAACTTTATAACTTTCAGGATGTACCGCTGAATTATCTAACGGATTTTCTGAGTTTCTAACGCGCAAAAATCCAGCAGCTTGTTCGTAGGCTCTTTCACCTAAACGTTTCACTTTTTTCAATTCTTCACGCGAGCGAATTCCACCATTTTCGGTACGATAAGCTACAATTTTTTCTGCTAAAGTTGGTCCCAAACCAGAAACATAACTCAACAAATAAGGCGAAGCTGTATTCAAATCCACTCCTACTGCGTTTACACACGAAATCACAACATCATCCAATGCATCTTTCAATAAATTTTGGTTGACCTCGTGCTGATACTGCCCCACTCCTATTGATTTCGGGTCAATTTTCACCAACTCCGCCAAAGGATCCATCAAACGTCGACCAATTGAAACAGAACCACGAACGGTAACATCATACGTTGGAAATTCCTTGCGAGCAATTGGACTAGCAGAATAAATCGAAGCGCCATCTTCGCGCACCACAAATACTTCTACTTCGCGGTCGAAACGAATTTGTTTAATAAACGCTTCCGTTTCTCGACCAGCAGTTCCATCGCCAATCGCAATCGCTTGAATTTTATACGCTTGTACAAACTGAGCGATTTTTGATTTTGCTGCCGAACTTTCATTTTGCGGTGGATGTGGGTATATCGTTTGATTCATTAACAAATCTCCTGATTCATCGATGCACACTACTTTACAGCCCGTTCTAAATCCCGGGTCGATTGCCAAAATTCGCTTTGAACCCAATGGTGGCGCTAAAAGTAATTGGCGTAAATTCGTCGTAAAAATCTTAATCGCTTCTTTATCCGCTTTTTCTTTGGCTTCACTCAAAATTTCATTTTCAAGCGAAGGACACATCAAACGTTTGTAAGATTCTTTACACGCTTCACCCACAATTGTTGCACAAGCGTCATTTCCTTTCACAAAAAAACGCTCTAAGGATTCAATCGCTTCCGCTTGGTCAGGTTGTGCTTTTAAGGAAATAAAACCTTCACGTTCAGCACGAACCAAAGCTAATAAGCGATGAGAAGCACATTTATACAAAGGTTCTGAAAAGTCGAAATAGTCGCGGTATTTTGCACCTTCTTCTTCTTTCCCTTTCACCATTTTTGAGGCTAACAAAGACTTTCTCTGAAATAAATAACGAATTTTTGTGCGAGCTGCACCATTTTCATTGATCCATTCTGCAATAATATCTTTTGCACCTTCGATAGCCATTTTTTCATCTTCCACATCTCCCTTCACAAATTTATCAGCCATTAAAAACGGATCTCCACCACGTTGCGACATTATCATTTTAGCTAAAGGCTCTAAACCTAATTTCTTGGCTTTATCCCCTTTTGTTTGACGTTTCTGTTTATAAGGTAAATAAATGTCTTCCAGAATGATAGCGTCTAAACAAGTAGTAATTTTTTCTTTTAATTCAGGAGTTAATTTTCCTTGTTCTTCAATCGAATTGAGAATTGTTTGTTGTCGAGCAATTAACTCATCGTATTTTTTCTTAAGGTCGCGAATCAAAGCAATTTCCACTTCATCCAAGCCACCAGTCATTTCCTTGCGATAGCGCGCAATAAAAGGAACTGTTGCTCCTTCATTCAATAATTGAAGTGTATTTACAATTGATTTTTCTGAAAGATTAGAGTTAGCTTGAATATAAGAAACCATTGAAAATTTTGCTTTTGATAATTTAAAACGAAAATGTAAAATTAGAGATAATTGTTACTTTGAAATATAACTATAAATTAAACTATAAATTTTCTAACTCTCTTCAATATTCGTTTACTTTGTAATCAACCGATAATCATAATTTGATAAACAAAACATAAATAAATGTCAGTTTTAAATAAAAAAATAGTTTACCAAAACGTTTGTAACGAAGTAAATCTGAGAATTAGAAATTTAAAATCGATTCTTCAAGAAATGTTTGATGCTGCATCTCGAAATGACTCTAAAAATTCTGCTGGTGATAAGCACGAAACAGGCGTTGCAATGGCTCAATTAGAACAAGAAAAATTGACCAAACAAATCAATGAATTATTGACGATTCAAGAAAATTTACAAAGAATTAATCCTACAATCACTCATACTAAAATTGGGTTAGGCAGTTTAGTGGAAACAAATAACGGTTGGTATTATTTCTCTGTAGGAATAGGAATCGTAAATATGGAAAGTCTATCCATTTTTGCAATCAATCCAAAAGCACCAATCGGTGAATTGCTTTTAGGAAAAATAAAAGGAGAATCTGTGCTTTTTAATGGAAAATCGACTATGATTTTAAGCGTTCAGTAATTGTTATAGTTTTTTGCTGTCGCTTTCATACGACTAATATAATTTCGCTTGAATCAAATTAATAAATTCTTTACGTGTTGCATCGTTCTCCAAGAAAAGTCCGGTAAAAGCACTTGTAGTTGTAACAGAATTTTGTTTTTGTACGCCACGCATTTGCATACACATGTGTGAACATTCAATCACAACTGCCACACCTTTTGGTTCTAAGGTACGCTGAATACAATCTCTTATTTCAATTGTCAAACGTTCTTGCACTTGTAAACGTCTTGAATATGCATCCACTACTCGTGGGATTTTACTCAAACCAACAATTTTTCCATCAGGAATGTAGGCAATATGTGCTTTACCAAAAAAAGGCAACATGTGGTGCTCACAAAGAGAATAAACATCAATCGATTTCACCAAAACCATTTCAGAATATTCTTCGTGAAATATTGCTTGATTAATCAAATCATCTGGATTTATTTCGTAACCATTTGTAAGGAATTGCATTGCTTTAGCAACACGTTCAGGGGTTTTTAGTAAACCTTCGCGCTCCGGATTTTCACCTAAAGCTTTGATGATTGATAGGTAATTCTCTTCTAATATTTTATTTTCCAAAATTGTTTTTTTTAGTTTGAATTACAACTTAAAACGGCTCGTTTCCTCCGTAGTAATCCACAAAATTATTTTCCGTTTCGATGATTCTGATATGAGCCAATTCACCACCATTCTGGCGAACATCTTCTTCAATTAAATCCCAAATCGCAATCGCTATATTTTCTGTTGATGCCATTATTCCTTTTAAGAATGGAACATCCAAATTCAAATTTTTGTGATCGATTTCCTCAATTACTTTTTCCTTCAGTATTTTACTTAATGTTTTTAAGTTAATCACAAACCCCGTTTCTTCATTTGGAATTCCTTTCACAGTCACAAATAATTGAAAATTGTGTCCATGCCAATTGTGGTTGGAACATTTACCAAAAACTTCAAAATTTTTCTCAGGCGACCATTCTTCTCTCCATAACTTATGAGCGGCGTTAAAGGTCTCTCTTCGAGTGATATAAATTGGTTTCATTATTCTAAATTGTAACTAAATTTTCTATTAATTCACATTTCATAATTCCGTCCCTATCGATTTCTGTCAAGCGGATTTTCTGAAAAGTGTTGGTTAACTCTTGCTGATATGGATATTTTACTTTGACATAATTCTCCGTAAAACCATACATTATTCCTTCATCTTCTTCGTGTTCAAAAAGCACTGTTCGCTCCGTTCCACTATTTTCGGTGTAGAATTGACGTCTCTTTCTGTCGGATAATAAATGTAATTGTTTGCTTCTTTCGCGACGAACTTCCATCGGTACTTTTTCGCCTAATTTGGGTGCACCTGTATTTGCACGTTCTGAATAGGTAAACACGTGTAAGTAGCTAATATCCAAATCTTTCAGAAAGTTAACACTGTCCATAAAATCTTCATCTGTTTCACCTGGAAAACCAACGATTACATCTACACCAATACACGCATCAGGACGAATGGATTTGATTTGAGCCACACGTTCAGCATACAAAGCACGTTCATATTTTCTACGCATTAACTTCAGTAATCGGTCGCTACCAGATTGCAATGGAATATGAAAATGAGGAACGAATCGCTTGGAATCTTTCAAGCAAAAATCAATGATTTCGTTTGAAAGTAAGTTGGGTTCTATGGATGAAATCCGAAAACGGTCAATTCCATCTATGTTATCTAATTCTTTAATTAAATCAAAGAAATTTTCTCCTTCTCCTTGACCAAAATCGCCAATATTTACACCTGTAAGAACTACTTCTTTAACAGCAGTTTTAGCAATTTTTTCTGCTTCAATTACAGTTTCAGCAACTGAAGCATTTCTACTTTTCCCTCTCGCTAATGGAATGGTACAAAACGTGCAAAAATAATCGCAACCATCTTGAACTTTCAAAAACGAGCGCGTTCGATTGCCAAAAGAGTAGGAGGGAACAAAGTCTTTGGTATTTTTGATGTTATCAAAAGAGACTTCTGCTTTTTCAAGTTTGGAATCTTTGTTTTCTAAATGCGCTAGAATATTGAATTTTTCGTTAGCTCCAAGCACCATGTCAACTCCTGGGATTTTTGCAATTTCTTCCGGTTTCAATTGGGCATAACATCCAACAATCACAATAAAAGATTCAGGATTTATTTTCTGAGCACGTTTTACTAATTGTTTGCACTTTTTGTCTGCATTTTCAGTAACTGAACACGTGTTGATGACATACACATCTGGAGTTTCTTCAAATTCTACTTTCGCAAAACCTGCATCCTCAAATAAGCGAGCAATTGTCGACGTTTCAGAGAAATTCAACTTGCAACCAAGGGTATAAAATGCTACTTTTTTAAACTGATTCATTCAACTACAAAAGTAAGTAGAAATTAAGTAAGCTAATTTATTTTTTACCGACTCATTTTATATTAGCTGTTTTTATTTAATTCAAGATTCATTTGAAAACTTGAATGAATTAATTTTAGATAGCAAATTTACAACAATTTCATTTTTTTTTATCCCTGCATTTTCAATGATATGTGCTTGAGAATAAATTGGTAAACGTACGTTAAATTCTCTTGTAATAAATTCGTAAAGATTTTCATCAACTTGAAGTAACGGTCTCTTTTTATCATTTTTTAATCTAGAATGTAATTTTCCAATTGTAATATCTAAAAAAACAACTATTCCATGTTTTTTCATTATGGAGAGATTATCATTATAAATTGGCATACCTCCACCTGTTGAAAATACTGTAGGCTTTATAAATTGAGGTAAATTCAAGATAAATTCATGTTCCAATTTTCGAAAATAATTTTCTCCCTTTTCATCAAAAATTTCTTGAATTTTCGAATTTTCTTGTTTTTCAATAAACCTATCTGTATCAATAAATTCTAATTTAAAATTTTTAGCAACAAGTTTACCTAAGGAAGTTTTTCCACTTCCCATGAATCCTATTAAAAAAATATGTTTATCTTTTTCCAAATTCAATCTGATTTTCAATAACTTAAAATAAATTTTAAACTTATAAACAAAAATAATGAAATTTTACTTGTAGAATTAGAATAATAAAGTAACTTTGCACCCGCTAAAACGATTTCGTAGCTCAGCTGGTAGAGCAATACACTTTTAATGTATGGGCCCTGGGTTCGAATCCCAGCGAAATCACACCTAGAGCCAATATAATCCATTTATGTTGGCTTTTTTTATTATCAAAACTTACCTTAATAAATTTACGTGTCCAATCTTTTGGAAAGTTCGGTAATCATCCCAAGAAAAAGTCAATTTCCATACGTAAGTACCAACTTGACAATGATTATTTCTATACGTTCCGTCCCAACCTTGGTAGATGTTTGTAGTTTCAAAGATCAATTCTCCCCAACGGTCAAAAATTTGCATCGTGTATTTCTTTACGTCTTCTGGACTTGAAAAAACAACATTCCAAACGTCATTTACACCATCGCCATCTGGAATGAAAGTATTCGGTGCGTAGTAAAATGGATCGTTGTCGAAAATGATTTGTTGGTAAGCCGTATCTGGACAATTGTCACTCGAAATCGCAATCAAGGTGATC
>Ga0247844_1007121_pt1 | contig 12929 bp, 10 predicted proteins | sample LaCtaG_FD_192421 | JGI IMG/M metagenome (GOLD analysis project Ga0247844, IMG submission 192421) | Freshwater microbial communities from meromictic Lake La Cruz, Castile-La Mancha, Spain - LaCruzMarch201714.5m_1 | ecosystem: Environmental > Aquatic > Freshwater > Lake | place: Spain: Castile-La... | reverse complement strand
ATTTTCAGATAAATATTCCCCAAGCCCTGAACCCCATGGAAATCATGATACCCTCCATGATGCTCCAACCCTTTGTCGAAAATGCGGTCATCCACGGTCTGGCGCCCAAAAACGGCCTTGGAAACATCCTTGTTGATTTCCAACTTTCAGGCCAGGAGATCATCGCCACAATACGCGACACAGGGGTGGGAAGGGCAACATCATCACAATCGAAATTGCGCGATCTGCACAAACCTTTGGCAACCCAGATTACCCTGGAGCGACTACAACTCTTAGGCGAAAAAGGAGGTAATAATCCTTTAACAATCACCGATTTGTACGAAAACGGCAAGCCATCGGGCACTGAAGTCGTGCTGCATATTCCATTTCAAATTAACCAGCCCAATCATGATCAACGCCATCATCATTGACGACGAACCAGCCGCAAGAGCCTCTCTGGCACTGGAGATCAAACTGCATTGCCCACAGATCAGGATCATAGCAGAAGCGAGTTCGGTGGCGGAAGGTGTCGAGGCCGTTGGCAGCCATCCTCAGGCCAGTTTGTTGTTCCTCGACATCCAGATGACCGATGGTTCGGGTTTCGACCTCCTGCAACAAATCAATTTTGAGTCCCTGAAGATCATTTTTACCACGGCCTACAGCGAATATGCTCTCCGGGCCATCAAATTTGCTCCGCTCGACTATCTGTTAAAACCCATAGATGCACAGGAATTGCAGGCGGCGGTCGAAAAAGCGACAAGGGGAAAACAAACAGAACTTCAGGAACAAATACGGCTATTCATGCAGCAAATGGGCGGCAGCGCTTCACCCGCGCGCATTGCCTTGGCCACGGCCGACGGTATTCATTTGCATTATGTCAAAAATATTGTCCGCTGTGCCTCTGATGGCAATTATGCCACAGTGCATTTTGACGACCAGCGCAAGTTGTTGGTAGCCAAAACCCTCAAAGACCTGGAGGTTTTGCTGGCGCCGTACTCCTTTGAGCGCATCCACAAATCGCACCTGATCAACCTGGATCATCTGCGGCGTTATTACAATCGCTTTTCCGGCGAAGTGGAAATGAGCGACGGCGCGATTCTGCCCGTAGCCCAGCGGAAGAAGACGCAGTTGCTGGAGTTGTTGGGGAAGGTGAATTTTGGTTGAGAAAGTTGAGGGTTGAGATTGTTGAGGGTTTGCACTCAACAATCTCAACCCTCAACATTCTCAACAAACTAAGGCATCCCCATCGTTCCCTCAACAGACCCTTTCGCTGGCCATACCAGCCATTGAAGCATCGCAGCGGCCCTTACTTTTGTCGCGCCCTCCTCCAATAGTCCCCAAAACCTCCTTACTTCATTTCAATTGAACAAAACCTGTGCTTGCACAGACAGCCACGGCGATTGGCTTCGCTTTGGTATGGCCATCCTATTACTCACCGATTTAAACACTTTTTTATGTCTCCGATTTTGAGAAAGGCAGAATGTGTTGAATAATATTTTTCACGTATTTTTATTCTTTCTTAAATTTAATTATAATAGTACCATTTTCTTCATAATCCGAATTGATGTCAACATTATAGCGTTCGGTACCAGCGTAGATCCGGACTGAAGCGGTATTTGGAGGTACATCACCAACATTTTCTGCAAATACGCTCAAATAATTATCATTTTTTCGATCGAGATGTACGTTTATTCGCTTTTTAACTTTTGAAACGCATTGCTTTTCTACTACCATAATGCCGTTTAAATACACAGAAATAGTGTCATTGTCCACTCTGTCACGATCAAAATACTCAATGGTAACTGAATCTACTTTGACCGTTAAAGGATCACCTTTTATCACTGAAGCGCGGCCTTTGATGGCTGGAGGCGCTGGCGGTGGTAAAGGATCTTTTTCGGGCAAAGTCGGGCGCCAGCCTTGTTTCACATTAATAATTTCATCCAGCGTTAGAGCTCGTTTGAAGAAATAAATGTCGTCAAAGACCCCCTGTGCACTTTTCTGTTTTTTATCCATCGAGCCAAAACAAAGTTGATCCGAAGTCTGGGGTTCGCGAATGTTAAGGGCTATAGCATTAATCGAAAGCATCTCTCTCATGTCGCAGTAAATAGCTAGTTGTTCATTTTTTAAAGTCAGGACAATGAAGTGAAACTTACCTTTTTTCAAAGGGTAGGGAAGTGTGTTTACATAATTATTTACGCCAAATTCGTCTTTACATTCGAAGGATAGAGCATTGTTATTTATACTCAATTTGAAGGCCCGTCCGTTACGTATGTTCTGTTGGTGAAACAACACACCCGAATTATTTTCGGTTTGCGGTTTAAACCAAAAGCACACGCTAAAATTATCGTACAGGTCTACTCCTATGTTAGTATTAAAATAACCATCTAAACTGGTAACACCCAGTCCTTGTCCCGTTTTACCTTCTTGTACCAAAGATGCGTTCATCAAGTCTCCTGAGGCAGAACCTACTAATTCTGTGACATCTTCAAACGACCATCCGGCCATAAATGAATTATCCAGGTTTTGGCTGTGTGCGACATTCGATATGAGAAGCACTCCTAATGAGAGTAAAGTGCCAGAAAAAACGTTTTTCATATTTTTTGATGATACAACGGTGTCTTTTGAAATTCTCTGCAAAAGTAACGATGAAAAACACGAACTTGTTTTTCATCGTTACTTTGCTACCGTGAGAAGTATGTACTATATTATGAAAACAACCTTTTCAACCATTTTTGTTTAGGACGGGTTGGTCTCCTCTTATAATCATCTATTATCTTAAGTTCTTTTTGTATTGCAGCCTCTTCTCTTAGAATCGGGTCCTTTTTTTTCTCAATTTCCTTTTCATTTTCCTTTAATAGTTTTTTTAGTTCTGCAATTTTATTGTCAATAAAACTCTTCTCGGCGCGCTTTGCCCTTATCTCAGTCATTTTATGCAGGAACAAATTTTCGATTTGCATATCAAAGTCAACACCACGGTATTTTTCACCTTTTTCATCATAAACCTTCACTAAAAACTTTGCATTTATATTGTCTTTTGAAATGCCATAAGATTCAAACAAGTTCAATATTTCAGCGTAAGCGCATTGCGTTCTTAAGAAGGCTAACTCATTATCACAAATTGGAGAGTTGTCGGTAAAAGAAACTGAGATCGGATTGATAAATTTTTTATCGCCGGTAAGAAAATATTTCCCTTGTATAGGCTCGGGGTCTTTGTAGAGGAGCTTACATACTCCATTTATTCTTCTTACTTTATTCCCATCAGCTTTGCCTGTTATGGTCAAGTTGACAAAAATTGAATCTTTAAAGTCGTCTGGAGCATCCCGAAGTTTTGCCTTAAAATCGATCGCCTCCAAAATGGAATTTAAAACCGTTGAAGTTCTATTCCGAATATCAGCCGTACAGAATTCCCCAAGGTTTAATCCTGAATCAAAAATCTGCGGGTTTAACGGTTCGCCTGGGAACCCATCTACAGCTTTCAATACGGCTCCACCCGGCAAGTTTGCCACCTTTGTTCCTGAGTCGGTGAATATACCTCTATCTTTCAACCTGTTTACTTCTTCTAAAGCCGCAACATAATTGTCTTTTGATAAATTTTCAATGGTGAGTTGTTTGACTTTCACCTCCTCCTCCAACCGGGCAATCTCTTTTCCAAGTTCTATAGATTTTATTTGTAAAGGCTCAAGCTCTTTTTTTATTTCCACGCTAACCTGTGTCTGGTTTTTGACGTCTTGATCCCATTTGTCTCTAATTTTTGTTGCTTCGTATTCCAGATGCCTAAAAATGTCTTTTTCGTCACCATCATTTGAAATTCGTAAGCAATCACTTCTGTACTTTTTCGTAAACTTAATTATCTTTTTTACCAAAGCAGCTTCCTCGTTAACAAAAGTATTATCCTGTTTATTGGCCTGTTCTTTAGCTACTTTGTAATATCTGTAGGTTTTAGATTCGTCACTTTTGTGACATTCATACCATGCGCCTAATAACAAATAATAAATAAAGGGGAAGGCTTTAATGGCCTCAATTTTATCATCCGACTCGGTTTGCTCCATGTTTTTTATGAACAATGCTAATTGCTCATCATCCGCGTCGCGAAGTAGGCGTTTCAAAGCTTTTCTATCGTCTTTGTAAACTCTGCTTCCAAAGAGGTCGTAAGAAATTTCCTTAAACCACCCAATTTTTTCCACCTTAGGATTTATAAAGGCAAAAGTTGAATCTTGAGCGGGTGTTTGCGCCCTAGTGTAATTTGCAGTTAAGATTAAGCAGGTAAAAAGGGCAAAGAACCTTGCGCAACGGAATGGATTTGATCGTTTTGTCATTTTAGGTGAATAATTTAGTGTTGATTGAGTTCTTCAGGCCGAAGACATAAAATAATTGTAATCTCTTTTAGTGTGTCGGCAAAGCAAAGATAGAGCTATATTTTGCTTACTTGGATACCTTTACTGTAATTTTATAGTCGTTCCTGATAAAGTCAGTTTTCAAATTGTCCAGGCCTGAGTTTGGTTGTTCAGTGATGGTATAAAAGCTGCCTGACCTTCCGTGAGGAGTTTGACGATGCTCCTGAACAGGCCAAAAATTAATGCTTTGAGTTCCCTCAATCGCATTTTCAGGTTGTAAGCGGCTCCTGCGAGCAGCGCATTCACTGCGTCACCTAAAAGGCCGCGTAAAAAGTTCCGGTCCAAACCAAAGTCGCTCTTCAAATGTCCGATGGTTGGTTCGATGGCTGCCCTGCCCCGGAATAATTGTTTGAGTTTGTTTTTCTCTTTTTTGCTGAGGTTTCTTGGTCCTGCCATGGGTGTCATCACACTCGTTTTGCCAATTTGTTTTCTACCCCTTCCGCCCCGATCGTACACTACTTTTTTTGGTGTTTGCCCTCCGATGGGCTCCAATATGCGCTCCATTTGTTCCAAGGTGGGTGCGATGGTATCTCCATCATAAGGATTGCCACGGAAGCATTTCATGCCTGTTATTACCCCTTTTCCAGCTGTCCGACCCACAGAGACCTTACAACCAAATTCATATTTTTTGTGGACTTTCCCTTTTGCGATACAACTTACATCCGGCTCGTGGACGGAGTAAACTTTATCCTTGTCCATGCGCTGTTGTGCCAGTATTTCCTTGAAAAACAACAAAGCATCGTCATAATTGCCCAATTCCTCTGCTGTTAGTTTTGACTGTACATCCCGAATCAAGCGTCCTGCGATCGTTTTGAGGCGTTTGATGGCCGCTTTGCGTTTTCGATGTCCCTCTTTGGTGCGGTACTGCGCTGTGGCCAGTCGGCGAAGTTTTTTCTCCTCCTTCTCAAACGTTTGCTTCAGTTTTATGTCAGACCATTGTGCAAATCGCCTTGTCCAAGCCATGACACGAGAGGCAAGTTTCTGGTCCGTAGGGTAGGTGATGTTTTTTTCCTGGACTGTTGTGTCCATCTGGACGATTTCGGCACTTTCTTCTCCTGGATGTAATTTGATACTCAAGGTTAGAATCTTCTCCATCCCCGACTCCCCGATTCGTTTGCGGAACAGTACAAAATCAGAGGGATCAAAGGGTTTGCTTGTTTGAAAATAGGTCTCTCCTGTGAAGTACTGCCAGTATGGATTTTCTATCCACCGATCAATAACCGACTCGTCGGATTGATTGAACATCTGTTTTAATAACAGTAATCCTGCAATCTGTCGCACCGGTATGCTCGGACGACCTTGAACAGCATAGAATGATTCCAACTGGCCCTCCAGCCAGCGCCAATCCAGCTCTTGTGATAACCTGACTAACTCATGATTCAGGTTGATAATCGAATCTAAACGAGAGCGAAACAAGTCGCCTTTATCAAGCGGTAATTTTCCGAGCATTTCTTTCAGTTTTTATATGCTGAATTTCAATTTCCGGGGGAAAATTACGAAATAAATTGAAAATACAAAAACTTAAAGTGCTGATATTCATTGATTTAGAAAATATATTTGAGTTTGTCAGGGTCGACTTTATAGCCAAAACAGAGTGTTTTAAAACGCCTAATGTCCGCGGACAGGTGTTGTGGTTGATGACCTTGTATTTGGAGGAAGTTCCAAAGCCTTTCAATGGGGTTCAAATTGGGGGAATAAGGCGGTAAAAAGAGATGCACTATGCGGGGAGGGCTTGCCCTGCCAAGCCTAGAACTCGATTTTTCTGTAACAGCGGGCACAGTCCCCAATGACGCAAACTTGTTGTTTGTCGTGCTTGTTCATCTGTGTTTTTTCGTAGACTTCGATAACGGCTTGTAGGCGTTCATCGCACTGTTGATATTGATGCGGCGGGAGATATCAGTCAAGTACTGCCCTATCGAGGTTTGTCCAAAACATGTTTTAATCCTTCAATGGGGTGATCTTCAATGGCTTTTTTGAATTCTTTCAGCAAATCTGCTTCTTTTTCGATTATTGGATGGTCTTTTACATATTCCAATGCAACAGTGTAATACCTATATATTTTGCGCTCGTCTTTTTCCACACATTCATACCAAGCACCTAGCCAGGCATAATATATAAAAGGATAATTTTCAACAGCGAATATTTTCTCCTCAGTTTCATCCATTTCCACATTTTCCACAAAATCTGACAGATGATCCATATCCGCTTCCCGGAGAAACATCTTTAATAGTTTCACTTGATCGGGATCTTCGTCATCTGCAAATAAACCGAAGGCAATTTCTCTGATGGCATCCACACATCCATAATCCTCAAGTTCAAGTGCCTTGTCCGGTATTTGGGCGGAGAGAGGTTTGTTGAACGACAAACCCCAACAAAGAAGAATGGCTCCAAAGTGAAAGGCAGAAGCGTAGGGCATTGATATAATCTTCATGGGCTAAAACAAAATGTTTTTTTGTGTGTATGTTGCTTTTTTTGATCTCAACAAATAATTTACATACAAGATACCGATGCGTGAAACAAGGCTGTTTGGCCTTCCAAAACGACATGCATAAGCAGTTCAAATAGGAGTTTCATGTCAGGTATTTTGCACTAAATCTCAAGCATATGAAAAAAAATTTTTCAAAACTACGATGATATGCTTTGTAAGTAAAATGTTTTCTACTTTTGTAGAAAAAACGAAAAATCAATCCGCATGGAAACGATTAACATATTGATAGCTTTCGAAGCGGAAGATCGAAACTATAGGGACAAAATAAACGTTCAACTAAGGCCTTTAGTACTTGCTAAGGTGGTAAATTTATGCGACGAGATCGAAACGGTACAATTAGGGCAGGTTTTGGACAAGGCTGTCGAAGAAATGATATCAACGGCAGAAATTATCTTATTGTTAATTAGTCCAGCCGCTATGGCTTCTGAGCGTTATATTCATTTGTATTTAAACAATGCTTACGAACGGCATTTAAAGGGTGAAGTGTTACTAATCCCTGTGAAACTGAAAACTACGGTGCTTGATTACCATCCAATAAAAGATCTCAAATCGGTTCCGTCAAACAATCTACCGGTTTCGGAGTGGGAAAATTCTGAAGTTGCAGTTGCAAATATTACCGCCGAAATAACGACAATTGTTCAAAAATTATCCTCCCGTAAACAAAGTTTCCAACAAGCATTCTCCACGGCAGAAGACTTTTTTAATCGGGAGAAGTGGCCTGAGGCCTTGGATCATTTCGGTCAAACACTAAAATATCATCAAACAGGATTCATTCCAAACAAAGATTTTCTTGAACAAAAAATAGCAGACTGTAAAGCAAAAATTGCACAACAGTATGCATACGAACATGCTGAAAAACGCAAAGGAGAATTTATTAAAAAAGTTGCCGCTGCCGATGCTTTATGGATGGCGGGAAAGTGGAGTGCTGCCGCGATTGCTTACGATTCAGCCAACTTATTTTGGGAGCCAGATTTTGGGGTTGAAAAAGAATATCTGACAACTCGAGCGTCCTTGGCCAGATTAAACCAAACCCAGGCGAATCCGCCAAGAAAACCTATAGTTATAGATTGGGGTAACCTTAAACCTTATTTGCGGTTTGTATTGGGGGCTTTGGGCCTCGCACTTTTTATTTATTGGGTTTTGTCAGATAGCACTGTAAAACTAAAAGACAATAATAATCAATCTGCTGAAGAACAAATGTGGTCAAGGATCAAGGATGTTCGCCAGATTGACTCTTTTGAGTTGTTTAATCGAAAATTTCCTAGTAGTACCCATTCCTTTCAATCTAATCGAGCCATTGAAAAAATAAAATACTATGACCGTGTGATAAACAGCTTACCAATATGGGAAAAGCAAAAAATTAGCGAAGACGCTTTTCAAGAAACGATGCGCAAAGCAATTGAAAAATTTCCAGAAGATTCATCTTTGTATAAAGACCTAAAAATGGCATGGCCTACGTTGTATACGCGATGATTTGTATGGTAATATATTGATTATCAGGCAGGGATTTTCCGAATCAATCTGTGGGTAACAAGAGCTAATTGCAAATAATTAACCAATCCTCATGAGAAAATTAATTTCTTTTTTAGTTTTTACCGTTGCTTTTTCCTACAAGATCAACGCTCAGTGTTGCCAACCATTTTTACTGAGTGGAGATAAATTTTACTCAAAGTACGGAACCAATATTCAGTCGCTACAAAAAGCATTAGCCGAATACAAAAAAGGGGCCCCTTGCTTAGCAGATCCCAGAGATAAGATAAGTGTAGACTGTATCGAACTAAATACTAAAATCGAAGAGATCGAAAGAAGAATTGTAGAATTGAGAAAAATTGAACAGGAAAGAAAAGACAGGGACCTTTGGAATAAGGTAAAGTACAGTTATAATGTAGATATAATTACCACAGGCTATTTGAAAATCTGTGAATTGTGTCTATTCGGGGACGACGCGCAAAGCATGATCGATAGCCTGAATGATGAGAAAAATCAAAAAAATGAAGAAAAGATAAACAAACTAATTCGTGAAGATAAAAAGCGTTGGAGTTTGGTGCGCAATTCCAATAGTATCGATTATATTAGAAAGAACTATTTAAACAACTGCTTGTCACCTTGCTTATACCGGGATTCAGCGGAGTTATTAGTAGATTTTATTGAATTGGATGAATCTATTTACCGCCAAGTAATCTATAGCGACAGTTTGGAGTTATTGCAGGAAAAATACCTTGATATATGCGACCGTTGCTATTATAAAAAAGAGGTTGAACGGAAAATTAGGAACATTGTTGATGGAGCTAAGCCAAAAATGATTCAAATCTTAGGGGGAACCTTTGTTATGGGTAATAATTTTGATAAAAAACCCAAAAAGATGGACGAAAAATCTCATACGGTGAGTGTAGAAACCTTTTTGGCAGGAAAATACGAAGTTACTTTTCGCGAATTCGACCAATTTTGCTTTTATATGAAAAAAAACAAACCCAGCCACGAAGGATGGGGACGAGGTGCTCATCCGGTAATAAATGTCAGTTGGTATGACGCTATTGAGTTTTGCAATTGGCGTAGTAAAATAGATAAATTGGATACTACATATATTAAGCGATATATTAAACCCGACTCTTTTACCGTAATTTTAAACAAAAAAGCAAATGGCTATCGCCTACTAACCGAAGCGGAATGGGAATATGCAGCACGCGCCCAAGGGAATAACAATAGGTATGGTGACGGACGGAACCTTATAGACATACTGTTCATAAACTATAATCCGTATTCGGATGATTATTCTACTCCCGGTAGGGGTAGAACGGTTCCCGTTGGAAGTTTAAATAATGCAAATGCTTTAGGATTGTTTGATTTTAGCGGAAATGTATCGGAATGGTGCTGGGACTGGTATCAGGAAGATTATTATAAAAGCTCGAACGCTTCTTCCAATCCGATCGGCCCCGATTGGGGCGACGAGCGAGTTGCTAGAGGAGGAGGACACAACTTTAGTAAAAGAATGTGTACTGTTTTCAATCGTGATTCATATAAACCTTCTATTCAAAAAAGTTTTATTGGCTTTCGTTTAGCGAGAAATTATTCGAATTAAATGCTTTAATCGTTTGTACAATATAAAATATCTCATCTGATGCCGTTTTTCGACCTATTTAATCTCTTGAGAAAATCCTTTTTTTTGTTGGTTGCATTCTGCCCTCTACACACTGGATTATCAAGCCAAACCATCCAAACCTCCGATTCTTTGCAAATTTTGGTAGCGTTCGATAGTAGTCAGCAAAAAAAATTGATTGATAGTTTAATAAAGGTTGATTATGACAAATGGGCTAAAGTCAGATTATCGGATAACGCTTTGGTTGTTAGATATTTGTATCTTCAATATTGTCAACCGCCCTGCCTGTTTCGCGACTCGGCAGAGTGGTTGATCGCTTCAATTGAGTTTGATGACGCGTTATATCAAGATGTAAAAGAAAGCAATGATCCGGAGTTACTTAAGAAAAAATATTTGGACATTTGCAGCATTTGTAGGTTTAAAGCGCATGTAGAAAATAGTCTGCAAAATATAATTAATGATAGGAAGCCACGGATGGTAACATTAAAAGGAGGAAGTTACCGTATGGGAGATACTTTTAAACGCTTTCATAAAAAAGCGGAAAAACCGCATAAGGTAGAAATAAAAACTTTTTTAATAGGAAAACATGAATTAACTTTTCGCGAATATGATCTATTTTGCATTCTTACAAACAGACCAAAGCCCATCAATGGATCATGGGGACGCGATTTATTACCAGTAATAAATGTAAGTTGGCTGGACGCTATTCAGTTTTGTAATTGGCGCAGTAAAATGGATAATTTGGATACGGTATATGTGTTTGATGGATTTGGAATCGTTGAAATGGACCAAACGGCAAACGGATATCGCTTACCTACAGAAGCGGAATGGGAGTACGCTGCTCGCGACCAAGGGCAGAATTTTCTTTATAGTAATGGCACTAACAAAATCTATACCCGATTGGTCAATTTTTCAGCTCCCGTCAGTCATGGAGGGTTAAGAGAAAGGCCGGTTGGGCCGGTTGCGGTTGGATCGCTTAGTAGCTGGAATTCAATAGGCCTCTACGATTTTAGTGGGAATGTAGCCGAATGGTGTTGGGATTGGTATGACGAAATGTATTATTGGTACTCCGCCCAAAATAACCCTAGCGGCCCGAAGGAGGGATTGGAACGTGTCATTAGAGGCGGTGGCTATGACCAAGGACAAGAAAAGTGCACTGTTTTTAACCGTGATTTCCAAATACCTTCCGCCCGAAAGAAAAACTTAGGCTTTCGGCTTGCTAGAAACATGTGAAATCATAGGCAATGATCTTAGAATATCGGTACTTTTTTAGACCTGCGTCATTTCCAAATACGTGGGTTTTTAATTCCTTAATTAGCCAAGTGTTGATTTGCTTGTTTATTTGTACAGTTTAATCATTCACCTACAGATTTCCCATAGTCCTCTTATTCCCTCATAATAAACCATCCCCATCGTTCCCTCAACAGACCCTTTCGCTGGCCATACCAGCCATTGAAGCATCGCAGCGGCCCTTACTTTTGTCGCGCCCTCCCCCGAATACCCCCCAAGGCCTCTCTTTTCTAATTTCAACGGAATAAAACCTGTGCTTGCACAGACAGCCACGGCGATTGGCTTCGCTTTGGTATGGCCATCCTATTACTCACCGATTTAAACACTTTTTTATGTCTCCGATTTTGAAAAAATCAACCCTGGCTCTATGCTGCATCTTCTTTACACTTCAGCTTTCTGCACAAATTGGCAACCTGAACAAAGCCAAAGACATGTTGAAGGACAAAAAAGAAAAACCTGCGGTCGAAAAGCCGGCAGATAAACCCGCCAGGTCAGAACAGCAAAAAACAGCACCCGCTTCTGAAAAATCAGTGCCTGCGGCATCTGAACAGCGCAGCGCAACGCCTTCTAAATCAACTGGAAACCCAAGAGAGGCCGTTCAGACGAGCAGGGCAAGGCCCGGCTTAGATGAAAAATATAAGCCATCGGAAGTGGAATTGGATTTTGAATCAGAGCCTTTTCCTCCTTCCATCGTCTGGGCGAGCCTTTTATCTGGAGGCAGTTGGTATTTCAACATTACGAATGGTCAAATGAAACTGAACAACATCGAGGTTTCATTCCTGCCCAAAAAGGCCAAGGACGGCACCCCGGTGAGTTATGAAAGTTATTCCAACAAAACCCCGTTGCTACGGATGGAGGTTTGGGATACAAAAGCCAATACGATCAAAGAAACCATGCACTATGAGGCCAAAACGGCCACAGCACCTTTTTACGAAATGGAGGTGTTGGAAGGGTATGATTATAAATCCTTTGCCACGCTCACGGAAGGCAGTTATGAGTTTCGTTTTTGGGCGGGCACCAAACATTTTTACACCTTCCCTTTCCAGGTTGAAAAACTGAGCAACCCTGACCCGTATGCACCGGTACATGACTTCTATTTCCTCAAAGGCCCCTGGCAGGATTGGGGACGGGTGGAATTTGGCCCCGATGGACATTTTATCTTCAATGCATACCTGACGCACCAAACTACTACCATTGAAAACCAGGCGCGCTGGGATGCGAAAAGAGCATACAAGTACCTCGCGAAACTCTATCGCGATGGGAAAATGGTGGCAGCCCACAGCCTTAATAATTCCGGGGCAGGGGGATTTGAAGAAGGCGATATCCAAACCCACAACGGCAAGTGGGGAAGGTATGATTGCACGTTCCATAAATACCCGGTGCCTAAACCAGGCGCCAGAGATTTTTTCATGAAAGCCGACATGAAAGACGGCGACTATACCGTGGAATTCTGGCTTAAAAGCCTGGAAGGCGTTGAATCTACCCACAAATACGGTTTTGTAGTTAAAAATGGCGCAATTGTCCCACCGTCCCAAGCAGATCGTGCTCAGAATGCGGATCCCATGCAGTTTCTGGAGCAGGGGCCTGGAAGGTTTTATGTGAAAAAAAATTGATGGTTTTGACCCTAATCGAGACCTCGTAGGTTTTTAAAACCTACGAGGTCTTCCGCTCGAAAATGACT
>Ga0247844_1007119_pt1 | contig 12930 bp, 15 predicted proteins | sample LaCtaG_FD_192421 | JGI IMG/M metagenome (GOLD analysis project Ga0247844, IMG submission 192421) | Freshwater microbial communities from meromictic Lake La Cruz, Castile-La Mancha, Spain - LaCruzMarch201714.5m_1 | ecosystem: Environmental > Aquatic > Freshwater > Lake | place: Spain: Castile-La... | reverse complement strand
CTTTCATATTACTTTGTATTTTATCTGTTAATACAAGGTTTGTGTACTAAATTTGGGGTCCAGACCATGTAGATAAATATTTTATTTTTAATATTTATCTAGTATAATTGTTTTTATGGATTATTTAACTTGTTTAGATGCAAGTACACCAAATTTCTTGGGTTTATTTAATACTTTAATTGCACCCCCCCTTCTTTTCTATGCATATATTCCCATTATTTTTATATCTATTTTTCTGAGTGTATTTGTTTTAATTAAAGATAGATATTCTCTACAGAGTAAATTGTTGTTTCTTATATCAATTTCTTTTTCTTTTATTGTATTTAATGAAATAATTCAATGGATTGCTGTACCACTGGGCTTAATTTATTTTTCTTGGCAAATTATTATTTTTTTAGAATTATTTTTATTTATTCTATGTTTCTATTTTGTATATGTTTTTATAAATAAAAAAGATATTGATTTTAAATATAAAATTTTATTAGGGATTATTTTTTTGCCGGTTGTCTTTTTATTACCAACTAATCTTAATATAAGCAATTTTGACATTAGTTTTTGTGGTGGAAGTTATGGTTATTTATGGGAATATAGTTATATTTTTCAGTTTTCTTCTATTGTTATTATGATGTCCTTGTTCTTTAATAAATTTAGAACTCTTGAAAAAAAAGATCCTTTCAGAAAGCAAATATTAATAATGGCTTCTGGGATTTTTGTATTTTTAACAAACTATGCTTTATTGGGGTTCTATGGTGACGTAGTATTATTTTACGACGTAAACTTAATTGGTCCGATTGGCATGCTTTTATTTTTGGCTTTCTTGTCTTATATGATCGTTAAATTTAATACTTTCCACATAAAACTTCTAGCTCCTCAAGTGCTTGTTATTTCTCTTATCTTTTTAAATTTTTCCATTTTATTTATTCCGAATGTTCAATATATAAGAATCGTTGTAATAGCCACGATCATTATTTCTATTGTTGTAGGTATGTTTCTTATTAGAACAGTAAAACAGATTGATATACATCGCGAAGCTCTCGACCTTGCCAACAAACAACAAACCAACCTCCTTCATTTCATCAGTCACCAAGTTAAAGGTTTCTTCACCAAGTCGCGTAATGCTTTTTCGGGATTGCTTGAAGGGGATTACGGTCCAATTCCAGAGACCGCTCGCTACATCATTCAAGAAGGTTTTGATTCCGACAATCGGGGAGTAGAGACTGTTCAACAAATTTTGAATGCAGCGAACTTGAAGACTGGTCAAACAACCTATGTCGTTAGTGAGACTAATTTGGTCAATGTTGTTAAAGATATAATTCTTTCTTTGAAGCCGGCTTCGGACAAAAAATCTTTGGCTATTAATTTTAATCCGCCTGTGCAAAACTTAATAATGAAACTCGACACCTATCAAATTACTCAAGCTTTAAAAAACCTAATCGACAACTCCATAAAATATACGCCGTCTGGAAAAATTGATATTACTCTAGAAGTTCAAGAAAAAGATGTGGCTAATAAAAAAGTGGTTATAAAAGTTTCTGACACCGGTGTTGGTATTTCTACTGAAGACATGCCTAAATTATTTAGTGAAGGTGGTTGTGGCGCGGAATCAATCAAAGTCAATGTCGACAGTACAGGCTACGGCTTATACATTGTCAAAAATATCATTGAAGCTCATGGCGGTAGTGTGGCGGCACATTCTGATGGGGTTGGTAAGGGCTCTGTCTTTACGGTAGTGTTGCCGGTTAAATAGAAAAGTTAATCATTTTTAGAGTATTTGAAATTATTTTTGCTCTGTTTATTTTAATTTTGTTATTTTCAGGAGATAAATCATGATTAGCTTTATTTATGTTTAATAATAAACTAATTTTAGCAGAGCCAGTATTTTTAATTATTTTGTTTTGAGATTCTTCTGGAACCACGAGATCATTTTTACCTCTAATAAAAGCAAAATTTCCTGTAAAAGAGTTTATTGCTCTAAGTAATATTTCTTCTTCTGGCAATGTTGAAAGAAGTGGTTTTGTTGTTCCTGGTTTTTTGCCACACCCACTGCCAATCATAATAATTGAAGACGCTGACTTAATTAATCTCGGTATACCTAAAAGAGTGGTTCCGCCAAAAGAATTTCCTATAATAGATATTTTTTGTTTTTTTGAAATTATTTTTTTATTTATAAGATAATCATAGACTTTCCACACATCATCACATTCCTGTTTAAATGTTTTATTGATAAATAATTCTTTATCAGATTCCTGCTCTTTTTTTGTTTACGCGCAGTGTTTATACACAAAATATTATATAAAGGATTGAGTTCTTTTATTAATTCTATTTCCCAAGATTTTTTTGATTTGGGGTCGTGTAATCTATAAATACCTTTTAATATTATAATCGTATGCTTTGTTTTTACTGAAGGATACCAAAATATTTCAATCGGTAATGACTCAAAAGAAGAAACTATTGAATATTTTTTCATGTTTAAATTATAACAAAAATCCTCCTGATTATTTTTCTGAAAATAATATGGAATTTCTGGTAGAATGGGATTATGAAACTTATCTACAAAACCATTGGCGAAACTCCGCTGGAGGCGTTGGAAAATTTACGTCAAAATGAGCCTGACTTAAAAGAGGAAACTTTGTCATATATTGGCAGGCTTGATCCTATGGCCGAAGGAGAAATGATTGTTTTGGTGGGGAAAGAAGAGAATCAAAAACGCGACGAATATTTAAATTTTGATAAGGAATATGTGGCGGAATTTTTAGTAGGTTTTTCAACTGATACGGGGGATTTGCTTGGAGTGGTGCAAAAATCGTCGGCTGACAAAACAGCGGCTGCTAATAATAAAGATGAAACTTTTCAAAAAAACTTATTAGAAAAAATCGCCGCTCTTCCAGAAAAACTTTCTAAAATAACTGAGCAAAAATTTCCTTGGTTTTCTTCAAAACATGTTTTTGGTAGAGCTTTGTTTGATTGGTTTAAAGCCGGTCAACAAGAGGAGATTGAGAGACCTTCGAAACAAATTAAAATTTACAGTGCGGAATTAATCAACGCCACAGAGAATCTTTTATTTAGAAAGATTACGGCTAGCGAATTACAGAATTACTTAACCAAAAACATCTCCAAAGTTAAAGGGGATTTTCGCCAATCAGAAATTTTAGAAAAATGGCAGGGGATTTTACAAACAGTCGACTCTCCCACCGCTGAATTCCCCATTTCTGAATTCCCTATTTTTACCTTAAAATTAAAAGTCTCAACCGGCACCTATATCCGTGGCTTAACCGAAGAAATTGAAAAGGTTATTGGCGCGCCAGTAGTTCTATTTTCATTAAAGCGCTCAAAAATTTACCTGAATTAATAAATAATTTTTTAAATAATCAAACGAATTTTAGGTATTGTAATAGTAAACACAGTATATTCATTGATTTTACTTTTAACTTTTAAATTGCCACTAAAATGATTCTCGATAATTTTGCGAGTATTATATAAGCCAATGCCCATACCATTATCCTTTGTGCTAAAACTATTATCAAAAATTTTACTTAAATTTTCTTTCTCAATACCACATCCATTATCATAAACTTTAATAATTAAATTATAATCAACATCATGATCAATCACGATATTAATATATTTCTTGCGCTCGTCCGAGACTTTTTCAAAAGCATCTAACGAATTAGAAATAAGATTAATAAAGACCTGATAAATTTTCAATTGATTAGCAATAATTAAATTCGCCTCGTATTTTCTAATAAAATTTAGGCTAACATTACGCCCCAGAGACTTTGGCTTCATAATTTCCAAAATATCCATCAAATGATTTTCTAGATTCACAATCTCTTGTTGTTTTTGATGTTCAAAACTGCCAGCCACGTCATGAATGAAATCTCGAATTTTTTCATTGGCCGCAGAAATAGGCGAAATGATTTGTTGCATATTTTCATTTTCCTTATTCATTTCCAAATACAAAATCAAGCCGTTAATCGGGTTTAAAATATTATGAATTATTTCACAAGAAATTTTACCAATCGAATCATTTTTGATGCGATCTTTAATTTTGGTAAAGTTTTTCATAATAATTTAATTAGAAACTATTTTATAACCACGCCCAGGAATGTTGCGAATCAAATTTTTCTTTTCGTCTCCAATTTTTTTACGTAAATTAAAAATATGGGCTTCCAAAGTATTCGAACATGGATCAGCATTAATATCCCAAACGTGTTCAACCATATCCGTTCTAGTAACAATTTTTCCCAGATTGCTCATCAACAATTCAAGCAAGGCGAATTCTTTGCGAGTAAGATTTATACGTTTGTTGTTGCGAGTGACTTCGTGGGTATGTTTATTCAAAACTAAATTCCCAATCTTAATAATTGTATTCTCTATTTTGTGAGGACGACGCAACAAAGCCCGAATTCTAGTTTTTAATTCTTCGAACGAGAAAGGTTTGGTTAAGTAGTCGTCGGCACCACAATTTAGTAATTCTATTTTTGACGAAGTGTCTGCTTTGGCAGATAGTAAAAGAATAGGGGTGTAAATATTTTGATCGCGAATTTCGGTGCAAACTTGGCGACCCATTTTTTTAGGTAAAACATTGTCGAGCAAGATTAGGTCATAGACGTTGGTGCGGGCCATATATGATCCAATTTCGCCATCACCACATTCGTCGATGATAAAACCTTCGTTCTCCAGCCCCAGTTTGAGAACTCTTCTGATTGACGCATCATCTTCAATCAACAATATTTTCACTGTGCCCTATATATTAAATAAAACCGTTTCCAAGTCAAATTTGTATAGTGTTTTAAAAGTTTATATCGTTTTATTAAAATTTTAACTTTTCCAAAAAAGCCTTATTTTTTAAAAGTTTTTTGCTATAATATTTTCATGAAAGATATTAAGGTTTATGTAAAAACAGGTTGCCCATGGTGTGTTGAGCTTGAGGCTTATATGGTCCAAAAAGGCATCAATTATGAAAGTATCGAGGTTTTGTCGAATGCTGACAAATTCAACGAAATGATAGCCATTTCAGGCCAAAGCAAGGCCCCTGTAGTGGTTATCGACGGGGAAGTTTTCTCTGATACCGACAAAGAGGCGATGGAAAAAGTTTTTGCTGAAAAGGGTATTATTTAAAATATTTTAATGGCACCGTGATTAAAATAAAAAACTCCCGTCAGCATTGTGCTGTTGGGAGTTTTTGAAATTACCAACCTTTTGGTGGTTTGAATCTTTGGTCTTTTTCTGTTTTTGGAAGTTTGATTTGAGCAGATTTCTTTTTTTGAAGAGCCGCCCTTGTGCGGAAGTTTTCATATTCTGCTTCGGTCAATTTGCCACGAATTGCTTTTTCAAAAATTTCTTGACCATCTGGAATTTCTTCCTCGCAAAAATTTGTTTCGCTGACTTCGGATACACTCTGATCGGTATCGAGCCACCTGATTATTTTTATAAAGAAGAAGGGCGTGGCCAAAATCAAGACGAATATTATTGTAATGAATGTTGTGATTGGGTAGTTGATAATGAACATAAAGTCTGCATAAAACACTATAATATATAGCTTTTTTGTCAAACGAGATGGCTTTTTTAAAAAATACTAACTTTTTACAAAGTATCTTTTATTTTCAAACTGAAATTTATACCCATAATCATAATGATTCCCAAGACGATAAATAGAATTTTTATGTCAAAGTAACTTAACAAAATAGAAGCAAAAATTGTGCCAAAAATATATGTTACAGGTCTGACTGCTCGATACATACTAATAACATCAAGACTGCCATCTTTAACTTTTTTAAAAACATAAGTTTCTGACATTGATTCAATCATACTGGCACCAATCCTTGTCACAAATAAAATAGCAGCCCACAAAAAGAATATCTTTGCGGAGAAAATAGCCATCGAAATAGTGGAAAGTCCCGCAATAATTAATCCAACAGTAAGCATTTCTTTTTCACCATATTTTGTGTCGGCTAATTTACCCAAAAACATTTCCAACAATAAAAATGGAATTAAAGCGATACCTATAATAATTCCAATCTCACCTAAATTAAAACCAATAGCATCATGTAAATAAATAGGGGTATAAATAATCATCCAAGAATAAAATAAATAAAGAATAAAATTACAAATGAAAATTCTACGCAGATCGGCCTTTCTCATAATATAAAACAAGGTACCTAAAAATTCGTAATCTTTGTATTGAGCGTCTTGATAATTTTTAAAGTATTTTCGAGTGATTTGAATTATAGGAATAAGTAAAATAACTCCCAGAACAAAAATTTTTCCAATTTCTTGATCGGAGCTAACTAACAGACCAGATAAGACAGGACCTGCGACATAGGCAAAATTAGCTGAGGTCAATAAGACATCGCGCACACCGCCAGCTTCGGCATCATTTGATAAATGTTCAGCGAAAATATCAAAATTGAAAAAGGCTACGCTTCTCGCGACGAAACCTGAAATGAAAGTGACGATAAAAACCACAACCCAAAAAGTATTAACTTCTACAAAAAGACATAAAGAAAGAATGCTCAAAGAAATAAATTCTACAATTAAAGCATTTAGAAAAGTTTTGTAATTTCCGGTTTTCTTAACTATTTTTCGGACGATGGCTAAAACGATAATTGTTAGAACAGATGCCAGGGCATAAATTAAACCAACATTGCTACTGCCGACAAGATTTTCCAAAAAACTAGATTCCACATAAGTGGCAGGAGTAAAATGTAGAGTAAAAAGAAAAATCAAAAGATATATTAAATTCTTCTGATTAATTCTTTTGCTAAAGTTTTGGATGTTCTCCATTTGTTAGATTATAACAAATGTTGTGCGGAAAATTAAATTAAACTCCAAGCAATACTGGGATAACTAGAGGTTGCTTTGCAGTTTCTTGGAACAAGAATTTGCTAAGCTCATCACTAATATTTTTCTTTAATTTATCGAAGTCGATTGGACCAGTATTTTTTGCGGTGTAATCTTCAACCATGTTTTTCACAAGGAAACGGCTTTTTCGCAACAGTTCCTGGGACTCACGCAAATATACGAAACCTCGAGAAATAATATCTGGAGATTTTTTCAATTTACCAGTATGAGTGTTGATGCTAGCTACGATCACGAAAATTCCAGCTTCAGATAATAATTGTCGATCTTCAATAACCAAGTCTTGAATTTCTCCCACTTCAAATCCATCAACAGTGACAGGTTCGTTTGGAGCGCGCATTGGCAATTTCACAATTTTCTTACCTTCTTCTTGAATTTCAATAATAGTTCCATTGTCTGGAATAATTATATTGTCAGATGGTGTACCAAGAGTTTCAGACATTTCACCGTGTTGGCGAAGTAGGTGATGATATCCGTGCAATGGAATAAAATATTTATATTTAATGTGTTGGTGAATCCACTTCAACTCATCGCGGTTTCCGTGACCTGAAGCGTGAACGTCAGAATCAAGATAAGTAATAACTTTAGCTTCTGAACGATACAATTGATCTTTCAACTTCACTACGGGCATATAGTTCGTAGGAATAATTGAAGAAGACAATAGGATGGTGTCGTTCTTTCGCAATTGCACATATTTATGAGACTTGTTAGCCATTCTCATTAGGGCGGCGAATTCTTCGCCTTGAGCTCCGGTCACCAACATTAATAATTTATCTGGTGGAATACTTTCAATTTCAGTGACAGGTACAAGGTTATCAGTTTTTAGTAAGCCAAGGTGTTTTACGATTTCCATGTTGGATTTCATGCTGCGACCTTCGATCACAACTTTTTTACCGTACTTAGCGGCGATTTCAATAATGGCTAGAATTCGTTCTACTTGAGAGGCAAAAGTTCCAACAATCAAACGTCCAGTAGTTTCTTTAATAATTTTTTCAATATTTTTTACTACCACGCTTTCTGAAATTGAGAAACCCGATTTTTCAATAGAAGTAGAGTCCATAGTTAAAAGTAAAACATCCATACCTTCGAATCTCTTGTATTGTTTTTCTTCTTCTTCGGTTGGTACGCCGGCAATGTTGTCGACACGTACGTCTTCAATGAAAACAATGTTTCCGAATTTAGTTTTAATAATCAAACCCATTGAGTCTGGAATAGTGTGAGAGATGGCGAAAGTATCGATCTTGATATTTCCACAAGTAATAGTTTCATCACCATCGATAATTCTCATATCGATTTTTGGTAGGTGAGGAAAGTCTTCCATTTTCTTTTGCACCATCAAAGCACCGAATTGTCGTGAGTAAACTGGTGGATTACCAATTTTTTCAAGGATGTAAGGCACAGCACCAATGTGGTCCAAGTGACCGTGAGTGATGAACATGGCTCGAATTTTATCTTTTCTTTCCTCTAAATATTTTGAGTTAGGAATTAAATAGTCGATACCTGGAGTTGTAGCATCTTTGAATTGTAGACCGGCATCAATAACAATGATGTCGTTACCGATTTCAATAGCAGTCATGTTCTTACCGATTTCTTCCACACCACCAAGAGGGATGATTCGAATATTGTCTCCAACGGGAGGAATAGGTAAACCAGCGCTGCGATCTTTCATGTTTCGATTTTGTCGAATTGAAGCACGCAATCCAGGTTTTCTTTGAGCCGCCTTCATCTTCTTGTCGTTTCTGAAAGGGTTTGTACTGGTTGATCTTGGAGCAGCTGGTCGAGGTGACATTGGACGAGGTGAGGCTCCTAGAGAACGAACTGGTGTTGCTCCCATAGTTCGAGCTGGCACTACTCCTGGGCGAGTTGGTATACCAGGCGCACCCATAACACGACTTGCAGGTCGTGGTGTGTTATTTAAAGGGCGATTTGCTGGTCTGCTAGTAAAACTAAATTTACTACCGCGATCTGCGCCGTTATTGTTATTAGTATTGCTATTTGTATTTTGATTAAACATTTTGTAATTAAATTTATAAATTAATAATTGAACTCTTGATTAAAAATTGGAACTTATGATTCCTCATTTTTAAAAACCCTCAAGATTTGTTCAGTGTTGATGTACCACTTGTACACTTCCGCAAACCGTTCATCGGCGGTCACGAGATGGTTAATCTCATTGCCTTTGATTTTGTTTGGCATTGAATAAATAAAATTTGGAGAGTAGAGAAGAACGGCCGGCACATCTTTCTTAACTTCTGTATCAAAAGTAGTTAATTCGTTTTGAACTTCTTCTTGATTTGTTAAAGTTCTAATTTTTTCTAGAAGACTGTCTGTTTTAATGTTAGCGTAACCAGAAATATTTAAACCGGGATCATTTCTTTGAGAAGAGTGCCAGAACGCATATAGATCAGAAACTTTTCCAACAACAAGACCAAATAGAATGGCATCATAATTTCTTTGACGAATAATGTTTTGATTAAAGTCGTTCGGATCATAAACTTTTACATCAACTTGAGCTCCAACTTTTTTCCAAACATCGGCGGTTGAATTGGCTGCGTCCACTAATTCTTTGATGTTGCTTGTAGCAATAGAGAAGCTTAAAATTTTCTTACCTTCTTTTTTATTTTCTAAAGTATAAATTCCTTGTTCGTTCTTTTTCCAGCCAGCACTTTCTAGAATTTTTTGAGCAGCTGCAATTCTTTCATCTTCGCTTAAATTTTGAGCATTTAAATCTTGGCTGTTTTCATTTTTAAATATTTGAGGAATAGGACTATCTATTGTTTGACCAAAACCAAATAAAACATTATTTACAATTTCATTTTTGGGCGCTGCAGTATTAAGAGCATTTCTCACTGGATTTGAAGCCAAAACATTATTTTTTCCTTGGTTAAAGAAAATTCCAAAAACGCGAGGCAGGGAAGTTGTTTTAATATTGTAACCAGCTTCTTGTAATTTTCGTGCCTTCTCTGGGCTTATTCCATGTAAAGTTTCTACTTTTCCATCTTTATACATTTGGATAAGTTCATCTTCGTTTTTAGCAAATTTAAAAGTAATAGTATTGATATATGGTCGGCCTAAAATAAATTTATCAAAAGCTTCTAATATATAAGTTTTTGGAATACCGATTGAATCGCGAGTAATTTTTTTGATTTTGTAGGGTCCAGTTCCAATTGGGTTTGAGTTATAAACACTGAATGCGAATTCAGCAGAAGTGACACCTTCCCAAATATGACGAGGTAAAATTCCCAATGTTGTATTTTCTAAGAATGGTTCATAAGCTTGATTTAAAACAAAACGCACAGTTCTATCATCAACTCTTTCAACTAAAACTCCTTCCCAGTTTGAACGCTTCGGACTTTTTAATTCTGGGTCTTTGGCTTTGTTAACAGTAAATATAACGTCATCGGCAGTAATAGCGGTTCCATCGTGGAATTTAGCTTTATCACTAATATGTAAAGTGTATTGAAGACCATCTTCAGAAATTTCAACAGTGTCTGCCAAGTCTGGAATTAAATTTCCTTGTTCATCCATTCGCATTAAACCTGAATAAACTAAAGTCACCAGGTCTTTATCCGTTTCTGATGTAGCTAATAAAGGATTGATGAAACGAGGACTACCTATTGCACCTTCGGTTAAGCTACCTCCTTGTTCAGGAATTGTAACTTTGAAATTTTTGCTGAGATATTGATTAAGAGCGACATAACTTGAGATAAGAATAATAAAAGCCAAAATCACCAAAATGGTTTTCTCGGTGTTAGAAAGATGTTCAATGACAACTTTAATTTTTTTGATGATTGATAGTTGTTTAAAATTATCAACGGAAAAATAGTTTTTCACTTTATAGATTTAGTATATATGTAGGATTAAATACTATCGCACAATAAAACTGATGAATGACACAATCAAGAATAAAACCGCAACAGCAATTGTGGCAAGAAACAGTGTCTTTTCAGGACCTCTTCGAGTACTGAAACCAGCCTCTACTGTGTCAGAACCTCCTAAAGCGCCAATCCCTGCAGATCGGTTTTGTAGAAGTATTCCAGCAACAAGAATCACTGAAAGTATTATTTGTATGATGGGCAAAATAGTAGCCATAATCCTTAACGGGTTAATAATAGCGCATTTTTAAAAAAAGTAAAGTATTGCTTTAATTTGGGGCTTTCGCTATGCTTTTAGGTATGAAAGAAATAATTGGAAAGCTGTTGGAATACAGAAAGAGAACTACGACCGTTTTAATAATCTTATTAGCTATCGTTTTAATTACACTTTTGTTTATAAATGGAACAATTAGAAATCCATTTGGAGGCAAGAAAAATAATCAATCAGATGAATATGCAAAAAGTTTAATTGATCAAGCCGACAATGCTTTGAAAAATAATAAATTTGAAGCAGTAAAAGTTGAAGCTTCAAATAAAATTGCAGTGAAGATTGCCACATTAGCAGGTGACGATTATGATGGTGCGATTACAGGAGAAAAGAAAGGTTGCGATATTGTCAGAATGGTTTATCGATATATTGAACCAACCTCAGCAATTTTGAACGCTACAATGAAAGAATTGTTTGCTTATAAAGATCAATTTGATTATGCTCCAGGAAATTTTGTGGCTTCTCAAAAGGATTTAAAATTTGAAAAAGCTACTCTTGAAGAGGGTACAGCTAAGATTTATTTAACTGGAAAAGTTGAATACGCTGGTGTGTGTGATAATTCAAGACTAGAGGGTCAAATTACAGAAACCGCTAAACAATTCGATACTGTTTATGATGTAAAGATTTATCTAAACGGTGAATTGTACAAGGCTCCAACTGGAAAGTAATTAATTAAATAAAAAACAATCTTTTATCGATACCGCTCGACTCTCCAGCAGAGTCTCGCTTAATCCTCGGCAAATTTCGGCTTTCAGCCGAACCAAGCAATTTGCCTCCGGTGTATCTCAAAAGATTGTTTTTTATTTGTTAAATTGTTTTTAATTTGTGATATAATTCACCATTATGATAATTATTTATATTTTATTGGCCATTATTGTTTTGGCATTATTAGCATTCGTTGGTATTTATAATAATTTTGTTCACTTAAGAAATCGTACAGATGAAGCTTGGGCTGATATTGATGTTCAATTAAAACGTCGTTATGATCTTATTCCAAATTTGGTTAATACTGTAAAGGGCTATGCTGCACATGAAGCTGGTACTTTGGAAAAAGTTACAGCTGCAAGAACTATGGCCATGGGCGCAAATGGTTTGGAACAAAAGGCCGAAGCAGAAAATGCTTTGTCAGGAGCTTTGAAATCTTTGTTCGCTGTTTCAGAAAGTTATCCAGATTTAAAGGCCAACACCAATTTCCTAGAATTACAAAGAGAATTGTCTGATACTGAAAATAAAATCCAAGCAGCTCGCCGATTTTACAACGCTAATGTTCGTGACTTGAATATTGCTGTTGAAGCTTTTCCTTCAAATATTGTGGCTGGTATGGTTAAAACTACAAAGAGAGATTTCTTTGAATTAGCTGAAGGTGAAGAAGCTGCTAAAAATCCAGTTGAAGTAAAGTTCTAATTAAAGATATAAGATAAACGAATTTTGCTAAAAATTCTAAAGATGAAAACTTATAATAAACTAATTAGAGACAAAATCCCTGAAATTATCGATGCTGATAATTTTATTGGGCGTTATAAAAAACTTAATAAAAAAGAATTTAAGAAAGCTTTGTTTGAAAAAATTATTGAAGAAACCGCTGAACTTTCTAAAGCTTCAAATAAAAATGAGTTAATTGAAGAGTTGGCTGATTTGCAGGAAATTTTATTGGCTCTTTATGAAAATGAAAAAATTTCTGTGAAGGAAATTGAAGTTGTGCGCAAAAATAAATTGAAAAAACGCGGTGGATTTGTTAAAAAAATTATGTTATTAGATATGACACCCAATAAAAAATTACAGAAAAAATAATGGCTCCGAACTTATATAAAAATCAAGATTCAAATATTTTAAAGACCTGGTTTCTAATGTCTGTGTTTTTGGTTTTGATAATTTTTCTTGGTTGGTTTTTAAGTTATTACTATAATGATGTTTTAATTTTCTACT
>Ga0247844_1007117_pt1 | contig 12931 bp, 15 predicted proteins | sample LaCtaG_FD_192421 | JGI IMG/M metagenome (GOLD analysis project Ga0247844, IMG submission 192421) | Freshwater microbial communities from meromictic Lake La Cruz, Castile-La Mancha, Spain - LaCruzMarch201714.5m_1 | ecosystem: Environmental > Aquatic > Freshwater > Lake | place: Spain: Castile-La... | reverse complement strand
ACTTCCGACGCTTCGCCACCCGCTACGACCGCCTGTCAGCCCACTTCATGGCCTTCATACAACTCGCAGCAGCCATGATCTGGATGCGCTGAATGTCGATTCGTCCTAATCACCAGCCACTAACCACTAACCACTCGCCACTCCAACCCCTCGCCTCACGACCCTCATGCGGTATGGTGACCGAATCACGTCGCGGGAGCTGACACGACACCATGGCCGAGGTCGACATCGCCTATGTCGCGACCGCGGGTGCCGCGGGGCTGGCCCTGGCCCTCAGCGCCTGGGCCGCGCGGCTGCGTGGGCGGCTGGCCGCGCGCAATCAGGTGGCGGAGACGGCACTGGCGGCGGCTCTGGCGGATCTGGCGGATCGCGACGGGGCGCTGGCGGCCTTTGAGGATGTGCGGCTGGCCCTGACGCCCGACGGACAGACCCGGCGGCTGGGATCGCCCCAGGCCTGGGCGGCCCTGACCCGCGAACTCGGCGGCGACGAAGACCACGACCGTGACCCCGGCCTCATCGTACTGGACGCCGCGCGGCGGGCGGCGGGACCGCGGCTGGACGCACTCATCGATCAGGGCGAGGCCTTTGACGCCGTGCTGGAAGGCTCCGGCGGGGCCTGGTCGGTCGAGGGCCGGTCGTCGGCAGGCGCGGCCTGGCTGAGGCTGTCACGGCTGGGGCTGGTCGGCACGGCCACCGAGAGCGGTCTGGGCCTGCTGGCGGATTCCTATCCGGCTCCGACCTGGATCACCGACGCCGCCGGTCGGCTGGCCTGGGCCAACAAGGCCTGGCTGACCGAGATGAAGGCCGACAGCGTCGAGGCCGCCCGCGAAAAGGGACTGAGCTTCGACCGTGGGGCCGACGCCATCGTGGCCGAGGCCGGCCGCACGCACCAGCATCAGGACGGCTTCCGCTGGACCACCGGCGGCGGACGGCGACGGGCCTGGCGGATTGTGGCCGAGCCGGTCCAGGGCGGGGCCGGGACCGTTCTGGCCTTCGCCCTCGACATGACCGAGGCCGAAGAAACGCGCGACACCCTGCGTCGCCATGTCGAGGCCCATGACGAGACCCTGAACCATCTGGCCGACGCCGTGGCCATCTTCGGCCCGTCCAAGCGGCTGGCCTTCCACAACACCGCCTTCCAGACCCTGTTCAATATCGACCCCGCCTGGCTGGATGAGCGCCCGACCCATGCCGAACTGCTGGACCGTCTGCGTCAGCGCCGCCTGCTGCCCGAGGTCATCGACTATGCGGGCTGGAAATCGAAGGAACTGGATTTCTACGGAGCCCCGGCGGCCGCGCCGGACGACAGCTGGTCCCTGCCCGACGGCCGGACGCTGCGGGTCGTGCGCCAGCCCCATCCGCTGGGCGGGGTCCTGCTGCTGTTCTCGGATATCACGGATGAGCTGAAGCTGCGCAGCCGGTTCAATGCCCAGATCCAGGTCCAGACCGCGACCCTCGACAAGCTCAATGACGCCGTCGCCGTGTTCGGCTCGGACGGGCGGCTGCGTCTGCACAATGAGGCCTTCGACGCTTTCTGGGGCGTGACGGGTGAGGCCCTGGCCGCGGCCGGGGATTTCGACGCGGTCGCGGCCCTGTGCCAGTCGACCATGCCCGATCCGGCCCTGTGGCTGGGGCTGAAGGCGCGGGTCGCCGACCCGGATCCCGAAAGCCGGGTGCCGATCGCCGGCGAGGGCAAGACCACCGACGGCCGGATCGCTTCCTGGTTGACCCGCCCCCTGCCCGACGGCGCGACCCTGGTGGCCTTCTCCGACGTGACCGCCCGGCGCGGACTGGAACAGGCGCTGGCCGCCAAGGCCCAGGCGCTGGAGGAATCGACGGCGCTGAAGCGCGAGTTCGTGGGCAGCGTCTCCTATGAGCTGCGCACACCCCTGACCACCATCGTCGGCTATTCGGAACTGCTGGAGATGCAGTCCGACCTGCCCGAGCGCAGCCGCCAGCATGCCGGTGCCATACGCGTCGCCGCCAGCCAGCTGGCCAGCTCGATCGACGATGTGCTGGACATGGCCCAGATCGACGCCGGCGAGATGGAGTTGCAGCTCGGCGATGTGCGGGTGCGCGATCTGCTGGACGCCGCTGCCGGGCGCATCCGGGCCCGGATCGAGTCGCGCGGGGCACGCCTGATGGTCGACAGCCCCGACGGTCTGCGGGCCATCCGTGCCGATGCCCAGAGGATCGGTCAGGCCCTTGATCATCTGCTGGATCACGCCGCCCGTGCCGTCTCGGAGGGCGGGGCAGTGACCCTGGCCGCCGGAGCCTCGGCAACGGAGATCCGCATCCGGGTCGAGGACACCGGCCGGGGCATCCCCTATCACCTTCAGGCCCACGTCTTCGACCGGTTCGTCCGGCGCGAGCGGGGCGGACCGGGCGTCGGCCTGGCTCTGGTCAAGGCCCTGGTCGAGTTGCACGGCGGCTGGGCCGAGGTCGAGAGCGAACCCGGCAAGGGCGCAGCCTTCATACTGCATCTGCCGCTGGAAGCCGCAGGCGTGGCGGCGGCACCGGAGCTCAGGCTCGGCTGAGGGCTGAGGGCTGAGGGCTTAAGAAGTCTCAACCCGCAAAAGCCGTAGTGCCTTTCGAAATGTTTGGCCGGCCATTGTCCCCTACCCAAGACCTAAGCCCTAAGCCCCAAGACCTGCTTCCTGGACCCACCATGGCCAAACCTCTCAAGACCGCGCTGATCTATGATTTCGACGGCACCCTGGCGCGCGGCAATATGCAGGAGGTCACCTTCATTCCGTCGATCGGCATGGGGATCGGCGACTTCTGGGGGGCGGCGGACAGGCTGACCCGCGAGGCCGACGGCGACAACATCCTGATGTATATGCAGCTGATGCTGAAACAGGCGCGCGAGAACAATGCGCCGATCACACGCAAGCTGCTGGCCGAGCACGGCGAGGATGTGAAACTGTTCGACGGGCTGAAGTCCGACCTGACCGGTACGGGCTGGTTCGAACGCATCAATGCCATGGGCAAGAGATACGGGCTGGACATCGAGCACTACATCATCTCGGCGGGCCTTGAGGAGATGATCGAGGGCTGCCCGATCCGGCCGGAGTTCCGGCACGTCTTCGCCTCCAAATTCGTCTACGACGACCAGGGGGTGGCGATCTGGCCGGCGGTCGGGGTGAATTACACGACCAAGACCCAGTATCTCTTCCGCATCAACAAGGGCGTGCTGAACCACTGGGAGCACGACAAGATCAACCGGTTCATGGCCGATGACGACCGGCCGGTTCCGTTCGAACGGATGATCTTCCTCGGTGACGGCGACACTGATGTGCCGACCATGAAGATGATGCACACCAAGGGCGGCTATTCGATCGCGGTCTATGACCCCCGCAACTCCGAGCGCGACCAGCAGAAGATCTACGGCCTCATTTCGGAGGACCGGGTCAATTTCGTCGCCGCCGCCGACTATCGCGAGGGCTCTGCCCTGGACCTGATCGTCAAGGGCCTGATCGGCCGGATCGCCATCACGGCCGGGACGGTTCCGGACGTTCTCTGAACCGGAGCCGGTCGTCAGATCGCGTTCAGAGGCAGTTTGAGGAACCGCTTGCCCGAGGGCTCCGGCGGCGGCAGGGCACCGGCGCGGATGTTGATCTGCAGCGAGGGCAGGATCAGCGCCGGGACCTTGAGGGTCGCGTCGCGAGCCTCGCGCAGGGTCGTGAATTCGTCCTCGGACCGCCCCCCGCCGAGGTGGATGTTGCCGGCCATTTCGGCCGCCACCGTCGTCTCCCAGCGGAAGTCGGTGCGACCCTCCGGCAGATAGTCGTGACCGACGAACACCCGCGTTTCCGGCGGCAGGGCAAACAGCCGCTGGATCGACCGGTAGAGGGTCCGCGCGTCGCCGCCGGGAAAGTCGCACCGCGCCGTGCCGTAGTCCGGCATGAACAGGGTGTCGCCGACAAAGACGGCATCGCCGATGACATAGCTGACGCAGGCCGGGGTGTGGCCGGGCGTATGCAGAACCTCGACAGGCAGCGAGCCGATCGTGAAGCGGGCGCCATCGGCGTAGAGACTGTCGAACACCACGCCATCCGCCGTGACGTCGTGGGCCTCGAACAGGACGCTGAAAACCTTCTGCACCTCGGTGATCCGGCTACCGATACCGATCGGGGCACCGGTTCGGCGGCGGATCTCGTCGGCCCCGGTCAGGTGATCGGCATGGGCATGGGTCTCGAGAATCCGCTCGAGGGTGAGGCCCCGCTCGGCGATCCGCGTCAGGACCTGTTCCAGCGAGACCGTCGAGGTCCGGCCGCTGGCGGTGTCGAAATCCAGCACCGGGTCGATGACGACCGCCGCCCCGGTCGCCGGATCGGCGACCAGATAGGTGAGTGTATGGGTCGCGGCGTCAAAAAAGCCTTCAACGGTCGGGACGGAGGCAGTGGCGATGGGCATGCGGGGACTCCCTTGTTACTGCCAATATATTAGGTATTGCTAAATTAGCAAGTGCTGTTATATATACGGTATGGACTTCACCCACACCCTGTCTCCGGACCAATTCCAGGCCAGCGCCGGCGAGGCCGCGCGTCTGCTCAAGGCCCTCTCCAATGAGCGGCGGCTGATGATCCTGTGCCAGCTCGGCGACGGCGAACGCGCCGTAAGCGAGCTGCTGCCGCACGTCGGCCTGTCCCAGTCCGCCCTGTCGCAACACCTGGCGGTGCTGCGGGAGGAAGGCCTGATCGCCGGCCGGCGCGAGGGCGTCTCCATCCTCTATCGGATCGCCGATCCGGCGGCCCTCAAGGTCATCGCCGTGCTCGCCGACATCTATTGCTCCCCTGTTCAAGGACACTGACCCATGGCCTATCTCACCGCCCTGTCCCCCGCCGAAGTCTCCGCCCGTATCAGGGCCGGCAAGGCGCTTCTGGTCGACATCCGTGAAGCCGACGAGGTCGCGCGCGAACGGATCGCCGGCAGCGTCGCCACCCCGCTGTCGATGTTCGAGGCGGCCCATCTGGACATCCGGCCCGGCCACGACGTGGTCTTCATGTGCCGTAGCGGCAACCGCACCGGCGCGAACTGCGTCCGTCTCGCCGACCGCATCCCCGGCGAGGCCTTTGTGCTGGACGGCGGCCTGGACGCCTGGAAGGCCTCAGGCCTGCCCACCCTGACCAATGCGAAGGCTCCGCTGGAGCTGATGCGGCAGGTGCAGATGACGGCCGGCGGCCTGATCCTTGTCGGCGCCGCGCTCGGCCTGCTGGTTCACCCCGGCTTCTGGGGCCTTTCGGCCTTTGTCGGCGCTGGCCTGTTCATGGCCGGAGCCACGGGCTTCTGCGGGATGGCCCGGCTTCTGGCCGTGATGCCCTGGAACCGGGCGATGCGGGCCGCGTGATCCCATGGATGCGACCGTCGCCCAGCTGCTGCTGGCCGTTCTCAGCGGCGGCATCGTCGCCCTTCTGCTGACCGTCTTCGGCGGCGGGGGCTCGGTTCTGGCTGTGCCGCTGTTGCTTTATGTCGTCGGGGTGCAGGACCCGCACGTCGCGATCGGGGCCTCGGCCGCCGGTGTCGCCCTGAACGCCCTGACGGCGCTGACCGGTCAGGCCCGGGCCGGACGGGTGCGCTGGCCCTGCGCCTTGCTGTTCGCCGGGACCGGGTCGGTGGGTGCCTTTGTCGGGTCTTCCGTGGCCAAGGCGATCGACGGCCATGCGCTGCTGATCTTCTTTGCCGTCGCCATGGGGCTGGTGGCCCTGGCCATGCTGAGACCGAATGCGCCGGTCGGAGCCGGGAATGTGCGCCTGACCCGGGCCATGGCCCCGCGGATTGCGGCCTCGGGTGCGGGCGTCGGTGTGGCCGCCGGCTTCTTCGGCATCGGCGGCGGTTTTCTGATTGTCCCCGGTCTCATGGGGGCGGCCGGGATGACCCTGGCCCTGGCCCAGGCCTCGTCCCTGGTCAGTGTCGCGGCTTTCGGAGCCACGACGGCGGCCAACTATGCCCTGTCAGGCCTGATCGACTGGCCGATCGTGGCCGCCATGGCCGTGGGCGGCACAGTCGGCACCCTCGCGGGCCTGCCGATCGCGCGGCGGCTGGGTGCCAATGCCGTCCTCGGACGTCGCCTGTTCGCGGGACTGATCCTGATCGTCGCCGTCTATGTGGGCTTCAAGGCGCTGACCGCTCTCTAGGGCCGTCGGCCGTTGAGTTGAATCCGGTGGCGCGCCGTTGGGTGAAGCGCGACGGCTGGAAGGTTCATCACAACGGGCACAACGGGGTCACAACGAACACGACGGGACCGGAGCCGTGTCGAGGTCGATGTCTTGTCCCGTCGATTTACTATCGCGGCGAACGCCGCATTGATCCAGGCCTCCGGTGTGGGTCCGGGCGTTCTCGCCCGGCCTGGACGACGGGCTCGGTACGGGCATCCTCACAGGACCCGTTGTGTTCCTTGTGGACTGCGTTGCGCCCGTTGTGATGAATCAGCCCTCGCCGGGAAAAGGACCCGGAAGGCGCGTCAACTCAAGCGGCGAAAGGTCTAGCGCCCGCCCGCCCGCAACCACGCCGCCCGGGCATCGGAGAGGCGCGAGGGGACCAGACCACGCAGGGAGGCCTGGCCGACGCGTTTGAGTCCGGCTTCGACACCCTTCTGCCAGGCCACCTGGGCCTCGATAGCAATGCCCTGATCAATATCGATAACCGTGACCGCCTTCGGCAGGACCAGGTTCCGGTCCAGCCGGATACGGCCGCCCTGGGCCGACTGATCGATCAGCAGACACGGAATCTCGAGGCCGGGCGCGAGCACCACCCCGCGCTCATTGGCGGGCGAGCGCGGCTCGAAACGACGGTCCTGCTGAGCGTTCATCCGCCCATGGTGCCCGACAGACGGTTTCGATTCAGTTGCACGATGACATCGGCCTTCACGCCGCCGTCCAGCATGCGCCGGGTGATGCGTTCAAAATACTGGATGAAACCGGCCAGACGCGTGCGTTCGGCCGCGGACAGGTCGGCGGGAGCGATGCCCAGCAGGTCGGCCTCCTGCTCGCATCTCCAGTCCAGCACCACATCGAAAGACGGCGCACGCAGGAACAGCACGGTATCAAACCGGGCGATGAAATCGGCATAAGACCCCCCGACGAGGCCGTTCACGGCGCGCCGCCAGCGGCCGTCCGGATCATGATCCGCCTCGAGCGCGTTGACGGGGGCGGTCAGGGCCGCGGCCTCTTCCGGCAGGGTGCCGAGACACCAGGCGTCGATCAGGATCGCCGAGGGCCGGCCCCGGAAGACGCGCCATTCGGTGACCGGCCGCCGGTCATCACCGCGCTTGTCGAAGTCGGGGATGAGGGTCTCGTCATCCGGCCCGGCCGCGGACAGGGCGTCGATCAACTCTTGCAGCAGGCCGATGTCGTGCGTTCCCGGCGGGCCGCGGGTGACGAACAGCGGATGGACCTCGCGCGCCATGACCTCGCGTTCGGCGCGGGTCAGATAGACGTCGTCGATCGAGATCTGGACCGCCCCGAACCGTTCGGCGGCGGCGCGGGCCAGAGTGGTCTTGCCGGAGCCCTGGGCTCCGACGACGGCGATCAGGGGCGGGCGATCCTTCGGCCCCCCGACGATCAGCCGGCCGACCAGATCGACGAGGTCAGGGTTGGCCCGGCCCATGGCCGCGGCTCAGTGCTGGCTTTCGGGCAGGCGAACGATCAGGCCGTCCAGATCGTCGGTGACCCGGATCTGGCAGGACAGGCGGCTGTTCGGCTGGACGTTGTCAGCGAAGTCCAGCATCGACTCCTCCATGGCCGAGGGCCGCCCGGTTTCGGCGGCGAAGGCCTCGTCGACATAGACATGGCAGGTGGCGCAGGCGCAGGCCCCGCCGCAGTCGGCGTCGATGCCGGGGACATTGTTGCGAACCGCGCCCTCCATGACGGAAAGGCCGGTCTTGACCTCGACCGTATGCTCGCGGCCGTCGTGTTCGATGTAGGTGATCTTCGCCATGTCGCGCCTATAGCGGGCTGTTCCTCGTTACGAAAGCAGTGAGCGATTCATCAGGGCCGGCTGGTTCATCACGAAGGACACGAAGGGGGGGCACAAAGGAACCGGGAGTATGGCCGCGCGCAGCGCCTTATACGAAGTGACGGAAGGGCGCATTCGCGCCGCCGCGTTGCTGCCTTCGTGTTCTTCGTGCCCCCCTTCGTGTCCTTCGTGACGAACCAGCAATGCCCGCTAAAGTCCGCAGCCATCGAAAGATCGTCAGGCCGCTTTCGTCTTCTTACGCCCCGGTGCCACCATCAGCATCTTGGTTTTCGCGATCGCCTCCGCCGGGTTCAGCCCCTTCGGGCAGACCTGGGCGCAGTTCATGATGGTGTGGCAGCGGTAGAGTTTGAACGGGTCCTCGAGGTCATCCAGCCGCTTGTCTGTCGCGTCGTCGCGGCTGTCGGCGATCCAGCGGTAGGACTGCAGCAGGGCGGCCGGGCCGAGGTATTCCGTCTGGTTCCACCAGTAGCTCGGGCAGGAGGTAGAGCAGCAGGCGCACAGGATGCATTCGTACAGGCCGTCCAGCTTGGCGCGGTCTTCCGGCAGCTGGATACGCTCCTTCTCCGGGTCCGGTTCGTCGGACTGGAGATACGGCTGGATCGAGTCGTACTGGGCGTAGAACAGGGTCAGGTCCGTCACCAGATCCTTGACCACCGGCTGGTGCGGCAAAGGAGCGATTGAGATGGTCGAGGAGGAGCACTCATCCCAGCCCTTGGTGCAGGCCAGGGTGTTGCGGCCGTCGATGTTCATCGAGCAGGAGCCGCAGATGCCCTCGCGGCAGGACCGCCGGAAGGTCAGGGTCGGGTCGATCTCGTTCTTGATGTGGATCAGGGCGTCCAGCAGCATCGGGCCGTGGTCGTCAGCCGAGATCTTGAACGTGTCCCAGCGTGGATCGGCGTCGACCTCGGGGTCGTAGCGATAGACCTTGTAGGTCTTGACGTTCTTCGCGCCCTTGGGGGCCTTGTGGACCTTGCCGCGCCTGGGCCTGGATCCGCGGGGGAGAGTCAGCTGAACCATCAGTACACCCGTGTCTTGGGCTCAATATAATCGATGTCTTTCGACATCGTGTAGTTGTGGACCGGACGATAGTCGATCTTCACAGCCTCGCCCGGCGTCTTCCAGGACAGGGTGTGTTTCATCCACTCGGCGTCGTTGCGGTCCGGATAGTCCTCGCGGGCATGGGCACCGCGGCTCTCGGTCCGGTTCAGGGCGCTCTCGATCGTCACCAGGGCCTGGTCGATCAGATTGTCGTATTCCAGGGTCTCGACGAGGTCGGTGTTCCAGATCAGGCCGCGGTCCGTGGTCCTGATATCGGCGCCGGCGGCATGGATGGCGCGCAGCTTGGCCGTCCCCTCCTCCAGCGTCTTGCCGGTACGGAAGACGGCCGCATCGGACTGCATGGCGCGCTGCATGTCGATGCGCAGCTTCGAGGTCTGGGTCGAGCCACTGGCGTGGCGGAAGCGGTCGAGGCGGGCGATATGTCCGTCCGTGGTCGAGGCGGGAGCGTCCGGCACCTTCGAGGCCTTGTCGACCACCTCGCCGCAGCGCAGGCCGGCGGCCCGTCCGAAGACGACCAGATCGGTCAGGCTGTTGGAGCCGAGACGGTTGGCCCCGTGCACCGAAACGCAGGCCGCCTCACCCACAGCCATCAGACCGGGGACGACGGTGTCGGCATTGTCGCCGACCTTGGTCAGGACCTCGCCGTGATAGTTCGTGGGGATGCCACCCATATTGTAGTGGACGGTCGGCAGGACCGGGATCGGAGCCTTGGTCACATCGACGCCGGCGAAGATTTTCGCGCTCTCGGAAATGCCCGGCAGGCGCTCGTGCAGCACGGCCGGATCGAGATGGTCGAGGTGCAGGTGGATGTGGTCCTTGTTCGGGCCCACCCCGCGGCCCTCACGGATCTCGATGGTCATCGAACGTGAAACCATGTCGCGCGGGGCCAGGTCCTTCACGGTCGGCGCATAGCGCTCCATGAACCGCTCGCCCTCGGAATTGGTCAGATAGCCGCCCTCGCCGCGGGCCCCCTCGGTGATCAGGCAGCCGGCGCCATAGATGCCGGTCGGGTGGAACTGGACGAATTCCATGTCCTGCAGCGGCAGGCCGGCACGCAGCACCATGGCATTGCCGTCGCCGGTGCAGGTGTGGGCGCTGGTGGCCGAGAAATAGGCGCGGCCGTAGCCACCCGTGGCCAGGATCACCAGTTTGGCGCGGAAGCGGTGCATGGTGCCGTCGTCGAGCTTGAGCGCGGTCACGCCGGTGCACGCGCCGTCCTGCATGATCAGGTCCAGGGCGAAATACTCGATGAAGAACTCGACCTCGCGGCGCACCGACTGGCCGTAGAGGGTGTGCAGGATGGCGTGACCGGTGCGGTCGGCGGCGGCGCAGGTGCGCTGCACCGGGCCCTCGCCGAAATTGCGGGTCATGCCGCCGAAGGCACGCTGGTAGATCTTGCCCTCATCGGTGCGCGAGAAGGGCACGCCCCAGTGCTCCAGCTCGTAAACCGCCTTGGGCGCGTTGCGGACCAGATATTCGATGGCGTCCTGGTCACCCAGCCAGTCCGACCCCTTGACGGTGTCGTACATGTGCCACTGCCAGGAATCCTCGCCCATATTGCCGAGCGCCGCGGAGATACCGCCCTGGGCCGCCACCGTATGGGACCGGGTCGGGAAGACCTTGGAAACACAGGCGACCTTCAGCCCCTGCTGGGCCGCGCCGAGGGCGGCACGAAGGCCCGAGCCGCCCGCACCGACGACGACGACGTCATAGGCGTGATCGACAAATTCATAAGCAGCCATCAGCCGTCAGATCCCGAAGCCGGCGGGCAGGGGCGCGGAGCCCAGGGCCAGCCGTACGATAAAGAAGACACCCGCCGCCGCGACAACGAGACAGAACAGGCCGATCAGGCCCAGCAGGGCACCGCGCGAGCCGGGCTTGTGGATATAGTCGTCGACGATGACCTTCAGCCCCATCTGCATATGCCAGACGCTGACCAGAAGGGTGACGGCCAGAAGGCTGGCGTTCACCGGCGCGCGGAACCAGTCGAGGGCGGCGTCATAGCCGGCACCGGACAGGGTGTAGCCAGTCCACAGACCCCAGAGGGTCAGGGGCACCAGGATCAGTGAGGACAGGCGTTCGGCGGTCCATTCCCCGGCCCCGTGGCGCTCGGAGACCTTGACGCCCTTGATATAGGTCTTGGTGGCGCGGCTCACAGTCCGACCCTCCCCGAGGCGAACAGGACGGCCCAGAAGGCGACAGCGATGACGACGCCACCGACCATCGAGGCCCAGGACAGGGCGTCGGCGGTCTTCGGTGACAGGCCGCGGCCGGCATCCCAGATCAGGTGGCGAACGCCACCAGCCAGGTGGAGGCACAGGGCGAGGGTCAGGCCGAACCAGACGAACAGGCCGAGCGGCGCGCTCATCCAGCCGGTGAAGGTCGCATAGGCTTCAGGCCCGAAGGCCAGGGCCATCAGCCAGGCGAACACCACCACCGCCCCGACCGACAGCGCCCCGCCCGTCATGCGGTTGAGGATCGAGGCCGCCATGGTCACATGCCAGCGCCAGACCTGCAGATGCGGCGACAGCGGGCGGACACGGCCGTTGGGCTGGACCAGGAAACGGCCGGGCGCATCGCCGGTCGGGTCGCTGGAGGCGTCACCCGGAGGAGGAGAGGTCGACATATTGCGAATGGTTCTCAGAAACCTGAGCGAATTCAGCCGCTCGAAACGTGCGATCAGGGTTTAGTCAGGAGGACGGCGGGGGTCAACGAAACCTGCGCAGGCGCGGCATCTGCGACCACGAATTCACGGACCGGGGGCGCCGACTTTGTGATTCTCGCCAGTTCGGGGCAGTTTAGGCCCATGTCGGGTATGATTTTGATCGCCCTGTCGGGCCTGCTGATGCAGGAGCCTGCGCCGCCGCACCCCTCCACCCGGGCCCCGTATCAGGCCCCGGTGATCCGTCCGTTCGAACCCGGCCCTGATTTCGGACAGGACCGGGCCCAGGGCGACGCTGCCGCCGGGCCCCAACGCCGTCTGCTGGAGGCACCGGTTGTCGTCGAGGCCTATGCGCGATCCTATGAGTTCGCCCCCTCCGATACTGAAGCCGACTATGAACAGGGCGTCGCCTCTGCCGAGATCCGCGCCGATCAGAGTGCCGGGCGGCTGGACGGGGCCTGGCGGATTGTCGATGCGACCGGTCGAACACTCTATGATCTGGTGTTGAGCGATCCCGGTGCCGGACCGGTCGAGGGCGGCTGGCGCGGTCGCGAGGGCCGGGGCGCGGCGACCTCGGATGGCGTGACCCTGACGCTGGAGGGCTCGGGTTCCATGACGCTGGAGCGGACCGGCAATGGCTGGCGCGGCCTTTTGACGATCGATGGGCAGTCGCATCCGGTCAGTCTTGTCCGCCCGAACTGAGCCGGATAAGCGACATCGCCGCCTGAAGCCCGCCCGCCCCGTAGGGCACGGCCGCGCCGCGCCCCCACACGGGGTCGGGCCACTGGCCGTCGTCGTGGCGACGTCCGACAATGTGGATGTGGAGTTGGGCCGTGACATTGCCCAGGGCCGCAACATTCAGTTTCTGCACCGGCCGTCCCGCAGCCGTGCCCATTTCGCGCACCATTTCGCCGGCGCGAACCACCTCGTCCATCAGGGCGGCGCGTTCGGCGGCGGTCAGGTCCTCGATCTCGTGCAGACCGGCGCGACGGGGGATCAGGATCAGCCACGGATAGCGGGCGTCGTCCTGCAACCGCACCTGACACAGGGGCCAGTCGCAGGCGAGGACGGAGCCGGCCTCGAAGGCGGGATCGGCTTTGAACGGCGCGGTCATGCCCTTCGGTCGCCCGGAGGCGGCGACGGGTCAAGCGGTACGGTTCAGTTCAGCGCATGGACCACGCAGGTGCGGCCGGTCGGGTCGATGACCCGGACCCCCGCCCGGGGCGGCCCCGG
>Ga0247844_1007116_pt1 | contig 12933 bp, 12 predicted proteins | sample LaCtaG_FD_192421 | JGI IMG/M metagenome (GOLD analysis project Ga0247844, IMG submission 192421) | Freshwater microbial communities from meromictic Lake La Cruz, Castile-La Mancha, Spain - LaCruzMarch201714.5m_1 | ecosystem: Environmental > Aquatic > Freshwater > Lake | place: Spain: Castile-La... | reverse complement strand
CATGCAAACCGGAAGTATTCCACGCGAAATCTTGCAACACCTCAAAATCTTGATAGCGTATAAACCGTTATGGAAACGCATGTTTACGCAAACAGCGCGCTTCCTGAATCAGACAGGATGCCCATGCTACGGTTTGCAACGATTGGAGAGGCACCCCGCTTCAGCAACCGGCGCTCACCCCGACCCACACGGCAGCGGCGGCAGCGTCCGCATCCGCCTCGCTGGCCGCGTGGATCCACATCAGCGGCTCGCCCGCCGACACAACCTCCCCGCACTTTTTGATCCCGGAGAATCCGACGGCCGGGTTCACAGGGTCGGTCGTCTTGTGCCGGCCCGCGCCGAGGCGGACGGCGGACGCTCCCACGGAGCCCGCGTCGATCCGCGCCACGATGCCGTCGCGCGTGGCGGCCAAGGGGCGCACGACCGGAGCCGGATGGAGGGCTTTCGCGGGGTCGAGCGCGGACGCATCGCCGCCTTGGGCATCGACCAGTTCAACAAATTTCCGCCACGCGGATCCGTCCGAGAGCCGACGGGCCAGCACGTCTCTGGGAGAGTCCGAGACCGCTGCAGCGAGGTCCAGCGTGATCGCGACCAGGTCCTCCGGGCCGCCGCCCTGCAGGGTTTCCACCGCCTCGCGCACCTCGAGAGCATTTCCGACCGTGCGCCCGAGCGGCTCATCCATCGGCGAGAGCAGGAAGTTGGTCCGCACGCCATTCTGAGCGCCCGCCGAGGCAAGGGCCCCGGCCAGCAGCTCCGCCTCGGCACGCGTTTTCATGAAGGCCCCGCTCCCGAACTTCACGTCCAGGACCAGCCGGTCCAGGGACTCCGCCAGCTTCTTCGACATGATGCTCGCAGTGATCAGGGGCCTCGAGGGGACGGTCGCCGTCACGTCGCGCAGCGCGTAAAGCCGCTTGTCCGCCGGACAAAAATCCTCCGTCTGCCCGGCCATGAAAACCCCGATTTTATCGATTTGCCGCAGGCACTCCGCCTCGTCGAGGTGGACGCGGAACCCCGGGATGCTCTCGAGCTTGTCGAGCGTCCCGCCCGTGATCCCGAGCCCCCGGCCGGAGACCATCGGCACCCAGAGGCTGTCGCAGGCGAGCAGCGGCGCCAGCACAAGGGAGACCTTGTCGCCAATCCCTCCGGTGGAGTGCTTGTCCACCTTCGGCGGCGAACCGGCCGGCCACCGAAACACCCGGCCGCTGTCGCGCATCGCCGCCGTCAGGGCCGCTGTCCCAGGCTCGTCTAGCCCCCGGAAAAAAACCGCCATCGCCCAGGCGCTCATCTGGTAGTCGGGCACCTCGCCGCGCGCATACCCCGCAATCAGCTCCCCGATCTCCGCCTCCTCCAGCCGCGCCCCGTCACGCGTTTTTTCAATCAGTGATGGAATGTGCATCAAGGTCCTCCTCTGCCCATCACAGACGATTCGCGCCCGGACGTCCACCACACAAAACGCCGCCCCGCCAAGGGGCGATGCCCGGTTTCGGTTTTGCCTTTTGCCCGGCTCCCCGCCCCTGATAGCATTCCGCCCCATGCGCATTCTCTCCGGCATCCAGCCCTCGGGCACTCCCCATCTTGGCAACTACTTCGGCATGATGAAGCCGGCGATCGAGCTCCAGGAAAAGGGCGAGGCGTTCTACTTTCTGGCGGACCTTCACGCCCTCACGACCGTCCGCGATCCGGCCACCCTGCGCGGGTATTCGCGCGAGCTGGCGGTCGATTTCCTGGCCTGCGGGCTGGACCCCGGGCGGGCGGTCCTTTTCCGGCAGTCCGACGTGGCGGCCGTCACCGAGCTGGCGTGGATCCTGAGCACCGTGACGCCGATGGGGCTGCTGGAGAGGTGCCACTCGTTCAAGGACAAGACCGCCCGCGGCCTGGATGCCACGCACGGGTTGTTCGCTTATCCGGTCCTCATGGCGGCGGATATCCTGATCTACGACAGCGACCTCGTGCCGGTCGGGCGGGACCAGAAGCAGCACCTCGAGGTCACACGCGATATCGCCATCAAGGTCAACGAAGCCTACGGCGAGGTCTTCAAGCTGCCCAAACCCTGCATCCGCGAGGATACGGCGCTCGTCCCCGGCCTCGATGGCGCAAAGATGAGCAAGAGCTACCACAACACGATCGAAATCTTCGCGCCCGAAAGCGCCCTGAAGAAAAAAATCATGGGCATCAAGACCGACTCGACCCCGGTTGAGGCTCCGAAGCCGACGGAAAACTCGGCCATTCTCGGCCTCTATAAACTCGTGGCCTCCGGGGCCGACTACCGCGACATGGAGGAAAGCTTCCTGCGCGGCGGGGTGGGATACGGGGACCTGAAAAAGCGGCTCTTCGGCGGAATCTGGGAGTTTTTTGAGCCCCAGCGCCGGCGCCGCGAGGAAATCCTTGCGGACCCCGGGTTCGTGGAGCGCGTCCTGGCCGGGGGGGCGGAGAAAGCCCTTGCCGCCTCGGACCCCGTCATGAGGCGCGTGCGCCGGGCGGTCGGCCTCTGATCCGCACCCGAAAAATCCCTGCGTGTGCCTGTTGACAGAAGGCGCTCTCCTCCGCATAGTCCGGCCCCCGGTTTCAACCGGAAGCACCTATGGACAACATTCGCAACATCGCCATCATCGCCCACGTGGACCACGGAAAAACCACGCTTGTGGACCAGCTTCTCAAGCAGGCGGGAACGTTCCGGGCCAACCAGAAAACCGAGGAGCGCATGATGGACTCCATGGACCTGGAAAAGGAGAAGGGGATCACGATCCGCGCCAAAAACGCGGCGTTCCGCTGGAACGGCTACCATGTGAACATCGTGGACACCCCGGGCCACGCCGACTTCGGAGGCGAGGTCGAGCGCATCATGAAGATGGTCGACGGCGTGCTCCTCGTCGTGGACGCCTACGACGGCCCGCAGGCCCAGACGAAGTTCGTGCTGCGCAAGGCGCTCGAGAACGGGCTCAAGCCGATCGTCGTCATCAACAAGATCGACCGCGAGAACGCGCGTCCCCACAAGGTTCTCGACATGGTTTTCGAGCTCTTCCTCGAGCTCAACGCCAACGACGAGCAGCTCGACTTCCCCCACATCTACGCGAGCGCCAAGGAGGGCTTTGCCAAGCGCGAGCTCGTCGACCCCAGCGATACGATGCTCCCCCTCTACGAGGCGATCGCCTGGCACATCCCCGCCCCCAAGGCCTCGGATGCCGGGTTTTTCCAGATGCTCGTCTCGAACCTCGACTACAGCGACTACCTCGGCCGGATCGCCTACGGGAGGATCATCAGCGGCTCGGTCAAGGTCGGGCAGAGCATCGTCTGCATCCACAAGGAAAACCGCAAGGAGCGCGGAAAAGTCACCGCCCTCTTCGGGCATGAGGGGCTCGAAAAAATCCAGATTCCGGAGGCCTTCGCGGGCGACATCATCGGCCTCACCGGCTTCGAGGAGGTCTTCATCGGCGAAACCCTCACCGACAGCGAGGACCGCCTCGCCCTCCCGTTTGTCGATATTGACCCGCCCACGATCACGATGAAGATCTGCGTGAACGACTCGCCGCTCGCCGGCCGCGAGGGCAAGCTCCTCACCGCGCGCCAGATCCGGGACCGCCTGATCCGCGAGACCCGCACGAACGTCTCGCTGATCGTCAGCGACACCGACATCGCAGGCCACTTCGAGGTCAAGGCCCGCGGCGAGATGCAGATCGCCATCCTGGTCGAGCAGATGCGCCGCGAGGGGTTCGAAATCCTTGTGTCGCGGCCGGAGGTCATCTTCACGCGCGCGGAGGACGGCACGCTCACCGAGCCGCTCGAGACCCTCTACGTGGATGTGCCTGCCGAAAACCTGGGCGACATCCTCCAGTCGCTCGCGGCCCGCAAGGCCGACATCGCCAACATGCAGCACAACCCGCACAGCGTCCTCGTCGAGGCCACGATCCCCACGCGCGGGCTCATCGGGTTCGAGACCGACCTGGTCAACGTCACCAAGGGCCACGGCATCGCCAGCCACCTCTTCAAGGAATACGGGCCGCACCGCGGCGACATCCCCAGCCGCAACAACGGCGTCCTCGTCTCGATGGAGGGCGGCACCAGCATGGCCTACGCGCTCGATTCCATCCAGGAGCGCGGGCGCCTCTTCATCGGGCCCCAGGAGGAGATCTACGAGGGCATGATCGTGGGCGAAAACTCCCGCCCCGACGACATGCCGGTCAATCCGTGCAAGGCGAAAAAGCTCACCAACATGCGCAGCCAGGGCGACGGCAAGGGGATCTCGCTCGCCCCCCCGATCATCATGAGCCTCGAGCGCTCGCTCGAATACATCGCCCCCGACGAATACGTCGAGGCCACCCCGAAATCCCTCCGGCTCCGCAAGAAGATCCTCGACGCCAACGCCCGCAAGCGCGCCGCCAAAACCTGATCCTGAGGGAGCGGGGCAGGCGGCGGATCGAACAGGCGCTTCCCGGGGTGAATGCGCTCTACCGCCCGACGGCGAGGCGTTCGGCCAAGCGGGCCGGCAGGCCGGCCTCAAGGATCGCCTTCTGGGCACCCGGCAGGTCGTATTCCACCCGCCGGAGCCAGATCTCGTTGCTGGCGGTGTCGTAGACGCAATACGCGGACCGCGGGTCGCCGTCCCTCGGCTGGCCGACGCTCCCGACATTCACGAGGTATTTTTTCCCTGGCTGGAGCGGGAGCTTTTCTTCGAGGGAGACCGTGCGGACGCTGCCGTCGCGGACGTAGGCCTTGGGCGAGTGGGTATGGCCGATGAAGCAGAGCGCGGTGTGCTGGTAGCTGAAGCTGGCTGCGGCGTCGAGCTGATTGAACACGTAGCCCCACTTGTGGGGCGTGTCGAGCGTCGCATGCACGATCGTGAAGTCCCGGACCTGCCGCTGCAGGCGGAGGGTGCGAAGCCACTCCTTGTCGCTCTCGGGCAGCTGGTCCCGGGTCCAGTTCATCGCCTCCTCCGCCAGGGCGTTGAAGCCCTCCTGAAAGCCAAACATCGAAGCCTGCTCGTCGTGGTTGCCCTTCACCACCGGGCACTCGAGCACGCGCACTTTTTCCAGGCATTCGCGCGGGAACGCGTTGTAGCCGACCACGTCCCCCATGCAAACAAAATGGGTGCAGGCCTGGTCCTTCGCGTCCGCAAGCACGGCATCGAGGGCGTGGAGGTTGGCGTGGATGTCGCCGAAGATGGCAAATTTCATGGGTGCTCGTCCGGCGCCGGGGCGCCGGAATCCTGCGAATCTACTCTCTGCGCTGCCGGGATATCCAGTTTCTTTTCCATCTCGTGCAGAACGTTGACGAGCGTCGGAAGCCGATGCTTCTCGCCCTGGAGGTAGAGCGACTTGAGCAACTCATAGGCCTCGCGCTCCCGGCCGGGGCACTTCGCCATCATGTAGCCGGCAAACCGCGGCAGGTAGGCCGGCGCATCCGGGAATTCCGAGGCCTTTAAAAATGCCGCAGCCGCCCCGCAGAAGTCCTCGTATTTGTCCCGCAGCAGAACCCCGAGCTGAAGGTAGAGCTGGTAGCGGTCCGGGTTGTTCCGGATGCCCCGCTCCAAAAAATCCCGCCCGAGGTCGAAATACTGACGCTGGGCGCGGATCCGCAGCGCCTCGCTCGGCTGCTTCTCATCCTGCATGGCCGCCACACTGGCATTCCACGCCATGTGCCAGGCCGCCATGTCCCAATACAGGATCGAGCGCGGCTGGAGGGTCGTCACCGTGTTGAAGAGGCCGGCCATCCGACCCCACTCGGTAGCCTCCCACGCCGAATGGGCCTCAATCCATAAAAAGGCCGCCAGCGGAGAGCGGAACCCGCTCAGCGCCGCCAAAAAACCCATCTGCCCGATCCTCTCGCGCAGCCCGAGATTCAGCTCCGTTGAGCGGAAATTCGCCGCCTTGGCTTCGGCCGCCAGGCGCGCCTGAAAGGGCAGCGTGGCCGCTCCGAAAGCCGCCAGCAGCCCGACCGCCAGTGTCCGCCGCAGGATCATAGCTCGCGCCCGGAAAAAACCAGCGCCGCGAGCAGGAAATACACCGCCACATACATCCCGCCCAGAGCCAGCGTCTCAATAAACAGGACCGAAGGAACAGCCACCCCGGCAATCACATCATCCACAAAGTTGAAGGCCTGAAGGTCGGGAAAGACGAGCGCCACGACACCGACCAGGACCCGCATCCACCAGTCCACATCCATCCCGGCCATCAGATACTCGCGCGCCGTCGCCTGCAGATGTCCGATAAAATAGATTGCCGCGGCCATCAGGATTGTGAACAGCGCCGAGGAGGCAAACGTCGACAGGAACAGGGTCAGCGCCGCCAGCAGCGCCGCCTTGGTGAAGATGATGGCGATCCCGGGCACCAGGTTGATGTTGAACGTTGCAGCCGCCACCTCCTGCAGCGCCGCCGCCAGCTCTTCGGGGGAGCCCCCGGCCAGCTGCGCCCGCGTCTCCGACAAAACCCCCTGCTCCTGAAACCACAGCACCGCAAGAAACAGGCCCGTCATCAGCAGGATCGCCAGCGAGAGCAGGAGAAGGATCCCGATCAGCTTTCCGAGCAGATAGGAGATCCGGGGGACCGGCTTTGCGAGGATCGTGTAAATCGTGCGGTCCTCCATGTCCTTCGGCAAAAAATTGGCGGTCGCGAGGATGGCCAGGATCGACGAGAAGACCGACATCGCGCCCAGCGAGATGTCCTTGAGCATCTGGAACTGCTCCTGAAAAGAAAACTTCGCAACAAACGCCGAGTTCCCGATGATCAGCAGCGCAAAAATCAGCAAAAAATAGAACACCTTCATCCGAACCAGCTCGGTGAACGTGTTCCAACCAATCGCCCATGTTCCTCTCAACGCTCTCATCGCTCCGGATTATGCGGATTCCCCCCCGCCCTGTCCAGCCCCCGCCCGCCCCTCCAAGGCGCATGCCGATGAGCCAGGCAACGCCTACAGCGGCGGAATTTGTTCGATGGCCGCGAGCAAGCGATCCATGGTGCCGTGCTGCCGGCACCATCTCTCGATGTAGTCTCTGTCGAGGGTTTCGATTCCCTGGACCGCGAGCACGTCGCGGGCGTCGTCGAGGTCCTTGTTGCGTCCCCAGCGCAGCTTTTGAACGACCACATCTTCCGGGGTCGGAACCCACGTGGTGCGTTGAAGAATTGGCACGAAGACGTTCTTGCGCCGCGAGAACTCCGACTCGACGAACGGATCCTGAAAGGTCTCGATAACTTTTGTCGCCAGCTCCTCAAGTGTCATGAGGCTTCTCGGTCATGTAAAATTTGTGTTCGCGAACGCGATCCAATCGGTCCATCCAGCGTCGAACTTCCTGCCATCCCAGCGTTTCGTCGTTTGTTCCCAGCTTGTTCATTGCTCCGGAGAGCATCATGCGCGGGACAAAATTCGAGAGCTCAAAGACATCGGCCATGCGCTGCTCGGGCGTTTGCTTGCGCGCCCGCAGGACCTTTTCGCGGCAGATGTCATCCTGCAGCGCCTTGAGGGCACCGGGAGTCTCGTGAGGGTTGCTCATGTCCGGACGGTAGCGCATGCCGGCATCCCTGCGCAAGCAGGCCGACGCGGAGGATAAACGTAAGGGCGCCGACGGGGGCGGCGGGCCGGAGGTGGCGGAGGGGCCTTGGCAGAACCTTCCTGTTGTCAGGCCCCCATCCCCACATACGGGTTGTGCTCCTTCTCAAAGCCGACTGTCGTGGCCGGCCCGTGGCCGGGCAGCACGACGACGTCGTCATCGAGCTGGAAGACCTTCCGCCGGATCCCGTCAAAGAGCAGCTCCCCGTCCCCGCCGGGCAGGTCCCACCGCCCCACGCCCCCGCGAAAAAGCACGTCCCCCCCGATGAGCACGCGATCCCCGGGAAAGTAAAAGCAGATGCTGCCCGGGCAATGCCCCGGGACGTGGAGGATCTGCATGGCCGTATCGCCGACCACGCAGCCCCCGCATTCCTCCAGCAACCGGTCGGCCTGGAACGGCTCAATGTCGAGGGCAAACCCGTGCCGGCGGAAAAACCCGGCGTCCGTCACCATCGGCGCCGTGTCCGGGTGGTAGGCAATCCGGCAGCCATGCCGGCGCTGGATCTTCGCGGCATCCGCCACATGGTCGAAATGCCCGTGCGTCAGGAGCAGCCAGTCCACCCGCTCCCCCGCAAACTCCTCGTCGGCCCCCTGCGGGGCGTCAAAAAGGAGGTTGCCGCCGCCGGATTCCAAAAAAAAGGCGTTCGTATCCAGTGCCCCGCCGGTAAACGATTTGAACTGATTCGTGCTCATATGGTCTGATTGTTCATGACCAAGTTTGATTTTCCTGCCGATCTCTGCAAGGTTTTCGCAGCACCCATGAGAATATTTCACCGCACCGGCGCTCTCGCCGTCCTCGCCGTTGCGCTTTCCGCCGCCCCGGTTTCCTCCTCTTCCGCCGCGTCCCCCGACTCCGGCCAGGTGGCCGTCGCCGTCGCGAGGTGGCTCGAGCAGGCGCACTACAGCCGCCAGAAGTTGAACGACGAGATGTCATCCAAGCTTCTCACAACCTACCTCGAGCTCCTCGACTACAACCGCCTTTACTTCACCCAGCAGGATGTCGAGGAGTTCACCGGAAAATACGGCAGCTCGCTCGACGACGCCATCTTTCGCGGCGACCTGACCCCCGCCCACGAGATCTTTGCCCGCTTCAAAAAACACGTCGAGGACCGCGTCGAGGAAAACAAGAAGCTGGCCGCGAAGAAATCCGACTTCTCCAGCAGCGAGACCGTCCAGCTCAACCGCCAGAAGGCAGCCTGGCCGAAAGACGAGGCCGAGGCGGACCAGCTCTGGCGCGCGCGGGTCGAGGCCGAGCTCCTCCAGGAGCACCTGAACGAGTTCCAGCTCCGCCCGCCCGAAGAGACGGTGATCAAGCGCTACGACCAGGCGCTCCGCAACGTGCGCGAGATGGACAGCGACGACGTCGTCAACTCGTTCCTCAGCGCCCTCGCCCAAACCTACGACCCCCACTCGGAGTATCTCAGCCCCAGCGAGATGGAAAACTTCAATATCTCGATGAAGCTCTCCCTCGTCGGCGTCGGGGCCGTGCTCCGCAGCGACGACGGCTACGCCCGCATCATGGAGATCGTCCCCGGCGGGCCCGCCGACCTCGAGGGGCAGCTCAAGGAAAATGACCGGATCGCGGCCGTCGCCCAGGGCGACGGGGAGTTCGAGGACGTCGTCGACATGAAGCTCGACAAGGTCGTCGAAAAAATCCGCGGAAAGAAGGGCACCGTCGTCCGCCTCCAGGTCGTGCCCGGCGACGCCACGGACCCCTCGAAGCGCAACATCGTGGAAATCACCCGCGACGAGGTGAAGCTGAAGGACTCTGAAGCGAAGGCGGAGGTGCTCGACGTCGAGGGCCCCGACGGAAAAACCACCCGCATCGGCTGGATCACCCTGCCGTCCTTCTACGCCAACATGGGGGGCGGGGGCTCCGCCAAGAGCACAACCGAGGACGTTTCCATCCTCATCAGCCGCCTCAAGCAGGAGGGCATCGAAGGCCTCGTCATGGACCTCCGCAAGGACGGGGGCGGCTCGCTCGAGGAGGCGATCAACCTCACCGGCCTCTTCATCCCGAAGGGGCCCGTCGTCCAGTCGAAGGACCCCAACGGAAAAATCACGGTCTCCAGCGACACCAAGCCGGGCATCGCCTACAGCGGCCCGATGGTTGTGGTCATGAACCGCCTCAGCGCCTCCGCCAGCGAAATCTTTGCGGCGGCGCTCCAGGATTACGGCCGCGCGGTCGTGGTCGGCGACGAGCGCAGCTTCGGCAAGGGAACCGTGCAGACCGTTCTCGATATCGGCCGCGTCATGCCGTTCTTCAGCCTCGGCGCGGCGGATGCCGGTGCGCTCAAGATGACCATCCAGAAGTTCTACCGCGTCAAGGGCGGCTCCACGCAGCTCAAGGGCGTGGAGTCGGATATCGTTCTCCCCTCGCGCACCGACAACGTCGAGATCGGAGAGGGCTCGCTGAAGAACCGCCTCGACTACGACGAGGTGGCCCCCCTCCGGATCACGGGGTCCCCGACCAACCTCTTCCTCGAAGAGCTGCGCGCCGGCTCCAAGGCCCGCGTCGCCTCCGACCCAGAGTTCGCCTACGTGTCGGAGGACATGGCCCGCCTCAGCGAGCGGATCACATCAAACCAGATCTCGCTGAATGAAAAAGAGCGCCGGGCCGAGCTCGCCGGAGACAAGGCCCGCAAGGAGGCCCGCAAGGCCGAGCGAGCCCAGCGGGGGCCCCTCGTCGCCGCCACGGTCTGGCAGCTCACCGTCGATGACGCGCGCTCCCAGCGCGAAAAACTCGAACCCGTCGCCTACGAGCGCGAGCGCGAAAAGCGGTATGCCGACCCCGAGGAGACAGAGGCCGAAAAGCGCGAGGGCCCGCAGCCCCCGGAGCCAGACCCGATCCGCAACGAAACCATCCGCATCATGGAGGATCTCATCGCCCTCACGCAGCAGAACAAGACCGCCAGCAGCGCGCTCGCCCCCCAGTAAACACACTGCCCGAGTTGCCGCCGCAGCCCTGTGTCCCTCGCCACAGCAAAGCATGGCCTGGAGTAATTTTTAGACTGCTCTAACGGCGCCGCGGCCCGGAAACCACTGCGCTGACGACCGCCGCCACGACAAGCGCCACCGCACCTGCGACGAGGATATGTCCGATCGGCAGCTTCTCACCGCACGCGCAGGAGGCTCCATCCCATTTTCCCGTGGTGACCAACTTTTTGACGGACTCGATACAGGGGCATGTGTTCATAAGGCTTCGTATCGTCCCCCAGCCTGCGCGAAAGGGCAAGGATATCCGAGGTCCTGACGGCGGGGAGTCCCGAACAATTCGGGGCCTCAGAAGCCCGCGCTCGGGGACATGCCCCAAAGGGAAAACGCGGCGGCGGTAAACTGCATGCAGGAGAGCCCGGCCTCAAATGAGGTGCGTCGAACAGGGTTCAGGATTTGCCCCCTTCGCATGCCCTCCACCCACTCCGCCCCCGATCGCATTGACCCACCCCGGCCACCCTTTTGGCCGTTTGCGCTCCGGCCCGATAAGTGCAAAGTGAACAGGTGCCGACCCGTTTTGTCCGCCGCAGGCGGACTTTGGAGTGCGCTGCGTCCTCGCGGCGCTTTGGCCCTCTCATGGGCTTGCGCGAGGGTAAAAAGCCACGATTCCCTCTACTCTCAAAGCGGTGCGGGGACGCACCGCACTCCAAAAGATCCTCCGGATCGAAATTCGCAGGGCGCACTTTGCACTTATCGGAGATGCGCCCCGGGTGGGGTCCGGAGAAAAGTTCGGATTGCGAGCGCTGGCCCGGGGTTTTAGCATCGCTCAAACCCATGATCTTCCTACCCGCTCAAACCATCCTCTTTCAAGGCGACAGCATCACCGACGCAGGCCGCAATCGCGACGACGCAAAAGGGCTGGGAGGGGGATACGCAATGATGGCCGCATCCGGAATCCAGGCGCTGCACCCCGGGCTGGGGCTCACGTTTCTCAACAAGGGCATCTCCGGAAACCGCGCCTCCGACCTTGCAGCCCGCTGGCAGGTCGACTGCCTGGACCTCAAGCCGGACTGGGTCTCGATCCTCATCGGGGTCAACGACTGCTGGCGGCGGTATGACTCCAATGACCCCACCCCGCCGGAGGTTTTTGAAGAGCACTACCGGGAGATTTTGGAGCGCTCGAAAAGCCGGGGAATCGGAATCATCCTTTGCGAACCGTTCCTTTTGCCATGCCCGCCGGACCGTGCGGCTTGGCGGGAGGATCTGGATCCGAAAATTCACGTGGCACGGAAATTGGCCCGCGAATTCGCAGCGGTTTTTGTTCCCTTCGACGGGATTTTTGCCGCAAAAAGCATCCTGCAGCCGCCCGCATTCTGGGCCGGGGATGGCGTCCACCCGACCCTCCCGGGGCATGCCCTCATGGCCTCCGCGTGGATCGAGGCGGTGTCGTCGCTTTGCTGACGAACAGCGATCTCGAGGGGCAGCCGGATTTCCCGCCAACGGGAGACCCCGGACAAGCGCCAAGTGGCCGCGAGCCTCCAAGGCTGGAAGGGTGCCAACTGCCCGGAAAAGGAAGCGGGGTGAGATTTTCCGGGGAGCGGGCCGGCGGGAAGCCATCAGCAAATCGCGAGCGGCAAAGCGCGGTTTTCTGACACAGGTTTTGACCTGCGTGCCCCCACGGGACACAATCCGGCATGGCCGTCATCGGAATCACGGGAAGCATCGCCTCCGGCAAATCCACCTTCCGCAGTGCCCTTGCGCCGCTGCTTCCGGCTGCGGTCCTGGATGCCGACCTCCTCGCAAAAAACCTTCTCGAGAAGGACCCGGAAGTTCGCGAGCGCGTGATCCGGGATGTCTCCCCTCTCGCCTACCTGCCCGACGGCTCGCCGGACCGCAGCCTCATCCGCCGCATCATCTACAACAACCCGGTCGCCAAAAAATGCCTGGAGAGCATCCTGCACGCCCCCGTCCGCCTCACCTGGCTTGCTGCCGCAGCCTCCTCCCGCGAGGATCGCCGCCACCTCCTGATCGACATCCCGCTCCTCTTCGAGACCGGGGCGGAGGACCACTTCGACCACGTCGTCGTCGTCGCCTGCTCGCCCGGCGTCCAGCAGGCCCGCCTCCTCAGCCGCGGACTCGATCCCGAAATCTCACGAAAAATTGTCGCCGCCCAACTCCCCGCCTCCGAAAAGATCGCGCGCGCCTCCCACGTCGTCTGGAACGACGGATCCCTCTCAGCCCTGGATTCCCAAGCCAGGCAATTCGCCGGGGAATTCAACGGACAAGGAAATTCTTCTCAGAAATGCTTGCCCGCCCGCGGCGAACCGCTAGAATCTTCCCTCCCAGCGGCTGGGTAGCTCAGTTGGCAGAGCAGAGGACTGAAAATCCTCGTGTCGGGGGTTCGATTCCCTCCCCAGCCACCACTCTCAAATGCTTGCGGAGTGGCTTAAATGCAGGCTT
>Ga0247844_1007114_pt1 | contig 12933 bp, 10 predicted proteins | sample LaCtaG_FD_192421 | JGI IMG/M metagenome (GOLD analysis project Ga0247844, IMG submission 192421) | Freshwater microbial communities from meromictic Lake La Cruz, Castile-La Mancha, Spain - LaCruzMarch201714.5m_1 | ecosystem: Environmental > Aquatic > Freshwater > Lake | place: Spain: Castile-La... | reverse complement strand
CACTGGACAAAATCATAGACGAGATGCGCGAGATCACCCAAAAATTGATCTTGGAAAGCCCGGAACCCACCCCGATTTCCAGAGGCAGAAACCATCCCAAACCCTCCTTAAGTTAGCGCCATTCGAGCCTGCATTCAGCTCTTAAGCGCCGCGATTTTGTTAAAGATAGGAAAGAAAATCAGCCCTGGATTTAGCTTATACCGACGAAAAAACAAAATGCTGGGATGAGTGGGTTTTAAAGTAATAGGTCCATGACACGCTTTAAATTCGTAGTAAGTCGGTTAAAGGCATCTTGCCAGAATAATTAGTCTGTGTCACGATGAACCATGATTTCTCCCCAGAAAACCGTCAACAAAAGCCTCGACATGATAAATGCGAGTTCCCTTCACGACCATGGGCGCTAATTTAAATCCCGAATCACTAGCCGAGTTTTGGCTCTGGTTTGAAGCTAACGATGACGAGCTTTTTGAAGTGGATCAGAATTCCTGTGACATTTTTCACAGATTATCGGAAGCGATGCAAAAGGTTGATACGAATCTCACGTTCGAGTTTGGTCCCGTTCTTGAAAATGGATCTAGAGAATTCGTCATCAGTGCCGGTGGTAATCTATCGAGTTTTCGAAGCGTTGAAGCGATGTATTCAACAGCGCCATGCTCAGGGCGCTGGAATTTCATTCGCTTTAGACAGAGGCGGGATTTTATCAATGATTTTCGGCTTGGATATGGCTCGTGCGTTGTCAAAGCCTCGGACGTGCACTACGTGCTGTGCAAAGATAAAAAGCCCAACCATGTTGGAATCATTCTATTCATAGATGGCTACTCAGCAATAGACAGAGAAACCTGGGACCAAATCGGTTTCCTCTTCTTAGATGAAACCCTCGGCGAGTATGATGTCGAACGACACGTTGGTGCCATCCAGTTCTTTGATTGCAATTCAAAGCAATTTCGCAAGGCTCGTCCTATCGCTGAGTTGCCGGCCCACTTCGATAGAAGAATCGGCAGGCATTAGCTGAAGCGATTCGAGTTCCCTTCATCTCATATCAGCGGGAGCGGAGTCATATTTCCTTCTGAGTCCTGATCGTGGTCGGGTATTTTTATATGTTCCCAAGCTCCCGATAAGATCGGACACTTCGTCGTTCCGATGCTTGTCGATACCCAGCCATGGCGCGATGCAATTAAATATATTTCCAACGCGAGGCGACTCGCATTGCCGTCCGGCGTAAACAAGTCTGCCGTCTGGATGCGCGATCCAAAAAGTGCCGCTGCTCGCTTGTGGACAAAGGCAATATTATAGTCTCCATCGTCGACAGGAACCGCGCACCATTCGCTGCGCGAAGAAATACTTGTAATGAGGGCGATGGTGGCCCCGCGCGTATTTTTAGTGAGTCGCATAGTATGACGTAAAATGGACCATTTAATTGGCCTCATATAGTTGCGGAAAAGATACCGGGCTTGAGGCGCAATTTTGCCGATAAGGAGTTGAAACCTCCAAACGAAGATAGCAAGCGATCTAAAAAGCGAAGTGCTTTAGTCAGTATAAAAAATCTGTCTTAGCAAGGGGGTGGGCGCCCAGGTAAAATCATCCTCGAACGGTTTCTAGCAAGGTAGTACCTTGCTAAGGCAACACCTCCTTTCCGCTGAAAACTAAGCTGTTGCATAACCTACACATAATCAGTGAGATAAACCAGGCATGCTTAGTTTGATAAAAAAATATAAACAACAACTCGATTTTTTCTAAGTCGCCTGTTTATCAAGGACATATTTTGAATTCCAGCGATTGCTCCTCCGCGTTTTTATTTCCGTTCGCATTTTCTTCGAAGGATGAAATCTCGTGTTGACGGCACCGCTAAAAGCCTGTCGGAATCGAATGACTCAGAATATATTGTCCCTAAAATCTGACTTACAGACCAGCAATGAACGAATAAAGCCCATCAGAAAGTAATATTTCGGGACAAAAATAACTCCACATCTTAGGGAGAATACGCCATCTGTAACTCGATTCCAGTCCCACAAAACGAGTCAGAAAATCGCAGGCCGTGGCACCATACGATGAGAAATGGCGTCTCAAAAAGCTGAATTCTTTGATTCTTGCGAGTCCGTTTTGTTGTCCTCTGGATGCTAGATATCGTTTTCTCAGTGATAAATATGAGTCCGCTTTTCTCACTTTTGGAATCCTATGTGACTTCAGATTGGTCTGATACTAGAGGTGCGAGTTGCTCTGTTGTAGATATCCGCAAGCTTCGCACCGCCTGCTTCTGCATATGCATGAATCTGATTTGCGCTCACGCTCAAGACCTCGTATCCGACGCGATATGTCGCATGTGGCAGCCCATCAGCTAATTCAAAATGCCATCCCGCAAAAGACATCTTGCGAACGACTTTCAGCATTTTCGGGCTGCAGAATATTGGCCAATCTTTCAGTTCCGGGCAGCGCCGCGCCAAGCTTTTGCGTTGAGTTTCTACATCAAGACTACGGACGATTGGTGGGGTGGCCTCACTTTTCTTAGTGATATGACAATGCGCATTTTCGCGCGATAATTTGCTGGGGAATAAGGGAAGGAGGTTTTTTTTCATGGCATTATTATTATACCGCAAAACTCCCAAAAGGAGGTGAAAAAATGTGATTTGCTAAAAAAAATCGCAAAGAAACTATTTTTTTAAAAAACCCAGCTTAGGAAAAACTGTTTTCCGTATGTTAATATTTCTATGAAAATTAACTCTAAAATACGGAATGCCAGTAATGCACTGTCACGCAAACACCACACACGCCGGGTCATGCACTCCAGCAACTCAGTCAACTGGTCCACTCCAGACTGGCTGTTCGAAGGTCTAGACAGGCTATTTAAGTTCAGCCTTGACCCCTGTTCGTCACACTCAAATGCGAAGTGTCGGTTTCATTATACAGTTGACGAAAATGGGCTTTCGTTTAGCTGGAAAGGGCATGTCGTCTGGCTAAATCCTCCCTACTGCAGCTCCATTGGAGATTGGATGGAAAAAGCGATCTTGGAATCTCAAAACGCCGGGACGACTGTCGTCTGCCTCATTCCATCCAGGACTGGCTCCAGGTGGTTTCAGAAATGTGTTTTGAATGCTCCAGATAAAATTGTTTTTTTCCTTCGCGGACGGCTGTCTTTTGGAAGCGTCGGCACACCTGCGCCATTCGACTCAGTCCTGGTCATTTACCCTGGTAAAGGAGCTGCGGTTCCAACTCCGGAAGAAATTCAAGACAGCATTTTCGCTGGAATCCCAAGACAGGAGCTATCCCTGGAGCGGGTTTCTTAGGCATATCATCTTTTTCAGTAGAAAATCTGGAAAAGTATTATCGAGTCAGGTCTCAAAAACTAAAAAAATAATGAGCCGTTTTTGTATACTGAGGTATGGAAAATCAATTCTATACTCTCAACGTCTCAAATTCGCGCAATTACTTCGAAAGGCTCCTCACAAAACCTCCCGGAATCCCACCAGTCGACTGCAGACACGTTCCTCTGGAAATCTTTCAACCTGTGGATAGAACATTTGATATTCAGACCGTGGTATCACCCGTCCGACCGCCCTGGCTGCCAAAGGAGGTTCGGCATCTCTCAACATGTGCGAAGGCGACATTGTCAGCGGACTGGCCGGGCAAGTCGATATTTCTCCTGCCGACTCCTGGCAGGTATGGAAGTTTCTTGCTCCACAAAGCATGTCGCGCAAGTCAGCAGCACGGGATTACTGTCGTCGCGTTGCTGCCATCCAGCACGGGTTCGCACGCATTCCATTATTTTTGTATGCCTCGCATTCACGACCTTATTTTTGTTCCAGGCAGGGTCCGCTTTCCGGGCATGGGCTCGAGCCCGTTTGCACCAAGCCTGATTTGTGTAATTCGGCCATCCGGGCGTCGCGCGTCATCAGTCAATACCCTTCGCCGTCTACTCAATAGTCTGACTCGCTCGAGGCAGAAAAATAATTGCCGACAATCAATATGATGACAGTTCTGCTGAGATGGCACTCGGGTATGAAGTGCAATCCCTTTGTTTTGTCATGGGGCATCGGTGTTTTGGCTTCGATTGCGTTCGGTTCATCCAGTTGATGACCGCAAGGCCTATTGCAGCAGGATTTGCTTGATAATCTTCGTCCGCCCGACATTCGGGGTGGCGTGCCAGGTCGCGGTGCGCGCAGCCGTGTCGAGCACGATATGGTTCGGGATTTTCGATTTCAAGGCTCGTGTCAGCACCGGATGGCCGGGATTGAAACACCACGTTCCGTCGACCTCGTCTGCGAAACCGCCCCTGTAGGGCTGGTCATGGAGGTGCCCGGAGACGACATAATTCGGGCGGTATTCCTGGATTTTATTGAAAAGATCCTGAGATCCATTCACCCCCGCCACCGCCGTGTCTGCTGGCGGCACGTGGTGAAGGATAAGCCAAGGCGCACGAACCGTTGAGCGAAGCCGGCGTCCATCTTGCCAAAGCGCTTTGGCCACCTCGTTGCCGAGCATCCAGTGGTTGTAGGGAATCGCGGTGACAACCAAGGCCCCCCCGGACGTCTGGACGAGGGACGTCTGCCCATCTGTAATCACCCCCCAGCGTTTCAAAGAATCCATCCAATGGTCCGCCTGAAGAATCGGCGCGACGGCGGCGCGCTTTTCCTCCGACAACCCCGCCAAGCCCTCCGGATCGAAAGGTCGGCCTGGCTCGTTCCCGTCGTGATTGCCGCTCGTGACCGCGAGGTTCCCGGGGAACCTCGCGCACCAACCCGAGAGCTCCAACATCTGTGGCAAAAGCCCTCCCGGGCGGAACCCGTCCAGCAAATCCCCCGCAATCACAGCAAGGTCCACATCCTGAGCAGCTAGCCAGTGATACCAGGATTTCCGGGAATGAAGATCGGCCGTGAGCAAAATGCGCATTGAATATTGAGTGAGGGGAGGGGGAAGATACTTTCTGCTCTTCTCGCCCTCTTCTCAAACCCAGCGCCCCCCATAGGCGAGCATGTGCCGGGGCCGTTGCCCGAGCATCCATTCGCGCCCCTCGCTCCTGCGCGTGTCTGCCGGGAACCAGCGGCGGGATACCCGGGCGACCGCGCAGCCAGAGGGGGCCTCTGCGTCAATCCGCCTGAAATTTTCCCCCTCGGAGTCGACGCCCACTGTAAACCACTCGGCTTCACCCGTCTCGGGGTTCTTTCAAACGAGTCCAATTCGGTAAAAATTATCGGTTGCACCAGCTCGAATTACCTGATAAAAATTCTCAACTGGGAGCAGTCCAGAACACGCGGTAGTAAGCATGTAGTAAACTGCTGTCGCAAGTCGTTTAAAATGAACGACTTACATTGCCTCGTGGTGTAACGGTAGCACAAATGATTCTGGATCATTTTGTCATAGTTCGAATCTATGCGAGGCAGCCAAGTTCGGTCCACGTGGACCCCGTGCAGCTGCTGCCGCAACCTGCCGTGCAGCCGAAACAATGCTCGCCGACGGCGATGGGGTGGCCCTCGACGGCATCCGGGGCGAGGTCCCAGAGGCTCAGGGGCTTCCCGTTTTTCCACTGCATGCCCAGCTGCTGGTTAAAATCGCAATCATAGACCTCGCCCTGCCAGCCAATGCTCAGCGTGTTGCGGCACATGAGACCGTCCACGGCGGCGGGGTTGAAGGACGCGCGCAGGAGGTCCATGTAGCCGTCGAGCTTGCCGTTGTTCCGGAGCCAACTTTTGAATCGGGAAATCGGCATGTTCGTGATGCAGAAGAGGCGGTGGAAACCGATTCCAAAGTGGGCCTTGAGCTCGCGCTTGTAGTCGGCCTCCAGCGCGGCCTGGGCGGGCGGGAGCGTGTCGCCGTTGGGGTTATACACCAGGTCGAGGCGCAGGTCCTCCGTGAGCCCGTAGCCAAGGGCATTGAGATTTTGCAGGGCACGGATGCTCGAATCGAAGACCCCGTCGCCGCGCTGCGCGTTGACATTTTCCGGACCATAGCACGGCATGGAGGCCACGATGGCCACGCGGTTCGCCGCAAGGAACTCTGCCACATCCCGGTATCCGGGCTCGTTCAGGATCGTCAGATTGCATCTGTCGATGATGGTTTCGACCTGCGGCAGGGCGCGGAGGCGTTCGATAAAGTATCGAAAGTCGGGGATCATCTCCGGGGCGCCCCCTGTGAGATCGACCGTCCGAATCCCGGTGCCTGCCAACCAGTCGAGAATGCGGTCGATGGTTGCGCGGCCGATGATTTCCTTGCGTTTGGGTCCGGCGTTCACATGGCAATGGATGCAGGTCAGATTGCAGAGTTTGCCGGTGTTGATCTGAAGGATTTCGGCGCGCCCGCGCTTCAGGTCGAGTCCGTGCCTGCGGAGCGTGGCGGCGAAGTTGGGGGCGGATTCGAGCGGGATCATGCGGAGGCGTTTTGGTGGGATTGCGCGGGGGACTCTCCGTGCGGAGGGCATGGCTTTTGTTTCGAGGCCGGTCTGCAGGCGAGCCGGGCAATGGTTTTTAAGATGATCGCGCCTGCGGCGAGCGATCCGCGCAGGTTTCCCGAGATTTTCGATTCGCCAGCCGGGCGTGGGAAGGTGCGGACCGGGATCTCAGCGATGCGCAGGCCCGCCTCGACGGCGCGCACCTGCATTTCGAGGGTCCAGCCGAAGCCGCGATCCTGCAGATTCAGCAGGCAAAAGGCCTCGGCCCGGATGGCGCGCTGCGGGCCGAGGTCTGCGAACCGTCGGCCCCACACCCAGAAGATGAGAGCCGGGGCGAGCCAGTTGCCGAAACGCTGGGGAGCCGACATGTGCCGGCGGTCCTCCGCGTGCGTGCGGCAGCCCAGAATGAGGTCGTGATCGCTGGCCAGGAGGGCAAACCGGTCGTAGGCGGCGTGGTCATCGCTCGCATCCGCGTTGCAGTAGAGCAGCCATGCGAGGCCATTGGGGACGTCCTGCGAGCCGATCCAGCAGGCGAGCCCGTAGCCTCGCCCGGAGGTGCGGAGCACCTCAGCCCCGGCCGCGCGGGCGGTCTCTGCCGTGCGGTCGGTGCTGGCATTGTCCACGACGCGGATGTGACGAAATCCGCGGCCTCGCAGGCGGCTGACCACATCGCCAACGCATTCCTCCTCGTTGTGTGCAGGAATGATAACCAAGGTCCGGGCGGCGAAGGCCTGGAATTCATCGGCCCTGCGAGCAGGTTCAAAAGGCAACTTCTGAGCAGTGTCTGGCTCGATCGCTCTCATGCTCCGTGGCAGGCTTGTCCTGGCGGGGATGGGGTCAGCAGCAGCTCCCACCGTCGCAGCATTGGCTGGAGGCTTCGCTGGTGGCGCGGTAGTCGTGGCCTTTAGTTTCTTTCGGATGCCGCCGCGCGCCACGGGTGCAGTCGAAAGGTTTGGCTGCATCGGTGGCGACAGGCTCGATCGGGTCGATGAATTCAAAAAACCCCGCGTAGGGAGCCTTCTGATAGAGTCCATAGGTTTTGTCGCAGACGGCAAAGCGCACCCCGCGCTCCATGCGGTGCCCATCGTCATCGAGGACCTCCTTGAACGGCCCCCGGTAAATGACGGCTTGGTTGCGCTCGACGCACGTGCCCTGCTTTCCTTTGAACGCCTGCACGGTCATCGAGCGGAACTCGATTCCCTGGACCGCCCGCCAGGGTCGGATGTCGAATTTGAGCACTTCGATTCCGTAAAACCCGGCCTCCTCGAAGGCCTTCAGGAATTCCTCCTCAGCCAGCGCGCCGGAGATGCATCCGCTCCAGAGCTCGGGATCGTTCTGCAAATGCTCCGGCACCGGCTCGTCCGCAACGATGTCGGAGATGACCGCGCGCCCGCCGAGCTTGAGGACGCGAAAAATCTCGCGGAACATAGTGGGTTTGGCGCCGGGTTCGACGAGGTTGAGCACGCAGTTCGAGACGACCACATCGACCGAATCCGAGGCGACCAGGGGATGTTTGATCCGCAGGTCTGCGGCCAGCTCGTCAGCGGCCAGGAAGCTGGCGGCGTCGGTGATCGGACGCTTTTTCAACTCCGCATCGAGGACTTCCAGGTCAAGGGCGAGGTCCTGGATGCGGCCCTTGCGGAACTCGACATTCGCGTGGCCGATCCGCTCGGCGACGACCGGTGCATTGCGCCGGGCGACCTCCAGCATGTCGTCCGTCATATCGACGCCGATGACCTTACCCCCAGGTCCGACGACCTGGGACGCAATGAAGCAGATTTTTCCGGTGCCGGAGCCAAGGTCGAGCACGATCTCGCCGGGCCGGACATATTTCGAGGGATCGCCGCAGCCGTAATCGCGATCGATGACCTCTGCGGGAATGGGTTCGAGGTAGCGCGGATCGTAATCCACCGGGCAGCAAAGCGCGGGTTCCTGGGCTTTGGAAGCGGCTGCGTAGCGCTCTTTCACGGCTTGCTCGGATTTCATCGGAAACAGGGAATTCTGGTGATCATCTGTCTCACAAGAGAAGCCGGGAAGCCGTCTTATTCCACAAAAATCTTCTTGGGTCGGCTCTTGGATCGGCCGGCAATCGTGTGCGCAGGGCCTGATCACCTTCTGTGAAAGCAGAACTGTCAGTGCCCATGGCGGTGGTGGATGTCGGGGCAGTGGGCGTGGGAATGCTTCAGCCGCGCATGCTTGTGCCGGTGGGCATGTGGCTCCCCTGGAGGATCATCGGGACCATGTTCGTGCTGGTGGTGCTCGTCATGAAAATGGAGGTGCTCGTGCTCCAGCGGTTCATGGACGTGGCCATGTTCATGCTTTTCGGTGACATGAAGCCAGACGCCGGCGAGCATGAGCACGCCGGCTGCGTAAAACGCCCCGTCGAACCGCCCCTGCCCAATTGCGAAGGCGAGCGCGGCACCCGCAAATGGGGCCGTGGAAAAATACGCGCCTGTGCGCGCCGTGCCGAGATGGCGAAGCGCCCTTACGAAGAGGACGAGGCTGATGCCGTAGCCGAAAAAGCCGACTACCCCGAGGCCGATCAAGACGCCGGATCCCGGAAGATTCGAGCCCATGGCCAATGCAAGGCCGGTGTTCACGCCGCCTGCGACAATCCCCTTCCACATGGCGATTTGCGAGGGGTCGCTGCCGGAAATCTTGCGGGTGAGATTGTTGTCAATTCCCCAGCAGATGCACGCTGCGACGATGAGCCATGAGCCGCCTGAGACGGCCACCCCGCCCGCGTGCGGGAGCGACAGCAACAGGCCTCCGGCCAGGATGCATGCGAAGCCCGCCGCGATGCGCCTGTCCAAGTTTTCCCGAAAAACCATCCACGCGATGGCTGCGGTCGCCACCGCCTCAAGATTGAGAAGCAGGGAAGCGGCGCTGCCGGATGTCGTCAGGAGGCCCAGGAGCAACAGCGCTGGGGCGGCCACTCCACCTGCGAGGATCGCCCCCGCAAGCCAGGGCAGGTCGGCCTTGGAAAGCGGGGTTTCGGCCCGCATCCTGCCTGCGGCAGCCAATACGGCGCGCAAGGCGGCAAGGCCGACGCCGGAGAAGAGATAGAGCAGGCCGGCGACGAGCAGGGGATTCGCATCGGAGAGCGCGAGCTTCGCCAGCGGCGTGCTGGCCCCGAAGAGCAGCGCCGCAGCCAACGCACTGAGAATGCCGGGATGCCGGTTCATGGCTTGTTCGGATACACAAGGATGTTTGAAATGTTGCAGGGTCTTGTTCAGACTGATTTCCCGGAGGGAATAAATCCTCGCCCCGGGCCTCCTATGATCACATGAGCCGCAGAATTGTCATCATTGGAAACGGGATCACCGGAGTGACCGCCGCGCGCCACATCCGCAAGCAGTCCCCCCAAGACCATATCACGATCATTTCGGGCGAGACCGACCACCATTTCTCGCGCACAGCGCTGATGTACATCTTCATGGGCAACCTGACCTTCGAGGATACCAAGCCCTACCCCGATAATTTCTGGGCGGAGAACCGCATCGATCTCAAGCGCGGATGGGTCGGGAAGGTCGAGACGGAAAGCCGCGCGGTTATTTTTACCGATGGAAGCCGCCTGGACTACGACGAGCTGATCCTCGCCACCGGGGCGCGCTCGAACAAATTTGGCTGGCCGGGCCAGGACCTCGATGGTGTTCAGGGGCTGTATTCGTACCAGGACTTGGAATCGATGGAGAAATTTTCCCCGACGACGAGGCGGGCGGTGATTGTCGGAGGCGGGCTGATCGGCGTGGAGGTCGCAGAAATGCTGCTTGCGCGAGGAATTCACGTCTCGTTCCTGGTCCGCGAAAATGCCTTTTGGACCGCCGTTCTGCCCTGTGGCGAGGCGAAGCTGGTCGGACGTGAAATTCAGCGCCACGGCATCGACCTCCGCTACGAGACGGAGCTCAAAGAAATCCTTCCCGATGCCTGCGGCCGCGCGCGTGCGATCCTGACGAAATCCGGCGAAGAAATCCCGTGCGAGATGGTCTTTCTCACGGCGGGAGTGAGCCCGAACATCGGCTTCATCAAAGACTCCGGAATCGCGTGCGACCGGGGGGTTCTCGTGGATGAGTTTTTCCGCACCGGCACGCCGCATGTGTGGGCGGGCGGCGATTGCGCCCAGCACACGAGCCCGCCGCCCGGACGCCGCCCCGTGGAGCAGGTCTGGTACACGGGAAAGATGCACGGCGAGCATATCGCCGCCAACCTCTGCGGCGGTGAGCACCCCTACACCCCCGGCCTCTGGTTCAACTCCGCAAAATTCTTCGACATCGAATACCAGACCTACGGCGTTGTCATGCCTCAGCCTAAGGTGGGCGAGAATTCCTTCTACTGGGAGCACCCCGACGGCGACAAATCGATACGCATCAACTTTCGCGGCGATAACGGCGAGTTGGCCGGTGTCAACGTCTTTGGCATCCGCCACCGCCATGCCGTCTGGGAAAAATGGATTGCCAGCAGGACGCGCGTGCAGGATGCGATGGCCGACCTGGGCGCGGCGAACTTTGACCCGGAATTTTTCCGACAGCATGAGCCGGCCATCGTTTTCGCCTTCAACGCGCAATACCCGGACCGCCCGGTGACGCTCAGAACCCGCAAAGGACTTTTTACAGCCGCCATGTCAAAGCTTCTGGCCCCCTTGCAGCCACAAACCGCCTAATCCCATGAACGACCTAAACCTCAGTTACGAAAGCCATTCCCTCACCCCGGGAGGCCACCGGCTTGACGCGTTGGAAAAGGTGGGATTGGCCCTCTTTGGCCTCGGTCTTCTCATCCTCGCCGCCGGACTTTTTACGTCGGCCGAGGCCAGCCGGGAGGTCCGCATCGTATGGCTCATCCTTGCCTGGGGTGGGGTGGCCGGGGGCGGCCTCCTCTACGGCCTACACAAGCACCTTTCAGAAAACCCCGGCATCCGGAACAACGGGAAGACCACGGACAGCCTGACCGCGCGGGGGGCTTGGGGGTGGACCCTGGCCGTCGTCTTCACCGGGTTCTACGTCATGCTCTACTGGTTTCCCGGCATGCTCGGCGGCCTGATCCGTCTGCATGATCCGCTGAGCGAGTTCCTGCGCGGGAAGCCGGCCAACCAATGGTTTGTCTACGGCACGTTCTACACGGTGGGCATCCTGGTGATGGGTGCCAAGGCCCTGGCGAAATACCGACACAGCCGGTACCAGGTCGCGCGAATTTCGGTGATTATGGCGGCCCAGCTTGGCTTTGCCTATTTACTGCCTGCGCTGTTCGTCAAACTCAACCAGCCCGAGGTTTACCTGAGCTATCTCTGGCCCCTGGCCTATGACAAGCTCTTCCCCGGCACTTTGCAGGGGTTTCTTCAGGCCGGGAACATCGGATATTTCATCGTCGGCTGGTTTGTGGTCGGCACGCTGATTGCGACCCCGGTGCTCACCTATTTTTTCGGCAAGCGCTGGTATTGCTCCTGGGTCTGCGGCTGCGGCGGGCTTGCCAATACCCTCGGAGACCCGTGGCGGCAAAACTCCGACAAGTCGCTCAAAGCCTGGAAGATCGAGCGCTGGATGATCCATTCGGTTCTCGCGGTGATCGTGCTCCTCACCGCCCTGCTTTGGCTTGAACCTCTCCTGCCCGGCTTCGCCAAGGGTCCTGTCTATCTGCTCCGCCAGTGGTATGGATTCCTCATTGGTGCGGCCTTTGCGGGAGTGATCGGCGTGGGTTTTTACCCGCTCATGGGGACGCGCGTCTGGTGCCGGTTTGGCTGCCCGATGGCCGCTGTCCTCGGGATCCTGCAAAAGCTCAACTCCCGATTTCGCATCACGACCAACGGCGCGCAGTGCATCTCGTGCGGGAACTGCTCGAAGTATTGCGAGATGGGCATCGACGTCCGCCACTACGCCCAGCGCGGTCAGAACATCGTCCGGGCCTCGTGCGTTGGCTGCGGGCTCTGCGCGGCCGTCTGCCCGCGCGGCGTCCTCTCGCTGGAGAACGGACCGGTGGACGGCCGCTTCAACAATGAGGGCGGCCTCTCCCTCCTCAACAGCAACAAATCCCTGTGAGACCAGATTCCCCCGTCCGATGCGAAAGCTCCTACCTGTTTATACCTTTGCGGCAATCCTGAGCGTCATTGTTCTGGTCGGCCTGATTGTTGTTCCGCTTGTCGTCCGGCTTGTGGAGGACAAATACCTTGTCCTCCAAGGCGACATCAACCGTCGCCAGGCGGAAGCCTTTGCGCGGTTTGTTGAGTTCCGTCTTTCACAGGGGGGCACGGAGGAGCAGATCCTTGCGGAACTCAATGGCATGCTCGCCCATGCCGACGCAGACCGCGGGTTTTCCTGTGTCATTTCTCAGGAGACCAAACGATTTGTTTCCCATCCCATCCCCGACATCATCGGGAAGCCTGTCGCTTCCCTCGGGGTCGAGTTTGAGGCTGCGGAGCATCGTGGTTCCCGCATCCCGATGGAAGACTCCGTGCCACGAAGCGGGGCGCGCAAAGGAGTTCTTTATCTGCCGGACACACAGAGGGAAGTCGTGTTCATGCAAGCGATTCCGGCCGCCGGATGGACGGTGGCGACCCATGAAAA
>Ga0247844_1007108_pt1 | contig 12939 bp, 11 predicted proteins | sample LaCtaG_FD_192421 | JGI IMG/M metagenome (GOLD analysis project Ga0247844, IMG submission 192421) | Freshwater microbial communities from meromictic Lake La Cruz, Castile-La Mancha, Spain - LaCruzMarch201714.5m_1 | ecosystem: Environmental > Aquatic > Freshwater > Lake | place: Spain: Castile-La... | reverse complement strand
CGAAAATCACTCTATTTCTACTCTTCACAACGCTACTTGTGGCAATTGGCTGCGACAAAAAAGGGAAAGACCCTGTCAATACCTTCGATCGCCAAGCCATGCTGCGCAACTACGCAGAGAACCTGATCGCACCTGCATTTGGGAGCGTTCAGTCCGAATTGACCAGCCTAAAAGTAGTCGCTGACGGGTTCAACATCGTGCTTTCAACCGACGCGTTGGAAGTACTTCAAGACGGATGGGTAAGCGCCTACACGGAATGGCAGTATGCCAATGCCTATAATTTCGGGCCGGCAGGAGAAGAGGGCTTGCGCAAAGGATTGATCGAAGAAGTAGGTACGTTTCCTGCCAGCGAGTCCAAGATTGAAGCGGCCATTGCGGCAGGCACCTGGAACCTCAACGATTTTGACCGCGATGCACGTGGGTTTTTAGCCATCGAATACCTTATTTTTGGCAACAATCAGAGCCAGGACGAGATCGTCGCTGCGTTCGCAAACAGTGCTTCCCGCCGCGCTTATTTATCGGCATTGTTCCAAAATTTGCACGATCGGGTGGGAGCGGTACAAACGGCTTGGGATGGTGCGTATCGTACTCAGTTTATCGAAAATGATGGTACCGATGTGGGCAGCAGCACTTCTCAGCTTTATAACGAGTTTGTGCGGAGTTACGAATCCATCAAAAATTTCAAACTCGGACTGCCGCTCGGGAAACGCCCCGGACAAACGCAGGCAGAACCGCAGTTGGTGGAGGCCTATTACAGTGGCCAAACCCTGACCATGCTCAAAGCGCATGTAGCCGCCATTGAGGCTATCTGGCATGGGCGCAGTAGAAACGGTCAGGATGGTATCGGTTTTCGGGATTATTTGGACACGGTAGAAGGTGGTAAAGACCTGATAGCCAGCACCGAAGCGCAGTTGGCTGCGTTAAAATCCGAGCTGGCCAAGGTGCCCGAATCGCCCAGGGTTTCGGAACAAATTTCAGGCGACCACTCCTTTTTAGAGGCCTTTTATGTTGAATGCTCCAAAATGACCCGCTTTTTTAAAAGTGATATGTCGTCCTTGTTGGGCATTGCTATTACTTATAGCAGCGGGGATGGGGATTGATTTTTAATAATGTGGTCAATGTGAATAATGTGGCCAATGTGATCCCAACCTACGCTCTGGCCTCGGCGGATAAAAATGTGGTACCAGCTTTTTGTTGGGAAACGGACAGGTAAAACGACACCCATGACAAACATCAGGAACTGGCTCGAAAAGCCTGTTGGCATCGCCCCGCTCATCACTTTTCGCGTGATTGTCGGGGCAATGTTGTTGTTCAGTACCCTGCGTTTTGTGCTTCTGGGTTGGGTGGATGACCATTATGTTTGCCCGCAATTCCACTTTAAATATTTTGGATTCGAGTGGGTGGAGCCGCTATCGGCTACGGGTATGTATGTTGTGCATGGACTTTTGATAATCAGTTCCTTGTGTGTTATTCTGGGACTTTTTTTCCGATGGGCGGCGGTGCTGCAATTCCTGTTGTTTACTTACACCGAACTGATTGATCTGACGTACTATCTCAACCATTATTACTTCGTCAGCATCGTGTGCGGCTTGCTAATTTTCGTTCCGGCCAATCGCTCATTTTCACTGGATGTATGGCGCAATCCCGCTATTTTTCAAAGCCAAATCCCGCGCTGGACGATATTTATTTTCCAACTCCAACTCGGTATCGTGTATTGCTACGCGGGTCTTTGGAAAATCAACTACGACTGGCTTGTGAACGCCCTGCCCTTAAAAGTCTGGGTGCCCGCCAACGACCAGTTGCCGCTTGTTGGATGGCTTTTTAAACAAGAAATCACCCCCTGGCTTTTTAGCTGGATCGGGATGCTCTACGATGTCAGCATTGTGTTCTGGCTTTCCTGGGCGCGTACCCGGCCCTGGGCCTATCTAACGGTCGTGGTGTTTCATGGCCTGACGGGTTTGATGTTCCAGATCGGGGTTTTCCCATTAGTGATGATCAGCGCGACCTTGATTTTTTTCTCGGAAGCGTGGCATGAGAGACTTTGGACTGCTGGATATTGGACGTTGGACTTGGGACGTTGGACTGCCTTGAATAGGATTCAAGATAGAAAGACAAATCTCCAAGCGTTTAATAGTCCAAGGTCCAAGGCCCAACGTCTAACATCTAACGTCCAACGTCCAACGTCCAACAGTCCAACGTCCAACAGTCCAACGTCCAACAGTCTAACGTCCAACGTCTCCATTGCGCTTCTTTTCCTGCACTTCGCATTCCAACTCCTTTTCCCCTGGCGCTACCTGCTCTACCCCGGCAATCTCTTCTGGACTGAAGAAGGTTACCGTTTTTCCTGGCGGGTTATGCTGATGGAAAAGGCCGGAACGGCCACTTTTTTTGTAAAAGATGCCAAAACCGGTCGGGAAGGCGAGGTATTGAATGGTGAATTTTTAAACCCGCACCAGGAAAAACAAATGGCCATGCAACCCGACCTGATTTTGCAATTCGCCCATTTTTTGAAACAACACTATGAAAAAAAAGGTGTTTCTGACCCGTTGGTCCGCGCCGAAGTATACGTGACCCTCAACGCTCGCCCCAGCCAGCTGCTGATTGACCCAACTATGGACTTGACTAAACTGAGCGACGGATGGTCGCACAAAACATGGATTACCCAAAATACTTCAAAATGACACTCCGGCATCTCACCCTATTGGCCGGAATAGCCTTCCCGCTTTCACTCTGCGCTCAAACGGACACTACCCAAAACGTAGAACTTCGCGAAGCGACCATCACCAGCGAAGCAGAAAAAACGATGGGCCTGGGCCGCCTCCGATCCGTGGAGGGCGTGATGGTTTTTGAAGGAAAAAAAAGCGAGGTCATCACGCTTCGTGACATCACAGCCAATTTGTCTACCAACAATCCCCGACAGGTTTTTAGTCGTGTGGCCGGGCTGAATATCTGGGAAAGCGATGGCGTCGGACTGCAACTCGGCATTGGCGGACGTGGACTGAGTCCGAATCGTACCAGCAATTTCAACACCCGACAAAACGGTTACGACATCAGCGCCGACGCGCTCGGCTACCCGGAAAGTTATTACACCCCGCCCAGCGAAAGTCTCCAGCGGATCGAGGTAGTGCGCGGCGCAGCCTCCCTTCAGTACGGCACGCAGTTCGGCGGAATGCTCAATTTCGTGATGCACCAGCCGCTTGCCCGCGATCGTTTTCGGGTTACCTCGCGTCAGACCGTAGGCGCCTGGGGCTTTTTGGGTTCTTACAACGCGGTGAGCGGGTCAGTAGGAAAGGTAAGTTATTATGGCTTTTTCCAGCACAAACGCGGCGATGGCTGGCGACCGAACTCGGGTTTTGAATTGAACAACGGTTATCTGGACGTACACTGGCAGGCGTCCGAAAGATTTGAATTGGGCATTGAACTGACCAAAATGAGCTATCTGGCACAACAGCCCGGTGGTCTGACGGACACCCAATTTGAGCAAGATCCACAACAATCGCTGCGCAAACGCAACTGGTTCCGGGTGGACTGGAACCTGGCTTGTCTTCACGCCGAATACAAAATTTCTGATCGCACCCGCATTGACAACCGACTGTTTGGCCTGGTGGCTTCGCGGCAATCCCTGGGCAATCTTTCGCCTGCCAACAACCTAGATTTTGGTCAAAATCGCGACCTGATCAGCGGCACTTTCGACAATATCGGGAACGAAACCCGCTTGCTACACCGCTATCAAATAGGTAAGTTTGACAATGCGCTGGCTATTGGAGCAAGGTTCTATCAGGGGTTCACCACCGCCCGACAAGGAGAGGCCAACAACGGTCAAGGTCCTGATTTCCAGTTTCTTAACCCCGATAATGTAGAAAAATCGGATTTCCATTTCCCGAACTACAACTATGCGGTGTTCGCGGAAAACATTTTTTGGGTATCCCCAAAGTTCAGCCTTACGCCTGGGGTTCGTTTCGAAAACATCCAAACCTTTGCTGAGGGCTACTATCAGCAGCGCGTGTATGATTTCGCCGGGAATTTGATTGCGGAAAACCGCGAAACGGAGGATTTGGAACGGCGGCGCTCATTCGTATTGTTTGGTCTCGGGGCCAGTTGGAAAACCACCAAAACCCTGGAAATTTATGCCAATATTTCCCAAAACTACCGGGCCATCAACTTTACCGACTTGCGTATTGACAATCCCAATGGCCGTGTGGATCCCAATCTTCGCGACGAGCGCGGCTATACAGCTGATCTGGGTCTGCGCACCCGCCGCAATAACTGGTGGTATGCCGATGTGACGGCTTTTTACCTGGGTTATTATGACCGAATCGGCCAACTTTTGAAAGCAGACCAGCCTCCCCTATACAATGATTATCGCCTGCGCACCAATATTTCGGATGCGCGCAATATTGGCATTGAAGCCTTTGCAGAGGCTAATTTGTGGCATTTTTTCGCGCCCAAAGACTCCCTGCGCCGCCTTTCACTTTTTATCAATACCTCTGTGATTGATGCCCGATACGTCAACACCGACGACGCGAGCATCCGAAATCGCAAGGTAGAATTGGTGCCGCCGATTACTTTCCGGACCGGCTTGAGCTGGGCACAGGGTCGTTTCCGCAGCAGCTTCAATTGGGCGTTTACGGCCGAACATTTTACCGATGCTACCAATGCGCGGCGTACAGCTTCGGCAGTGAATGGCATTATTCCGGCTTATGCCGTGGCAGACCTTTCAGTGGGCTGGTCCTGGCGCTGGCTGCTGTTGGAGGCGAGTTGCAACAACCTTTTTGATGAGCAGTATTTCACCCGGCGCGCCGATGCTTATCCGGGGCCGGGCATTATTCCGTCGGATGGAAGAGGGTGGTATTTGACGGTGGGGGTGAAACTTTAGGACTGATGTCATCCGTGGCCCATCCCCTCTAATCGGGATCAGCAGAATAATTTACATCTCCCATTTTGATCCCTATAAAATGAGGAGATCCGTATGGAAATTCGTTGGTTCGGGGCACTATTATTCTGTCTGGAATGGGAGGGTTAAAAGGGTTTTGGGGATTGGGAAAGACATACCCCTGGGGTATAAAACGCCAGGATTTTCCATGGGGCAACTGAGGACTGATGCCCAGGATAAGCTTTCGAATCAGGACCATATCATAGGTTGTCACCTTGCCATCCATATTTACATCGGCGGCGATTAACTTGTAGGGCGAGTCAAAGGGTTCAGTACCAAGAATATGCTTGGAGATGAGGACCAAATCATAGGTGGTTATCCCATTGAGTGGGTCATTGTTTCTGGAAGGCACCACCTCATAATTGTACCCGGCTGCTGGCACAAAACCGGCGTAAGATATCCAGTTGCCAGGAGTCCATGAATGCCACCAAGGCGCAGTTGTTGGAATGTGGTAATCAAGGGAATCCAGGAGGCAATTGGAGCCATAAACATGGGTAGATACGCTGTCAATTCCTTTCCAATCTGGGGTGGTAAATAAAAGCGATGCGCCACCGTCACAGTACGCGTGGGCATAAAAATACATGGTCATCTTACAGGTTGAGGTGTTGCCAGTACTGTCTCTTGCCCAGATTTCAACATTGGAGGAAAAATCGGACGCAAGGAACAAGAGGCTGTCGGTGGAAGGAAAACCCTCGCCGGTACATTCCAGCCGGAAACTCAGCTCATAATATTGGCTATCATCATACACAGTATCAACCACATCTTGTACTTTCAAATAGCCATGGCAAAAGTTGCTTAAATGGACCTGATGTATGTTTTTACATCCCAATACCGGCGACAAGGTATCTACTTGAGCAGCAACAGATTGGTAAAAAAATAATAGGCTAAAAACGAGCAGGTAATTCTTATTCATCTCAGCAGGGTTTAAAATTACCCACAAGGATACCCTGTTGAAGGTGGTCTGATTGTCCTAAACCGCTTTTTGCCCCGGATGCGACAAAAATTGCTGATACTTATATCTTTAGCCACAAGTTTTTTTGCCACTAATTGCACTAATTTTCACGAATTAGTACAACAAAACAAGGTTTATTCGTGAAAATTAGTGCAATTAGTGGCAAAAGAAAATATATCTACGCAGATAATTATTCCCGCACCACTTTCCAAACGCCCGAACCTTCCTTGCTGCGGATCTGCAAGACATAAAACCCTGCCGGCAAATGGTTCTGTTCCAAAAGGATATTCTCTCCGGCGTTCAGCATCTGGTGAGCCGACCAAACCGTTTTTCCCGAAACATCGCTGATCGAAATGTTTGTTTCACCTTTCGGCGCATTTGCTAGAAAAACCGTCAGCCTTTGCTTAAAAGGGTTGGGTGATAACAGCCCATCTAAAACTGCCTTGGACTCGTGGGTGGCCACGCTGAAACAATGCGCCCCTAAAACAACAGGACTTAAAAAATTGGCAAGTATTTGTGCCCTTTCCAGCGGGTTGTGCGCATAGTGGTAAGAACCATTGTTGCCATATCGCACACATTCAAATAAGGCCAGGGCGGGGGCGAAAGGATCGCAGGGCAGAAAATCAGTCGTAAAAGTTGGAGGGTTTGGTAAAGCCTGGAGCGCCGATGCGATGGCCCCGTTGCCAAATACGTTCATGAAATTAGTATGCCAAGGGGTAAAACCCAAGTTGCAATACGCGGAAAGTGTAGCCATCGGCTGACCATATCCAAAAGGGACCACGCCATCGCAGGTCTGGTGGTATAGATAGAGTGCCGGCGTATCGGGGCCTTGCATCCAATCCATAGGAAGCGCTTCGTAAGGCACTCCTCCGAAGAAACTGGCCACTCCGATCACATGGTTGTCGTAACCATTGAGGTTCAAATTGCCATCTAATGGGCCCAAATCAGGCCGTTGTAAGGCTGTGCCTGTGGGGGTTATGATTTGCGTTGCACAGTTTTGGTCGTAACAATTGGTCACATTGGCCGCCGGAGTCGGCGCGTTAGGAAGTGCAAAGCAAGCGCTCGGTTTTTCTTCCGGGCGATCAAGCAAGCCCACTGCCAGGGAAAGAAAAGCCCCGGCGCTTTCGCCACCCACCATTACTTTTTGATTGCAAGTTGAATCCTGCACGGACCGGGCTTTGAGCCATCGTATGGCGCCTTTTACGTCCTGTTGTCCGCGGTAAATGGCGCGGATAAGTTCCATAGAATCAGCAGCATAGAGGCAATTACTGGGGTATCCATCGGGAGTAGGGCCAGGGTTGGAGACAAATGCTGCTTTGTGCCAACCTTTCCGATAATTGACGGAAGCCACCACATAGCCTCGCTGAGCAAGTTCAACTGCAAAAAGGGCTTCAGCTTCCTTACAACCGGAAATCCAGGAGCCGCCGTGTACGAGCACCATAATGGGGCGTTGGAGGTTTTGATCACCCAGCGGTTTGTACAGGTCAAGCGTGAGGGAGGTGGGGATTCCAGCATAGTTGGTGGCAACGCCGTATTCCAGGTCTTTTTCTACGCGCCAGCCATATTGTTTATCAACATAGGATGCTTGGGCAGCAAGAGAAGCTGCACTTATCAAAACGGCTATGAGTGTTAGTGTTTTTTGCATTGTATGGATGGTTAATTTATTTCACGCAACGGCGCTACGGCGCAACGGAGTGAATGCCTTAGTTTATTGACGGACTTTGTGCTGCAAAGATACCTTTTAGAACACTGAACCATTTGTAACGGAGTACCGTGCTTTTTCAAAATCGCGGTTTTCCGGGGTCGATCTTATCCACCGGGTTCTCCACAATTTTTTTGAGGCTCAGTTTTAATTTTTACGGGCTTGTTTTTCCTTCAAAATGAATGGGTTAGATCGTCTGGTTTTACCGTGGTGAGGGGAGGAGGTTTTTTGTTGGAATATTATCCACATTGAGTTATCCACATTGTTGGGAAAATAATCCATGAAATATAGTAATTGAAAATCAATAAGTTGTAGTTTTTGTCCACATTGTGTGGAAAACTATCTTTGGCAAGCGGCGGGAATCCCCTAATTTCGCTCTCGCTTTTCAGCAGGTTTTTTTACTCCGCCTTACCTCCGTAGCGTCCCTTCACTCATGTCGAGATTTTCCAAGCGGCCTTCAAGCCGTTCGGGAAAGTGTCTTGACTCAAAAAACAGGCTTTAGCGCCTTTCTTTTTGAGCGGGGGCTCTGTCGCACAAAAATCTTTTTTCAAAATAGTAGTTAAAAATCGTCTAGCAATTACATTAACCAATGGTACATACAGCCAACATTTCTGAACCAATACTCGCCGAAAACCCTGACCGTTTCGTGCTTTTCCCCATCAAGTACGGTACCATCTGGGATTGGTACAAAAAATCGGTGGCCTCCTTCTGGACTGTAGAGGAGGTGGACTTGACGCAGGACATCAACGACTGGGAGAATAAACTCACCGACAACGACCGCAAATTCGTCAAGCATGTATTGGCCTTCTTCGCGGCCTCTGACGGCATCGTGAACGAGAACCTGGTGCTCAACTTCATGCGTGAAGTTCAGATTCCAGAGGCCCGCTGTTTTTACGGCTTCCAAGTAGCCATCGAGAACATCCACGCCGAGATGTATTCGCTTTTGATTGATACCTATATAAAAGACCCAAAAGAAAAGGACTTCCTTTTCAATGCGCTTCAAAACCTTGAATGCGTGTCGAAAAAAGGCAATTGGGCACTGCGTTGGATCGAGAACGCACCCTCGTTCGCGCACCGGCTCATTGCCTTTGCGGCGGTAGAAGGTATCTTCTTCAGCGGCTCATTTTGTTCCATTTATTGGCTCAAAAAACGCGGCCTCATGCCGGGCCTCACCTTCTCCAACGAGCTCATCAGCCGGGATGAGGGCATGCACTGCGATTTTGCCTGCCTGCTTTATTCCATGTTGGAAAACAAACTCGACCCATCCGAGGTGCACGCCATCATCACTGAAGCGGTAGAATATGAGAAAGAATTCGTGACCGACGCGCTGCCAGTTTCCCTCATCGGCATGAACGCCGAGATGATGGGACAATATATCGAGTTCGTGGCTGACCGCCTGCTTATGTCGCTGGGCTGCGAGAAGGCTTACGGCACCGCCAATCCCTTCTCCTGGATGGATATGATCTCGATCCAGGGCAAAACCAATTTCTTCGAAAAACGTGTGGGTGATTATGCTAAAGCAGGCCTGATGACCAAACGGGAAGAACAGGTATTTAGCATGGAAGCAGATTTCTAAACAATTGATTTTCACACCAAACTTTAATAAATATGGGCAAATTTGTCATTACTCAACGCAAAGACGGCGAGTTCCAATTCAACCTGAAAGCCAGCAACGGCCAGGTGATTCTTACCAGCCAAGGCTACGCTGCCAAAGCCTCCTGCCTAAACGGCATCGAATCTGTACGCACCAATTCTGCTGATGACGCTCGTTTTGACCGTCAAACCGCAGCCAACGACAAATTCTACTTCACGCTAAAAGCCAGCAACGGCCAAGTGGTTGGCAACAGCCAGATGTACGAAAGCGAAGCCAGCCGCGACAACGGGATTGAATCCGTAAAAAACAACGCACCGGAAGCGACCTTGGAAGACGAAACCGCAGCTTAGTTAAAAAGGTTGATGAGGGTTTATGAAGGTTGATCGGCTAAGATAAAAGGAACAATTTTCCCTCCTCCTGAGTGCAAAAAATAAACCCTTATCAACCTTCATCAACCTTTTCAAAAAATGAAACACCTAGTTCTTTCTCTTACTGCATTATTATTTACAATTTCAACCCTTCAGGCGCAAAGCAAGAAGGAGTTGGCAACGCTGTTGTCGCGGGATTTGGAGGCATACCGAAAGTACACTTTGGCGCTCAATTTCGACAGTAGCCTCCAGTACATGCCGCCCAAAACGTATGAGATCGTTCCATTCGATTCGTTGAAAGCAACCATGTTGCAAGCCATGAACAACAAATACATGGATGTTGAGATGGCTAGTTTCCAATTCGACCCTAAACGCAAGCCGAAAATCAAAAAGGCTGGCGTGTACCATTGGGCGATTGTGCCCTACACAGGGAGTATGCGGATGGTGATCAAAGGAGAAGCGTCGTTTAAAATGATGCTGGTGCCCGTCATGACCAAGCAGTTTGGAGAAAAAAATGTGAAAATGGAGGACGATTCCACCATGCTGATTGCTTTGAAAAATAAAAACCTCATCGTTTTTAAAGACCCGGCATCACCCATTTGGTTTATGATCGAAGACAAACGTTTCGCTAAAGGCCAGGGAAGTGAGGCAGAAAAGCAGTTCTTTAATTCCGTTCTCCCGGAAGAGGTGCTCAAAGCGTTGGGAGACCAGTAAACGAGTACTTTAAAGGTTTAAAACAATATTTACCATGCGCATCACTAACACTTTGGTTTGCCTGCTTCTGGCAGCTTCGTTGTCCGGCCAATCCACCCTCACGGGCACCGTCCAGAGTGGCGGCCTTACCCGGGAGTACCTGCTCTACATTCCGGCGGCATACACTGGAAATACTGCCGTGCCCCTGGTTTTCAACCTGCACGGCTACACGTCCAACAATGTGGAGCAGTTGTTTTACGCAGACTTCCGCCCTATTGCTGACACGGCCAATTTCCTGATCGTGTTGCCCAACGGGACCCTGGATGCTCAAGGCAATCGTTTCTGGAACACCTTTTTAGGAAATTCCAACGTAGACGATGTGGGCTTTATCAGCGATTTGCTCAATACGTTGCAAGCAAATTACAATATTGACGCAAACCGCGTGTACAGCACCGGTATGAGCAACGGCGGCTTTATGAGTTACTCTCTGGCCTGCGAACTCAACGACCGCGTTGCAGCCATCGCTTCTGTGACGGGCAGCATGATCCAGTCCAAACTCAACACTTGCAATCCCGTACGCCCAGTACCCGTGATGGAAATCCACGGCACCGCCGACAATACCGTGCCTTACAACGGCTTGCCGAACGCCACTTTCGTCGCCATCCCAACGCTGGTGGCTAAATGGGCCGATTTCAATAACTGCAACCCGACCCCGACCATCACCCAGGTGCCCAACACCAACATGACGGATGGCTGTACGGCCGAGCGACAACTTTACACCGGCGGTGACCAAGGCAGCACCGTGGAGCATTACAAAATCACGGGCGGCGGACACACCTGGCCCGGTTCAGCCTTTAGCATCGGCATAACGAATCAGGATATCAACGCCAGTAAAGAAATTTGGAGGTTTTTCAGTCAGTATCGGCTGGATCAACTGTCGGATACGAACACACCAGAATCACTGGAGAATAATTGGTCGGCGTTCCCCAATCCGGCGCAGGATTATCTGGTGCTACAATCCAAGGATCAGCGGCCGGTGCAAAGGATTCAGGTTTTTGACGCGATAGGGAGATTACAACAGACGCTTTCGCCGAGCGTTGGCGAGCAGATTGTGTTGGAGACGGGAAATTGGGTGGCAGGAGTTTATACCGTGGTGATTGAGCAAGCGGGACGGTTGGAGCGCATTCGGGTGCTTATGGCTGGATGGTAGAGAGCCTAGTATAGGATAAAAAACACACTAAAATATTACAAACCAGCACATTATGAAAATCCACGCACTTGTTTTCACGCTCTTTTTACTTCCATTGAGCGCAATCCATGCTCAGAACAAAAAGCCATTTCCTGAAACCGCGATCGTATTAAATCTGGATAGCGTTGCTATCAATGCCAACGACATCATAAAGCCCGGAAAGGTAACCATGATGGTAATTTGGAATTCCATGATGCGTCCGGCGATTGCTGAATTGGACAGTTTGCACAAAATCTATCCGCTTTGGAAAGAAAAATACGGAGTGGAGATCGTGGCGTTGGCATGGGAGTATCCGAAATTTCCTGAAAACCTCAAAAAATTCCTGGCCAAACGAAGCGCTTGGAATTTCACCGTCTACCGGGATCCCGAAAAGAATTTTGGCGGTTCCATCCGTGTCACCACTTTACCAGCCACCTACTTGTTTGATAAAGAAGGCAATATGGTACTCAAAACCACTGGTTTCGAGGCCGCTGAAATCTTGAAATATGAAGAGAAGTTGAAGGAGCTGACGGGGAAATGAATTTGAAACGCTCACTCCGCCGTGGGCTTGGTGAAATACCGAGCACCGCGGCAATCCTAACATTTAAATATCCTTCCGTGTGAAAAACAAAGTAATGTGCACGGCCATCCTGTCTTTGCTGCTTTTGGCCGACTGTAAGCATAAAGAAGTGGTAGTTCCAGAGCCAAAGATTTACTTTACAGGAGTCGTTGAAACTTCCGATACAGGAGAATATTTGGGTGGCGGGGATACGACTGATTGGCGTTTGGACGATGTCTGGACAGCTCAAGAAACTGCGCTGTTTCCCAATACTACCGTTCCGCTTTGTGCCCCCAGAGACAGCCTGGAGTTTTTTCCGGCAGCCCCCAATCCGATCCAAGATCGTGTTTTTATTGGTTTGAGTACCATCACAGGTACTGTCTGGGAGTTGCGATTAGTGGATGAAGATTTCAATCTGGTGTGGACTTATTCCGCAGCTAATTTTCTCAATGGTCTGAATGCCATTAATTTAGAGACAACCGATTTTCCAAAAGATACCCTCCGCCTTTATTATCAGGCAGAACTCGGAGGCTGCCGTTGGCAAGGCCACGGTGATTTGCTGGTACAACCATAATCAAGTGAAGAACCCGAGAATGAAAGCAAAAGAAAGCTAACAACTAAAAACCTACTATCATGGAAGAAGACCTCACTATCTACAAAGTAGTCGTAAACCACGAAGAACAATACAGCATCTGGCCCGCCGATCGCGAAAACGCCCTTGGTTGGAACGATGCCGGCAAAGAAGGCAACAAGGAGGAATGCCTCGAATACATCAAGGAAGTGTGGACGGATATGAGGCCGCTGAGCTTGCGGAAGAAGATGGAGGAGGATGAGCGGAACAGAGGAGGGGGATAGGAACAGGATTTTCGACCTTAGTGCTTGGTTTTTTCACCAAACACGACAGGAAATT
>Ga0247844_1007096_pt1 | contig 12964 bp, 17 predicted proteins | sample LaCtaG_FD_192421 | JGI IMG/M metagenome (GOLD analysis project Ga0247844, IMG submission 192421) | Freshwater microbial communities from meromictic Lake La Cruz, Castile-La Mancha, Spain - LaCruzMarch201714.5m_1 | ecosystem: Environmental > Aquatic > Freshwater > Lake | place: Spain: Castile-La... | reverse complement strand
GACTGGGGCTATCCCACCACCTACCGCCACCGCCACCGCCACCGCTTCGGCGACTACGTGCACTCCCCCTGGCGGCACGGCTCGGTGAAACCCAATCTGGTGCTGATCGATGGCCGCTTCCGGGTGGCCTGCTTCCTGCACTCCCAGCTGGCCGCCGAAACCGGCACCCCCATCCTGTTCGACGACTACACCAACCGCCCCCCCTAACACCTGGTGGAGGAGTTCTGCCCGATCGAGCAGAGCGAAGGCCGCCAGGTGCTTTTCCGGGTGCAGGCGGAGCTGAATCGGGAGGTGATCGGGCGGGAGTTGGAGGGGTTTTTGTTGGTGAGGGATTGAGGGGCAGGAGGGGCAGGCGTCGACGATGGCGGCCTGCCTAGCGGATCTGGAGGCGTTTTGAGCAGGCGAAATGCAGGTAAACCGCATGCACCGGATCGTTCCACACACAGGTTTTCGGATGGCAATCCTTCAGATCCGCGATCTTCCTGATCCTCTGCACCAGATGCTGCAACTCAGGGCCCGCCAGAACCATCGCAGCCTTAGCCAGCAGGCGCTTAGTGATCTGCAGCAGGCTTGTGGCGGCGATGGCCGCGAGCGTCGCCGGCAGGCCATCGTCGATCTTCAGGCCCTTGCCCTTGCGGCGGGCACCCCTGTCTTCGATCCAAGCCCTGAAGAGCTGATCCGTGAGGACCGTGCGCGCTGAGATGATGAGCAGCCAGGAACCCCAGCCCGAACAAGCCGCTGAGCCTCCTGCCGCCATCGAGGCTCCACTTGCACCAGGCCCCGCACGGGCTGCAGCCCCAACCCCAAGCCACAGCTACCTTTTCGCCAGCCAGGGTTGCTGCTCTTGAACACTGACCGCTGGTACTACCGCGTCTTCCAGAGCGCCCCCGACCTGATTCGCGCGCTTCTACCCGGCTCAGCCGCCGCGGCTACCGCATTCAGCCTCGATCCTGCCGCTCCCGGGGATCGGCTCTATCGCTTTGAGGCCCTCGAAATCAAAGAGCTGAGCCACCGCCTCGACGGCGTGCTCTGGCCGAGGGAAAGCACCGGCTGCGCCGAAACCGGCAGCCCTGAATTCCCCGTGGTGCTGCTGGAGGTGCAGATGCACCCGGATTCAGGTTTCCACCACCGGCTGGCAGCGCAGACCTACCGCTTTCTGCAGCGACACCCGCAGGTCGTGCACCTGGAGGTGGTGGTGATCACGCGGCACCAGCGGCACACGCTGGGGCCAGTCCAGCCGCCGCGACATCTGCGGATGTTTTTGGAAGAGGTGCGCTCCATCAGCCTGGAGGCCCTGAGCCAGCAGGCGGATCTCGACCCGCTGCTCAACCTGCTCACTCTGCCAGTGCGACCTGAGAGCGAGCTGCCGGCTTGCTGTCAGCAGATCCTCGCCAGCCGCCCGGATCTGGACACGGTTGTGCTGCCTATGCTGGTTCAACGGTTTCCCCAACTCAGTGAGGCAGAAATCATGGTGATCGTCGGTATCCCCCGAGAAGAAATCCGCCACACCCGCGCCGTGCAGGACTGGCTGGCCGAGGGTCGCCAGGAGGGCCGCCAAGAGGGCCGCCTTGAGGGCGAAGCAGCGGTCACCCTCCGCCAACTCAACCGCCGCTGCGGCCACCTCACTGGCGCCACCACCGCCCAGATCCAGGCCTTACCAGGGGATAAGTTGGAAGCCCTGGCCGACGCCCTGCTCGACTTCCAGGGCCCGGCCGACCTGAGCAGCTGGCTGGCAGCCAACGCCTGAGCCCCACCACACCACATCGGGTACCGCCAATGCCTCTAAAGCGAACAATGGCCTGAGGCAACACGACTGACTTGGACCTGAGCCGCCAATAGCTCCAGCCCGAACGAGCCGCTCAGCCTCCTGCCGCCAACCGTGTCATCTCACCGGTCGCGGTGGTGAGCGCCGCTCCCGCCCGCAGCAAGGAGACGATCGCCGTTGATCCTTATGCCAGCCGATTTGCTCTCAGCGGACCCCTGCGACGTTGTGGGCGCCTGAAGGGCATGGGGCTGCCGAATCGCTACCGCCTGTTCTTCCGGCCGTTTGAAGCAGAAGGGGGATGCAGATGTTATCCAGCGATGAGCTGAAGGAAGACAATCAGGAGCGCCGCACCATGCTGGATCTACAGATGCCGACCTTCATCCGTGGTGATGAAGACGAAGACGCGGAAGAACTCTTCTACCTGCCCCCGCAGCCCACCACTCCTGCATGTCCGACCCCTCACTCCAATGGATCGCCTGCACGATTTCAGCCTGAACACAATCAGGCGCACCCTGCAGCGTTGCCGCAGGTTCGCCCACAGCCACCGCGCTGCCGGCCAGAGGCTGCGGGCCTGAATCAACCGGCCGTAGCACCCCACCCGGGTACCGGCCCATCCTGTTTTTCGATGGCATACTGAGATCAGTCCAATAGGAGCTGCATGCCATCACTGAGCCTTCGAGGGCTGTCGGATCAGGTCTATGAGGGCTTGCGGCAGCTCGCCATCCGCAACCACCGCAGCATGCAAGAGCAGGTGAGGCTCCTGATTGAGCGGGAGGTGCGTTACTCCCAGGTGGGTGCTGTAGAGCGGGCCCGGCAATGGCGCTCAGTCCTTGCCGGGCGCAATTTTTCTGATCTAGCTGACGACATTCAGGGCGTCCGCAACCGCTGAAGCGCTTGATCAAGCCCTGGTCCTGTCGGTGAGTGTGTATGACGCAAGTTACCTTGCTCTCGCGCTAAAGCATGGTGCTCGGTTGATCACTGCAGCCAAGCAACTCGCCAAGGCAGCCGCGTTGCTTGGCTGTCTGGCAGAGCCAAGATTGATTGGCTGATTGCATCGGCCATCCCTGCCGCCGAAGCAAAGAATCCCTCAAGCTGTGTCCATGACCGATCCCGCCGCCCTACGCCGAGAGGGCCGCATCGGCCGCATTCATTCAATCTGGTGGGAGGGAGTTTGCTCCTTCCGATGGCGGCGATGGCCACGAGCGTCGCCGGCAGGCCCTCGCCGATCTTCAGGCACATGCCATTGCGGCGGGCGCCACTGTCTTCGATCCAAGCCCTGAGGAGCTGATCCGTGAGGACCGTGCCCGCTGAGATGGCAGGGGGAGGCGCAGGAAAGTTGCCCCCCCCACGAGGCCAGCCTGCTCAACCTGGTGGTCGACAAGGCCCACCACCAACTGGGCTGGATCCCCCCGCTAGGGTTTCGCCACCACCGTGGAACGCACCGTGGGCTGGTACAGGCAGGTGCAGGAGGGGGCGAGTTTTGCCCTTGAATGGTGCGAGGCAGACTTGGCCCTCTACCAGAAGATTCCTACCCCATGAGTGTCACTGTGAAGCGCGTTGGCGAAGCCGTGGAGGTGCTGCAGGGCGCGAGCTCCCTGCCTGAGGGTGAGGAGATCGTGCTGTTCACTGCCTCAGATCTGATCAATCTGGATCGCGAGCGCCGTGAGGAGGTGGATCTGCAGATGCCTTCCTTCCTGCGCGGCGCCGAGGACGAAGACGCAGAGGAACTGTTCCACCTATGAGTTCCCCCGCCTGGAGCGGTCAGTTCGTGGTGATCGACTGGCCGTTTACCGACCGCTCGAGCAGCAAGCGCCGGCCAGCTCTGGTGCTGCAGGAGCCAGATGCTCAGGGTGATCTCCGTGTTCTGAAGGTCACCAGCCGCGGCCCTTCCGAGTTGGCGGTTTCCGTTACGTCGGCCGATCTTTCAGAAGGCCAGCTCAAGACAACCTCTTATTTGCGTCTCGGGCACAGCCTGATGATCCATGAGTCGCTGTTGAGGCCTGTGGGGGTACGTCTGTCCACGCACAAGCTGGCGGAGGTGCACAGAGCCTTGGCCCTGGCCAACACACGCCAGTTTTCCAGGCTGCGCCATGGCTCCTTCCGCCCCGCCGCCGATCCGGCACGGACTTCGTGGCAGGAGGGCAGCACCATCCCTTATGCCGGACGGGTTTTCGGCGAAGAGGAGGTGGAGGCAGCGGTGTCCGCCACTCTCGATTTCTGGCTCACCCTCGGCTCCGAAGGTGCCGCCATGGAGAAGGAGCTGGCCGCCTTCCTGGGGGTGCGCCACAGCCTGTTGGTGAATTCCGGCTCCAGCGCCAACCTGGTGGCGATCTCGGCACTCACCTCGCCAAAGCTGCCGGAAGCCAAGCGGATCCGGCCCGGCGATGAGGTGATCACGGTGGCGGCAGGCTTCCCCACCACCGTGGCGCCGATCGTGCAGGTGGGCGCGGTGCCGATGTTCATGGATGACCAGGGACCGTGGTGCGCGGTTTCTGGTAGATCGTCCGTAAACCCATGCGCTGCATGAGGTTTCGCACTCGGTCACGGCTGATCGGGATCCCATCTATGGCCAGATAGTCCACCATCCGGCGGCTGCCGCTGCAGGGATATTTCAGGTAGAGAACATCGATTCTTGCCATGATCTGCAGTGTGTATTCCCGCACCGGTATGGGCCGGTAGTACAGCGTGGATCGAGCCAGACCCAGCAACACGCATTGGCGGCTGACGCTGAGATCAGGGTGGTCGTGATCGACCAGCTTGCGCAGGTTCACGGGCATCAGAGCAGCTGAGACTTTTTTTGAGCCACTCCAGCTCAATCTGGAGCCGGCCGATCTGCTGGAACAGCTCAGCCTCCTTGGCCTGCCCCGCGTCCTTGTCCTTAGTTTGCTTGCCCCTGATGAACAGCTCGCTGGCTCCATCGAGCAGCTGCCGCTTCCACTGGCTCACCTGGATTGGGTCGCACCGGAAGGTGCGCTGCATTGCGCAACCCCGATGGCATGGTCGGCGGCGATCTCCTGGATCGTCTTGCGGCCACTGATCGCCTCCATGGCGACCCTGGCCTTGAACACGGGACTGTGGGTGCGGCGCTTGCTCATCGGTGGGAGCCCCTTTCAGGGACGGTGCCCCGCCTCAGAGGTTAACGATGGGGGCTGTCCAGAAAAGCCAGACCACCTCGTGTAGTTGACACTGGGCACCAATCTTGTAAAATCATAATAGAATTGAAAAATCTACCAAAGCACTGCACGCAACTTGAAGCGGATTCCTCACCCGCTTGCATTGCGTAGGTGCGCAATGCAAAAATTCCACAATTTAAAACAGATCATGACCTTCATGAACACCGAGACTTCGTCGCCAGTCAATTTAGAAATGCTAATGCGATTTTGCACACGCTTTCGACATAACTTCACGGCCAAAAAAATCTCATTTCCTAGCCCTAGGTCTTAAAATGATTGCCAAAACAAACACCAAAAAGCAGTTAAAATTGATGCAACAAATATCATTCTACATAAAAGCATTAAGAGCGATGCCATTTTTTGTCAGGCTTGCATTTTTAAGCATAGGGAATGGGGATGATGGCTTTGATCGTTACGCCAGAAAATATGGCGGACTCCGCAACGCCAACAAACACCGCTTTTTACTCATAACAAGCTTAAGAGGACTGGGAATACTCAACTACAAAAACCCCGAAGACTCTGGCGAGCTAGGCTTTATTAAAACGCTGATGGAAGGCAATGACGCTGAAAACCACTTAATCATTGACGCCGGAGCAAATATAGGAAATTTTTCTTTATGGGCCCTTAGCTCTACAAAATATTCAAAAGTAATTTCATTTGAGCCAAATCCATCTGCGTGTGTTGAATGCCGAACCAACTTGCGCGATTACAGAGAACGATGGTCTTTGATTGAGAAGGCAGTCGGGAATGAATGCAAAGAAGCAGTTATCTGGGATTATGCCGAAGAATCCGGAAGCTCCCATGCAAGCTTATACAAAGAAGTTCTAGAAAACATCCACGGTGCTGATGCCAAAGCAATCAGAATCTACCAAACGACAATCGACACTGAACTAGCAAGCACTAACTCCGAAGTAACTTTAATTAAGATAGACATAGAAGGGCATGAATTAAGCGCGCTTCAAGGCTCAAGGGAAACAATCCGCAGACACAAGCCAAAAGCCATTCTCATTGAATTCAATGAAATGAATGCAGTCTCAGGCTCATCCTTTTACAATATATCTCGCGAGATTGGCCCTGATTATGAACCATTTCGCTTGCTGCCAGGCGGAGATCTTCTGCCACTCAAAAGCCTACCGATCGTGGAAACCGAAATTTATGCATTCCAGAATATAGCTTTTATGCGTCGTGAAACCTCGGTTTTACGGGATGCCTAAGCAGGACTAGACAAATCTCAACAAAGTGACTTAGTCATAAACTCATCAGATGCTCAAGCTTCTGGCAGGGTCCAAGATATCTGGCAACTAGAGACGAATAGCGCTCTAGAGCGGTGAACTTTTGTTGACATTTCATAAAAATCGCCTAAGATTACTGGGTCAAGCCAGGGGGCGCCATTGATGAGTAAAAATAATTTCGACACTCCAATATTAATTATCTTTTGGCGGCGAAGCACCAGCCTCAAGATAGTGCTGGACAGCTTACGCGTGATCGCACCAGTCCAAATATTTTTGGCATCTGATGGTCCAAGGGAAGGCAACAGCTTAGAAGCTGAGCAAGTTGCCCAAGCACGCTTATTAGCAGAACAAACAATCGATTGGCCATGCGAAATAACGAAGCGATACAGCGATAGCAACCAAGGCTGCAAGTACGGACCTGCCAACGCCATCACCTGGTTTTTCAGCCATGTGGAAGAGGGAATCATCCTTGAAGATGATTGCCTGCCGCACCCGAGCTTCTTTGGCTATTGCGAAAATTTACTTGAACGCTATAGAGATGATCAGCGCATTTGGCACATCAGCGGCAACAACTTTCTTGGCGATGAATCGCCGTCTGATTACAGCTACTTTTTTAGTAAGTTCACATTTATCTGGGGATGGGCTTCTTGGCGGCGCTGCTGGAATCAGTACGATCCAGAAATGCAAAGTTGGCCTCTAATGAAGAATGGTCATCTGCTGAAGGAAGTATTTGCATCTGAAGAAGAATGGAACTACTGGAGCAAACGCTGGGATGAGGTTTCTATTGATCACTCCGTGACGGCGTGGGCCTACCAATGGATGTATGCCTGCATTCTCAACGGCGGACTAGCAATCCTGCCCAAGTCTAATTTAGTTGAAAATATAGGCTTTGGAGAAGGAGGAGTGCATACACTTAATCAAGACTCACCGATGGCCAATATTCCCACTCAAGATATTGGCCAAGAAATCAAACATCCATCATACATTTTGCAAGATCGCCAAGCAGATCATAAATTATTTTCCAGAGTATACGCGGAATCCCAGACCCCCATCAGCATTCCAAGAAAATTCTGGCTCAAAACATATTTTACATTTATGGGCATTGCTCAGAGGGCAAGCCAAGGCATCTTTGGCTGATCATAAGATTAGGTCACATTAGTTCCAACTACACGCCAACGCAAAACGAACATGGGCTGAGCACTATTTAACACTTGTTGCTTGCGCGCGCAATGCGCTCAGTTATGCTCATTTGGCGCCAGCCTTAGCCGTCATTTGCAATTCACGACAACGGCTTGTCCCTATGAAAATGTGGTAGATTTATTCACAACTGCAAAACCCATTCTTAAATTGGAGCATGATTAGTTTGTATCTAAAAATTCGCAACAAATACGGCCCCAAGAAGGCTGTTCCACGCGTGGCGCCTGAACAATGCTGCATCATGGCTAATAATGCAAAAATATCAGCTGAGGGTTGCATTGAAAACCTCTCATCAAATCCTGAAGCCATCGATATTGGAAAAAACAGCTTTATTAAGGGCAAATTACTCGTCTACCGCCACGGCGGTAAAATCGTGATTGGCGACAACTGTTACTTAGGTCATCGCAGTGACATTTGGTCGATGGACTCCGTGATCATCGGAGACCGTGTGCTGATCAGCCATGACTGCCAAATCCACGATGGAACGGCCCACAGCTTGGATCCAGAGAAGAGAGCTGCCCATTACAAGGCGATTTTGGAAACAGGTCACCCGCAAACATGGGCGGATCTCCCCGGGGTTCGCAGCGCACCAGTGATTATTGAGGACGATGTATGGATCAGCTTTGGGGTCACGATCCTCAAGGGCGTGCGGATTGGCAAAGGAGCCGTGATCGGCGCCCGATCAATTGTGACCAAGGATGTACCACCCTACATGCTGTATCATAATGAGTTGTATCCTCGCTTGACACCATTGAGCCCGTCAGATTCCACCAGCTCTATTGAGCCGTTCCCTCCTCAAGGCAACTGATTCCAATGGACGACAAAAGCGATAGGCAGCTTGTACTTCAAGGCCAAGCCTTAGCTCTGCTGAACCGGCAGCGAAAAGAAGCTGGAGCACTGCAATCACTGGATGCCTACGAATTCCGAGTTTTTTCCCAGTTTGGCGAAGACGGCATCCTTCAACACTTAATCGAGGAGGCAGGCATTCAAGCGCACGAACGAATATTTGTTGAATTTGGCGTACAGGATTACCAGGAGTCGAATACAAGGTTCCTCCTGCAGGGTTGCAACTGGGGAGGTTTAATCATTGATGGCAGTAAGGAATGGATGACTTCTGTCAGAAACAGCTCACTCTGCTGGCGCTACAACCTCCAAGCATTGGCGGCCTGGATCGATCGGGATAACATCAATGAACTCATATCATCTGCAGGAATCTCTGGAGAGATTGGCATTCTAAGTGTCGATATTGATGGCAATGACTATTGGGTTTGGGAGGCAATTATTTGCATAAATCCAATTATTGTGGTTTGCGAATGGAATAGTTCATTTGGCCCTGATCATTCGGTTTCAATACCATACGATCCACTTTTTAATCGACTTACGGCGCATCACTCCCACCAATACTGGGGGGCCTCTGTTCAGGCCCTTCAACAACTTGGCCTCAAAAAAAACTATGAGTTAATTGGCTCCAACCAGGCCGGAAATAATCTATTCTTTGTCCGCAATGATCGACTGGGTCGCTTGCTTGGCAGCTCTGCTGCAGATGCGTGGACTGAAGCCAAGTTCTCAGATACCCGCAACGAGCAAGGACAGTTAACTTTTCTTCGTGGAAAGCATCGGTCTAGACTGATAGACAAACTGCCTCTTGTGAATACGAGCAATTGTCAAAACACATCCTTAGAGCAACTTAAACAGCACTAACAATGTAACCAAATTTGAATTTATCAACTTCGGCTAAGCACGATCTCACATGGGAGCAGGCAGTTCAATGGCTGCGCAATCAAGCAGAGCAAGAACAATTAGTAAATGCTTGCTACTACGATGACCCGATCACCGAGGCTGCAACTCGCTTTGCAGAGAGCGAGGAATTTCAGGCTGTTCTTGCACTCGCCAATCTAAAGGTCAACAGCACCGTGATCGACTTTGGAGCAGGTCGAGGAATCGGTTCCTATGGATTTGCCCGTCTAGGCCATGATGTTACGGCCTTGGAGCCTGATGCGAGCGACACCGTAGGACGTGGCTGCATTGAGGTCTTAGCCAGACTCAGCGGCGTCACCATCAATGTCTCTGCTGATAGTGCGGAGCACATCAGTGCACCAGACAACATCTTCGACCTTGCCTACTGTCGTGCAGCGCTGCACCATGCAAGATCCTTGCAGACGGTGTGTGAGGAAGTCTTCCGAGTCTTGAAGCCCGGAGGGATGCTAATCGCCACCCGAGAACACGTGCTCAGCCACGAAACTGATCTTCCGCAGTTTCTGGCAGCCCATCCCCTCCACCACCTCTACGGAGGCGAAATGGCCTACACCCTTACCACCTATCTCAACTCACTTCAATCAGCAGGCTTCAGAACGATCAAAACATTGGGCCCGAGAGAAAGCGTCATCAATGCCTACCCTGCCAGTCTTGCGAATCTCGACGATCAAAGCCGTAGGTATTGGTCCGATCGCTTGAGACGCCTGGGTCGATGGATCAGCCGTTCGGCGTTCGCACGAACTGCAGCATTACGTCGCCTAGATCATCAAGACCAACAGCCAGGAAGGCTCTACTCCTTCATCGCCATCAAACCACGATGAAAATTGCCATAACGGGAGCAGGGGGATTCATTGGTAGTGCGCTAAGGGCATATCATCAATCCCTTGGACATGAAGTCCATGCAATCAGTCGCACCCTGATCAACGAACCAGGATGTTATGGCCATTGCATTAGTTTGCACTCCGAAGAAACTTATGCGTTGATCCAAGCTCTTCAACCCGATATCTTGATTCATGCTGCAGGGCGATCATCTGTCCCCAACTCCGTGACTGATCCCGCTGCAGACTTCAACTCAGGCCCACCTGTCGTCTTTCAGCTCCTTGATGCATTACGACTTCACTCTCCCAAAACAACTTTCCTATTTCTATCTAGTGCTGCTGTCTATGGTAATCCAGCTAAACTACCGATTCATGAATATAGTGCTATTAACCCAATCTCTCCCTATGGCTGCCATAAATATCAATCAGAATTACTAGTCCGAGAGTTTGCCGAGATTTATGGCGGCAGAAGTGCATCGATTCGCATCTTTTCAGCCTATGGCAAAGGCCTAAAACGTCAGCTTTTATGGGATGTCTGCCAAAAAGCTTGGGGGAACAATCAGATATCCCTTCTGGGAAGCGGCAACGAAGCTCGAGACTTTGTTCACATCACCGATATTTGTCGTGCACTAGAATTCATTATTGGCCAATCCGATTTGATCGGACAGCCAATTAATCTTTGCAGTGGTATTTCAACCCCGATTCAAGAGGTCTCTCAACTGATCGCTTCTCATTTTCCCCATCAACCCAGCATCATTTTTTCTGGGGTCCAGCAACTCGGTGCTCCAGCTCGCTGGCAGGGTGAGACTTCTTGGCTGCATAGCCGCGGATTTGACTGCTCTATTTCCATTGCCGAGGGTGTCAATGAATATGTAGAATGGTTCTTGAATACTCATCAGCAAAAAGATTAATGAATAATTCACCAATTAGAATTGGCCTTCTTTACACAGGCGGACGTGACTGGATCGGAGGAGAGCACTACATATTAAACATTCTTTATGCGCTGAAAGAATTTCAAGCAACTGGCTGCGGTGAGACCGCCTTTAAAGTAATTTTATGCTACGAAGACGAAGGCCTTTCAGATCACATTCGCAAAACATTTAGCGCCGCAGATGATTTTAGATTAATCAAAACAATTGGCTCCCCTCTGCGTAAACGCGATGTATTGATTCCCGTTCTAAATATGTACTTACCGCGGAAACTGCGATTTCTCAAGGCTAAGGCTCGGCAGTTTTTAACTGATTCTCAAGGCATTGATTTCCTTTATCCTTACGATTTTCGGTCAGTTTTGTCTGAAGGTACTCATGCAGTAGGATGGATAGCAGATTTCCAGCCTCGCATTTTGCCTCATTTTTTTGGCGAAGAAAATCTAAAATGGCGGTATGAATACGAAGATCGTGTTAGCGACAGAGCTACAGATATAGTTTTTAGCAGCCAAACTTGTATTTCTGATTTTAAAAAGTTTTTTCCATATAGCCAAGCCAAACCTCATTTATTTAGATTCTACCCTTTTATTGAGCCTAACGCATGGGAGCAAGATCCCACACTAATTCAATCAATGTACAACTTACCCGAAAAATTCTTTATCTGTTGCAACCAGTTTTGGCAGCATAAAAATCATATCGCTGTTCTTGAGTCCATCGCCAGCCTTTCAGAAGCAAATCTTGATCTGTTTGTGGTTTTTACTGGCCACACACAGGACAATCGACTGGCCGAACACTTTGACAATATCTGTAGTAAAATTAACCGGCTAGGAATTCGACCAAATATCGCTATTCTCGGCCTAATCCCCAAAATCCACCAACTTCAACTGTTACGCAGAAGCATTGGGGTTATTCAACCGTCTTTAAGTGAGGGTTGGAGCACCGTTGTTGAAGACGCAAGATCATTAGGAAAGCCAATGATTTTGAGCGATCTCCCTGTTCATCTTGAGCAAGACCCACCTAGAGCTGTTTATTATGACAATCGGTCGTTGACCTCGTTGAGCAAAGCCATGCAAGAGGCTTGGACTGATTGGCAACCGGGTCCAAACTGCGACCACGAAAAAAAAGCAAGAATTCAATCGCAAATATTAATTCAAAATATGGGTGAACGTTTTTTGCAAATAGTCACATCTGTTACCACCAAACGCGACTTAGTTGATTAATAAATAAAACCGCACTTAAACTAGCCGGCTAAATTTAAAAATCTAAAGGAATCTGAAAGAAAAAAGCAATCCTTCTCTGTGATCAGATCACGAGCGGGTCCCGGAGCACGTGGGGGGGGGGTCAGGGCCGACTGAAAGTCAGTCACAAGGGCGATTGCGGTGCCTTGTAGGGTCTGCTGTCCTCGGTTGGATTGCTCCTCTCTCTTGTCCAAGCCCGCGTCGCCTTCTGATCTGATCGGCTTTCTGCAGCAGTCGCTTCCTGAGGGTCGCAAGCGCCGGGGCGTGCGCTATCCCCAGTGGCTGCTGTTGCTGATGGACATCCTGGGAATCCTGAGCGGCTGTCGCAGCGCCAGGGATCTGGAGCGATTTGCCCGTCGGCACCGCGTGGCCTTCAATACGGCTCTCGGTCTTGAGCTTCGCGGGACACCCACCGACTCCACCTTTCTCTACCTGTTGGAGCGGGTGGATCTGCAGAGCATGTTCGCGATGCTGCGCCAGTGGATGCTGGCCCAAATCGCAGAGCAGGACAGGGAACTTGATCAGTTGATCTGTGACGGTAAGACCTTGCGTGGTTCCGCCAGCCAGCCCGAGGGATCTGACGGTGCCACCCGCTTTGTCACCCAGGTGACGCTCTACGCCCGCGATCTGGGCGTCGCCTACTGCTCCGCAGAAGCCTGGCGGCTACGCCCAGACCTCCTACGACACCGGTGACTCCCATGAGCGCGCTGCCCTCTAGCCGCAGGCTTCTGCGAAGCAGTAGGAGCTGCTGAGCACGCTCGATCTCAATGGCGTGCTGATCCAGGCGGATGCACTCCACACCTCACCGTCTTTTTTCAGCTCGCAGCAGAACAGGGGGCCGACTTGCTCCTGACCGTCAA
>Ga0247844_1007089_pt1 | contig 12972 bp, 13 predicted proteins | sample LaCtaG_FD_192421 | JGI IMG/M metagenome (GOLD analysis project Ga0247844, IMG submission 192421) | Freshwater microbial communities from meromictic Lake La Cruz, Castile-La Mancha, Spain - LaCruzMarch201714.5m_1 | ecosystem: Environmental > Aquatic > Freshwater > Lake | place: Spain: Castile-La... | reverse complement strand
CAATGAATGAACTAAAATTTAAAACTCTCATTGACCATGATGAAATTTTAGCATTTCACAGAAAACTCATAGACTTAAATAATCTAAAAGAGGGCATGATCTATACTCAAGTTACGCGTGGAGTTGTGGATAGAAGTTTTGATATGCCAAAACAAGCTATTAAACCAACAGTGCTTGCATTTACTCAAGAGAAAAAAATTCTAGAGTCTGATTCTGCTAAAAATGGAATTAAAGTAATGACACTTGAGGATATGAGATGGAAAAGAAATGATATTAAAACGACCCAATTACTATACGCAAGTATGGCAAAGTCCGAAGCGACAGCAAAGGGTTTTGATGATGCTTGGATGTTAAGACAAGGATACATAACAGAGGGCAGTTCTAATAACGTTTGGATTATAAGAAGCAAAAATATTATGACTAGGCAGTCTGATAATTTAATTTTAAGCGGTATTACAAGAGCTGTAGTTTTAGAATGTGCAAAAAAATTAGATTATGAAGTTATTACAAAAAATTTTACTAAAGTTGATGCTGAGTCAGCTGATGAAGCTTTTATGACATCTGCTACCGGCTTAATAACTCCTGTTGTTAAGATTAATTCAAGTCAAATAGGAGATGGGAAGCCTGGAAATTTTACAAAATCTTTAAGAGCAGAGTATATTAAACGAGCTTTAGAGATCGCGATTTAATTTTGAGAGTTACTAATTTTACTTGCCCAAAATTTATCTAAAAAATAATACCAAAATCCATTAATTATAGGCTCAACTAAAGCATCTACTGCCGCAAGTTCAAAACTTGCCCCAGTTATAAAAACATTGCATGTTGCGGCAATAATAATGTGCCCAATAGTGTAAATGACTGCTCGTGCAATACTTGAACCAAGTATCTGTTTTTTAATTGTATTGAATATACCACTAGTGAATTCAGACATATTAATAATATAAACTTTAAACTCCGAAATTCAACGGGTAAGTTGAAATTCTTACAATTAAATATAGATTTACCTAAAAGTTAAAAATGAATATTTCAATTTTATTTACAATAATTTTTATAATTTTTTATTTAATCCTTACAATAATCACAATTAAGCAGAGAAAAGCAGCTCGAGTTGCTTACGGAGATGGCTTTAATAAAGATTTAACAAAAGCAATTAGAGCGCATGGTAACTTTTTTGAATTTACAGTTTTTTTTATAATTTCTTCTTTTTTGTTAGAGATTTTGGATGGGGTTCTTACTTATGTATTTTTAGTAAATATTGTATTTCTTTTTGGCAGAATTTCCCATGCGTATAGTATGTTTAAAGAAAAGTTATTATTCAGGCAAATCGGAATGATGGCAACTTTATCTTGTTACGTACTAAATTGTATTTATTTATTATATTTATACTGGCAATATTTTAAGCAGCTTGATTAAATTTTTTCCTTAGTATCAGTTTTTGGTTTTTGAAAAAGATCATTCATCCGCTTTATTCTTTTACTTGTTGTATATTCAAACCAAGCAGGATTAACTGCGTGCACAAAAGCTGTAATAAAAGACCATAAACATTTAAGCCCAATTTTCATGGCAAAAAACATGTGTTCAAAGTAGCCTTTATTAGCAAGCTCTAAATGTCTTTTAATCTTATAAATCATATTTAGTTAATAAATATATTATATACTTAGCGTATCAAGTTACATAATTTCAAGTGCTCAATAAAAATTTTTGCTATTAACTAAAAGTCTAGGCTCTCAATAAAAGTATTGATTATCGCATGCATAATAAGAATTTTTTTTTAAAAAAGATTTAATATTTTTTTCACAATTAAGACACAAATTGTTCATGAAATTATTATATTTGTTCTCTATATTTGTTGTATGAAAAAAAACACACAAAAAATAAAACTGATCAACGGTGGTAGAAGTTTTGCGAGTTTAGCTATATCTTCCCAAACAGCAGAAGATATCTTAACTATCCTAGGCACGCTTACTTTTGTAGCAGTAGCATTAAGTCTTCCGGTTGCAATATTTTTACTTACTTACGGTTTCTAAGAATGATGCCGTACACTGAGGATGAATTAGCGTTCTTAAATAAAAATAAAGCTTTTATTTAGTTTTAGAACATTAAACTCTTCTAAGTAACATCTAATTACTCGCAAATTATTAAGTAAGTTATTTTTTTTAATCACAAAAATCATTTATACTCCTGCGCATAATGGCAGATCGATCTAACAGCGTTGAATTATTTGTAAAAAAAATTTCTGACTATATGTCAGAAGATTATCTTTATGTTGATATTAGCACTTCCATAGGGGAGGTAATTAAAAATTTACAAAAACAGAAAAAATCAGTCATTTTAGTTAAGGAAAAAAATAAACTTTCTGGAATTATAACTGAACAAGATATCGTAAGAAAAGTAACATTTATTTCTGATCCAGATAAAAAAGTTTCTGAAATTATGACTAGCCCCGTTATTTTTGTTTATGAGGATGATCTTTTATTTCATGCCGTAGGCAAAATGAGAAAAAGCAATCTTCGTCATTTACCAGTTATCGATTTAAAATCAAAAGTGGTTGGAATTATTCATGCTAACAAAGCTCTTTATGCTGAGCTTGGTAAAGTTACTGAGCAAATAGATCAAATGACTTTTGATGAATATGATTCATCTGCGCTTATTAAAATTAAACAACAGCAAATAAAAATTGCTGAAAGGTTATTAGCGGAGAATACTTCCGCTTTAGACATTACCTATTTACTAAGTTTTTTAAATAATGTGATTTTTAGAAGATCTATTCGAATTGCTGAGCGAAGGGTGAGTCAAAAAAATATTATTAAAAATATTCCAGACTACACAGTTTTAGTCATGGGCTCAGGCGGAAGAATGGAAAGTTTTTTGTATCCAGATCAAGATAACGGAATTATTTATGAACTTTCCGATAAAGAAGATCCAAAAAAAGTAGATCTATATTTTGAAGAGCTTGCTAAAGATTTTACAAAATCTTTAGATGATGCTGGGATACCTTTTTGCAAAGGTAATCTAATGGCAACAAATCCGATGTGGAGAAAGAGTTTGCCCGAATGGAAAAATCAAGTTCAAAGTTGGGTCGAGACCTTAAGTGAACAGAATTTAATTTATGTCGATATGCTTTATGATTTTAGATCTGTGTATGGTAATCCAGAATTAGCTAATGAGCTTAGAGATTTTATATTTGATAAATTAGTTAATAAAAAAATATTAAAGTTTTTATTTAAAAATGAAGAGAGCAGACAGGCTGGATTAACTTTTTTTGGTAATTTCGTTTTAGAAAAAAAAGATCCAGAAAACAAAGGTTTGTTAAATCTTAAGGGCGCTGGAACTTTGCCATTAATCGAAGCAGTTCGAATTTATTCTATAAAAAATCGAGTAAATAAGTCAAATACACTTGCAAGAATTGAAGAGTTGAATAATTTAAAAGTTTTTGATGATCATGAAAAAGATTTTATAATTAATGCTCATCGTTTCTTAACTTATTTGTTGCTCAAAAATCAAATTGCCTCAGTAAAAGCAGGTAAACTTGTAAAAAATTTTATTAATCCAAAATTATTATTAGATAGAGAAAAAGGACTGTTAAAAGTTTATTTAAGAAAAATTAATGAATTAAAAATTAGAGCAAAGGCAGAAATTAGTGAAGAATATTTTTAATAGAATAAGATCTTATCTTGAGAGTAGAAAAGCTATGCGCGAACAGCCTATAGATAATGCTACTTTTACAATTTTAGATACAGAAACAACAGGCCTTAACGTCAATGAAGGACATAAAATTTTATCCTTTGGCGCTGTTAAAATAAAAAATAGTTTAATTATAAACAATGAGATTTTAGATGAGTTCGTAAATCCAGAGCGAGATATTCCTTTCGCTTCAAGAAATATTCATTACATCACAGAAGATAAAGTCAAAGATAAACCCAATATTTTCGAGATAGAAAAAAAAATTAGCGATTTTATCGCTAATACTATTTTAGTCGGTCATAATATTGATTTTGATATTGGCTTTATAAAAGAAAACGCAGCAAAAACTACTCTTGCAGGTACAGTGAAAAAAATAACGACTATTGATACAATTTTGCTTACAGCAGGACTATACCCAAGTCTTGAAAGTTATGAATTATCTTTTCTTTGTGATGAATTTAGAATTAAAACTTTTGATCAAATTAGGCATTCAGCATTAGGAGATGCAATCATAACTGCAAGATTATTTTTATTTTTATTAAATACTGCAAAAAATAGAAATAACGTTAAAAATATTGGTGGTTTAGTAAATTTATGCAAACAAGGAAGACAAATTCATTTCTTGAAGAAAGATTTTAATAAAATCCATTAATATGAAAACTAATTTTAAATTCGATAATAGCTATACACAGTTGACAAGCATGATGATGTCAAAAATCATGCCAGTAAAAGTTAAGTTACCTAAATTAGTATTATTAAATCACAATCTTGCAAAACAATTAGGTTTAGATTTTTCTTCATTAGATGAAAAACAATTGGCTGAATTATTTACAGGCAACACTTTACCAGAAGGCGCAAATCCAATCGCACAAGCTTACGCCGGTCATCAGTTTGGTCATTTAGCTATTTTAGGAGATGGACGAGCTATTGTATTAGGCGAACATATTACTCCAAATAAGCAAAGGTACGATATTCAATTTAAAGGTTCAGGTAGAACTCCTTATTCAAGAGGTGGAGATGGTAAAGCAGCCCTTGGACCAATGTTGCGTGAATATATTATTAGTGAGGCGATGCATCATTTAAATATTAGAACAACTCGAAGTCTTGCTGTTGCAACTACAGGTGAGAATGTGATGAGAGAAACCGTATTGCCAGGTGCAATTTTAACAAGGGTTGCTGAGAGCCATATCCGTGTTGGTACTTTTGAATATGTTGCAATTAAACGTGACCTCCAAACACTAAAAAAACTTTTACAGTATTCAGTAGAACGTCATTATCCTGAAATAAAAGATTTGGATAAGCAGGCCCCTGAATTTTTAAAATTAGTAATGGAAAGACAAATAGATTTAATTACAGATTGGATGCGAGTTGGTTTTATTCATGGCGTTATGAATACGGATAACATGTTAATTTCTGGTGAAAGTATTGATTTTGGACCGTGTGCATTTATGGATTATTATAATCCTAAAACCGTTTTTAGTTCTATTGATCATCATGGTCGATACGCATTTGGAAATCAGCCCTCTATTGCTCAGTGGAATTTAGCTCGACTTGCCGATGCTATACTCCCGCTTCTCCACGAAGATCAAAATAAGGCTATAGAAGTGGGTGAGGAAATTATCCACTCTTTTAAAGAAAAATATGAAATAAAATTTCATGAAATGATGAAGAGAAAATTAGGGTTAATTACTGATGAAAATGATGACGTAATTTTAATACAAGAATTATTGGATAGTATGGAAAAAAATAATTTAGATTATACAAATACGTTTAGAGATTTTATGAATGGCAAAAGTATTAATGATAATTTAAAAAAATTTCACGATAAATGGAAAATTAGAATTGATAAACAAAATAGAAGTCATGAGGAAATTCTAAGTATAATGAAAAATGCTAATCCTGTTATTATTCCGAGAAACCATAAAGTAGAGGAAAGCTTAAAAGAGGCGCATAAAGGAAATTTAGTATCTTTAAATAATCTTATAAACGCTCTCAAGGAACCATACATAGAGCGAAGTGATTTAACATTATATCAACAGCCTGCTCATCAAACAGATAAAAAATATAAAACTTTTTGTGGAACTTAAATTTATTTTTTTAATTGTTTCACCACATAAGGTGTAAGATTTTTAGCCATGATCTTAACCCCTTCTCGATTTGGATGTTTGCCATCCTCCAAGTTCAATTTTGGATTTAATGCAACATCCTGAAGTAAAAAAGGCATTAGAATTAAATTATGTTCTTTTGCTAAAGAAGGGTAAATATTATCAAACTTTTCCTTGTAATTTTTTCCGTAACTTTCTGGTGATATAAAACCTGCAAGGATGATGGGTATATTTTTGGCTTTAATTTTTAAGATGATTTGATTTAGATTCACTTTGATTTCATTAGGGTCAATTCCGCGTAACATATCATTAGCACCAAGTCCTAGAATAATAAGATTAGCTTTATCCTCTAATGTCCAATTAATACGATTAAGCCCGCCTTTAGTAGTATCGCCGCTAACACTTCCATTTATAATTTCACTTTCAATATTTAAATTTTTTAACTCAGATTTTAGAGCCTCTGATAAATGATCAGGTTTAGTTAGCCCATAACCCGCCATTAAACTATCTCCAAATAGTATAATTCGCGTTCTTGCAAAAGCTTCAGATTTAAATATGAAGATTAGATAAAAAATTATTATTAAAATTTTTTTCATGAAAAGTTTATTAGAGTTACAAGATATTTATTTAAATTACAAAACAGAAAATAGTTTAGTCGAAGTTATTAAAGGCGTTAACTTAAAAATAAATAGTGGCGAAAATGTTGCGGTAGTTGGAAAAAGTGGATCTGGAAAGACAAGTCTGATCATGTTGATTGCAGGACTTGAAAAAGTAACTTCTGGAAAAATAATTTTTGAAGATCAAGATATTAGCGCATATTCAGAAGATGAATTGGCAGATTTACGAAAAAGAAAAATTGGTATTGTTTTTCAATCTTTTTATTTGATCCCAAATTATACTGCCTTAGAAAATGTTTCTTTAGTCCTTGAGATTAATAAAATTGAAAATGCTCAAAAAAAGTCAGCAGAACTACTAGATCAATTTGGTCTAAAAGATCGATTAAATCACTTTCCAAGTCAACTTTCAGGAGGCGAGCAGCAGAGAGTTGCGATAGCTCGTTCTATTATTTTAAGTCCAAAACTTATTTTAGCCGATGAGCCGAGTGGTAATTTAGATAGTGAAAATTCTAAACTAATTATTCAACTATTATTTAAATATAGCAAACAAAACAATTCTAGTCTTATCCTAGTCACGCACGATCAATCCATTGCTAAGGAATGTGATAAAATTATTGAAATTAAAGATGGAAAAATTATTTAATTTTCAAGATTTTAAATACGCAATAAGAGATTTAACTAGAAGTTATAAAAAAATCTCAACAATCATTTTTACTCTTTTCATCAGTCTTTTTGTTTTAAGTGTTATTTTAAGTTTGGAGTACTCTTTAAAAAAAGAACTTAATGCTAATGCAAAAATATTATTAGGTGGAGATTTTGAAATTAATACAAGAAATGAAAAAGTTGATGATCAATACTTCAAGAAAATTGAAAAATTTGGAACAATTTCATCAACTGTTGAGTTTAGTACTATGCTTACTAATTCAACTAAGTCAGATGCTAAAACTTTTTTTATTCGCTTAAAAGCAATTGATCAAAAGTACCCACTTTACGGCGACGTTCAATCTTTCCCAGATAAGGCATTGTCATTATTACAAACTACTAAAAACAGTATTGTTGTTAATAGAAAAATTTTTGAGACTTTAAAATTAAAAGTAAATGATACGGTCTATATAAAACAAACTCCTTTTAAGGTTGTAGGTTACATAGAAAGTGTTCCAGATTTAGGACGAGCATTATTATTTGGGGATTTTGCTGTGGTTAGCACTAATTCATTTTTAAATTTAAATATTAATACTTTAGGAAGCTTTATTAACTATGAATACCGAGTAAAATTAAACAATGAAAATATTAATTTTAAGCAAGAAGTAGAAAATCTTACAAAAAATTACCCATCGTATAGTGTTCGTTATCCAGAAAACTCCTCTAATAATTTAAAAAAATTAATTGATAATTTTTCTCAATTTTTATCGTTAGTTTCTATTAGCGCAATGTTGATTGCAGGAATAGGAATCGCAAATACATTAATTTCTTTCATCAATCAAAAAAATATAAGTATTGCAATTATGAAGTCCCTTGGCTTTACCACCAGTACAATAAAAAAAATATTTTATTTTGAAATATTTACTTTACTAACCATCATCAGTTTATTGGCTTATCTATTTGCTATTTTAAGTGTGCCAATTGTTAATGCTTATCTTGTCAAAACCCTAGGAATTGCGGTTCAAAGTGAATTTATCTTTAAAAATTTTATTAAAGTATTTTTGAGTGGTTTTTTAGTGGTTAGTATTTTTTGCCTACCTACAATCTCAGCTATTCAGCAAATTAAGCCAACGAGTCTTTTTAGGAATGTGTTTCAGCCTTGTGAATTTTATTTTACTAAAAAAAATATCTCATTAATTATTTTAGCAATTATTTCTCTTATCTTGCTATTTGCTTTTGATAGCAAAAAACCTTTTTATACAGTTATGTACTTTTTGGTCTTCTTTATAATTTGCCTTACCTTATATGGTTTATCAAAGTTAATAATTTTTTACTTAAGAAAGATTAATTTTATTAAATTCTTGCCCCTTCGTCTTGCAGTTAAAAATATAACCAATCCTAAAACAATATTTCCAATTACAGTTTTATCATTAGGTTTAGGGGTTACCCTGTTATTATCTTTAACTTTGATTGGATATAATTTTAAGAAGGAAGTTCAAAAATCAATTCCCGAAATAGCACCAGATTATTTTTTTGTTAGTATTCAAAACACAGAAAAAGATGAATTTGTAAAATATTTAAAAAATAATGATAAAAATGCAGTGATTGAAACAATGCCAATTGTCTCTGCAACGCTTATAAAAATAAATAAAAAAGATCCACTAAGTTACATTAAGCAGAATAATGACTCATTTTGGGTTCTTGAAAGAGATCGAAGAATATCTTGGTCTAACACTCCACCTAAAGATAATCCGATAACAGAGGGAAACTGGTTCGATACAAATAACAAGAGTTTACAAATTTCTTTAGATGCAAAAGTTGCAAAAGATTTGAATATTAAATTAAATGACAGTTTAACTTTAAAAATTTATGGACGGGAAATCGAAGGTAAAGTTGCAAGCCTTAGAAAGGTTGATTATCGGGATTTATCAATTAATTTTGTGATGTTAATTAATCCAAGTTTTGCGGCAAATATTCCCCATGAATATATAGCAACTGCTAAATTTAAAAATTTACCAGACTTTAAAGAAGGCGCCTTTTTACAAAAATTTAAAAATATCTCAACAATTAAAGTCTCAGATTATTTGGGTAAAGTTACAGAAATTATTAATAAAATATTTATCGCCGTTATTATTATATCCTCAATTGCAGTCATCATCGGATTAATGGTGATTTCTTCTGCGGTTATTGTCCAAGCAAGATTAAGTGTTTATCAAAATTTGATTTTTAAAATATTAGGAATTAACTCAAAAAATTTAATGCTTGCTAGTATTATAGAATTTTTAATTACATTTTTATCTATTATTTTTATTGCTGTATTCTTTTCAGTTTTTGTTTCTTATTTTGTTATTGAAACTATTTTTAGATTAAGTTGGAGTTTAGAAATTATTAATTCATCTGCGGTATTATTATTTATTGGGATCATCACAATTATTTTAATATTGATCAATAATTATAAATTTTTAAGTCCCAAAGTGTACCCGCTAGTACGTAATGAGTAATTTTACTCGTAACTTTTAATATAATTTAATAATTTAAATTATTTATGAAAAACATTGCAATTATTGGCACAGGATTTTCAGCTGCTACCCTTGGATATTTTCTAAAGAACGATTTAGATTTTTATGAAAAGTCCAGAGGTGTAGGTGGACGCTGTTCCACTCGAAGGGTAGACAATGTTGGCTTATTTGATCACGGCCTTCAATATATTAAGAGCGAGAATAGTGAATTTAAAAAATTTTTAAGTGATTATACTATTTGGCAAGGTAATTTTAAAATATTTAAAAATGATCAACTTAAAGATGATTCAAATAAAGAAAGAATAATTAATGAGAATGGAAATAACTTATTAGTTAAAAATTTATTTAAAAATAAAAGAGTTTTTGTAAATAAAGAGTTAAAAAGTCTTGAGAAAAAAAATGACTGTTTTCAATTAAATTTTAAAGATAGTACACAGGAAAATTACAAAACTGTTATCATCACAGCGCCTTATCAGCAGGCTTACAATTTAACAAAACAATTTACAGAAAGTTTTTTTTCAAAATTTGATTATTCTATGCAGCCGAATTTAACATTGATGGTTGCTTTAAATAAAAGTTTGAAGCTTAATTTAAGCGCTATTAGCTTTGAAGATGATGATGTTTTAGGATTTGTGGCCAATGAAAATACAAAAAAGAAGGCTTTAATTAACAAAGACTTAGAATTATGGACGATTCAGTCTTCTTTAAAATATGCAATTAAAAATATTTATGAGTACCGAAATAACAAGGAAAGCTTAGCGGATGAGATGTTAAAAAATCTTTCGGTGAAATTAAAAATAGATATTAAAAAAGATTATATCCAATATTCAGATATTCATGGTTGGCGTTACGCCTATGGCAATAAATTAGATGATGCTAATTGTTATTGGAATGAAGATTTAAGACTTGGGATTTGTGGTGATTGGTTTTCAGGGGGAAATGCAGAAAGTGCTTTTATAAATGCAAAGAAACTTGCAAATTTAATTTAGTTATTTTTGATTTTTAATTTCTTGGACTTCTTTTTTTAATTTATCAATTTGCGTCATTAAATCATCAATATTTTTTTCATCTTTAGCAGGAGAGGGCGCGGCACTTTTACTATCGGTTTTTTGTCCAAAGTTAAAAAAATTAAAATCAGCAAAATTTGGAAATCCTTTTGCAAAAATATTACTAGTATTTGCTGCATTCATCGTATTAGTTAAAAAATCAAACATCATGTTACTTTTTTTATTTTCATTAAATAAAATAATTTGTTTTAGAATGTGAGCTGGAATTAGATTAATCCCTGCATTTTCTTTTTCTAAAATTATCTGCGTTAAAATAGTAGAGGTAATATCGCTTTGTGTGTCTACATCAATTACTTTAAACTCTAATTCTTTTTTAATTAAAGTTACAATATCATCTAACGTAATGTAAGCGCTTGTCTCGGTATTATATAATCTTCGGTTTGAATATTTTTTAATTTCAATCATGATTGTTTTACGTATTGGCCTGGTGCTTCATATAGTACTTCAAACTTTTTTGCATTAAGTTCAGAAGGTTTTTTTAATTGTCCAGAATTTACTGTAAGCCATGAAATCCAAACTGGCCACCAAGAACCATCCACTTTATTTGCGCCGTTGAACCATTCATCTTGTGTTTTACCTTTTTCAAATTTTTTAGTGTAAAAATGAAGTTTGCCAGGCTTATTTTCAGTTCCTTGAATAATGCCTGCAATATGACCTGAGTTTGATAGAACAAAATTAATATGTGAGTTGTAGGCATTAAGGCCTTGATAAACTGACCGCCAAGGAGCGATATGGTCTTCAGTAGTTGCAACAGAGAATATTGGTGTATCTATTTTTGATAAATCAATTTCTACATCCCCAATTTTATATTTATTTTTCACAACTAAATTATTTAAATACATGCAGCGTAAATATTCAGAATGCATTTTTTCAGGAAGGCGAGTGGAGTCTGAGTTCCAATGTAGCATATCGAAAGCGGTGGGTTCATTGCCAAGTAAGTAGTTATTTACAACATAATTCCAATACAAATCTGATGGTCTTAAAAAGTTAAAGGCAGCGGCCATATCTTTACCATCGAAGTATCCAGTTTTTTTCATCTGGCTTTCAATACTGGTTATCTGTTCCTCTGTAATAAATATTCCAATTTCTCCTGGATCTTCAAAGTCAATTAAACTTGCAAAATATGTTGCGCTAGTAATTTTATATTTGTTTGGCACAACTTTTAGATAAGCAAGTGCTAAAGATGCAAGAGTTCCGCCCACACAGTAGGATGCAATGTTTGCAGCATTTGAACCTGTCTTTTCACATACAATTCTTAATGCCTCTAATACTCCATCTTCAATGTATTCTTTAAAAGAAACATTTCTTGAACTTGTATCTGGATTTTTCCATGAAATTAAAAAAGTATTAAATTTTTTATCAACCAAATACTTCATCATTGATTTTTTTTCATTCAAATCCATTATGTAGTATTTATTAATAAAAGGTGGAATGACGAGCATTGGTTTTGCATACTGCTGATCAGTAGAGCAATCATATTGAATAAGTTCAAAAAGATTATTTTTGAAAATAACCTTACCTCTAGTTGTGGCTAAATTTTTTCCAATTTCAAATTCACCTGCTTTTGATTGTTGAATAAAAAGTTTATTTGGATGCTTTTCAAAATCTTTTTTATAATTTGCATAGCCCTTAGCTAAATTATTTCCTTTTTCATCTACTGTTTTTTTTAATACTTCAGGATTTGTAAATGCAAAGTTGGAGGGCGATAAAGCGCTATTGAGTTGTTTTAAATAAAATTGCATGATGCGTTTATCTTTTGGATTTTTAAATTCTACATTTTCAATTAAGTTATTCATGAAATTTGCACTGATTAAGTAAAATTGTTTTATAAAATCAAAAAACAAATTAGTCTTCCACTCTTCATTAGAAAATCTTTTGTCAGATTTTTCTTCAAAGATGACTGGATTTGCCATTCCGCCAGAAGCACGTGTTACAAAGTAAAAATTTAAATTTGCAATTTGTGAAACCCATTTATTGAGGTTGTCAAAATACACATTTGGATTTTGCTGAATTTCAGTTGAAAAATTTTTAAATGATTCCATCATCTTGTTCACTGTTGGGGCGATTAAATTGGATAAATCACTCATTGTAAAATTATTGCTGCCTTGATTATTAAATGGGAAGGATGGAAAATTATTTTGACCAGAGCCAAAGCTTTTAAATGACTCTACGTACTGATTGTAAATTTTTAGATTATTTTCAAAGACGCTACCTAAGTCTTCAAAGTTAATTTTATCTGGCTGCTTTTTTTCGTCTTTTTTTGTCATTTTAACTATTGAATAATAGCCTAATAATTATCATTAGAGTAATAACCTATATGTGCTTGTGCAATATTAAT